>Ga0209212_1000266_pt1 | contig 110237 bp, 97 predicted proteins | sample RifGroC2_FD_183996 | JGI IMG/M metagenome (GOLD analysis project Ga0209212, IMG submission 183996) | Groundwater microbial communities from Rifle, Colorado, USA - Groundwater C2 (SPAdes) (version 2) | ecosystem: Environmental > Aquatic > Deep subsurface > Groundwater | place: Rifle, Colorado... | reverse complement strand
AACAGTTTCAACGACTTTAGTTTCTTGCTGTTCAACTTTCGCTTGCACTAGATCCTGTTCGATGACGGAGGCAAGACTTTGCTTCAGAGCTTCTGGGTCTTTATCTTCACTGTTTTCAAACTCGGCAACGACGAGCTTAATTTTCTCAGTCGCCTCTTTGCGTGCTTCATCCGCTTCGGCAGCGGTCCACTTATACTGCTCTTTTAGCTTGGCTATCGGCGCCTCTACGAGTGCTTCTACCTTCGCGGGCAGCATATCAATCGTCTCTTCTGGAGTGGCTTGGTCGAGTACATTATCTACCACGCGGTCAATATTGGCTCGGTATATCTTTTCGCCCAATATGACACCGGTATTTTCATTGATCTTGGTTTGCTTTTCCTGCTCTAGCTTGCGGGCATCATCAAGGTCGAGCGTCTGCTTGGTCGATTCGGCTCGTTTATTCTTTTCAACAGGCATTTTATCGAGTATTTCTTCGACTTCTTTCGGAAAGTGGAACACGCCCTTAATATTGTCGTTAAATAACAGGTTGGTCATGAATCGTGCCTGGACGATTTCGGTAGCCGCCAGAGCGTTCGGGAATGTTAATACCTTTTCAGCGTCGAGCTCAACCATCTTGCCATCAACGTCTTCAGAGATGACCGGGAAGTAGTTAAGGAGTTCTTTGATGTTGTCTTTGCGCTCCGCCTCAGTAATTTCGCCGTTTGCCGCACTAGGATTAAGTGCGTTCGCGAAGGTATCGTAAATTTCGAGTACACGCGTAGGTGCGAAATCGAACAGGTATGCTGACTTTTTTGCCTTAACCTCACCGTCTTCAGTGAATCTGTACGGGTTTTGGGCACGAAAAGCCGCCTGCATGTACTGCGATGGAGTCTTGATGTCGGTTAACATCAAAACAGCACTCCATTCCTTGATAGTTACGCCAGTAGTGAGCTGGCCGCAAGAAAGTGTAATAGTGCGTGAATTTTCAGCAATAGCTTTTTTGACCTTATCGAACGACCTCTCATTTCCTTTGAAGTCGGCCTCTTCTTCGTCGAATGACCGGCCGTCACCAGCCGCTACAACGACTTTGTAGTCTTTGAATACTTCGTCTTGTTTTAATAGCTGCTCGAGAGCTTTGACTGACTCGACTCGGTTGCCGACATACCAAAACGTATGACGAAGTTGGTCTCTAAGCTCCGGTGTAGAAAACGGATACTTTTCATTTGTTGAAAGGTTACGGAGAAACTCACGTACATCGTCTTCATGAACGAATTTTTGGTTTTTTGTAGCAAAAAACTCGTTAAGGTCGAAGGCGTAGTCACGAGTTTCATCATCAATATCAATACCCTCGTTCACCTCGTCAGCTATCATCTGTGAGATGCGGTAGGTGTAAAGTCGTAGGTCTGGCAGGTCTGTGTGAGGACCACTTTCACCTTCAGCTAGTTCTTTCTGTTTTTCTTTTTGTTCGTCAAGGTAGGTCCAGTTATATATCGCATCACGAGGGAACTTTTGGTTTGCGATAGCCTTGAATGGTGTTCCGGATAAGTGTAGCGTGTGGCTTCGCTTAACAATAGTAAAGGCATCGTCAGTACGACCCGTATCTACACCCTCGTGAGCCTCATCGATCACCAGTAAATCCCATTCAAGGTCGGCAACCCAGCGAAGCTTATCATGGCTGCCGCCGAAATATTTCGAACCCTTAAGATCCTGTAGTGACAAGAAGGTGATCATTGGCTTGTCGCTACCTTCGATCACATTGAACTGTTCTCGCGTTAGTGATTTACGATCGGCAAGAGACGCTGTATCAGAGATAAAGTAATAGCCATCGATAAACGTGTCGAAATCGTCGAACCATGAATTCGCGATTGCTGGGCGGTTAGTAACAATTAGGACCTTTTTAGCATCAAGTCGCTTAGCAAGGTCATAGCTTGCAAGTGTCTTACCAAAACGAGGCTTGGCATTCCAGAGAAACTCGCCGTTTTCGTGAGCCTGAAAATACTCAATGGCTTTTTCAACTGCCTCTTGCTGTTCACTGCGGAGTTCATAAGGAATCTTCTTACCGCCATCTTGAAGGGCTGCAAAACCGTGCTGACGGAATGTGTCGAACAGCTGTTTGGATTTTTCAGGTGTACCATTGAAATAGAACCACTCTTTGCCTAGGTCGGGACGGTGCCGAACATCACTCTTGACTAGGAATTTGTGAAAATCTGTGTCTTTGAAGTCATTTTGCTGATCAGCGTAAAATGCCGGTGCACTCCATTGCTTTTCGAACCTTAATCGTTTCGCGGCAGTGTGAGTTTGTTCATAAATTCGCTTATCAACATCCTTACGCTCGGTGTAGCCAATCTTCTGAGAGCCCTCATTATCTGCTTCGTCAGGAAGAATGTATGAATAAATCTGCGGATAAACAACTTTCGTGGTTTTTATTTTTGGTATACCAGTTAGCTGTGAGTTATCCGTAGTATTATCATGCATATTACACAACATTATACTCTATTTACCTCGAGAATTCATCCATCGCTGTCGAGAATGTACGAGAATTGTCAAGAATTGACGAGAATTGAAAATAGTTTTTTAATATTGACTCTTCACATCGCGCGGTGCTATTCTAGGTATAGCCGCATGGCTAGCACCTTACCGGATCACAAGTCCCAATTCATTCAAAGCTATATACGGCATAGAAAGAGTTGATAGAAAGGAGGCGAACCTTTTATCTCAACTGAGGTAAATTGTTTGTGCTTCCGCTTCTAACAACTTAATCTATGCTCTTTTATTTGGAGAGCATGAGAAAGGAAGCGTCTTATGACCTCCCCAACCGCACAGCTGCAAGTGCAGCACATCAATATCAACGAACTGAAAGCGAGCGAGTTCAACCCGCGGACATGGTCGGATCACCAGCTCGAGAAGCTGCGTGAAAGTATTGAAAAGTTCGGCGTCGTAGACCCGCTCATCATCAACACCCACCCATCACGCAAGAATATCGTGATCGGTGGCAATATGCGGCTCCAGGTGCTTCAGGAAATGAAATACACTGATGTGCCCGTGGTCGAGCTTCACCTCACCGAGCGCAAAGAGCGCGAGCTCAACCTACGGCTTAATAAAACTGGAGGCGACTGGGATTACGCTCTACTAAAAGAGTTCGATGAAGACCTGCTGGCAGACGTCGGCTTCGAATCCGAAGAGCTCGATGACGTATTCGCTATCGAGGATACCGAAGAGAAGAATTCGTTTGATCTCAAGAAGGAGCTGAAGAAGCTCGATATCAAGAAAATTACCGTCCAAAAGGGTGATATTTACCAGCTCGGCGAGTCGCGTCTAATGTGCGGCGACTCTACCATCGAAGCTGACTTCGACAAACTCATGAACGGCGAAAAAGCCGATATGTGTATGACCGACGAACCATATATCCTCGACTACTTGCACGCCAAGCGGGGCGGTAAGCCAGTTAAAGGCTTCGGTGCCAAGCGCGACCGCATCTACCTGGAGACAGAAAGCCTGCCCGATAACTTTATCGAGCTCTGGATGGCAAATGTCGCCAAACATGCCAAGCCAGACTTCAGCATCATCTCGTACGAAAACTGGAAGAACCTGCGCGAAATGTGGAATGCCATGGAAAAGTATTGGAAGGTCAAGAATATGATCGTCTGGCATCTACCGAACCGGCACCAGGGCTTCTCATCGAAGTACAAGTTTTTCTCTAAGCACGACATCGCAATCGTTGGTGGCTCAGGTGATGTGCCATACAATACCGACGAAGAAGAGGGTCCGCTACAGGAAATGTACGAAACTGCCCTGTTCGCTACCTCCGGCAAACCGCAATGGGAAGGCTACGAAAAAGGCAAGAAATATATGCCAACCGACTTCATCGAGTTTAATGCCGATGACCTCAAAGGCTCCGGCCAGGGCGTTGTGTTCGGCACGAAGCCACTAGACATCCTTATTCCCTACATCAAGGTGCTGACGCGGCGTGGTGACCTCTTAGTGGAACCCTTTGGTGGGTCGGGGAGCACACTGATTGCCTCCGTCAAGCTGAACCGGCGCTGTTACATTATGGAAAAAGTACCGACCTACGCCGAAGTGATTATGCGGCGCTGGGAAAATGAGACTGGCCTTAAACGCCAGTTGATCGTACGAGGTAACGATGACGAAGTTCAGCCGAGCGAACAGGAATAAAGTCCTCGGGCTCCTTCGCGAGAACCCAAACCTTCAGCGTGCCTGCAAAAAAGCAGGCATCGCTCGGAGTACGCTTTACCGATGGATGGAGGATGACACCAGTTTTCGTGATGACGTGCGTGATGCCCAGGAAATCGGCCAAGACACCATGAACGACTACGTTGAAGCCAAGCTAATGGAAAATATCCAGAATAACATGCAGAAATCGATCGAGTTTTATCTCCGACACAACAACCCTAAATATGCTTCTACGCGTGTCGAGACGGAGTACTTCGACAAGCGTGGTGCTGGGCGAATCAATCACCTACCTATTGGCATTGACCCAATGTACTATAGCGGCGAAATCGATATGCTCGACAAGCTAGCCGAAAGAGTTGAGCTGCGTAGACAGATGCATGAAGCGAAAATGGAGACTGGCGATTACGACCCTCATCGGCCCATTCGCCCAGAGCAGCTTGGTGCCATGTTTGCTGAAGAGTTTTACAAGGCGTTTCCAAACGCCAAAGATATAATCGATGACCAAATGTACGAATATGATAAGAAAAAGCGACAAGAAAACCCCGATCCGGATGATTACTAGACTTAATCTCCGTCTGGCGGTATGTTGTGTTGCTGAAGAAAGGAACTACTTATGAAAATGACTCATGGTGCGATGAAGATGCGAAATGGCACCAGCTTCCAGGGCTACGTCAAAGCCCAATACGATCATCTTGTCAGGATATTTGGCGAGCCGTACACTAATTCAGACAATCATAAAACGGACGTTGAGTGGATCGTCTCGACTCCCTATGGACCAGCCACTATTTATAACTATAAAAATGGCTATTCGTATTTAGGACTAAGCGGGCTCAAGCTCGATGAGATGGATGAGTGGCACGTCGGTGGCAAAAACGCGAAAAGCTACGAGTGGATCATACAGCACGTAACTACTGGTTGATGTCGTAACTCTGCTGGATGAGATCCATCACATACTCTAAGTCGGTACCAGATGTAACTTCAACTTCGTAGTCACCATTCCCCCAGTGGCCAATATGCACAGGCGACTCGACATCACGAGCAAGTCCCCGCGGGTCGTCTAGTGTGCCCGTCTTCATGTTGATATAAAGTTTTAACTTAGACTTCTTGAAGACGACATCGACGAAGTTGCGTGTCGTTTTGTAGGCAACATACATCTTCTTTGGATCCTCAATAATTTCCGTATCAATAGCCAAGATCCGCTCTTTAAGCGATTCGAATAGTGCCTTGATATCATCATTCGCCATCGCTAAGTGGTACTCAAGTGTGAACGTTTCCTGCAACTTTTCAGCCTTGCCAGAATCCACAGTGAACTTCGGTGCATCTTGTAATTTCACCTTCTGATAGTTTTCAGTATCTAGTGTTAGCAAACCATCCTCATATAGCTTGTATCGATATAGCTCGATGTTAATTGGCAATAAGTCGGCCGTATCTGTGTCGAACTTATTATAACTCTCGGCAACACAAATCACTCGCGGCGCCGCCCACTGAATCGCAATCGTAATTTTCTTTTCATTGCAAAGCTTCTCAAAACTATCTTTATGGTCAAGGAGCCAGCGAAGATACGACAAGCCTTGGTTGATTACGTTCTCGTTATGTCCCTTTTTGTACTCGATAATGCACGGATTACCTTCATCATCGATGCCAAGCGTATCCATACGCCCACCAAAGCTGGTAGAGTATTCGCTTGCGAGAAAGTGGACACCAAGCAGTTCGTGAAGGCTCGCTTCAAAAATTCGCTGCACGTCACGCTCGAGAATCTTCTTACCATTTAGGTTTGTGATTGGTTTTAGTCGAGAGGCGTTACTGCCAGATACTTTGAATAAACTCATGATTTCGTATATTATCTCACTTTTCGCTAGACTTTACTACCGCATGGCGGTATGTTGTTGCTTGCAATGGAAACACAAGTACCTCAACTAAAATATTGTCTCTACGCACGAAAATCGTCTGAATCGGACGAACGTCAGGCTATGAGCATTGATTCGCAGCTAGCTGAAATGCGAGCCTTGGCAGTAAACGAAGGCTTAAATGTCGTATGTGAACTACAAGAAAGTCACTCGGCAAAAGACTCGGGTAAGCGTCCAGTATATAATCAGATGCTCGCCGGTATCGCAAACGAAGAATACAATGCCGTACTTACATGGGCACCAGATCGATTAAGTAGGAATGCTGGCGACCTTGGGTCAGTTGTTGACCTCATGGATCAGGGTAGACTACTGCACATCCGAACCTACTCACAAACATTCACGAATAATCCAAATGAGAAATTCTTACTTATGATTCTGTGCTCCCAAGCCAAACTTGAGAACGACAACAAGAGTATTAACGTCAAACGAGGAATCAGAAACAAATGTGAGATGGGTTGGCGACCTGGAGTTGCTCCGCTTGGTTATATGAACCGTGCTTTCGCTGGAGTAAACGATATTATTCTCGATCCAGATCGAGCAGAGCTCATTACTGAAGCTTTCCAAAAGGCAGGATACGAGCGCTGGAGTGGTCGAAGAATAAAAGCATGGCTCGATGAACAGGGCTTCACAAACCGTTCAGGTAAACCAATTAGTGTTAGTCAGATACTAGTTATTCTCATGACCCCGTTCTATTATGGCAAATTCCAATACCCCGAAGCACCTGATGCACCGTGGTACACAGGCGCTCATAAGCCCCTCATATCCAAGGAACTATTCGACCTCGTCCAAGAAACACGAGGAGTATATAAGGGCGTATGGGGTTCAAAGACATTCGCCTTCAGGGGTATGCTCAAGTGTGGGCAATGCGATGCAGACATAACCGCACAGGACAAGTTTAAGCTGCTAAAAAGCGGTGATACAAAGCGATTCGTCTACTACAACTGTACTCGTCGTAAAGATCCGGATTGCAAAGAGAAATACGTCAATGAGGAGAAGCTTTGTGAGCTATTGCAGGCCTTCATCGAGCAACATCACCAAAAAATGGCTATTGAAGAAAAGCTACGTGCGAAAGTAGATAAACATTTCTACGTCACCAAAACCCTACTAAATCATTACAAGATCGACAGAGATCTTGATAACCCATTCGTTGAGTATTCAAGATACATACTTGCGAGCGGTACGGAGGGCGATAGGATTAGATTCGCCTCTGGGATCAAGACAAAGCTCCAAATACGGCACGGTGAACTTGAGTTCTACGCATAAGCGCGTATACTTTTGTATTTTGTTCTATTTAGGTAGTTAGCGCACCTTGACTTACTTAGAAATCGAACAAATCTCCTAAGAATGATTCTTTGCGCTTTTTGCGTGGATAACTTTGGTTAGAGCCGCTCTGATTACCGTGCTTGTCATATTGCTGCGATGGGTAGTTTGGTTCCTGGTAAGGTTGCTGCGCCTGAGCTGCTGGAGCCTGAGCAGTACCTCGTTCAATGATTTTGTCTAATTCACCACGATCAAGCCATACGCCTCGACACTTTGGGCAATAATCGATTTCGACACCTTGTCGGTCAGTCATAACTAAATCTGTTTTATCTATTGGACATTGCATATATTTTCTCCCTTACTTTTTAATTATAGCAACTTCGTTACCGCCAGCATTGAATAGCCTTAGGCCGTTGAGCACTACTAGGATAGCCATAATTGCGTCAACTGCCACGGCTACACTCAGCCCGATGACTCCTGCGATACCGAGTACCAAGATGATCCCCTTTACGATGAGTGACCCATAGACATTTTGGCGCACAACCCTGAAGGTTTGCTGACCAACCCCTAACAGGTATGGGATAGTGCCGATAGCATCGTTCATCAGCGTCACGTCGGCCGTTTCAATGGCTACATCTGATCCTCCACCCCCCATGGCAATACCAACGTCAGCCCGGGCTAGTGAAGGTGCATCATTGACGCCGTCACCTACCATGGCGACCCGTCCATAACGAGATTGTAGCTTGATGATTAGCTCAGACTTTTGCTCGGGTAGCAAAGCTCCATAGGCTTCGCTGATACCAACCTTTTCTGCGATATAATTTGCCGCCCTTTGATTGTCACCTGTTAGCATCACTGGTGTGACTTTCAGCTTCTTTAGGGCATCGATAACACCTTTTGAATCACTCCGAAGCTCGTCTGTAATACCGATAATACCAATCACTTTTTTATCTTCGCTGACCAGCACGGCGGTCATACCCATTCCTTCAAGACGCTCAACCTCAGGTAGTACATGGTCGCAGGTATCAGCGCTGGCACCAATATGTTGCAAGTTGCCTATTGCATGTTCTTTTGAATCGCACACCAAGCAGTTAGCATTACCGCCACGTCCAGCGACATTCTTGAATTTATCCATCTTGTGCGGCATGATGCCTTTTTGTTTTGCATAATCCTCAATAGCCTTAGCTAGTGGATGTGACGAGAACTTTTCAATACCGGCGGCATCACCTATAACATCTTCTTCTGTGGCGCCGTGCAGAAGTACCACCTCCGCAACTACTGGCGTACCAACAGTCAACGTTTTTGTTTTATCGAATGCTATCGCCCTAGTCTTACTTAAAACTTCCAGGAAGCGGCCACCTTTAATGAGTACACCCCTCTTTGAAGCGCCGCCGATAGCTGCCGCCACCGCAACTGGAGCAGATACAACCAGTGCGTCTGGACACGCTAATACCAATAAAATGAGTGCCCTGGTAAACCAATCGCTAAACGGCTCGCCGAAAAAGACGGGCGGAATAATAGCCACCAAAATAGCGAGGCCTATCGCAGATGGAATGTAGTATCCAGCAAACTTGTCCAAGAATTCCTGAACTTCTGGACGGGATCTTTGGGCTTCTTCAATTAACGTGACTATTTTCTGCAGCGTACTGTCGGCGGCTATTTTAGTAACTTTGACCTCCAGATAACCACTTTGGTTCATCGTTCCGGCGTAAACCGTCTCACCCTTGTACTTTTCTTTGGGTACGCTTTCGCCGGTAATTGTCGCCTCGTCGATTGACGATTCGCCGTCAATAACTACTCCGTCGAGCGGCACCATGTCGCCAGGTCTGACTTTAAATATTTCGCCCTCTTTGACTTCTTCGACTGGAACTTCGCGCCCGTCTTGCATCCTGGCGATCTTTGGAGACTTTTCAAGTAAGGCGGCCACGGCCTTTTGTGACCTCGCCTCGCCGAACTCCTCAAAAGCCTCGGCAAGCGCGAAAAAGAACATGACGGCGGCGGCCTCTGCGAACTGCCCAAGATATAATGCCCCGAGGGCGGCAATGGTGACCAGCAAACTAATGGAAATTTTTCGCTTCAGGACTTTACGAACAGCCGATATTGCAACTGGTATTCCACCAGCTGCCAATGAGACGAGATACAGTGCTTCGGCTCCGGGTAGTTTGAGTAGACTGAAAGCCAACCCTCCAATAAAACTGACGGCTGCCACCGCAGTTAAAACTTTATTCAAGCGTTCTTGCTTGGAATCTTGATGTTCAACACTCACCTAACTATTTCCGCCTGTTATAAATTGTAGTGGGTTAGCAATAACCTGCTTCCACAAAGCATTAATAAAATCGAGAGCATAGTTCCATAACGATGTGATGATATTTCCGATATTTTGCCCAATGTTAGTATCGGCTTGGCCAAGCAGTGCATTAATAATAGCTATGATGATAACTCCTACAATTACTAATATCACAAGCAATATAATACCGACGAGCAGTAAAGCAATGAATAATTTCCTTTTATTCTTGCCCCTAAACATATCTAACTTATATCCGTGGCCCATTAGTGTCCCCTTTTGATTTTATTCATGTTCGCCACCCCTAATGTGATCGGCTTGGGTAAAAGCATGTTCGATCAGGTGTAATACGTGTTCGTTTTCTGCCTTATAGAATATTTTTGTACCCTCGCGCCGCATGCTTACCATATGCGATATCCGTAGTTTGGCGAGATGCTGCGAAACAACGGATGGTTGCATACCCACTTCATCCCAAGCTCTCCAACTGAATGTTCGCCGTGCAGTAATGACCACAGTCATTTTAAGTCGTGTCGGGTCGCTAACTAGCTTAAACATAGCAGTAGCTACAGCGATTTGTTCATTAGAAACTTCTTTGCGTATATGCGCAGGCATGCATATATTATATCAGATTTAGTCTTTTTTTAGCATCGTGTTATTTTATAAAGTTGTTTATGAAGCTTTAAACCAGGGGCAGGTCTAGGGAACGGGTCAGCCTTTTGGCTGCTTGCTCCCTCAAGACGGGACGAGCTGGACTAGAACTAAGTAACAGAGGTGAAATGAAAGAACCGCCATTTCTGACGGTTCCAACATTTCGTACTTTGTAATCAGCACTTTTTTTCTTGGCGGACCAAGGAGAGAAGTTAGCGCAGGTCTAGGAACTAGGTCTGCACTTTTCTCTGCTTGGTCTGGCTCCGGCAGCTGGGCTCGAACCAGCGACCTAATCGTTAACAGCGATCCGCTCTACCACTGAGCTATGCCGGAGTACAAAGGAAATTATACCTGAGCTCACCCCTCTTGGTCAAGAGGGTGCGGCAACTATCGGTCGTTAGGGCCCATCTTTTGTTGGCGCAGTGCTTGAATCTTTTTCGTAAGATCGGTAATCTTCTCCCAGCTCGAGCCGTCACTGAGCACTGTCAGCACGTAATTACCCTTATCGGTAGAGTACACAACACTTGAGTCGTTGTGGAATGTTCCTGATTCGCCAACCATGTGAGCTACGCGACCTTTCGTCACACCCTTGCCGATACCACCGTTGTCTTGATCGGCCTCCATGTAACTCAGCAGCTGCTGTCCACCTTCTACTCGAGCAATTTGATTTTTAGCAAACCCAGTAACAACTTTATGAAGATCATTCGCCGATGTAGTCGTATCTTTACCTGCAAAAACGGTTGACTTCAAGCCTAGCTCAGCGCCTCGTGCAGTCGTCGTCTTATGACCCATGACCTGGTAAAACCCAGTACGACAGCTCTCGTCACTGCGCTGTACAAGAGCCTTGAGACAGTCTGTATAGTTGCGGTTCCCGGCGATCGTATCAACTGTACGAATCACCCCAGTACGCTGTTCCATAAGAGCAGCATACGCAATATATAAACTCTCAGCTCCCGCTGACTTGAAAGGTGTATCAGCATTAAATGATGCCTGACGTAGATTTCTCACACCAGACAGTTCAGTAAAGGCAAGGCCGTATGTGCCAGGGTTATCTTGGGCGAACTGCGCGAGTAGTGCAGACATGCCATTACTTGTCGGTGTGTAGGTACGAGTGTATTGCGTCGTAGGGCCAACATCTCGCGTAGCAGCGACCGCTGTCGAGGTCTTGTTGTTGATATATGCTTCGACAGACGCGAGAGCGGCATCCATATTAACTTCACGTCCACCGGCGCCATTTACTCGTGACGTTTCCTTGAAATCAAGTGTAGAGACCTTGCTTACGCCAGGTTCTTTGATAAGTTTTGCTGCGATATTTGTATCGACATACACTTTCATACGATCCTTATTAACCGAAAAAGCTAGCTTTGCTTTAATGTCGCTGTCCTTAAGACTTTCTGGTGGAATGTCACTCTTAAAGTCGAGCCATCCCATAACAATTCGCCCAGGAATCGTGTCGGTTTCTTTATCAACGGCAATATTCATCGGCTCTTTAAGGCGATTATTGAGTGTCGTCGCTAGTTCACGGGCACGATCATCATCGACCGCAGCTGGTTTTTCGACAATCGATATCGTTACTTTGTTCTTTTCCGAATCAGAAGATGGCTTTACTTGAGCAAGTGCCTGCTGAAACTGCGTTATATCACATTCACCACCAGGAGCGGACGGTACAAGCTGAAGTTGACTCTCAACTACCTTAAGCGTTGCATCACGTGGCTCGATACTACAACCGTCACCAACCTTACTTTGGGTATATGTCTCAATCTTTTTCTTATCATAAACATACTCCATATCATCTTCTTTTGGAGCAGTTCCTGCCCACAAAAAAGACCCTGGGATGATACGTAAATAGAATGGATAGCTAATAGCCGCAAGTCGCGCCTCATTACTCACAGCTATCCCCATCTCACTCATTTTTGGCGCCTGAAATGCTGCTTCATTTTTTCCAAAATAAATCTTTAGCGTCTGCTCGCCATATAAGTCATCAAGTTTTTTCGCTGCATCCGTACGCTTCATCCAGCCAAGCGAAACGCCATCTACGTTTGCATTTGGCAGCATACGACTATTTGGGTACACGATCTGAAAGATGATAGTTCCTAAAATCAAGATACCGAAGAAGACGCCAACAAGCAGCTTCCAGTGTTGTTTCAACCAGTAATTTATTTGTAATGAGTTCATATATCACCAGTATACGTGGTGCTTATGCTTTTGTCATCATACTATCGGGCCCGCAAGGCTTCGATCTGCTTCGTTAAGTCTGCAATTGTCGCCCAACTACTCCCATCGGTCATAATCGAAAGTACTGCAGGGCCAGAAGGTGTATAGATAATAGCCGCATCATGCAACAAACCATCTAAGAATCCCACTTTATCCGCCACTTGACTGCTTGTTCCTGCGGGTATGCCTTGTCGATATATATTCCTCTTCATTGCACCCAGTAAACGAGTACGGCTATCTGCAGATAGCAATTGCCCTGACTCGAGACTCGCGTTAAAAGTGGAGAGGTCACCAGCTGTTGTTAACGGTATATCGCCAAGAAACGAAGTGCCAGTTAGCCCTATACTCTTCATTTCATCAGTGATTGCACGAAATCCAATCTTCGTCAGTAATGCTTCAGCACAAGGATTATCCGACTTAACAATCATATCGTCAAAACATTTCTCCAAATTACGTCCACCACTTACAGCATCTGACCATTTCCACGCCCCAGACTCAACACGCTTTAGTGTGGAATAGGCAACAAAAAGCTTATACGTACTAGCGGTACGAAATTGCTTTGTATCCTGATAGGCAGCTCGACGACGCTGACCTGATAGCTCAACGAGCGAGACTCCATACGTGCCCGGATGCGACTCAGCATACTGCTGTAAAAGTGCCGAAAGGCCGGTGTCTGTAGGACTATAGCTTCGACTGTACTCAATTTTCGGCTGCACGACTCGCACTGCCACATTTGCGCTTTCAGCTTTGGTTTGCAAAAAATCAGTAATATTCCGTACTGTTGCATCAAGATCCATCGCCTGACCCTTCACGCCATCTTGACGAGACGTCTCTACGAAGTCCATTGTCGACACTTTGCTCACTCCAGCAGCGCGTGTCACTTTTGGCGCGGCGTCCTTGTTCAGCTTTGTAGATGCCCTCTCTGGATTCACGACAGCTTGAAGCACCTTGCCATCTGCCACAGGATCAATCCATGATGCAACTTCAGCTGCAGTCAGTGAGACTGTCGCATCTCCAGCTCTTAGCGCAACACCTTCACCAAGACGCTCTGTCACTCTCTTAATCACTGCACTCGCTGCATCATCCGTAATCTCAGGGGCAATCGTCTTCATTGGCACGCGTGCTATTGTCGATTGAGAAAGCGTAGGCTTTACCGCTAGCAACTGCTTATCGACATCTTCGCGTTTACACGTGCCGCCTTTTTCCGACTCAACAAGTGTAAGTTTTCCTTCTTTCGCGACGAAGCTTGCATTTTTAGGAGCAACATCACAGGATTCGCCTAGTTCTTTAGAGATATACTGCGCAACCCTCTTTGAATCAGAATGATATGAGGGTGGTATCGACGGAAGTGTCATGTGCGCCCAAAAAAGCGATGTTGGAATGAGTCGCATCCACCAAGAATAACCAGCACTCTCAACGCGCGGTAAATTGTCTGTTTTGAGACCTATGTCAGCAGGCGCTATCTCTCGATAAGGGGTTTTGCTGTCACCAAAGAATAGCTGCACTTTCTTCACTTCGTACTGTCGATCAAGCTCCCAGCTTGCATCTTTTTTTAGCCAGCCACCGACAGAAACAGTTTCAATTTTAGTAAATGGCACGACCCTGTCGGAAGGATAAAATATCTGTACAACCAGTAGTAGACCAAGGACTACACCACCTCCGTATACGAGCGTCCGACGCCAGTTCTCGCCTACCCACCGCTTGATACTCTGCACTCTAGTGTTGAGACGCTTCATTGTATCCATTATACATGGTCTTGGTTATGATTGTTTAGACCCCGTCTCCAGGATTGCATGCGCGCGCTCAAGTAAAGAACGGTCTTCACCCTCCGGTCTCCCCTCGATCTCGGACGCCAACCACTGTAAGTGCTTTGATTTACTCGGCTCAGATGAATCGAGTGATACCACTTCGATCGAACGAGCCGAATGATCACGCTTTTTTAAATAGCCCTTTATAATCAATCCATCAATATGACTTGCCACTGTCGAGACGGACTTGTATCCTAGTGCCCGCATAACTTCACGATAACTCGGACCATAGCCGTTGCCTTTTATAAAACCATCGATAAAAAGTAGCAACTCTCGCTGCTTCCTACTTGCTCTTGCGTCTTTTTCCATACACTCCTCCTAATACAATACCGGCCAACCCCCACCAGACAATACTTACCGTATCATCTACCCAGACTGGCTGCAGTAGCCCAATTACGGCAAGCCCTACTCCACTAGCAAGCACCCCAAGCGCCAACCAGTCTTCTTTTCGATGCCACAGTCGTTGAAGTATGAGACTAAAAAGCGCCATAAACAACGCCAAGCCTAACCACCCCGACTCATGAGCGATAAACAGATACTGATTTTCAATAATGAGCGGTTCATCACTATCAAGTGAGGCTGATCCAGTACTTCCTACGCCAGCCCCGAACGGCTGACGAATAAGTCGTGCAGTACCATCCTGTAGCGAATCGATATGCCCATCGTTTGACTTCGTAACACTCCCGCCTTGCGGATTTTCATGAAGTATTACATTTGCCACAAAGTGACTATCTCGGGCAGCGAACAGTAGCCCCCCAATAATCCCCACTACTATAAACCCACCAATCCACACCTTCCGAGGTATCTTTTGGTAAAACCCAGCAGCAACTACTACACCAGCGGCGATACCAGTCGCACCAAGGGCACTTCGCGAATAACTCCACCAAAGTGCTACAAGGCTACCGATAATAAGACTATAGAACACCACCTTTTGCCAGCCGACTAGCTTTTTATACATACCTGACACCGCTAGCGCACTACATAGAGCAAGCAAGATCATCGCATATGCACCAAGAGGATTTGGCCCACGAAGGGTGCTATTGATCCGGATGTAGTCATGGTTCATATCAACCGTTAGATACGGCATGATAGTTGTCTTTCCGTAGCCAATTATTGCGAGCACATCAGGGGGCAATACAAATACTTGCAGTACTGAAAACACCACAACAAACAATGCGCCTACTATACCGGTATATATAAATACTCTTCTATAGCCAGGAAAGAGGCGCAGCGTAGAGTACACTAGTACAAAAAATAGTACGTAGCGTAAATCAATAAACATACCCGCAATCGCAGCCCCCGCCCCCTGCCATAACGGAATGAGTAACATAAAATAGACTAACGCATATACTCCTGCAAGTCGTATCACCCAATCAGCAAAAATATCACTCCACTTATGTCTTCGGGAGAGAATACCGACAAGCAAAACGAGCGCCACGCCCATCAGCACTTCTTTCCATGCCTTTATGATCATCGATTGCTCTGGAAATACAGTACCGAGCCATATTGCCATCGGCGCATGCAGTACAATACCTCCGAAAATAACCAGAAGAAGGCTAACGAGAATTTTTTCGGCAGAGAATTTTTTCATCTATGCTCTTAGTATACCGTAGCTTATCGATCGGCGACGTCGATCGTGCCTACGATGTCGTACACCTCAGTATCAGCTGCAGGCGTATAGCCTCCAAACACCTCGATTGTCTCGCCAGTTTTCTGCACAATATCTTTTTGGTTTTTTACACCATAATAATAGCCGTCTCGATCTCGGACACCCAAGGCACATTCCTGCGTATGTGGAGTATTTGTCTCACGTCGAGGCAGACAAATCACTTCGCCTTCAACCTTCGCTGTTTTCCGCTCGACCTGGACTGACGGTGACACCCATGTCGGCTTCTGGCTCCAAAGATGATCCGCAACAATAACAAGCAGCGCTAATACAAACAAAAGTAAAACAAGTCCGCTTACTATTAACCACTGTTTTTTAGGTGATACCTTATCTTGAGATCGTTTCATATGATTTATAATACCATAAGCAAAATACAAAAGAATGTATGACCCTGAAAATACAGTCTGCAGGCCTCACATCTTCCTGAAAAATGGTATACTATACTACATCTATGCCAACCAAAAATACAAAGTTCTACAGCCTCATACTAATCCTCGTAGACACGCTTGTTCTCCTTATCGCCTTTACCCTTGCATACGTTGCGCGCGTTACCCTAGATAGTCGTCCACTCGTCAATGAAGTATCGTCATACGAGTACCTATTTGCATTCCTAACCATCGTCCCATTCTGGATACTCATATTCGCAACAATCGGACTATACAATCCAAGTACCTACAATCGTAGACTCGTCGAGTGGTCAAAAATATTTATCGGTTCGTTTATTGGTATCTTACTGGTAATTGGGTGGGAGTATGTCAGCGATACCCATATATTCCCGGCGCGACTTGTTGCTGCGTACGCGTTTATTGGATCATTTCTTTTGATCATTTTCGAACGAGAACTCCTTCGTCTTTACCGTAGCCTTATGTTTCGTTTTGGGCGCGGCGTCAGTAGAGTGCTCGTCATCGGAAACAGTCATGCAACTCGCGACATTGCCGATAACCTCTCTCACACCCACAAAAGTGGCTATAAGATCGTCGCTATTGCCGGACCCCAAAAAGTCCTACCAACAGGCATGGATGTCACGCATTTTACTTCTGTCGAAACAGCACTCAAGCACATAAGTGATTTGCAGATTACGACAATCATCCAGACTGACCTATACGACAGCGACGAACGCAATCAGCGCATTCTTGGCGCCGCTCAGACAAACCATATCAGCTACAGCTTCATACCTGGCGAGCCAGAGTTTTATGCCGGCAAAAATACAGTTGACGTCTTTCTTGGCTACCCTATGATTTCCGTCAGTCAAACGCCCCTTATAGGCTGGGGAGCTATCGCAAAAGCAATCTTCGACACGATCATGTCATTCCTTGCAATCATCATTCTCTCACCAGTTTTCCTCATACTCATCATCCTACAGGCAATCTTGAATCCAGGACCAATCTTCTATGTCAGTAAGCGTCTTAGTCAGTTCTCAAAACCAGTCGATCTCATCAAGTTTCGCAGCATGAGTGCAAAATACGGCAAAAAAGACGCAGCGCTGGAATTCGTAGATATGGGCCGAGAGGACTTAGCTACCGAGTACAGAGAGCATCACAAAGTCACCAATGACCCACGTATCACCAGATTTGGTAGATTCCTTCGAAACACTTCTCTTGACGAGCTACCGCAGCTATTCAATGTCTTACGCGGTGATCTAAGTCTTGTCGGCCCTCGGCCTATTCTTCCTCAAGAAGCAAAGTTTTCACGCAGCCGCACGGCACTTCTTCATAGCGTAAAGTCTGGCGTCACCGGCCTATGGCAAGTGTCTGGACGAAGTAATCTCAGCTTCGAAGAGCGAATCGAATTGGAACTTTTTTATGCGCAAAACTGGAGCTTCTGGCTCGACATCAAGATTCTCTTCAAAACCATCGGAGTTGTCCTTCGTAAGCGAGGAGCTAAGTAGTCATGGCTGCCCCTAAAATAGCTATCGTTGCAGACTGGCTCACCAACATGGGCGGCGCCGAAGAAGTCGTTCTCGCGCTCCATGAAGCATTTCCTGAAGCACCGATCTACACCAGCACTTACACACCGGAGACAATGCCGCGGTTTAATAACCTCGACGTACGAACCACTAAGCTTCAAAATCTTCCGCGTGCGCTAAGAAAGCTACATAAGTTTTTTCCAATGCTCAGAGTGCGTGCCTTTCAAGAGCTTGATCTTTCAGAGTTCGATATCATCATCAGCAGCGCCAGCGCCGAAGCAAAGCAGATTAGAAAATCACGACCCGACCAAGTTCATATCTGCTACTGCCACACTCCAATACGCTACTACTGGAGCCACTATAAAGAATATAAGAAAGATCCCGGTTTCGGTAAGTTGAATCTCCTCGTTCGAGCAACTATGCCCTTTCTTGTCCCGCCATTAAAAAAGGCCGACTATACTGCCGCACAGAACGTCGATGTCTTTATCGCTAATTCGGCTGAAGTTCAAAAACGTATTAAAACATACTACGACAAGCCTTCTACTATCATTCACCCGCCCGCAGACGTCAACCGCTTCACGCCAAGCCGAACTCGCGGAGACTATTACGTTGCGCTTGGCCGACAAGTGCCCTATAAGCGCATCGACCTTGCTGTTGTCGCAGCGACTAAGCTAGGCGTAAAACTAAAGGTATTTGGCAATGGTAGCGCCCATAACGATCTTGTTTCAATCGCTGGACCGACTGTCGAGTTTCATACAGATAGATTCGGAGACGCTTCAGATGATGCCGTCACTGAAGCGCTAAACAGTGCTAAAGGCTTTATCTTCCCGACCGAAGAAGACTTCGGTATCGTTCAAGTCGAGGCACTCGCCGCCGGTGCACCGGTTATCGCCTATGGCAAAGGCGGCACGCTCGATATCGTCCAAGATGGAGAAAGCGGCGTTCTCTTTCAGGAGCAAACTACCGACGCCGTCGCTGCAGCCATCGAGAAGGCTGAAGCACTTACTTTTATGCCAGCAACTCTTCAGCGCAAAGCTAAACGATTCGATAAGTCACTTTTTATCAGTAAGATGCGTAAAATCGTTAGCGATGAATATTCTAAAAAAAGACGACCATAATAGGCCACCTTTTCATCAGGACAGATATTTTACTCGACAGTTACACTCTTAGCAAGATTACGTGGCTGATCCACGTCATTTCCTCGCGCCACTGTCACATAGTAAGCAAATAGCTACATAAAAACACAAAGCTTGAGCTATAACCATTCATTTACGTGCACGACAAGCACTTACCGTAAGTTCCACTACTGATCTGTGAGATCATCGTAAAGGTCTTTTGGTTTTTTTGATAATACCATTCATTGATATACCAGACTAGATAGTCGTTTATGTACCCCACCCAATATGCAACACCTTACGGTACACTTGGATTAATACATCCTGTGTAAGGCTAAGTCTACACTTATTGTGCAGCCTGTATCTTTTTAGCTATCTCACCCACTCGTGGACTCAAATCTTTACGAGCTACGAGTAAGCCCTCTGGGGTATTGACGACAACAATGTTATCTAAGCCGATGACAGCTACATGTTTTGCAGGATCTTCGTTTCTGATAAAAACGTTCTCCACTTCTAGACCATGAATATTTTCACCTCGAAAATAATTATTATCTTCATCGGATTGATTAGCTTCATGTAAATCTTTAAAATTACCAACATCCATCCAGTCAAAGTTTGCAGATACAACCGCAAGGCTTTGGGCTTTTTCGATAAGAGCAATGTCAATTACTTGATTGTCCAGCTCAAGATAAGCATCTCGATACTCATATGATGTTAGATCATCAATGTTCGCTAGCACCTCGTAGCTCCTCTCAAGCTCCGGAGCACTCTGACTCATCTCATGCAAGAATGTATCAACCGACCCTACAAAGTAACCGCAGTTCCATAGGTAATTTCCTGATGCAACATATGTTTTTGCTGTCTCAAAGTCAGGCTTCTCCTTAAATGATTCAACATTATAAACTCCTGCATCCGCATCGATCACCCCATCACGCTCAATATAGCCAAATCCCGTTGCAGCAAATGTTGGTTCAATCCCGATAAGTGCTATCTCATTTTTATCGGCCGAAACCTTAGCAGCCAGGTTAAATGATCGCGTAAAACCAGCTGTATCACGAATACTATGATCGGCAGATATAAATGCAATCTGCTCTGCGTGGTCGTGACGGCGAGCAATGTAATCAAGCGACATCACAATACAGTGTGCAGTTCCACGCCGTCCCGGTTCAATGATAAATGCTTCATCCGTAAGTTCTGGTAACTGTTCCTTTACATGATCAGAGTGGCTCGCCTCAGTAACGACATAGACGGAATCACCCAAATGTTTCGCACGCTCGTAAGTCATCTGAAGAATAGATTTCTCTCCAGTTAAACTCAATAGATGCTTAGGGTATTTAGGCGTTGAGAGTGGCCATAAACGCGTCCCCGACCCACCGGCGATAATAACTGTAATCATTCTTCTACTCCTCTAAATAAATCTGTAGACTGATTATACAATAAGCGCGTTACTTTTGAAAATCTTCTTCCGTCTCCAAAAAATCCTTGTCGAGTTTATCTTTAAAGATGACATATTTATATAGCATAAAATTCCATACCATCCCTACGGATACAGCAACGGCCTTTGCGATATTCAGTTCAAGTGCAGCATCCTTATTCATCTGATTGATCAAAAATAGGGACCGTCCCCATTCAGAGGCAGTCATTACTTCAAATCCATAGATAATAAGCCCCTGTATGATAAGCGAACTAAATCCTGTCACAACAAAAAAGCTGAGAAATTTTTTATAACTAATCGGTGATTTAGATCGGAATACAAAGTAATGATTAAGAAAGTAAGATATAACAATTCCGATGCTCACCGAAATGCTATTCGCCAAGACCGGGAAAGCACCAATAATAAATACAAGTGAATTCAATAAAACGAAATCAAACCCGGTGTTGGTACAGCCAGCAATTATAAATCGGATTTTTTCAAGCTCAAATAGTTTCCCCATCTGCTATACTGTATACCAAAGTGTATATCAAAAACAATTAGCTTGGAGCAAAAGGAACTACTTATAATGGTAAAAGTGGCAATTGTCACCCCTACGTACAATGAAATTGGCAATATTGAGAACCTTCTCACGAATCTCCAGCAAGTTTCTGACGAGCACAATGATGATAACTTTTCTGTTTTCGTTATTGATGATTCATCACCCGACGGCACCGCCGACATGGTCACAATACTTCAGAACCGCCTAAAGACAGCTAATTTTTCCGTACATCTTATCGTGCGTAAAGAAAAAAATGGACTTGGTAAAGCCTACATCCATGGCTTTAAGCAAGTCCTAAACCATAAATCAAATTTTGACTTTATTTTACAAATGGATGCCGATCTTTCACATAACCCTGTTTATGTCACGAGTTTTCTTCATAACGCAAAAGCAGGCGCCGACTTTATCGTAGCATCGCGCTATATTAGTGGCGGATCTACGCCTGACTGGCCTTGGTACCGAAAATTGCTGAGTAGGGGCGGAAACATCTATACGCGTATTTTCCTCAACCGCAAGATTACAGACTATACCGGTGGCTATAACATGTACTCTTCTGACTTAATGAGGAATATTAATGTCGACAACATAACCTCAGGCGGTTATGGATTTCTCATAGAACTTAAGTATAAAGCCATACTTCTTGCAAAAAAACCAGCAGAAGTTCCGATTGTATTCCTTGACAGAGAGCATGGAAACTCTAAAATACCCAAGAGCACTATTCTTAAAAATTTGGTGCTGGTATTAAAGCTACGTTCAAGTGTAAAAAAATAACTTCATGATACGTTTTAATCGACACACCTTAATAAAATACAGTCTAGAAATAGCGTCTCTTGTTCTACTCTCTCTTAGTTTTATGTTAGTATTGCGACATATTGATATAAGCCCATGGAAAGAATTCATATTTGGAAATTCAGATATTCTAACACTATCTTTAGTTTGGGATTCAATTACTTCAGGAGAACCATTTAATTGGGTATTTTCTTCTCAAATATTTTTATTTCCAGAACTACCACTTTATGCATTATCAAGTCTCTTTAGTGGAGATTTTAAAATAACACTGATTATAAATGCATTTATTAATATAGTAATATTTTACGTAATCGTACGACTCCTAGTTAATATTTTTACAAACAATAAAATAATAAGTTTATCTTTTGGATTACTGTTTACATTGTCTATTATGTTCCTCATGGCCATCGAGTATCGAGAAGGTGGCAATCTAGCAATGTACTACTTTGTCACCACCGCATACTACGGTGTTATCATCGCTGCACTCTTTAGTCTTTATCTAACAATTAAGTTAATTCTGATGTACAAAAGCGGCCAACTTAAAGAACAGTCAGTAAAATTTAAAGTATACCTAACATCTTTACTTCTCATAGCAATTCTCACTGGTACATCAAATCCAATGTTCTTTCTTCAGTTTACGGGACCATTCATGTGCGTTCTGATATTATTGTGTGCGTTTAAATACATCCCCTCAAGAATATTTATATGGCTAGCAGGCCTTAACATTGCAAGTTTGATCATTAGTGTGATCATACGAAAATCATTACTCAACAACTTCTTCTCTCCACTAGGTGATGTATCAAGTTATCTACATTTTGAAAGAATATCGCCAACGCTATTTGCATTTAAAGATATCTCAAAACAAATGCTTACCGGAAGCGTAAAACAACAAATTGAAATTATTGCCGTAACCGCATTAATAATCACTGCAGTGACAATGATTGTTATTTTACTAAAACAGGGATTTAATAATCGAAAAAAATCTCTGGAGCTAAAAAGTGATCAAGTAGCAACATTCACATTAGTATTTTTTTGCGCACTAGCACCTTTAACAACAATCACAGGAACGATTGCTACAGGAAACCCCTTAACTCGCTACCTACTCCCTATTATATTTTTTACTCCATTTATTTTTCTCCCTGCATACTTACGCTTCTTTAAAAAATACAGCCTGCTCCAGCCGATTTATATCGTCTACACTTTAGCCCTGGTAGTAGTGTTAGCAGTAGCCGTTATGCAACCATCTAAAAATGTCTCGTCATTGAGCCGATACTACCCCTCCAGTGCTCAGTGTATGGATGAAAAGTTACAAAATACGCAGTATAAGAATGGCGTTGCACAATATTGGCGCGCACGAGTCTTACAGCTGAATAGCAAAGACAACCATAAGATTATTCAAACTGACGGAGCAATAAAACGTTTTGGCTGGCTATACAATAACTCTACCTACGACAAATACGACGTAAGCTTTGTAGTTGTCGACAAACCGTTACAAAACACAAGTCAAGAGGTGTCAAATGAAGGTGCCTTTATAATTAATCCAAGTACGGCTGTTTATTTATTAGGACAACCTACGAACATATATTCTTGTAATGAATTTGATATATATGCATATGATCCTGGCACTAATGGTAGAAAAGTATTGAACCAGGTGATCAGAGATAAGTCAATGGGCCTATAGTATGGTGAAGCTATACTTCTTATGGTATAGTAATTAAAAGCAATGAAAATAAAAAAACAAAGCAATAAAATATATATACTAGTATTGATTTCGCTGATACTTATTGTCGCTGTTTGCATTGTTGTATTTTATTTCACAAAGTCACGATCGGAAGAAACCGAAGGTAAATCTAATCAAAATCAATCCGAAAAATCACTTGAAAATCGTACGTATACCACCGAAAGTGAAGGTGCCACTAATACAGTACCCGATAACGTAGATCCTTCTTCGATCAAAAACTATAAGCTTTTAACTGAAAATGAAACATATAAAATTCGAGAACTGTCTGGCAAATACTATGTCACTCTCTATCCAATTATAAATCGTCCAGATCAGAGCAATACATATGTCGATCAGTTGAAAGAATATAAACAGAGCGCAATCAATTACCTAGAAAAAAATAATATTGATACAAAGAATACGAAGATATACTATGAGCCATCTGAAGCTACTGACCTGTAAGTCACCGTTCAAGGGAAGCTTGTATGTATTTGGGTTCATAATTTGCTCCCTCATTGGAGCATCTCTTCCCGCACAAAAATCACATGCTACTATTGACTGTAGTGACGTATTCACTCCGCTGAGCTCATTTATCAATACAGGCGTTGATGCAAATAAATCGTTTTACGTTAAGGCAATGAATGAAACTGGAGTTCCTTGGGAAATGTTAGCAGCAATTCATTACCGTGAAACAAATTTCAGCCACACTAACCCCAGCAATGGGCAGGGGATATTTCAGTTTGTCAATGGAGATGGTGGTCCATATCCAGCCGGTGCGGTAAATGATGAAAACTTTTACAAGCAACTCAAATTTATGGCTAGTAAAATTCAGTCTGACTATGTCTACAGAGGGAGTTTAAATAGAGAACGAAGACCACTTGTAGCGAATGAACAAAACACGACACTCATAAAGGACGTACTTTTTAGCTATAATGGCAGGTCGTCATTATATGCAAATCAAGCAGCGAGCTATGGATTTAACTCCTCGACACAACCTTATGAAGGGTCTCCTTACGTCATGAATCGTTTTGATTGTCAGCGCTCGAGAATGGGTATTATCACAAAAGATTATGGATCGATTGATGGCACAGACACCAGATACGGCGCTTATACTATCTTTTCAAGACTACGCGGTGAAAGTTTTTGGTTACTTCAGACAAGGGCCTATTCTTGGAACTTGGTCACACAAGAGGCCTATCTAGATGAATTGAGAACAAAACCTGCGGATACTGGAAATTTAGCTGCGAATCAAAAAATTTATCTTAGAGTAAAGGCAAGAAATTTAGGATCATCTACATGGGTAAGAGGCTCTACAAATCCAGTATTATTTGCAACTACTAGTCCATCCAATAGAAGTAGTGCATTGTGTAATGAAACGTGGATTAATTGCGGTCGAGCCGCTCAACAGATCGAACAATCCGTTTCTCCAGGAGAGGTTGGCACATTTGAATTTTCATTGACTACTAATCAAATTGGAGTAAGTAAAGAATACTTTAATCTTGTAAGTGAGGGTAAAGAATGGTTTAACGATTTTGGACTCAACTGGAACATATCCGTAAATCCACCCACTCCTCGATGGCAGGTAGCTACGCAAGAAATATATGTAGACACAGCTCATACAAAGCCAGCGAATATCAATGCATTATCTCCTAATACTACCTACTATGCAGTAATAGTTGCGAGAAATACCGGAAATACTACGTGGTCTAATTCAGGAGCAAATCCTATACGCTTAGGCGCAAGTAGCCCCTTAGACAGATCTAGCAGCTTCAATAATTCTTCTTGGTTTGGATCCAATCGCGCTGCACTACTACAGGAAGATACCGTTCAGCCTGGTGAAAATGGAACCTTTAATTTCACTATTACAGCCCCCTCTAGTTACGGTACTTACAAAGAATACTTCAGACCAGTTGCCGAAGGCCAATCATGGATGAATGACATTGGTTTTCATTGGCCTATTACGGTTTCTCAACCTACGTCATTATGGGATGTTTCTTATCAGGCACTCTACACTTCCGACGCAAAATCTACACTTATAAATACATCTCAAATAGTAAATGATAGTAGATACTTCTTAGTTATCAAAGCTAAGAATCGAGGAAATACTACTTGGGTTAATTCTGGTAATAATCCCGTTAGGCTAGCTACTAATAACCCCCAGGATCGCGCAAGTGATTTCTATGACGCAAGCTGGGTAGGATTTAATAGACCTACTAACCTTCTTGAATCGTCTGTCGCTCCAGGAGAGACTGGTACGTTCCAATTTTGGATACGCGCACCATCTAGATTGAATGCCACCACTTTATACGAGTCATTTCGTCCAGTTGTTGAAGGCGTATCTTGGATGAACGACATCGGTATGTATCAAGATTTCACTTTTTCAAGTCCTACTACAGCATGGCAATATGTCAGTCAATCTGCATTTAGCAATGCATCGTACACGCAACCCGCAAACTTACTAGCTGCATCGCGAAATACTTCATATTACCTACAGCTCCGCTTGAAAAATGTTAGCGGTGTGACGTGGAAACAGTCGTCATTCTTACTTGGTACTAATAATCCACAGGATCGCTCAAGTAGCTTTTACACCCAAAGTTGGGTTGGAGTAAATCGAGCCGCCAGACTCATGGAGCAGACGATATCACCTGGCGAAACAGGCACATTTAGATTTTCGATACAAACACCCCAGACTGGAATGCTCTCAAATGAACACTTTAGGCCAGTAATAGAAGGTACAGCCTGGCTAACGGACGTCGGCCTTTATTGGGGAATTGACACCCGCTAATCACCTCAATTTATCGTTTTTATTCCTGTGTTTTTTCTACTTCACTCTGATATATAGTCACCAGTTTTGTCGCTTCATCAAGGTAGTTAAACTCTTTCGCATATTCTTTAGAGCGTTGCGCCAGTATAGTATAGTCTGCAGCGAGGATATACCTTGCTAATTCGTAATAGTTCGCCGATTTTGTAATTGCGACAGTACCACTTCCATTCATTTCTATAAATGGAGGAGTTGGATATACAATTGCTGGTTTATGGTTCGCTAACGCATTGTTAAGAGCGGCAGACGAAACAAATGAATAATATTTTCTATCGTACGGATAGATACACACATCACACTCTCTAATAAGAGCATTCAATGTCTTATCTTCCTCTACGAATCCTGTTATGTACACTCTCTGTTTAAGATCCAATTCAATGATTAAATCCGTCACTTCATCTAAGTAGTCTTCGCCGCCCCCGCTAGGATGAACCCCTCCAATTATAGCTAGTTTGTAGTTCTCAGGAAGATATTTAAGTGCTTTGACAGCCTGCTTCACACCTTTTGTCTTTGATACAAACCCAACAGATGCAATGATGACATCGCCCTTCGTAAAGTTCAGTGCTGATTTAATTTCATTTGAAGATTCATCAAACGAAAGACTAGGGACAGGAAGGGTGATCAGTTGTATGTTTGCCTTATTGATTCCATGCTTTACAAGGTTATCTCTAGTGGTAGTGTTGTGCACTAAAACTAAATCAGCCGAGCTAATCGGCTCAAGATGAACTTTTTTAAACTCCTCTGCAGCACGCTTCTCTCGAATAAACTTTACAATACTACGCGGACCATAACCTTCGCGAAAAGGAGTTTTATACTGAGCGTCTGGCGCCGTATGTACGGTGATGATAACGCGTTTACCAATTTCATGTGCTCCATTTACAATCCGACTCAGCTCGTCATGTTTATAGAAAGAGAGTTCGTGCTGAACATGTAATAAATCGAAGTTTCGTAATGTGCCTTTAAGTTCATTCAATACTGGAGTGAATTGCTCGAAGCTCATTATTTTAGTTTGATTTGGAGAATACTTAAAAAACTGATTTTCAACATCTTTTGAAGCAGCTTCATTCATAGCAGCCAAAAATTGCTCTTGATATTTACCGATGCCACAATCTTCATTATGTGTGCTGTAGTGGAGAATTTTTACTTTAGTCATTGCCGCCTTCTATACTATCTTTTATTTGATCAACCGTCTCGTCCCAACTAGTTGGTTTATAACGCTTTAAAGCCAGTTTAGCTTTTTCTCTATGCCGCTTATCTAATAAATATATTATAGCATCTAAGCACTCATCTGTCGATGTTGGGGTAAAGTATTTTATTATACTACCCGCGATTTCCGGCATACTACTCGAATTACTTGCAATACACGGCGTACCATGAGCAATACTCTCTGCAATTGGCAATCCCCATCCCTCATAATGACTAGGATATACTGTGAAAAGAGCATGTGAATACAGCCAGGAGAGCTCTTCATCACCTGCGTCATGCAAGAAGATAAACTTATCTTTTGTCATAGGATCATTCGTCATTAACTCGTATATGTCACTCGTAAGCCAGCCTTTTCTTCCAACTATCACGAGGTTAGGAAGGGTGGCACTTCTGCTCTGTGCAAGCTTATAAGCATAATAAAGAACGGTATGATTTTTGCGTGATTCAATAGTCCCTACGCAAAGAATAAAATTCTGGTTCTTATTGAAAAACACATTATCAGGTTTCCTATCATGCAACTTACTAAAATCTTCACCCAAACGAATAACATCTATCGGCGGACAATGGAGATCATGGTCGTTTAACCACTGTACGACATCGCTTTTCGTATTTTCTGAAATGGCAATAATCCTCGTAGCTAGAGGATAGATATCATTACTGTATTGCTTCATACTTGCGGTAGAATGTGATGAGTATTGAGGTGTAACGAGTGGTAGCATGTCGTATGAAAATTGGTAAAGTTTTACTCCTGCTATTGTTACTGCGTGCTTTAGCATATTTCGATAAGCAGTACTTGCCCATTCACCCCATAGCACTATAAATACGTCATCTCGTTGAAAAGTGAAACCATAATCTTTCTTTTGGGATGTGAGGGTACCCTTGACTGAATAGCTAATTTTTTTCAGTGAACGCTTAGAAAAACGTAATAGATTCTTCTTATATACTCCCTCAGGATCTTGAGTAACTGGCGTGCTTGCCACCTGGCCATCTTTTATTACTGATGGTTTGTCGTAAAGACTATCAAATGGTAAATCCCAATATTTTGCACGTCCTTCGTCCCAGCCAAGAAAATGTACTTCATGGTCGCTCACGTCGTATCGCGCACATACTTCATACATAACTCGAGGTATTCCAGTTAGTTTTCCTTGCCAGCCAGCTAACTGCGTCACGTCTATAATGATTCGCATTAGTGAATCTCCATAATTTGCTTAACTCTATCGAATGTTTGATCCCATGTAGTGTTTTTATACGCCTTTAATTTCTTTCTTTGTGATTCAAGAAAACTTGGATCGGAGTATTTTAGCATGGTTCTTAAGCATTCTTCAGAAGAGGATGGATCAAAATATGATACAAGATCTCCAGCAATCTCAGGAATACTGCTTGCCTGACTGGCAATACAAGGGGTCTGGTAATACATACTCTCGGCAACTGGTAGTCCCCAGCCCTCATAATGACTAGGATAGATTGTAAACATGCAGTGTTGATATAGCCAGCTTAATTCATTGTCATCAGCATGATGAAGAAATATGAAATACTCTTTCGTTTCTGGGTCAGATGTCATTAGATCATATACATTATCTGTTAACCAACCTCGTCTGCCAGCAATGACAAGTGTCGGCAGAGATTTTCCGCGACTTAATGCAAGTTTGTATGTATAGTAAAGCAATAAGTGGTTTTTACGTGCTTCGATTGTTCCAACGCATAGTATAAACTTTGAATTTAACTCAAAAAAAGCATCCGATGGTTGACGAGACGTGACACTGTCAAAATTCTCTCCTAAGCGTATAACTTTTACAGGTGGGCATGGTAATGACATATCATGCATCCACGCAATCACATCTCTTTTCGTATTTTCAGATACGGAAATAATACTCGCACAAATTGGATATATCTCTTTTACGTAGCTCCTGAGTCCTTCGGTAGAGTGCGAGGAGTATTGGGGAGTTATTAATGGCAACATATCATGTGCGACTTGATATAAAGAAACCTCGCTCACTTGTATAGCGTTAATTAAGGCTTTTCGATAATATTGGCTATCCCACTCACCCCAAACAACGAGTAGTTTGTCTTTATTCTGAAATTCAAAAGGATTAAGAGTCGTGTCTGAAGAGGCTAATACAGTTCGTTTTGCCTTTCTTATCGCTCGCCGAAGAAGTACGGGGGATTTTTGAAAAGCTGCTTTTGCGTGCCAAGACAGGCGGCCTTTAGTTCTTAAGTTATTTTTTAAACTTTGATGCGCAGTATACATTTCATAGGTGATAGTATCAAATCCCTTACGATCTTCATTCCATACGATATATTCTGAGTTAAAGTGATTGATGGCCGCAAAGCGTGATGATAATTCATACATTACTCGCGGTATACCAGTCAAACGACCGTCCCAGTTGTAAAGTTGGGTTATATCTATAACTACTCGCACGACTTATAACCCCTTCTCAATCGCACCTACCAGTTGATCAGTAAACGTCTTATAATTCTGCTTCGGTACTTTTTTGTACTTTGACGCCTCGACTTGTAAAAGTAAGTCATCAGCCGACAGACTGTTTATCAAAAAGTTAGCGTCCTTCATCCTACTTATACTCTCCTCATATTGCATATCAGTCATTGAGAAAAGCACATCATTACTAGATGCTAGATCATGTGTCTCTGGCGAAACCTCTAGATAGGCCAGTTCATTTGCGGGTGGTTGAATATAGGTGATCTTATCACTATCGATTCCCATCAGTTCAAGTGAAGTACATATAGATTCGTACGCTTTTTCAGAAAACACAATTATTTTCTTATGACTAGCAATTAGCGAACCGATCCCTTTGAATCTTGTATCTTTAAAATAAAGACTGTCGATTTTCGTTTCAATATCATATCGACTTTGACTAATAAACTTCTGTTCTAACAGCTCTTTCCAGAGATTAGATAAATCCACGTCATGAAGAATTACTACTCCCGGCTGTGCAAGTATATCAATCATTGATCGAGCAAGGGAGATATCCGAAGACACATGATAAAGTCTAGTATCGACGTCAGAGATTTGATATCCCTGTTCATTTGATAGCCGAGAAGTAGTAGATATGTAAGGAAGGAAGTTTACCCTACATTCATCCTTATCTATTTGAGGATTTTGATAATAATGAATATCGTAGCGCTCTGATAACGTTGAGTGCAGCTGAAGTATAAATTTACCTGTTCTCCTTTCTGTTGTCACATCTGGCAATAGTACCGCAAGCTCGTTATTCTCACCTCCGCCAGTATGCTCTGCGCTGATTATTGCTTGAATTGCTGTATTTGCTGTATTTTTCCAGCTATATTTACGCAGGATTGCTTCAGCAACCTTACTATCAAACTTTCGAGAAATAACCGCATCGAGAGCCGTTGCAATTTCATCGATCTTCATAGGATTAAACATACAAAATGCGTCTGTAGATATCTCCCTAAATACTGAAATGTCAGAACAAGCAACGCATTTTTCATTTTCTAATGCCTCAAGAACAGGTAAGCCGAGCCCCTCATATTCTGAAGGAAACAATACAGCTTCAGTGTTTTTGTAGAGATAATTTAGTTGCGCACCTGATATGTTTCCGCTAAAAATAACATTATCAGAAAGTCGAGACAATTCACTCTTTTCTTCATCTTTAAAATATGAACTAATAACTAATTTATATTTATTATCATATTTGGCATTAAAGACGTTAAACGCTTCTATGCCTCTTCGGTTATTCTTACGAAGATCATTACCGGTAGGCATCAATATATAAGGATCTTCGATTTGGTACGGCTCTGTTTTCTCATCGTGAATGATTGGACCACCGTCTACATTTACTATTCGCTGTGGAGGAATTCCTAAATAAACACCTAAGTCATTTGCAACAGTCTTTGAGATTGCTAAGTACACATCGGCCACAAGTAGTTCACTTAGCTTAGAGAGGTACTCTTTTCTTGTTATTGGATTTCCCAAATACACCTTATGCATCATAAGTGGGATTAAGTCATAAAACAATACCGCTCGACGAGTCTTAGTAGTAGGAAATACCGGGCTAATTTCCCCTTGCATGAGAGATAGTATGAGAAAATGCTTGTCACCATCAGGGAGTGTACTAATATATGAATCTACTATCTTTCGATTTGTCTGGACACTAGAGTCTGGATTAAGTATGTCGTTGGACACTAAGTCTAATTTTTGGATAGATACTTTGTCTAAAAGATTCAATTCAGATTCTAAACCTTCATCTATACTAAGGCTACTTGAAAGAATTATGTCTATGAAATCCCAATGCTCTTCTGCACTGTTTTCACGCACCATTGATCGTATAAGTTCGAGTGAATACTTTCCCATACCCCTATGCCACGCTGGTGTCTGGAAAACTTGTGCATCTATGATTAATCTTTTTTGCATCATTCTCCTTTTATTACAGACTTAGCAATCTTCTTACTTGTTCTATAAACTCTGAGTGGCTTATTCGCACTGTTTACACTATAGAACTTCTTCTGATTTGTGACATCAATATCATGCGCATGCGTGAGAATGTCTTGAACATCAACTTCACCTACTTCAGGAGTAAAACTTTTTTTAGGTTGAAGTCTGTTTTCTATTTTTGAATTAACTGTACTAAGCTTTTTCTTTGTATACTTCTTTATATGTGACTTGAGCGATACAATCTCATTCAATTCATTCTGGAGATGCTGTGCATGCGCACTAATGCTTTCAATTTCTTGATTCTGACTCGTAATGACATTTTTATATTCATTTTCTCGCTCAAGAAGATAATTAACTCTATACTCTTGATCATCAATTAAACGAGCAGCTGTGCTTGATATGATTGGTGTGCCCAGAACTACTGAATCTACATAAGAAAACGGTGAACGAGCTTTTTTAAGTTTTTTATCGATGAAATATTCATTCAAGCCATCAAAGAACGCGAGTTTATAGTGATTTAATTCCATAATTTCATGCCAGTCTCGCTTAACATGATTAGCCTCAATACAAATCACTTCAGGTCGATATTTTTTCCAATCATTACTAGAGAGAACTTCGTATTCATACCCTTCAACGTCAACCTTCATAAACTGTATTGATGAAACATTACATTCTATGAAAACAGATTTTAGAGTGCGAACTTCAACAATGATATCTTCATATTGATCAGTATTTTCACTTTGAGTGAGAGAATTTTCCTGCATCATATCACCGGAGAATGTTGATAAGCCATCTCCTTTGTATTGACGAAGTTTGAGGCTTCCAGCTTTTTCGCTAATTCCGATATTGAGCGTTATATCTCTAGGACGCTCAGCAGTAAGAGCCTTATAGTGTTTCAATTGAGGTTCAATATTAATCCCCGACCACCCTTTTTCATAGAAAAATTTTGTAACCGAGTCAATATTAGGGTCATTAGCGCCCACGTCTACATAACACCCTTTTTGAAGACCCTCAAAGAAGCCGGATAAAATAATATCCTCTCTATTCTGAGCGTATGAAACTCGATACCCCTCCGACTTACTTTTCTTTTTCATCGATTACTCCATTATACCAATAAATTTAGTAAGTTCTCTTACTGTATGTATCCATGTTAGATCGTTTCTTGAAGTAGCCGTCCTGTTTGAAGTCCATGGCGTGCTAGATAGCATTGCATTCGCAATATCTTGAGACTGAGTCGGTGATACATATGCAACAAGCTTAGTGTTTAATATTTCGTGAAACACTGGAAGATTGGAAGCAATAACTGGAGTACCGCACGCTTGAGCTTGAACTGGCGGCAAACCAAACCCCTCATGAATTGCCACATGAACATTAGCCCTAGCTCCTGAGTAGAGCGCGGGAAGATCACTGTCTTTTACGTACATTTCTGGTCTATAAATAGCATAGCCTTCATTTTGCATGACTTGGATTTGATGAAGAGTGTCCTCATTTTTCCATCCATCACCCCCGACAATTACGAGTTGAGCTGGAGACTGGACACTATCCGAATAAATTTTATAGCCTTCTAATAGTCTATTAATATTTTTTCTTGGCTCAATATTTCCGACTGTTATAAAATAGTCGCTCTTTATTTTATACTTATTAAGAATAGGTTTAATCTCGCTAAGCGACTTGGTGACATACTGCGTCTTATCAACTCCGAGATATACAGTGCCGACTCGACCAGCTAAATCGGGAAATTCTTTTTCTATTTCATATTTGGACTGCTGTGAAATAGTGATAACTTTGCTTGTACGAGCCATCCAACGGTTAAAATTATCATTCAAATAAATAAGATTTTTAGGATGAACTGTTTCTGGAAATAGTCGAAAAGCTATATCATGAACAAAAGTATATGAAGTTGACATAGGCACATACCAATTTTTATAGTTTGGAAAAATATAAATACCGCGTCCATAAAAAAAGTCAGCTGCGAATGGAAGAGAAGTCCGAGTTAGTGCGTAATTAATATATTTATAGCCTGGCGGCAACTGTCGAATCCTTACATTTTTCAGCCCGTAATTTTCCACATATTTTTTACGACCGTACGGAACGATGATAACTAATTTATGAGAAGTGCCTTCAATAAAAGCATCTAGCTGTCGAATTATTTCAAGTGTCGTATGGCCGATACCACTCATTTTTCCACTCGCTATCGAATCGGCTTCAATGCAAATACGCATATTCTATTTCTTTAGAATTTCAAGGTTTATTGGTGGAGCTACTTTATATGGAGTCTTTTGCTCATGCCTTACTGTGAACTGAGCAGCATCATCCCACCATTGTATAACATCCATATTAATCGGATCCGAGATAGCTGGCTCGATAATGTACGTACCCTCATTGAATATATTCGAGAGTGACCAAATTAACTCGAAACTGTCTCCAGCTTGAATCGGCTCTTTTGTTTCTTTTCGGATTATTCGACTATTTGTTCCTACTAATCCTTCATCTTGTTGATTTTTTATAGTCATTCCGTACAACAAACCATCAGGGAAATCTTGTAATGCCTTAATCTTAACCTTAAATGTAAAGTCTTTGTCATCCTGTGTAATATTGTGTTTATTAACGATAATCTTTTCGATGTTCGCGCCGCCAGTACCCCATTTACCTTGATTTTGAGCTTTTAATTCTTCGTCCTGCTGTGCTTGATATTGTTCGGGCATAAAAAGTCTCATATATTCTTTTGCTGTTTGATCTGAAGTACCCTGAAATACTACTTCACTATCATTGATTAAAAGAGCTCGGTCGCAATATTCTCGTACAGCATTCATATCGTGACTCACAAAAATAACCGTCTTTTTATCTTTTTTTAATTTCTTAAAATATTCAAAACATTTGCGCTGAAAGTCGGCGTCACCGACTGCAAGTACCTCGTCAATAAGCAAGACATCAGATTCCGCCAAGACTGTTGCGACAGAAAAAGCTAAACGAACCTGCATTCCTGAAGAATAATTCTTGAGCTTTTGATCCATGAATCGCTCGATCTCAGCAAAGGCAACGATGGCATCATATTTATCATCAACCTCGTTACTAGAGAAGCCCATTAAAGCGCCATTAAGATACACATTCTCGCGGCCACTCAATTCAGGATTAAAGCCTACGCCAAGTTCAATAAACGGCACAAGCCTACCAGTTACATTAACTGATCCCGTGGTGGGTTTATATATTCCCGCGATAATCTTTAAAAGAGTACTTTTACCGCTACCATTACGACCAACAATACCGAAAAATTCACCTTTCTTAACTTTAAACGAAATGTCCTTTAAAGCATGCTGCACTTCTGCAGTTTCGTTCTTTCTAAACGGATTAACAAATGCACCTTTAATTGAATCGACTTTTTCATGAGGAAGAACAAAATCTTTTGAGACGGTATTGATATCGATAACAGTAGGTTGGCTCGTTGCCATGATTAAATTTCCTCCGCAAAATCTGGTGATTTTTTCTTAAAATACATAATTGAGACTATCGCCAAAATAACAACAATAAATAGCGGCACTAGCTGTATAAAAGGATTCGAAATGAGCGTAGATGTCGTAACGGTTTCCGGATTGATAGCAAAGCGTCTTGCATCCTGAATCACCTGCGCCACAGGACTCATCAACATAATCTTCGCAGCCAATTCAGAGCGATCAACTACTAATGAGATAGGGTACAACACTGGTGTTGCATAAAAACCAGCCTGCAGTACTACTTCCCATATGTAATTAACGTCACGAAATTTTACATACAGCGCAGAGAGTAAAAAGGCTATTGATAGTGAGAAAATGAATAATTCAATAATTAATGGAATTACAAGAAGCAAATTCCATGTAAATGGCACACCATTAACGACCATGAATATCCCCACTACTATAAGATTAATACCTAAGTTAATTAATGCTGAAAACGAACCAGCCACAACAATAACATAGCGTGGAAAATAGAGCTTCCTCATTAGATCACCCTTCCCAACGATCGCCTGAAGCCCATTGCTAGTTACTTCAGTGAAATAATTCCATAAGACAACACCAAAAAGCAGATAGACTGCAAAGTGAGGGATATCCGCACCAATTTTAAGAAAGTTTACAAAGACAATATATAAAATCGCAAACAGTGCAAGTGGACGCAATAATGACCATACATACCCAAGGAATGAACCTTTATATCGAAGTTTAAAATCAGTAATAACTAACTGATTGAGTAGAATGAGCGAATAACGGTATCGCCGCAGAACTTGTTGTATCATTTGACTCATTATATCGTATAACTTAACAGTTTTACATGTTATGTCATTGTGAAATATAAATATCTACATAACCTGACATGATCCTCGCTCTAAAGTGACTGTTTCCTGTATTATAGATATATGGAAAAGAAACGTGTTGTAGTATCTGGAATTAACGGCTTCGTCGGGCATCATCTCACTCAAGAGCTGCGGAATAATAATATTGATGTCATTGGCATTGGCAATGACACCTCGGTCTCCCCAAGTCTTAAAAATATTGTCAATGAGTATTACAGTCAAGACTTAGTTGCCTCATGGCCAGAAACTGGCGATGTCGACGGAGTAATCCATCTTGCTGGTTTAGCGGCTGTCGGCCCTTCTTTTGAACATCCCCAACGTTACATAAATATGAATAGCGCAATGGTAACAAACATGGCTGAGTATTATGTCTCCCGCGATAAAAAACCTCGACTACTCATTATAAGTAGTGGTGCAATCTATAGCCCTGATCAGCCTATGCCGATAAGCGAGGAAGGAAATATCGGCCTAGGCTCACCGTATGCAGTTAGTAAAGTTTTGACCGAGAATCAGGCAGCCTACTATAATGGCCGCGGACTTGATTGTGTTATTGCGCGACCGTTTAATCATATTGGCCCAGGTCAAGGTAAAGGTTTCATCTTGCCTGATTTCTATGATCGGCTTAGCAAAACAGCCGACAGCGTTATTAAGGTCGGCAACATCAATACAAAGCGTGACTACACAGACGTCCGTGACATCGTAAAAGCGTACGCAAGCCTCATTCTCGCTTCGACACTCAAGTATCCGACATATAACGTTTGTTCCGGCGAAAGCCTCTCGGGGAATGAGATTCTTGATAAACTAAAAACGGCTATGAAAAAAGAGTTTATCCAGTTTAAGATCGATCCTGCGCTTATTCGACCGACTGATATCCTGGAAATAGCCGGTGATTCATCTCGTCTTCGCAATGAACTACAATGGGAGCCGAGTTACAGTATAGATCAAACTATTCAAGACTTTGTTCATAGTAAGGAGAACGAATGAGCTGGAAAAAATTAGCATCAACCATATTACTTAAGCACCCAAGACTTACCGTCGTTGAAGATGATATCGAACTACCTGACGGCCACACATCTAAATACATCTACTTCGCGAATGCACATGATTCAGCCATGGTCATCGCAATTAAGGATGACTCAATCCTCATTCAAACGGAATATTCTTATCCACCAGACCAGCACATGTACCAACTTCCCGGTGGAGCTATAGAGGAGGGAGAAGACCTAATTCCAGCGGCACTTCGTGAACTTGAAGAAGAGTCTGGCTATGCAGCTGGTGTCGATTCTGAAGTTTCGTACATTGGTTATTTCTACGTCAACAATCGTCGTAGTGCAGCTAAAATGCATATCGTGCTTGTAGAAGATCCGACTGAAACAGGTGAAACGAACTTTGATCCGGAAGAGTATATCGAGTCCGAATGGATACAACTCACGACACTCCGCAACATGATTAAAGAAGGTAAAATCGTTAACTATTCCCTGCTCGCTGGCTTAGCTCTCTACGATAACACTAGAAATTAATATAGATATTTCATCAATCATAAAGGAGCCCACCGGGCTCCTTTATGACTACAGAGTAGGATGATCTAAATCTTTGTTTCTTCAATCGTTAGATCGTGCTGGACCATCAACTTTACAAGACCTGGAAAGTCTACTTTCCGTTTCCATCCAAGGACACGCTCAGCTTTCTCTGGATTTCCAAGCAAGAGGTCAACCTCTGCTGGGCGCATGAAGGCGGGGTTTTGTTTTACATACGGCTTCCAGTCGTCGATACCAATTTCCTTGAATGCAAGCGTCAGAAATTCCTCGATCGAGTGCGTCTCGCCGGTTGCAAGCACGAAATCCTCAGGTTTATCCTGCTGAAGCATTCGCCACATACCCTCTACATAATCACCGGCGTAACCCCAGTCACGCTTCGGCCATAGATCACCCAGCTCAATATGATCTTGTTTGCCTAATTTAATACGAGCTACCGCATTTGTAATCTTACGAGTAACAAACTCAACGCCGCGTCGATCGCCTTCGTGGTTAAATAAAATTCCCGATACAGCAAACATATTATAGCTTTCACGGTAATTGGTTGTAATCCAATGACCATACAGTTTTGCAACACCGTAAGGACTACGCGGATGAAACGAAGAGTCTTCGTCATAACCCTTTTCCGGACGATTATACTCAAGTCCTCCAAACATTTCTGATGTTGACGCTTGATAGAAGCGAACTTTATTGTCAGGATCTGTTAGCCGTACAGCTTCAAGCATATTTAAGACGCCTTTACCCGTTACATCACTCGTAAGCTGTGGATTTTTAAATGAATAACCCACGTGACTAATTGCGGCAAGATTATATACCTCGTCAGGTTTTGCGATCTGCATCGCGCGAATAAGCGAAGACTGATCTACAAGATCAGCTTCGATCAGCGTTACATACGGGAACTCACGTTCAGTGATTTGTCGTCGCGTATTATGTTGTCCACGGATTATACCGAAGATATCATAGCCTTTACTATGAAGTAGTTTAGCAAGATGCCCACCATCTTGACCGGTGATACCGGTAATTAATGCTCGTTTTTTGACATCAGCCATGTAAATTATATCCTCTAAAACTTATGTTATGTATTGCGTGGAATAGTCTTATTATACATGAAAAACTATCTCTGATAGTCATCTATTAATCGAACAATGTCATTCTCGTCTGACTGCTGATTAATATTTGTGTGCTGCCATACCTCAGCCACAACCGTATATGCTGCATTCTCACCGACTAATCTGTGCCTCTCACTTTGTGAGAATTGCACGACATCACCCGGTTGCGCAGCGTAAGCGTTCCCAGGGTTATCATCCATACTTTTATTATAAGATCCCGAACTTATAAATGCCCATCGCTCCGCTCGCCTGTCGTGATATTGCCAACTCAATCGCTCACCCGGTGAAACTAATAGTATCTTAGGACTTAGCTCGGCACCTACGCGGCCTAGCTGTGCATCTTCAAGGCTGAGGCCGGGGAAAAACTCTTTGATAAATTTTGGCGCCTCATCGTTAGCTAACCTAAAATAAGCCCCCCATGGCTTTTCGTCATTAATTTCAACAATTTCATATCCCGCATCGTCAAGTAGACCTTCTATCGTTTTCACTATATGCCGCTTTGGGGCTTGTGGAGTAGCCCCTAAAATTGATAGTTCATCTTCTAACCTGGACATTTTCTACCTCCTGTCTCAACTTAATTATTACAATCAATTGTAACATCATGAAGTTATAAGGTTGATTGGTTATAATAGTAGGAGGTGTTAGATAAACTACCTATAAAAAGACAACGAATTTTAGCGCTTGATTTATTAAGGGGCTTATTTTTATTAATTATTTTAGCTGATCACCTGAGATGGGCACCATCGTTCTTTTTTCAATTTGCAACAGCTTATACAGGCATGGTTGCATCCGCAGCGGAAGGTTTTTTTATAATTTCCGGTATTCTTGTCGGATATATTTATGGGCCGAGAATTCTACATTCAACAAGACGAACCACATTAAAAATTTGGAAAAGAGCCTTTCTGCTATATGCACTTGCGGTAAGTTTTACTCTTCTTTATTCTCTATGGGCTAGCTTTCTTCCTGAAGGCTACTCTCGATCTTCAACATTACTTGCAAGCTCCGTAGGTGATGCAATATTAGGAGCCTTATCGTTAACATATACATATGGCTGGGCTGACTTTTTGAGTCGTTATGCAGTCTTCATGTTAGCAGCGCCACTTACACTATGGCTCATCGCTAAGCGAAAAGCGTACATCGTATTAATAGTAAGCGGATTAATATGGTTATTATTCAGAGAAGTGACTCCATGGTTGATATTCGCTGCATGGCAAGTTATATTTTTTGCCGGCGTCGTTATAGGTTATTATCTTCCGAAGATAGAGAGTGAAGCAAAAAAAACAAATAATAGAAAATGTGCATTGAAGCTACTTGTTTATATAAGTGTTACTAGCTTTATTCTTACCGCAATTTTTATTGCAATTCCTCCATTGCTTCTTCTAAGTTTCGATACGATTATTAATAATGATGTAACTAACATATTAAATCGAATTAACGGAGTGCGTGAACATATATTAATTTACTTCGATAAGTCAACAATGTCAGTGTGCCGATTGACAGTAGGAGCCTTATGGTTCGTTGGTCTTTACACTATTTTTCGTAAGCATGAAATCATAATTAATAAGCGTAGTCGAGGCATCCTACTACTATTAGGCCAGTATTCATTATTCGTCTATAGCACTCAAGCTTTCTTAATTTTTACCATCGATACCTTCTTACCCACTACAAGTGGACCGAACCCACCATTTATTCTTTTAAATACCTTATTTGGTATTTTGAGCGCGACTCTTATCTATATAATTACGAAGCTTTACGCAAAAAGAACAACCGTCTACACTAGACTTAGGCAGCTATTAGCCTAGGTAAGATATATTTACGATGAAACTACTTGAATACGAAGCAAAACATTTACTCGCATCAGCTAACATTCAAACGCCAAGATCGTTTATAGTTGACGTGAATTCGCTGCCCTCTTTTCTTCCTGTAGTTTTGAAGTCACAAGTACCTATTGGTGGTCGTGGTAAAGCCGGAGGCATAGCCGTTGTTTACACATCCGAAGAATACACCCTGAATACATCCCGGATACTATCACTCGATATCAAAGGTTTTACACCCAAACAATTACTTGCTGAAGAATTAATAAACATAGAGCGTGAGCTATACTTGTCGCTGCTTATCGACAGGCGGTCAGCAAGCATCATCCTGATGGCACATACTAACGGCGGCGTTGAAATAGAAGAGAATCATGTGGATGACTTCCTACGATGCTCGCTTACCGATAAAAACCTACTCGCAGCTGGAGAACAGCTTGCGGAATATTTCGATCTTCCCGAAAAAAGCTTCGTACTTCAGGATCTCGTCAAAAACCTCTACGCCTGTATGATTAAAAACGATGCCACACTTCTGGAAATTAACCCACTTATCCTCACTAAGGACGGAGAGATTGTCGCCGGAGACTGCAAGATGGAGCTCGACGACGCAGCAGCCTTTCGACATCCTGAATGGAACTTCGAAGACGAAGCCGCTGAAGTGAATTTTGTTACACTCGATAACCAAGGTACTGTCGCAACTATAGCGAACGGTGCAGGACTCGCCATGGCAACCGTTGATGCCGTAGCGGATGCAGGGCTCGTACCGGCAAACTTCCTCGATATTGGCGGCGGAGCAAATGAATCGAGTGTTCTCGCGGCATTTAAGCGTATCATGGAATACCCAAACATCGATGCTATTATCATCAACATATTTGCTGGCATCACCCGATGTGACGAAATTGCAAAAGCTATTATCGCAGCGCGTACTCAGATTAACGCGCTACCACCACTATATATTCGCCTCGCCGGCACTAACTTTGAACAGGCTGTCGAACTCCTCACTGCAGAGCAAATCACTACCCTTTCGACACTCGAGTCATGCATCGAAGCGGTAAAAACGAAAGGGAAGTCATAGTTATGAAAAGCTCTCTTCTTACCGCTCAAAATGTTATCATACAGGGCATCACTGGAGCGCACGGTGCATTTCATGCTCAAGCTATGAAGAACTCTGGTACGGGCATCGTTGCTGGCACTTCACCAAATAAAGCTGGTCAGTTCATCGATACTATTCCGGTATATAATTCGATCAAAGATATTCAGAAAGATTTCACTGTCGATATTAGCGTTATATTTGTACCACCAGCATTTGCAAAATCCGCCATTATCGAAGCAATCTCAGCAAAAATCCCACTCATCGTCTGTATCACTGAAGGTATTCCAATTCATGATATGTTGCAAATAAAACAACATCTAGAAAAGGGGAGTAGTACACTTATCGGACCAAATTGCCCCGGAGTACTCATACCCGGCAACAATAAGCTCGGCATCATCCCCGCTCACTTGTCACTCCCGGGATCAGTCGGGCTTGTGAGCCGATCTGGTACACTCACCTACGAAGCGATGGACGGCCTAACTCGCCGCAACATCGGTCAGCGCTACATCGTTGGCATTGGCGGTGACCGAATACCCGGTACAAGCTTCATCGATACACTCGCTTTATTTGAGTCCGACCCAACAGTCGAGCAAATCGTGATGATCGGCGAGATTGGCGGTACAAGCGAGATTGAAGCTGCAGACTATATTCATCAGCACGTCACAAAGCCAGTCTACGCCTACGTCACTGGCCACCATGCTCCCGAAGGTGTACAACTCGGTCATGCAGGTGCGATCCTTGGTAGTGCCGATGAGTCTGCGGTAGCAAAAACTCAGTATTTAGCACAATGCAACGTTCATACTGCAAACAGTATCACCCAACTAGTGAAGATGATTCCTGCATGATGCAAGCATTTCTCCTATTTATGAAATAATTGCTTAATTCGGATATATATCCTATGTCGACCATGAAGACTTTTAAATATTCTTGCATATTAGCTCTTCGGACGTTATTTTACTGTTTTTAGTACTTAGTAATAATCTTTAGGATATTATCCGATAATTCATCAAATTCTTGTTTGGCTTTTTCAAGATTATCGTAGGTACCTTGCTTTAGGTTCGCAGGATTTATATCAAAGATTGCTTTTCCGTCTTTATGACAAAGCGCGGGTATCATGCCGTAATCTTGTATGTTATGAAGCGGCGCAGAATAACTTGCAGCTACAAGTCCGTTTCGACAATGCTTCTCCGACAAATACGTCTTCACACTCTCTGGAATTCTATCGATCCACTGTTGATGATCCTTGATCGGCTTTTCGCTATAGACATTATATGAATTTAGTATATAGCCAATAAACAAGCCCTCTCCATCAAGTACAAACTGACGCTCTGTCGAACCACTTAGTGCCTGACCGGTATCCTTCCAGTTACGTTTCCACTCCTCAAGCTTAAGACCAAGATTCTCAATACCTTGCAGGCTAAACGCATCTGGGTTCATAGGTACAGCGAAATAATCAGTGCCAAGAAGTATCACTCGGTTGAGTCGCCCCATCGTCGGAGAGGTGTCTATGACAAATATATCAACATCGTCTGTCATTCCTTTTTCTCTCATAAATCGATCGATAGCGCTCGTAACGAAATATCCGTTCTGATTGCCACCTGCGGCATTACCAAACGCCGTGCTTAGCAGCTCTTCATAGTCAGAGAGTCGTAGATCGCCCCTAAGGAGGGATAAGTTTTTTGGCGACGCCTTCACTGGCTCAAAAGTTGCACCAAGATCGATATCCCCGCCACCGTTAATTACTCCGCCAAGAACATCGTAGATAGTTTTTGATATGTGAGAAAAAAGCGTATTTTCGTAGTACTCCTCGCCGAGCGCAAGCCGCGTCAAGTTACACTGTGGGTCGAGATCAATTAGTACAGTTTTATAGCCCTTATTGGCAAACTCAACCGCAGTATTAAACGCGAGCGTCGTCTTTCCTACTCCGCCCTTGTTATTAAAAAACGTTAGTTTTTTTGCTCTGGGAAATTTCTTCATCTTACCTATAATAGTACCATAGTAGCTCAGATTAAAAGTGCTCTCTATCTGTTATACTATTAGTTATATCCATGAAAAAAACCATCACGATACTCATTCCGGCATACAACGAAGCGCCAGTTCTTGATTCGCTTTACAGCCGCCTTGACGCGCTGAGTAAGACCTTGAAGGATTTCCAGCTTGAATTTTTATTTGTTAATGACGGCAGCCGCGATGAAACTCTCGAAATAATCACTCGCTTTTCTAAAAAAGACCAGCGCGTTTCCTACCTAAACCTATCTCGTAATTTTGGAAAAGAAATAGCTATGGCCGCAGGGATCGATCATGTCACAAGTGATGCACTTGTGATTATTGACGCTGATCTGCAAGATCCACCGGAGTTGATTCCGGAGATGGTGCACTACTGGCAAGAAGGTTATGATGATATCTACGCAAGACGAAGTAGTCGTCACGGTGAAACTTGGTTTAAAAAATTTACCTCAAAATACTTTTACCGAGTCCTTGAAAAAAGTACTGATATACCAATTCAAAGAGACACCGGTGACTTTCGTCTCTTAAGTCGTCGTTGTATTGAAGCACTTCAGCAGATCCGTGAACGTGAGCGATACACAAAAGGATTCTTCAGCTGGATTGGTTACAAGAAAAAAGAAATAACTTATATCCGCGACCCACGTGCAGCCGGTGAAACAAAATGGAACTATTTTAAACTTTTCAACCTAGCGATCGACGGTATCACCACCTTTACGACCGCTCCTCTTCGAATCGCTTCATTTTTTGGTGTCGTCGTCTCCGCATGTGCATTTTTCTATATTCTCTACCTCGTACTGCGGACAATATTTTTTGGAACTGACTTAGCTGGATACCCATCCATGATGGCTGTCATTTTATTTCTCGGTGGTGTTCAGTTGCTGTCGCTCGGTATCATCGGCGAATATATCGCACGTATATTCAATGAAACAAAGCAACGGCCTCTATATTTTATAGAACACTATCATAGAGGTGGAAAAAAGGACTAACTCATGCATATTGCCGTCGACGCCCGAATCATTAACTCAACCACCGGCCGCTACGTAGAGCGGCTTCTCCACTACCTAGAGCAGGTCGATAAGACAAATACCTATACAATACTTGTACGAAAAAAGGATCTCAACTTTTGGAAACCAACGAATAATAATTTTTCAGTTCTCGAAGCTGACTTTTCCGACTACTCATTTGGTGAGCAGGTCGGCCTCTTGAAGCTGCTTAGTGAGCTCAAGCCTGATTTAGTACATTTCTGCATGCCTCAGCAGCCGATACTCTACAAAGGCACACACGTCACCACGATGCACGACCTTACACTTCTAAAAACCTATAATTCAGATAAAAATTGGCTCGCGTTTCACATAAAGCAGCTTATTGGGAGGGGTGTGTTTTGGTGGATTGCTCGCTCGAGCGCTGAAATTATCACACCTTCAATGTTTACAAAAGTAGAATATCAAAAATTCGCTCGGATTGATTCAGAGAAAATACATGTCATATACGAATCTGCCGACATTGGTAAAAAAAGGCCAAAGAAATACAGTGGCACTGCAAAGAAATACATCCTATATGTCGGTCAACAAAGTGACTATAAAAACGTCCGAAGATTAGCAAGCGCCCATCAACAACTACTTGAGAAATATCCAGACCTTCAACTGGTACTTGTTGGTAAGAAGAATACCTCTGCGCTCCGTAACGAGAAGTTGTTTAAAAAGCAGAGCTATAGAAATATTCATTTTACCGGGTTTGTTGATGACGCGGAACTTGCATGGCTGTATAAAAACTGCCAAGCGTATATATTTCCTTCGCTCATGGAAGGTTTCGGTCTTCCTGGCCTCGAGGCAATGCTCTACGGTGCGCCTGTCGTCAGTAGTAACGCCACCTGCCTCCCAGAGGTATATGGCAATGCGGCGCATTATTTCAATCCTCACTATCCAGGCGATATCGCACAAGCAATCGATGAGGTCCTCCGTGATGACAAGCTTCGCGCACAACTAATAAAAAACGGCGCTCAACAAGTCAAGAAATACTCTTGGAAAAAAATGGCTCAAGAAACACTAAAAGTATACAAAAAAGCGACTACAAAATAGTCGCTTTTAGATTTAATACCCTCAGCCTCTACGAACTCTGCTGAGCGATAATAATACGACGCTCTCGTCCTTCACCCTCAGAGAATGTGCGGATATCAGAATACTCGCTCGCAACTCGGTGGACTATACGACGGTCTGCGGCATTGAGATCAGCAATATACGAATCACCCGTACGAAGCACTTCTTCAATCCACTCTTTCGCTTGCTTGGCTACTTTATCTGCACGCTGCTTTTTATAGTCAGCAATATCCACATTTACCCGACTAATCGCAGCCTCTTGGTTGCGAAGAGTCGTTGATACAAGATACTGAATACTACGAAGCGTTTCGGCGTTACGGCCAATAAGGAGGCTTGTGAGATCAGAAGCAGGTACAGAAAGCTCGATAACATCATCTTCAAGCTTGGTTGTTATCTCTGCATTGATACCGAAAAATGACAATAGGTCTGCGAGATACTTTTCTGCGAATTGAACTGATTGCTGCTGATCCATACAAATTACTTCCTCTTCTTAGTTTTTGACTTCTTGTCGGCCCCATCTTTTGCGACAATTCGTGTCACAGTTGCTTCTGGTGCCTTGTCAGCTCGTGCTTTTGCGGCAGCTTTTTGTGTCGCTTTTTTCGCAGGTTTATGAGGTTCACTCGCAATCTCTTCTAGTTCATGCTCATCTTGTTTCAAAATGAAGTGCTGTTGGATCACAGCTACAATATTTGAAACGCCATAATACAACGCAATAGCGCCTGGTAGGCTAATCATTACGAAGAACATGAAGAATGGAAGAAGTTTCATCATCTTCATCATAACGACATTGTTGATCTCTGACTGATCAGCTTCTTTACCTTCAGATGCTTCACTCAGTATCTGACGAAGACCCTTTTTGCTCTCAGTTTGAGGCATTGTCTGCTTTGACATAATATACTGCGTACCAGCAGCAACTACTGCAAGTATAAGGAGGAAGATATCAACACCCTCAGCACTAAAGGCGTGCTTAGTGAGGTCAACTACTCCGAGTAGCTTTTCATTGAACTGCTCAGGATGTTCAATGATATGCTTGATCGCTGGCACACCTTCAAGGAAGTTGTACGTGAACTGCTCTACCTTTTCGCGGTGAAGCGTAAAGATCTGAATAACATAGTACAGCGCAATAAAAATCGGCAATTGAATCAGCAGGATACCGATCGAACGGAATGGACTAACTCCATGTTTTTTATAGAGCTCCATCATCTGCATAGCTTGCAGCTGCTTGTTGCCTTTAGTCTTTTTCTTGATTCGCTCCAGCTCTGGCTGTAGGCGTCGCATCGCCTTTACTTGATGGAGTTGTTTCTTAATCAGCGGATACATCGCGAAACGAAGCAGTATCGTAAAGATAATGATACTCACACCAAAGTCACTACCAGGCACAATCGCATACAGCGCCATCAGAAGGTTAAAGATCGGCTGTACGATCAGTACGTCAAAAATATTCACACAGTTCTCCAGTTAAATTAGCTCGTTACTTTAGCTAATTATACCACTAAGTAACTACTTTTTATAGATATCAGCCGAGGTGATCAGCTGGCGAATCATCGCAACTAACTCATCATGCGGCATCGTCATTACTTCACTTGAGAAAACCAAAAATACCATATCGTATGGTCCATCAAGCTGCGGAAGTTCCGCTCGAATAATCTCATATAGGCGGCGGCGTACGCGATTACGACCAACCGCGCTCTTAAGTACTTTTTTACTAATCACTACAGCTACTCGGGGAGTTCGACGCTTTGGATGCTTGATAAATTTAAAGGTTACCAGACGAGTACGGACGGCGTCGCCATTCTTATATAAGTAGCGCAAACTACCATGGCCATGAAAACGATAACGAAATGATAACATAATTAACCTTATTATAAACTAAAAATCACCTACTCTCATGGAATAGGTGATAATCAGACAATACGTTCGTCAAATAAGTTGACTAAACAGTAAGTTTTGCGCGGCCTTTGATTCGGCGGCGCTTAATCACTGCGCGACCAGCTTTGGTCGAAACGCGTGCGCGGAACCCGTGAGTACGAGCGCGGTGACGAGTGTGTGGTTGGTGTGTTCGCTTTGGCATATCTTTACTACCTTACACTATCCGTCCACTTTTATCAAGTAAGCGGTTCGGGTTTATGGTTGAATTATACGTCTGGTCATTTCGTAATATAAAAAACTTATCCACTTATTACTCATAGTTATCCACAGATTAATAGATGAGAGCGTCACATGTGGATAACTGCTCTCTCTATTTAGCCTCACTTCATTTAACACTTTTGAAGTTGTGGATAACTCGTTTGTAGCGTATAGTGGAATTCAAATACAGACGTGGAAAACCGCGACAATGACAAGTGAGGGAAACGAAGTAATATGCAACATTCGCTATGGCAAAGTGTCTTAGGTGAGATTGAATTGTCCGTATCGCACGCGACATTCGTAACATGGTTCAAAAATACCGAACTTCTCGATATCACCGACCAACAAGTCACTATTGCTGTTCCGAATATATTTGCCATTCGTCAGTTTGAGGTAAAGTTCAACGACCAAATAAAAACTATCCTTAAAAAAAATGATGTCACGACCGAAAAGATCGTCTATACCGTAAAAACCGCCGGCAAGCGTACCGTTATCAGCCGTGAAACTACTGCGACGAGCGCTCAAGAGTCAGCGGTTGATGAGCTTATCTCAAAGCGCGAGCCACGCCAAAATGCCAGTAGGCCGGCTTCTTCGACTGCAACAACTGGCGGGTTAAATCCTCGCTACACATTCGACACCTTTATCGTTGGCTCTAGTAACGACCTCGCCTACACTGCATGTCAGGCAGTCGCTCAATATCCTGGTGTTAAATACAATCCCCTCTATCTCTATGGTGGCGTAGGACTTGGTAAAACGCACCTCATGCAAGCAGTCGGCAATGAAATTACAAAACATCAGCCTGAATCACGCATTCTCTATGTTAGCTCTGAAACATTCGTAAAAGAGTTCCTCGACAGTATCCGTTTCAAAAAGAAGGGGTTTTCCGATAAATACCGCAACGTTGACGTCCTTATTATCGACGACATGCAGTTCATTGCCGGAAAAGAAAAGACACAGGAAGAATTCTTCCATACTTTCAATGCACTCCATCAAAACAACAAACAGATCATCATCAGCAGCGATAAACCGCCAAAAAGCATACCTACACTCACCGAGCGACTCCGGAGTCGCTTCGAAATGGGCATGGCAATTGATGTACAAATGCCTGATTTTGAAACTCGTTGCGCTATTCTTGAGGCAAAAGCTTCTCTATCTGGCGTTGAACTCACTCGCGAAACCTCTGAGTACCTCGCAAACAACATTAAGACAAACATTCGCGAACTCGAGGGTGCACTCAATCAACTTCTTGCCTATGCAGAGATGCGTGGTGTTGAACCGGACATCTCAACTGCTGAGGGCTTGGTTGGCAATGTTCGTCATTCTCGACCACAGCACATCACACCAAAGCAAATTATTGATAAGACAGCAAAGCATTTTCAGCTGACCTCTCCGGAGATGTGTAGCGCTCGGCGAGATAAACACATTGTGACTCCTCGTCAAATAGCTATGTACCTCCTACGAAGCGAGCTCCATCTCAGCTTCCCTAAGATTGCCGGAGAGCTTGGTCGAAAAGATCACACAACTGCTATTCACTCAGTCGAAAAAATCGAGAAATCAATCAAACTCGACTTCTCTATCCGTGAACAAGTAGCAGAGATTCGGGAGAAACTATATGCTTAATAGTTGGGGAAAACATGTGTACAACCTGCGAATACAGCTAGGTACAACCTGGGGACGTCTATCCACAGATATACTTCGTGGCATTACGACGCATAGCAGTGCCTGTGTACATACCCTACTTATACTCATAACTATCCCCATGAATCCACAGAGTTTATCCACACGATTTATTCGCTATTTCCATCTGTTAAGAGCATCTTATCCCCGCAATCCACAGTACCTACTATTAACCCAACCAAAGAATAAATAAAAAGAAAGGAACTAATAATGGAACTCACTGTTACCCAAGAAAATCTTACTCGAGCACTGACTGCAGTTGGTCGTGTAGCAAGTACAAAGACGCAATTACCAATCCTCAGTAACATCCTTTTAAGGACAGACGGCACTCGCCTTCTTATTGCTGCAACGAATCTTGAAATAGCCGCAACCCAATTAATTGGAGCAAAGATTGCCAAGCCAGGTTCGATCACGATTCCTGCAAAACTTGTAGCTGAGTTCGTCGCCAGTCTTCCAAAAGGCAACGTAGAACTTTTGGTAAAAAACGACCATCTCCACATAAAAGCAGGTACGTATAGCTCAGTCATTAATGGTATCGCATCGGATGATTTCCCGGAACTACCAGTGATTGATGAGAAAAAGTCGATCCAGTACAGTATCAGCACGGATGAGTTCAAACAGGCTGTTTCTCAGACTATTCTTGTCGCAAGCAATGACAGCACTCGTCCAGTACTTACTGGCGTGTATTGGCACTCATTTGAAGGTAATCTTTATCTTGCAGCCACTGACGGATATAGGTTGACTGAAAAGCGACTTGTCGAGACAAAAAGTGATGTGTCGGCAATTATTCCCGCTTCCTCACTACAAGAAGTACTCCGTTCGATTACTGACGACGCTACAGAGGTTGAATTACTTTTTGATGAGACACAAGTTCGTTTTCGACTTGGTGAGGCTGAAATTACAAGTCGCCTCATCGACGGCAACTTCCCTGATTATCGCCAGCTCATTCCTGCATCATCTGAATCCGTCATAAAGATTGATAAAGCCGAGTTTGTTCGCATTACCAAGATAGCTAGTCTATTCGCCCGTGACTCAGGTGGCAGTGTCACTGTGACGGCAAATGCTGAGGCCGGCACGCTTGCTATCCATTCGATCGCTTCGCAACTTGGTGAAAACACATCAGAATCAGCTGCCGATGTGAGTGCTGATGGACAAGTAACACTTAACTCACGCTACCTTGCCGACGCACTCAGTGTTACCTCGGGAGATAAAGTAGTGTTTCGTTTCAGCGGGCGTCTCGCCCCGTGTGTACTCTCGGTAGATAAAAAAGATAATGACTACCAACACATCATCATGCCATTAAAGAGCTAGCTGTCTAATCTGTGATTATTTCGTCGCTTCAGCTTCAGAATATCAGAACTCATGAGGTGTTTACTCATGAGTTATCACCTTACGTCACGCTTATTACCGGGAGCAATGGTAGCGGCAAGACATCAATTATTGAGGCTATGATGATTGCCTTACAAGGCACTTCATTTAAAGGTACTGACACCGAAATACTTCGGCACGAAAGTGAATGGTGGCGAATCGACATTAGAAGCGATGATCATGAACGTACTATTAAGTTTGACCCTTCGAAGTCATCAGGTAAGAAGCAATTTAGTATTGATAGTAAAATATCGTATCGTTTAGCATCCGCGTATAAATATCCAGTTGTTTTGTTTGAGCCGGATGATCTTCGTCTTCTTCACGGTTCGCCATCGCGAAGACGGCAGTTTATAGACCGTTTCCTGTCGCAACTTGATTCGGAGTATGCGCAGGCGCTTCGTAAGTACGAAAGGGCTCTAAAGCAGCGTAATGCCCTACTGAAGCGACAATTTGTAACGATTGACGATATGTTTGTGTGGGATATTGCAATTGGAGAGTATGGCGCAGAAATTATCGACAAACGCGTGCAGTGTATCGAGGCGCTTAACGGCGATATTGCCGATACGTACAACACGATCGCACAATCAAACGATACCGTAAGTATCCACTACTCGCATACCTCGATTGATCATACGAAGCAAAAACTAATCAATGAACTTCACGGGCGATTTGAGAGGGATAAACTACTAGGATTTACGAGCGTTGGCCCGCATCGTCATGACGTAGAGTTTCGATTTAACGGAAAATCTGCCCTGTCGGTCGCTTCTCGTGGTGAGGTGCGAAGTATAGTATTGGCGTTGAAGTTTCTCGAGGTGGATATAATTGAGCGTTTGACTAATCAGCGTCCAATCATCTTGCTTGACGATGTTTTTGGTGAGTTAGATGGACAACGTCAGACACATCTTGCGACGAAGTTTAAAAATAAACAAATCATCATGACAAGCGCTTCAAGCACTGCTCTTCTTGAGGGGGCAATGGTGATTGCACTCGATTAATTTATTGTTGGTGAAGTATCGGTTCCCGGGAGAACTGCTGGCTGGTTGATTGTCTGCAAGACGGATTTTGGTACATCAGGAAAGTCTGGTTGACTTAAGATTGGTCGTGGCGGTGTGCTACGGATAATCCATTTTCCGTCTTTTTTCTCCATTAGTACGCGAAGGGTGTCTCTACTATCTTCGTCTTTTCCTTGGTACGTTAATGTTGTGCCATACCACTGCCCTTCATCGTAGAGAGCGCCTCTGTTGATGATGTAGAGATCAACGAGTGTTGGATATTTTCCGACAAGGACTGTGGAGATTGCCGGAAGCTCGGTTTCGAGCATAGTATCAAGCTCCGCTGTTGTTGGCTTAGGTTTCTGTTGTGGTTGTTCTACGACAGGAGGTGGCGTAGCCGGCTGGGATTGCAGTGAACCGACAATTGCAATGCCTCCGATGATAACAACGGCAGCGCATAGTAATATAACTGTAGTTCGATTATTATTCATGAGTCACCTCGAGTGGGTTTTTGAATTGTTTAAAGTCAATGGTGTAGTCAGTAGGATTGAAGCCAAGTTCTCTGATCTTCTGAACTGCAAAATAGCGGTATCGAGGAGAGTCGGTGTCAATAGTAATGATAATATCATCACCATTTGTACGGTAAGCAATCTTGTAATACGGATCAGTGTACGGGAGTTTTTCTATAATAGGAAAGCGAGATCGAAAATACTGGCCATTCTCTTGCGCCTCAAGACCACCGAAAGTTTCATTATCCTTGTAGGCTTTTTGATTCTTCTCTGCCCATTTTTTTGCGTCATCTGATTGCGGCGTGAGTGAGACCGCAACTACATTTTGCTTCTTTTTGTCAGTGACAACGATTGTTTTTTCTTGCGAGTCAAAGCCAGGCTGCTCGACCTTTATCTTGTAAGATCCAGCAGTGAGATACTGCGTACCGTTACCTATCGTGTTGTTTTCGAGAGTGATACGAGCACTACTTGGTACGATAGAAAAAACTACTGGAAGTTTGCCTTGGCGAGATAGTGTAATGATAATACTAAAAATACAGATAAGGAGAAAGATCACTACTGAAGTGACGATAAAGATACGGCGCTTGCTGGAAAAAATCTGATTAAACATTTATTACTCCTGACTTCTTACGATACCACCGGAATGACCCATCTGTCACGCCCTCTTTACCCGCCATTGGCGCTCGCTCGTCGAGTGATGCCGAGGCAATTTTACTATTAAATCCTTCTATATCACCAACATAAATATACGTATGAGTGTCATTTATAGCAACATCACCAGGTAGCCTGTCGCTCGCATCAGTGGCACTGATAGATTCCCAGTTATTACGGAGCCATGCCTCTTGACTAATAGTGTTACCTCCCTTCCCTGAGTTGTTATAGGTTGGTTCGGTCTTGCTATCCTGGAGTAGGAGTGAGACGAATCCACCGCAATCAATACCCTTATATTTGATACCACCGACGTATCGTTGTTCTGAAGTGGCTTTATTGACCGCGGAGGTGTATTCCGCTCGTGCGTTTATATCGAGACCTTTATGAGTATCCCACGCGTAGGCTTTAACTGTCGCTGCGAGATCTCCACCACTAAAGGTATCCCCATCGCACTGCGCACCTGTTGATGATCGTGTTGGATTTGAGACGACTTTGGCCTTGTCTTTATCGCCGTCAACGGGCGGCTCTGCAAGTGATGAATCGGCCGTACCGCCCGCAAGAGCCGGCGCATCTTTGTATGTGTCGTAGACTTTTTGAGCATTGCCACCGCGGACGGAACGTACTGCCTCTGGTGAGTCAGCGGAAGCTTCGTAGCCTGGATTTGGCGGGCCGTGCATTGCGACGGCTGCAGCAACTGGTTCGGTTGTTGACTTCAATGCCTGTAGGGTGTGAGTGTAATTACTGTTTAGCTCTTTCCAAACAAACTCAAGCTGGCCACCGAGATCGGTCATGCCGACACCCATCTCTTTCATATGATCTTGAAGTGGTTTTTGTCGTCCAGTAAAGGTCCATTGTACTAGCCCAAACCCAACCCCATTTTCTGGGGTATAGTTAGCGTCGACGATCTTCCCGCCTTGTCGTACGGCAGGATTTGGTGTTTTGACTCCAGTTTTTTGATCGATTGCTCCGCCAGATTCTTGTGCCATATTTCCGATAATTCCTGATGCTTGCGCGAGTGTAAGGCCTTTACGCATAAAGAAGTTTAATATCTGCTCCATAGTGCCATCACCTGCAAGTTGCACGGACCCTGTAGTATCTGCTTCAGCACAGGTCGGGTCATAGAACATAATGTCGTTTGCGGAGTAAAATTGCTGATCGATTGTCGCAGCTTGTACTGGCTGGATAATCTCGACAGATACGATACCGATAGCTACGATGACGGCAATAACACGCTTAAACATCGCGACTCCTATTGCCTGGCTGCGCATTTTTAGCTTTTTGTAGTATTGGCTCAGGATTGGTTTCTTTACCAACCTGCCCGTTGTCACTGATGCGACCGCCATCCCATAATTCAAAATGGAGGTGCGGGCCTGTGCTCTGACCATCACTGCCGATTTTGCCAATCTCTTGGCCGGCCTTTATGGTATCTCCCTGCTTTACGAGAACGCCATCATTGTACATATGGCCGTAAAGGCTATCGACAATCTTTCCGTCAACCTGATGACGTATGATGATCCAGTTACCGAAGCCTTCGGCTGGTCCTGCGGCAATTACCTTTCCGTCTCGCGCAGCAAAGATTGGTTTGTTGAGCGAGCCGCCCGAATGGGTGATATCCACGCCTCGGTGATCAGGTCGAGCAGCAGTTTTGAAGCCACTAGTGATATTTCCATCAGTTGTTGTCGGGTATGACCAGCCATCTTCAGTGACGTTACCGGTTGCACCGCTAGCACTCCCTGTTGTTCCGGGATCGGCTTTTTGAGACTTGGATCCGTCAAGCGATTGGTCGACACTGACGTCCATTGTGTAGATACGGTAGCGCATGTTGAGCGGTTCATTTTCTTTTTTGCGGCACTCTGCTCCGTCGCCAGTATTTTCGTCCTGATTTTCACCCCACCCAGTTGATCGATTGACACATTCCTTGAGGAATTTAACATAGTTCCAGCCCTTATCGCCGTTGTCTTTTACTACCCCATCTTCGCTTTCGGGGTCGATATTTCCAGTGGCTGCCATCCAGTTTGCATTTTCAATAGGATCAAGCGCTAACTCCTCTTTTGAGTTGCCGTAGCGAACATTACAAAAAACGTCCGCTTTAATGCCGAGGCGTAAGTAGTTTACGTCATTACATTGCTGGAAGCGCTGAATCGGTGAAGCTGCAAATAATTTTGGTGCTGCGACAACTGCAAGTGAGGCTGGAAGTAGATTACCTACACTCATCGCCATCGTTCCAAGACTTGAAGCACTTTGTCGAACGTAAGGGGTGAGACTAAAGGCGATCGACCCAAGGAACGAGTATTGATTAGTAATGTCAAGTGGCGTGTCTTTTGCTTGATACCGCTCAACTTCACTGTATGCTTGTGCTACTTTCGCGTTCTCTTGGCTTGCTTCAACCGCCTCTGTATCATCAAGCGGCTTCATGCCACGCGCCATTGCCATGTCGCCGGTAAGTCCGGCTGTGCCGACAAACGCAGCATCGACTGTGTCCATACCCTCTAGATCCTTAAAGAGATTGCCGGTGATGATGTCGGCAAGTACCGATTCGAGGTATGGAAGCATGGCACCGATTGCTACGGAGCCTGTTATCATGGCAACTGTCGACAGACCGGCTGTTCCTGCGCCCGCGATAATACCAATAGCAAGTGCGCCAAGCCGAACGGCGGGATTTTGAACAAATTTACATTTGTCACTAATCGACTGCGGGTCGGGGTTTGTTCCGAGAGAGAGTGATAACGCAAGCGCTTGAGCGATACCATCAAAGGTATTTGGTGTACTGTCACCGAGCATAAATCGACTTGCGCGCATGTCGAGCTTCGGTACATCGTCGTGTGCAGCGAGACGAAATGCTGGTGAATCAAGTCCACTTTTCCCGAAGTCTTTATTTTCAACCATTGGTGGATTACTTGCCGTGCCTGGTTCGGTTGCTCGAGACTCATCAATAACCTTCTCTTCTGTATTTGTTTGAGTGATGTTATCCCCAACGAATGACACCATCTCTTCAGTAGCTTCGTTCGCCTTCATGGCATCGGCTGGTGTCAGGATCATCGTTGTCGCGAATCGTACAGCTTGTTCTTTCTTTTTTACTTTCGAGAGAGCCGATACCATGCGGCTCGTATTGTAGATAGTGCATGAGGTGTCGATAACTCCAGTAATCATCGCACCTTTTGCGAGGTTTTGAATTGTCTTACTGCTACCAATCTCAGCAAGGGCACTGATTCGCTCGCTCGACTGACGAGCTTGTTCAACTTCTTCGCTAGTGAGCGGATTACCTTTGTCATCAGTGTATGTCTTATTTCCGTCTTCATCAGTTTTGGTTACGATACTACTTGCATTGACACTCGCTTTTTTTTCGACGATAGAATTGACAGATTTTTGCCGCTCTTCGTCAGTGGATCCGTTTATTTGAAGGGATTTTCTAGCACCATTTTTTGCGAATACTTTTGCGGCGACTTTATCGGCAAAGCCGATGACTTTTGGATTATATGAAGTGATAAGTGACGAACGAAACGCCATATTGTTGAGACTTGCGTTCTTGAGCTCAGCAGCATTGGTTATGTATGTTTTTTCTCCGGACGTTGGATTAGTGAAGGTCATTCGAGTTATTTGACCCCGTTTTCCACCTATACCTTTACTCATATCACGGTCGATTTCGATACCTTGGGCTTTAAACTTCTTCACCTGATCATCGTGAAGTGTACTGAATCGACACGTAATTTTTACTGCACCGCATGAACCTTTTGTTGTATCTTTTAGTTTTGAGCGCAACAAAACAGCTGATCGCGTGTCAAGCGATCGAAGTTGATCATTGAGATCTTGTGTGAATACTTCTTTGAGCTGCACAATGGCGATCGTTGGCGAAAACAACACTGTCAGTGCTGCGCCACCTCCGAAAAGCACTGCTATGACAGCAAGGAGAGATGATTTGCCGCGGATTTTTTTAGAGGTAAGAAATTGCCAGCGCTTTTTTCCTGAGTTGGATGACGATGTTTGATTTTGAGGAGTATACGGTATCGTCCCCTCGCTCTCGCGTGCGTTGAGCTTGGCGATATTTGCGTTTTCTTGAGCTGGATCGGCTGACTGTGAGTCGTACGTCGAGGCGAGCTGATTAAACTTCTCTTGTTCCTGCAGTTGGTGACGTAAACCGCGGCCCGCGTCGGTATACGGGTCGTGCTTTTCAGTCGCCTTGTCTTGTAAGTCTAATTTGCTCATCCAGGTAGCTCTCTATCAGATATAGATTACCACAAAATTGAGTTTTAGTACATAGTATGTAATAAATAATATACAAATCAATAACTAAAATTGATCGTAACGGTATTTAGATCTATACCCTTCTTCTCAAGCATGTCGGTTACTCTCGACTTTGCTTGATTGAGAGCGGTTTCATCTAATGCACCCGAATTTTTTCGTACTGTTTTATTTAGTGTTACTTTTAGTCGTATTCGTATATTTGATCCTACGAAGTCCATATCGCTAATATCGGTTGATTCAGAAAATGTTACCGGAAGAAGGTCTATTATTCGTTTATTGCCTGTGCTATTTACTTCACTATTGATTTTGTAGGCGTAGACGCGACTACCTCCATCTTTTACTGATGATAGTGCAAAAACTGATTCCCCGTAAACACTAACTCTTTTTATATTAATGTGTTCTGAGTGAAAACGACTTACCGCTCCATCGTTAGTTTCATTGATGGCGAATACTGTATTATCTTTTACGTAATACGTATCTACCCCCGTGTCTACAGAGTCAATATTCTGTTCAAAGAGATGAGCTTTTATTTGTGTGTCGTTTTGAGACTCTAGCTTATAGAGTCTTTTCCCGTCAAGCGCTAGTATAGTATTGTTTTTTGTAACAAAGAGCTGGTCGACGGATATATCTGATTGAATGCTATATGTATTTTTTTGAGATGGATTTTCTGTCGAAAAATCTATCATCGTAAGCTTACCTTCAGGCAGATCAACTTTCTTACTACTTGATGAGCCCTCACTACTTTCATCAGAGTGTGGAGTGAGACTTGATCCTCCCGTGTAGCACGCCGCCTCGGTATTGTTTAGAGTGCATATTGTTGATTTTTTTACGCTACTATAGTCGCTAGGTGCGGTCATTTTTTTATATTCTACTGAATTATATTCTACTGAAGGCATACCGTAATACACTGCGCCGTCCCAGGAAATAAAAAGGAAGTTACGATTTTCAGGGTGTATTTTATCGGTCACTATTTTCGCAAAACGAAGGGTTGACTCATCGATATTTTCTGGCGCAGGAAAGTGCTTTAGTCCGCCTGCCACACTGATGTAGAAGAGAGGATCTTCTGCGGGTGCATCCGTATCGAACACTGGCGCAATTCCTATAGCTCCGTCTCGATATGGTGTCATGAACTTAGTTGTAGTTGCTGATTTTGCTGCTATTTTATTCGTCCATATGTTATTACCTGATAGAGCGCTATAGGAATATAACTGAGTTGGTGTTTTGCAATTGTAAGATAATAACTGGTCACTTGAGTAGTCATAGACTGAACAATCAGAAATCGGATTCATGTACGCAACCTTATCTGCATTTCTATCTTTCTGAAAAGTAAAATCTACAGTGGGGATAGTAAAGAGCGCTGTATTAATTGAACGACTTGATTGGTAGTTTCCAAGTGAGGCATGAAGGACTTTAGAATCACGCGGTATTATTGCAAAATCTCCGACTAGTAGTGCTCGGGATGTTTCAAATATATAATCTTTTGAAGCCGTCACTTCAAGTTGACTATTTGTAATATTATCTTCATTTTTTACCGATATTTGTACGAGAGAAAAAGTAAACCATAGCCATACAACGAGGCATACTAGGGAGATACTCACTCCCAACCCTACCCAGAACCGGATTGACTTTTTGGTAATGAAATTAAGTATTTGATTCATAACAGCTCCTATAGACTTAAATGGATATGATCTTGATGCCCTGAAAGTGTATCTTCTCCGTAGTAGCCTACGCAACTTACTGGAGCTCCACCGCCCATACATTCATATCCGGATGGCGTAGGGCTATATATTAGTTTGTTTGTTCCTAGAGAGGCGGCATTATCATAGAGGAATTTATATAACTTCTCCCCCTCTGGTGTACCTGCATTGTATGGGAAGTCTATTGCAAGCCCTTTGCCATGCTCACCTTTATCACAGAAGTGGTCTTTATTAAGTGCATAGACTTTAGCGACTACACCACTTTGTTCGGCGACTGCGATTAAGACCTGCACTGTTTTCTTCTCAATACCGACGTGATCCCCGCTCGGACATGCACTTACTTGTCCGCATCTTTCTATATCCTCCATTTCAGGGGCTTCATTCATTAAGAGGATTTTACCTTCGTTCTTGAGTTTTTTAACTCGTTCGATTAATTCGGCACATTCACCATCGGGGAGACTTCCGTCTTTGCTTGGCTCTGCATCTCCCTTAGTTTTACATTGATTCGCCTCTTTGCCGCCTGTAGACGTTGACGCCTCTGGATTGGGAGCGGGATCTTTTCCGGTATATTCTCTGTAGATGTTTTCAGCCATAGTGTCGCGACCAAGATTCTCGCCAGTAGCCGTATTTGATCTTTCAAATAAGTCATGGAAGATATTCGCCGCTTGGCCTGGTGAAGTTGCTGCTTTGAGAGGTTCCATAACTTGGCTTTCGGAGGTTTCTGTAATCTCATACCAAATATAGTCCAGCTGATAGTCTAGGCACCTCCAATCCTTTCCTTCTGCTGCAGCTTTTGCAACCATATTATCTGCACGACTATAACACCATTGGACGACCCCTTTACAATCAATCCAGTTAACTGCATCGGGCATAAATGCAGATTCTTTCTCCATATTACCCATGATCCCCGCTACGGCTTCATCGGATAGGCCTTTATTTTTAAAGTATGACCAGATTTGTTTCTTGTTCGCTTCAGAATTACTTACCCCAGAAGCATACCCTTGTTCGCCGCACCCTGCACCAGAACCACTAAATGGTGTACCAGAACCGCCTGATTTTGAGTCAGAAGTGGTACAGTCGTCAGAATACAGTACATGATTTTGAGCACGAAACATCGCATCACGAGCGGATACTTGAGCCGGAGATGCGACAAACACATAAATGAAAGCTATGAGTATATAGCTTAGTTTGTAGCGTTTTTCTATCTTTAAGAACTTGGGCATGAGTACTCCACTCCATGTTCTTTCAGTACAGGGATCGGATCATCCGAGCCTGACACGGTAACGGCCTTGCCTGCCGGATATATCTCAAAATGTAAGTGGTTACCAAATGAATTTCCGGTGTTTCCAACTTTGCCGATTTCTTGACCTTTTGAAACCTCTTGGCCGGTAGTGACTGACGGAGTGGTGACCATGTGGCCAAATCGGAAGTCTTTACCACTTCCGTCTGTAGCTGTTGCGACGACGACATTTCCATATCCACTGTTTCCGTTTCCGTTTTCGCCCATTCCAGCAAATATAATCTTCATACTTGTTGGCGCAACAATTGGGGTGCCTTCTGGAGCGGCCATGTCGATACCCTGATGACCAGATCCTTTCCACGGCTGTGAGCATGTTGCTTGAGTCGGTATTACCCAGTCGCCTGTATTTTTCGTTGCTGGTCCAGCGGGCGCGGCAGTATCACTCCAGCAATCCGTAGAGGTCGTCTCTTCTGCGGCGGGGAATTGTCGTTCACACCAGTTGAAGTAAAATGCGTAATTGTCCATATTCTTGTTATCTTCAAGACACTTAGATCCTTCGTACCAATATTGATCGGATTCTTTTCCGTCTTCAACTGGTTTAGATGTAGTGCCAAGCGGATCTGTACGGTGATCGGTGCAATATTTTCGATATTTTGTGTATTCACTCATTTCCTCGGTCTTCTCACTATCGAGGCCTCTTGGCTTGCCCGACTCATCTATGTCATTTGATGAAATAAGCTCCTGAATCACCGTGTCGATAACATCTTCTTCACCACTCGCCTGCCTGTCTGCCATGCTGAGGAAATTGTCTGTTGAGTAACCTATCATCCGACCAGACCAATCGCAGCCCGCTCCGATCGACTCCATATCTGGATCACCGCAGTTTTTCATTCTACCTTCTGCCGCACCCGGATTTGCGGTCATTTGAGAGGGCTGACTAAAGAGTGCATTTGCTGTATTTGTCGTAAACGACAATGGTGTAGCAAGTACGGCAAGTGCATTTGCGGCATGCTCAAATACACTACGTGTTTGAGCATTGTATGGATTGAGCGATGTAGCGATTGTACCTGCAAATGAGTACTGGTTGTAGATATCAAATGGTGTATCTTTTGCTTCGTACTTAGCAAGTTCAATCTGACGATTATATTCAGGATCGGTTGCTGTAATAAATTTCTTTACTTGATTCACTCCTTTGTCTCCACTGCTAACGGGTTTCCCGCCTGAGCCTAAAGTGCTATTTGAGAGCATGAGACCTATACCTGCGGCAAGCGCATTACCTGCGTCGACACCTTTGAGATCTGAGGTTAGATTTGCCTCTTCTATCATTTTTAGTGCTGGATCAGCGAGCTGATCAATAACTAAGCTAGCAATTTCGTCACCTGCTAGATAAAGCCCTGCAATTAACGTCGCGCAGAGTGCTGCAGCCCATGGACCTGCAAAACATGTAGCCGTCGACGCCATAGCTGCATAGCTATTTGCAATACACGCATCGCGAATATTATCTTTGCCTAGATATCCCTGTAGTGTATTGACGAGCTGACTACCGGCCACTGCGTATGCTGTTTTTCCTGTTGTGTACTGTTTTGTGAAGTCTTCAAGGCCCTGAAAGTCTCCATAGAGTGCTGCTTTTAGGCCTTGAGAATCCGTTGCACCAAGGTTGTATTTAGGATTTGGTTTTCCATCTACTTCTTTTTTATTGTCGTACCAGGTTAGACGATCTCCTAGATTTTCGACAACTTCTGGCTCTATATTACCTTGATCTTGAATCTGAGAAGCAGCTTGAACAAACGGATAAGCAAATTTAACTAACTGATAGATCCATTCTGCTTTTACGAGTGCTGTTGTAACTCGTATTGAATTATATCCTGTGCATGCAATCGAGAGTGCGGCGCTTGCCGCCCCGCCACCTTTAATGGTTTTCTTTAAACCTGGTGTTTTTTTCGCTTTCTCTATTGCTGCTTGAACGCGCTTAATTCCACCTTTTTTATCCTCGCCAACATCGATATTTTCATTAAAGGATTTATCAATAGCTGCTTTCCGCTTTTCTTTATCCTTATCATTTGAAGATTTTAATACGTTGCTCTTTTTTAACTTAAACTTATCAAGAACACTATTGAATTTGGCGTCTTGGAAGAATTTCGATCTGACATTGAATACATGACCGGCGGTACGTCTTCCTTCGATATTGAAATCAGCGTGAGCATTAAATACCTTTCCGTTATCGGCTACTTTTCCATCGGGGTATTTAATCGATTTTACTTTACTACGTCCAGTTTTTTCGTCTTTTACGGTATCAACCTCAAAGCCCATGTTTTTAAACTTATCGAGTTGACGCTGCCCCATTGTTTTAAACTTACACTTAATCTTCGACCCCGCACAAGGAGTATCATTTTTTGAGGTGCTAAGAATATTACCCATATATGCACGCCGCATAACTCCATTTGTTCGTGCAGAGTCGGAGCCGTCATTTGTAACAGCTTTTTCTATCGCAACAAGAAGAGCTGCAGGTGATAATAGAATTGTCATTCCACCAAATGCAGCAAGGACAAATCCAGTAATTCCAGTTGATGGTCCAATTTTTTTGAAACCTTTTTTTAGTTTTGCTAACCGGCCAGCTGGCTGTGCTGACTCCCCTTTTTTGTAGTTAAGAGAGTTTTGACCGCCAGATTCTTCTTGGTCTTTGGTGTTTTTTATATCAGCATCAGGTTCATCGGCATTATAGTTTGATTGAATTTTGTCTCCGTGAGTGTCTATTTGCTCATCGTCGAGTTCTTGTGAGTTAGTGTGTCGATTGAATTGACTGTCGTATTTTTTTTGACCAGCACTTAGACTATCCTCCGCATTGCCGGCTTGGTTTTCGCGCTCGAGAAGGTCGTTTGCTGTTGATTTCACCATGATAAATTATTTGTTGAGTCTTTAAAGTTGCATCTCCTGAGCAACTGCTTCTTGAGCTGCGCGCTGACGTGCGAGCTCTTGCATTCGTTTTTCTTCCTCTTCTTGCATCTGTTGAACAGGGTTCGTAGTAACAAGCTGATGCTCGGTGCGACTTGCCACAATCTGAACATGAACGTGGTTTGCGCCTGCAAAGAAAAGCCCTTGTCCTACTGGGAAGTTGGCGAGACGCTTTCGCTCTTCGTCGGTTAGCTTAAAGACGTCGGCGAGCACATCGACAGCACTCGGCGATTGCTTCAAGAGGAGTTGCATCGAGGAGTTGGCGACGATCGCACGTCCCATCTTACTTGCCATAAAGTCTTCGACGTCCTGGCTGATAGTCGTCACCCCAAGATAGTACTTACGAGCACGCTTCGCGAGTGAGAATAGGAAGTTTGCCGAGTCTTCGTATTTCATAAGCTGCCAGGCCTCGTCCACGATAAGCATACGTTTCTTTAGGTGGCTTCTCGTGACGTTCCAGATGTGCGAGAGTACGATATACATTGCGACGGGACGGAGCTCATCTTCGAGGTCGCGAATATTAAATACAACCATCTGATTATTAATATCGATATTTGACTGCATCGAGAAGATACCTGCGAATGTACCGGTGGTGTATTTACGGAGGCGCTGAGCGAGTGATGGGCCGGAGCCTTCCATGTGCACGAGTGTATCGTAAAGATCGATCATAGTTGGAGGTAGTGAATTGTGCGTTAGTGGATCACTTGTGATGCCTGATCGAGCATACGTGTCTATCAGTGCCTGGTCGAGGTCGGCTTCTTCTGCTGGAGTAAGGCCCGTTGCAGTCGTAATGCCACCAGATGCAACATGCGCTCCACCGAGCATGAGTCGAAGTAGACCGTGAAGGGTGACGAGATTTGCTCGCAGCGCATCGTCGGCTTCGTCGGTGTCGACAACTCTTGGAAGATCAAATGGATTGATACGAACGTCACTGTTGAGGCTGAGTCGAATGTAGCTTCCACCAACCGCGTCAGATAGTTTTTGGTACTCATTTTCTGGGTCGATGATGATCACGTCCGCACCCATCATCATACTGCGAATTGCTTCAAGCTTTACGGTAAACGACTTACCGGAACCGGACTTTGCAAATACTACCATGTTGGCATTTTCCAGAGAATAGCGATCAAAGATGATCAGGCCGTTGTTGTGCATGTTGATGCCGTAGAGGATACCTTTTTCTTGAGTAAGATCGGCGCTCGTGAACGGGAAGCTGGTACTGATTGCACCCGTATTCATATTTCGACGGATCTGTAGCTGATCGGTCATCTGAGGAACACTTGAGTTTATGCCTTGTTCTTGCTGAGATGAGGCAACCTTACTAAAGATGAGCTGTTGCCCAAAGATAGTTTCGATCTTGTGCTGTACAAAATTCAGCTCATCCATACTGTCGGCGTATAGAGTGATATAAAGACCGTAGCGGAAGAAACGTTCTGAACCTACCTGGATCTCGTCTCGTAGTTCCTCGGCATCATTGAGCGCTGCTTCAAGTCCCGGGTCACGAGTACGGCCCTTTTCTTCGTTAATAGCCATAGTGGCCTGCATTTGGGTTACCTTTTTGCGCAGGTTCTTGAGGACGATCTCGCTTTCGACTGGGTAGAAGAACATACTGACATCAAGTACTTCATCGATGTTGATAACTGAGCTGAGCCAGCCTGTATAGATCTGACGAGGATATGCGTACACATAGAGAGTACGACCGTACTTTGTGCCTAGTCGGAAGTAACTGGCATGGATCTCGAGACTGCTTGGCGCTACGAGGTCACGAAGTGTTGTGATACCTTTTTGAAATGCTTGCTCAACTTCAAATTGTTCACGTGCGCGTTGTTTTGCGGCGATATCGACTGCATCGGGTTTTTTAGCCATTACTACATCTCCTCCTTCGCGAGGTGAAGCTGCGGCGCTTCACCCTGACCTTTTCGTACGTACATCGCAGTGACATCCTGGAAGTTTCCAAGAGGTTCCCGTACTGCAGTGTCTGGGTTGTAGAAGTTGTAATAGAGTTCGCCTAGCTCTTTTGTATTTAGTTGGACACACTTTACGCCAAGCTGGAATAGTCCACTCATTACTGAGTCGACATGATTTTTGATCTCATCTTTTGCTTTCTCGTATTGAGCATGATCAACAACGATTGCGCGCTGCTGTTGGTTGCCGCCGAAGATAGTGCCGAACAGGCTCTTACTGGCGCGTTTTACAGATTGGACATCTCCCTGCGGCCAGTACGGTACGATCACGTAAAAGCTCTTATCCATGATGTTCGCTTCCTGTGAAACGGTGTCGATAAAGTCGATATAGTCATCAGTAAGGACGTTAAGGAGCATATTCTCTTGGTTTCGACGAATATTAGTGAGTCGCTCGATGTATGGTCCGATATCAACCCGCTGTGAACGAATGAGGATTTGAACAGGAAAATAAAGAGAGTTCAAAAAGTTCTGATAGCTATATTCAATTCCTTCACGCTCTTTGCTACTCATGAGGTCGAAGTTGATTGACTTACAGGCGACGACTGCACGAAAACTACCATCATTCATAACGACCATATTGTCACGGATCTCAGAAAAAAGAAGTGTATTCTGAGTAGTGTTTGGATTATTTGGTGGGGGTGGTGTCGTTGCTTCTGCTGTATTTGCGGCGGGCTGTGGGGGCTGTGGAGCACCTTGACCAGGCATTGCTTGGGGTTGCTGCTGATATGGCATGCCTGGACCACCTTGTGGCTGCTGCATTTGCGGCTGCTGATTGTTTGGCTGCATTTTCCCTATTCCATCCCTCTTTTTGATCTTATCGTAACGAAATCGTTACTTCATCGCCATCCATGAGCGACTTATCTTTCTCTTCAAGCCTATTTGCTTCTTTTGAAAGTGTCTCGACAGTTACGTCGTCTCTATATGCCAGCTCCTCATAACGTTTCTTAGCACGTTCTATTGTAGCAGTATCAGGGGTGTTTTCGCTAGTGTTTAGTCGGTCTTCGCGGTCATCACTTGCCTCTTCTGCGAGCGCAGATGCATATGCTATGGCGTCAAGTTCGCTCTTCCCAAGATAGCTTTGAGTTGACTGTGCTACTGGAGCTGGCTGAGGCCTTGCCATAGGATTAAAAGGCTGAGCTTGTGTGACAACTGGCGGATGCTGTGCGAGGAGCGGGTTTGACTCTGCTGCCTGAGTCAGTGACACGGGCGAAGCTTGTTGCATTTGTGCGACTGCTTGCTGGTGGCGTGCGCTACTGCTTGCATTGAGCTTACTTGAAAGGATTTGCATCTCAGAGTTCGAGGCGTCCATCATATCGGGAACTTGTTGTGATTCGTAGTATAGGTCGCGATTTAGCGATGTTTCTGGTACTGGCACTCCCTCACCTCGAACTGACCAGCCGTGGCTATCGACAAGACTTGCCAGGTAGTCGAGTCGTTTCGTTGCCTCGTCTTGGCTAAAGCCTTTTGTGCGTATACGGTCTGCATCTTTTGGTGGGATGATGGTGACAAATGACGATATGCCGTCTGGCTGCCAAAAGCGCTTACGTGACTTGAGGAAGTAAAATGACACGACTGCAGATAGATATGTCTCCATCGGTTGGTCTTTACGGAGCGGTAGCGCTAGTGCACCGAAAAAGATAATAAAAGGCAGCGGTATGATCGCAAGTGGTATAAATACCGTCGAAAGCCCCCACGCACCCGCCATAGAGATAGCGACAACAATCAAATAAATGAATTGTCGAAAACTAAACGGGCCGATGAGCTTATCGTCAGCCTCGACGTCTTGAGGAACTTTATATACCGCCATAATCTGTTATGAGTATACCGCAAAGCTTATGGTTTGGCGAGGTATGTCGTGGATGGGAATTGTCTTTTTAGGCAATTTTTTTATACGGCATTTTACCTCTTCGTGCCATAAAATGCTGTATAGAAAAACAGACTATAGCAGCAACCGACCCTGCTGTAATAACAGGAAGTAGTGTTGCGAATGTTGGTAAAGCTAAGAGTAAGATTACGATAAATAGGAAACTGATCGTAATTATTAGTATTTTAGCGAAAAACAATGAACTTGCCGTCGGCTTTTTGTAAAGCCGACCAAGTATTCGCTTGAGGATATTTGATGAGTGTTTACCAACGAAATAGATAGTGTACACTGCGACTATTATTATGAGAAGCGTAAGAAATATCTTTATTTCGATAGATAACTCTGAATTGGAGGATTGGGCGGGGTACGTTTCAATAAGGATAGTTTCTAATGAGTATTCTTGCTGAAGTGTATTGTTAAATAACTGATTGATATTATCAAAAATTACCGTTGCTGAAAAAGAGAGAAAGAGTGCTATCTGGATTACGCTAATAAGGTAGCCTATGTAGCTCGCTGCTCTTGTAAAAGAATTACTTATCTTCACTTTATTTAAGGTCCATTCGGTGTTGGTGGAGGTGTTGGCGGACCTTGCCGCCTGCTTGACGGTATTGCTCTAGAGTCGAGCGTATTTAAACTATGGCCGTCGGCGATGTGCTGGATAATAGCTCGTTGATTTCCTCCGATATCTTCTTTACTGCTAATCTTGAGGATTTCTTGAGCCGTAGTTTCATCCAGCGCTCCTGTTGCTGCTGCGTTGTACATAGACTCGTGTGTTTGCGTAGCCATTTGTTTGTAGGATAGGCCACTAAACGCTTCGGATCTAATACTATTAGGCATAGTCTGTCCTGCAGGGGTGGATCCTCCTGTCGAGCCGCTAGCTGCCCAGTTGGCGATAGTGCCACTCTTCTCTTTGATCGAGCCATGTTGCTCTAATGTATGCTGCTTGAGGGCGCGAACGACGTCAGCAGTTGAATTAGCGTTGACAGAGTCTTTAGACATGACTGCTTCAAATGTATCCACACCCTTTCCTCCCGATCCGAGCAAGATATTTTCAGCAGCCTTTGCAGCAGTTTCATTTCCGCTTTTAATGGCGTTTTCTAGTAGCTGCGCTACATGATCGATGTTACCACGAGTTTGAAGTCGCATTTCCGCTTCACTATCCTTGACTTGTTGATTTGTGTTTGACGACGCAACATTAACAGCTTGCCGCTGCACTGCCGACTGTTGAGCCTGTATACTCTTTGTTTGAAGGCTTTGTGGTAGGGCGCCTGTAATTCCGCCAGACATAGCTTTTCGAGCTCTCCCTCGGAAAGATTTATCTGTCCCGATGACACCTTGCGCATAGCGGTTATCCTTAAATTGTTGCTTACCAACCTTCCTAGCTGCCATACCTCGAGCGAGTGCTGTGTTTTCAAACTTACCTTGCGCACCCTTGCCAAGACCACCGCTTCCGCGCTGTACTCCCTGTGCGATCTTGCCACCAATAGCACCAGCGGCTGCTAGCGCACCCTTCATAACCGCAAATACGGCTAGTAATGGTGCGACTGCAACTCCAGCTGCAACAAGCGCTAGCATAATCCCTGGACCTTGACCATCTTCACAAGGCACGTCTTGTGACGCAGATGTATCGAGAACTACACATGGCTCGCCCTCCACCCTATATGCCGCCTCTTTATAGTTGCTTGCTGATTGCCCTGAGGCAAGTATAATTGCACTAGCGAGTTGCCCGCCACCCATAAGCATTGCGACGATAGGAAATACCATTAGTAGCTTCCAGAACATACTAAGCCATTTACTAAACAGTTTCTCTGTGTTTGGCAGTAGGTATGCTACGAAAGCTAGCGGTGATACAACAACGAGTAGGATGATGAACGTCTTGCGAAGTAGGAGAATGATAATAATGGCGATACAAGTAGCCACAATGAGCCCTACCATTCCTATTAGTGGCCCTAAGAGCATCCATATGGCAGTTGCCGCTAGAGCGGCGGTTGCAATTGAGCCAAGTAAGCTAACATCGGTGACGTTCGGTGTGCCGGGTGTTTGTACAGGCATGACTGACTGACTAAATACAGTATGAGATAAACCGACTAACCAATCCATTATTGCGTATCCTAGTGTATTTGAAAGGTCGACCATAAGCTGACATATAATAAAAGAAAGGTTCATGGCGATAGCAATTATAATAAGTCGCGGCATCATACGTTTTATGCCGTAGTTACTAAGACCCATACTTGTTATTTGTGAATAAATAACAATAATAAACACAATAATAAAGATAACGTTAGCCGTATTCCGGGCTAATTCCCATGCTGTTTTTGTGCCATTTCCCGGATTATCACTAATTAACTGAGGTTCTGTTTGTAAAAAATTATCTGCGAGAAATGCAAATAGTTTATCACCGACAAATGCTGCACTTTCAACAATAGGACAAACGATCCACCCTACTTTTTCAACGGCACAGGTGGTACCGTCTTCGTTTTTAGGAACAGTTTCATTAGTTGGAGGAGACTGTGAGTTATCAGTACTTGTCGGTTGTGCTAATGCCTGAGGTGCTAATGCTGTAAACAGGGTGCATATAAATAAGAATGCTGTAAGAGCAAAAATAACCTTATTTCTATTAAGTAGGTTGAACATGTCTATATCTAAAGATACCTTAAGCACTACCATACTTCAATATGCTTAAGGTATCTTAATGATTTACTAGACTAGTTCGCAGTTGTGATAGATTCGATAGCTGAGCGTACTTTTGGATCACTTGGGTCATATGCTGTTTTTAATGACCATACATCATTTCCGTTGTCGGTCTTCTGAAGCTCGTAAAGAGATAAGAAGGCCTTACCATCTTCGACACCGCGTCCAAGTATTACTTCAGCGCCAGCATCACCTATATTTTCACCCATGAAGCTCTGATTTTTTATTCTTGGGTAGTCGATTGGCGATGCTTCATAAACTGAAATGATTCCACCTTGTCCATTACCAATCCTATTGGCTAATTTATCAAACCCCGAGTTTTGTGGATCTAGAATTACAGACAAAAGTTTGCGTCCACGTTCAATTTCTTGCGCTGAACTTCCTTGAGCAGATGCATCGTAAAGATTAATTGAGTAGCTATTAAGTATGTCTTGATCTGTATACGAAGACTTATCTTCTGGAAGTGGCTGATTAACTAATCTTGCCTGTTCTGGCGATAAGTGTTTTTGCATGAAAGCTAGTGAGTCAGCGCTCCATTCATCTAACTTTCCCGCAAAGTGATCGACTCTAGTATGTGTGTCTAACTCACGAAAATTTGTAAGACTCATATTGTCGAGTGCTTCAGAGGTGTACTCAATTGGAGCAACAGTCTCAGGTGCGTATCCGGGGACAAGCGGCGCGGAGATGTCACGGTCGCCACTACCATTTTTCAGGTCATTAATCATGGCTGCACCGTCCATTATGTTCTTGCCTACTATACCTGCACCTATTAAAGATGTAAGAGTGAGGCTACCTATAATGACTTTAGCTTTGGTGCTGAGTCCTCTTTTTTCGTTACGATCAATTGGATCAATTTCTTCACGGTGGCGTGTATTTGGAGCGGTTCCGGGGCCGTACTGAGATGTTCCTGCACCCTCAATATACACAGGTGGCTGATTGGGCATGTCATTTAATGAATTAGGAGTGGTAACTCCGTGTGCTTGCTCAATATCGGTTTGTTCTTCTTTTGGAGCTTGGGCTTTTCGATGATAGTTCTCTATCGACATAGCGCTTGGTCCTTTGTCACTAGGGACGGTTATACTTTCTCTATATTAAGATATTATACACTAAATTTGTAAAGTATGCAATAGATTGTGTGAAAAATAGCTTAAAGAAAGTAAATTCACCTCTGTTGATTGAGGTGAATTTTAACATAAGAATTGTATGAAAAACTATGGTTGAAGGAGCTGATCAAGCCAATCGAGGCTAGGTTTTACAACTTCTTCTCGGTAATCGAGATGGAAGTTTCCTGGTAGTATGAGCGCGTCTGAGCGAGTACCCATACTGCGGAGTTTATCGCGCATCTGGTAGGCTTGATCAGGTCCGACAAGTTCATCATCTTGATAGCCTACAAGAAGCATCGGTGGAGTGAGTGGACTGGCGTTGAGTGCTGGAGAAACGCTACTGATATTGTCCATACAAGTAAGGAACTTGTCTGCAGCGAGTCGACGGACGTTTTCACTGAGTTCTTTTTTGCCATTTTCATCTTGAAGTTTTTTGGCGATCTCACCCGCACTGACAGCGGTGTCGGATGCTTGGTTTGCGAGTTCGAGAACACCAACAACTGTCTTGAGGTTTTCTGGCTGAACACCAGTTTCATAGACGGATGATCTGGTACCGTCGTCGGTGCTCGCCTCCCCGTTTATCTGTTTGACTACGTCGCTGATTCCCTCTACGTCTGTTGGGAAGCAAGTTGAGTGATCCATACCAATAGCGAATGATTTGTAGCTACGAAATAGCGCCGTATAGCCATTTGTCGGTGCTGACCAGCCAATTGCTGCTTTTGCCCCTGACTTACCTGTGCCCGCTGCGCGTACTGTGAGGCTACCGCCTGCGCTGTCACCCCATATAGCGACGCGTGATGGATCTATTTTGTACATACCTGCGTTATTGATCACGTGTCGGATACCGCGCATAACGTCATCGAGCTGATAATAGACACCGCTTGGACCAAGTCGGTATGTAAGTGAGAAGAATGCGTAGCCTCGAGCAGTAGCGCTTGGCTGAAGTTTTTCAGCAGCTCCGTCGTTTACTCGCCAACCACCACCATGAATGTAGATAATAGCTGGTGCGCCATCGCCTGCTTGGTTGACTCCTATACGCTGGTAGTCACCTTTTCCATTTACGTACTCGCCGTACTTATTGTCAGGTACTTGGTCAGGATTCTTTTTTGGCTCTTTTGATTCGCGCTCTTGGCGTTCAGCAAAAGATTCGAGAGCTTCTCGTGCTTCTTTTTCTTTTTGCTCCTTTGTTTTTTCATCCGGAGTTGTCGGTGTCGTTGGGGTCGTCGGTGTTGTCGGAGTGTTCGTAGCCTTTTCTTCGGCAACTGCCGCTTCGAGACAGATCGTCTCGTGCGCCTCATTGTGTGTCTCGAGCCAGCCATCACACGCCTTTCCTGCCCAACCGTCTGTACAGGCGAGTTTTTCGCTTTTTACTGTAAACTTACTACAGTATTCACCTACAGTTGAAGCTTCTGCTTGCACTTTTGGTGTAATAGCAAAAGGAGCGATTGCGGTTATGAGGGCGACGAGGGCCATAAATGTCAGTGTTGAAAATGATTTCTGAGACTTTGTTTGTATCTTCATAGTTATGTACAGAATACCATTAGTACTTATATAAGGACAAGCATAATACACGCGCACCTCTAGGTCTACGCATGATGCTTATGGTAGTGTATACTCGTACATATAATCTAGCTAAGGAAATTACATGGCAGGCGCAAAAAAGAAACAACAAAGCACTAGTAAGCGTACAGCTACGCGAAAAAAGACTTCTCTTCTTCGGAGTGATAGTTTTCGTAAAAAAGCAGTTCTTCTACTTATTGTCTTGATTGCCGTAGGTGCTATAGTCGTCTTTACATGGGTACTTCCGAAGTACAATGGCGCCAAGAGCGGTGTTGGCGCTGACGGTTTTAGTGTGTACGAAATGAAAGGCGCTGATCTTGGCGTAGCGAACAGTGTCTCAAAGGAAGATGTGCAGCGCATTCTTGGGGATCAAGTAAAGAGTGTGTCAGATGTGAAAAAATCTGGTGTGATCAACCTTAACGGTGCAAAAGGTCAGACAGCTACCTTCCCTATCGTTACCAAAGGAGATCAACAAGCGAGTTTTTATGTTGATGTGCTTGAATACAAAAATGTCGCAGCCCTCGAAGACTCTGGCGTCACTAAGGGTACTGTCTCTGCAGGGAGAATCAATGACTCACCTGCGTATTATATGAAATCAAATAAGCTTGGCGACCAACGAGAGACGACACTGCTCGTATCAAAAGGTTCTAAGTCATACAAATTCGTGATAGCCCAGCCGCGACAGAATATTACCATCTCGGAGGCGGAAGGTCTCGAAAAGCTAATTGAGATTGCAAAGACTGCAAAGCTTTAAGATATTCGCCGATCTTTCGTTGACTCGGTGTAGCACAGATTTTTACTAAATATAGCTCCTAGGGAGCTATATTTAGATTCCTCAACTGCGAAATAAAAGAGTGTAGTGGTTCTGCTGTATGTTTACTTCGGTTCAATAAATGTACGTTGAGATGAGATATATAGGATGTCGTTGTTCTGATAGAAGCTGTCTTGCGCTTCCCGCTCTCGATCAGTCATGGTGCAATCTTCAATATTTGCGTATGAGCCATCAACTGAACACATCATTGTGTAGGCGCGAAAATTATTCATCATTTCACTCTCTTCGAGACACTTCTTGCCTGTATACCAGTCCTGATCTTGAGCGGACCCTTCGGTGATGGACATGTAAGAGTCGACATATTTCTTATCATTTTCGCTTTTGGCATTTTCGTTACCATCAAGTGGGTAGCCGTTTACATCTGTTTTGCCGCGAATCTCTTCTTTTTCTTTTTCACTGAGCTCTTCTCGTCGCACAACCATCGCAGAACGACCCCATGGATCTTCACGGTTGACACAATAGTCGAGGAATTTTTCGTACTCGGAGAATTTACTAGGCTTACCTGTCTTTTTATCGATAAACGGTGCGTTGCTTCCCTGTTGCGCTTCACTCACCATTCTACTCACTTCTGCAGCGTCCCCTTCTCCATCTGTCCGCCCTAGTCTCGATTGGAGGTCACTTAACCCATCACTCGACTCGTCGGGGTGGGCTTTGCTCATATACTCAAGTACGCTATCTACTTTTGCGTCAAGTTCGGTCTTGCTCATGCTGTAGCGGACGTTGCAGGCTATGTCCGCATCGATGCCGATGCTTCGGTATTCTGCATCGGCACACTTGAGGCGTGACTCATCGAGGCTGAGCGGTTGTAGACGATAGTACGCAGAGGCTTTTTGTCCAAGTGTTGTGATTGACGAAGGTATGATCGCGAGAACATTTGAGATAGAAGATAGAAGTGGTGCGCCGCCATTGTACGTGACACCAAGCGATCGAACAACTGATCCTGTAAATGAGTATTTGTTGTAGATATCTAATGGATTTTTCTGACCATTATCGCGTGCCACTTGGTCGATTTCGTTGAAAACTTCGTCTCCACTAGCGAGATATTGTTTTAATGATTGCTTATCAGCTGGTCGCATACCTCGAGACATTGCCATATCGCCTAGCACTGCACCGGTACCAGCAAATAGTACGTCACTAGCTGTAGTGCCTTTTGTGTCGCTGCTAAATTTTTTCGCAGCATCCCCCGCCCATTTCGTGATAGCGTCGGCAAATATACTCGCGGCAATCGGCGTAACGACCGGATCGGTCATCCTGACTGGAGGGAGCATGAGCCAGATGCCCTTAGGGGGGAAAGGACATATATTGTCAGATGCGGCAGCGATACCCCCTAGTGCTCCTCTGGCACCTGCAAATTCGTTTGCAGTACCGGCGGCATTTGTAAGCGCTGGGCACGATCCTGGCTTCATGGCGCTTTTGTTGCTGCTTGTTTGGCCGTCAAGGCAGTATGCTCGAGGATTTGAGGCGATGTCATTTGGAGGTTGACGAAGGTTTCCTGGACTTCCTGTGATGCCTTTTGTAGCATCGGCATTTTTAATAATAGCGTCCCATGGTTTTTCAAGTGCGCTGATACTATCAAATACGTCCAGATTAACGCTTAGATCTTTTACCGGTTCGTTAAAGAGTATGTGTTGATACATTGTGGCGTCAGTGGCGTTTGCACCAACGTACCCACCTTGCTGGCCGTAGGCGAGCTTTCCGGAAAGAACGTTCGCAGGTACTTCATCAGCCATACCTGCCTTGATTTGGTCTGCTGCTTTTAGGTACTGCATAGCAAAGCGTGCGATTGTGTGTTCTTTTGCCGTCTTTGCGGCGTTGCTGGCTATTTTTCCTACCGTGTAATGTGCACATTGAATCTGCGTGTAAGAGTTTGCTTTACGTCCGATCTGCTGTGCTATCTGTGCGAGCTGACTTTTGACTGATCCTTCTTGCAGTGCATACAGTCCGATTCCAGCACGTCCCGCCTCATCGAACTTTTCTTTTGAGCCTTTGAGTGATTTATCAAATGATTCATTTACTTTTTCCTCAGAATTACCTGTCACTGTCGGACTTTTTGAGAGATCAAATTTTTTCTTCAATCTGTTTTTGAATCGTTCGTCTGCATAAAAACTTGATTTACCGTTGAATACACTATTTGTCAGCTCGCGCATGGCGACACTTTCGTTGGCTTTTTTATCAAAGTCAGCGCCGCTACTGACTGAGTCACCATTTGGAAACTTGATTGAAGAAACCTTCCAGCGACTCTCTGGCTTGTCGTTCGTGCGATCTTGATCGTCACGATTATCTTCTTCAACCTTTTCACCCTCTACTGTAAAGCCGTTCTTTTCGAAAGTAGTTTTCTGATTTCGGCTCATTGTACTGAGCTTGCATTTGATGCTGTCTTTCTCGTCGCACTGTGCTTTGCCGATTTTGTTATCGAGCATTTTTTTGTTGTATGTGTAGAGCGCGATTGTTGCGTCGGCCAGGTCATCAGTAAACATCTCTTTTATATTTACCATGATGATATTTGGTGCAAATAAATAGAAAAACGCGATACTAAGACCAATCATACCAAAAACAAAACCAAGTGGGCCTTTATGACGAAACGTTCCAAAACGACGCCCTCTAGCTGTGCTTGCTTTTTTTTGGCGAGGTTTCGAAACTTGCTTTACAGTGGCATGACTATCTTCGGGTTTTTGTTCTTGTTTTTTGACGGATTCGTCTTTTTTATCAGCTTCACTAGGCTTTTTTTCTAATCGGTTTAATGTTTCACTGACGTTTGATAGTTTATCAGCATATAAGTCATCTGCTCGATCATAACTTCTGTTAGTGGGATCGTCGTCTTGAGCCATATCTCACCTACTTACTATCTTTATGGATGAGGTCTATCGTATCATCGTCTTTTTTTTCAGTGAGCTTGAGGTCTAATGCCTTACGTGCTTCCTCTACGTCATTTGCGGCATCAAATATGTATTTTTGTGCACGAGCTTTTGCCTTTGCTTCCGAGCCACTGACAGGTACTTGATCGTGAACACCAAATTGCCCTACAGCATTTGCAGCAGTCGCTTCGCCTCCTGGTTTCTTGCCAAGAAGTGCTGATGCGTCGACTTGCACTGGTACGGCAACAATCTGCTGAACTGAATTAGTGTTCGCTTGGCCGGCGTTCTGTGTATTGATTCCTCCGGCTTGCGCCATAGATGGAGCACGGTACTCGTTTGCTTGTCCACCGTTTGGAGCCTGTCCATTGCTACCTCCTGATGACTGTTGTCCGCCAGCGGCACCAAGTGAGCGCATTTGGTCTTTTGAAGGTGGTTTTTGCTTGTTGTTGAAGTCTGTTTTCTTCTTATCGTCGTCTTTATCTTTCTTAGAAAGACTAGCCTGAATCGCGTCAGCGTCGACATTGAGTCCGTCGGCACCTTCGACTTTTGCTTGGGCCGCTTGGGCGAGCTGTGCATTATTTATTTCTTCAGCCTTTGCTTCGCTCAATCCTTGACCGAGAGCGCCAGCCGATAGTGGGTCATTTGCTGTTGATGATGCGGTAGGCATACCGGTATTTGATTTATCTGCACTAGTTCCAGGTCGGCGTAGTGCTTCGCCTGCGGGGTTGCCCGCACCTATAGCACTTCCGCCAAGGGCTGATTTTCGACGTCGACGCATAAAGGTCGGACGCTTATCAAAGTTACCGCCAGCAACAGCTGATTTTGTCGGCGGTGTTTTACCAGCCAACTTACCCATGCGTGCTTCACTTTTGTCGGATTTTCGTATACCACGGCTTGCGTCGGAAAGTTTCGATCCGGCTGACGTTGCGACGGTTGTCGCGCTTTTCATGACAAACCACACACCGAGTAGAGGCATGACAGCTGCTGCTGCTGCTGCAAGTCGAGTCATTGCACTTGTGGATGTTGAGCCGCTCTTTGTTTCATAATTGTCGTCTTCAACCTTATATCCACTATCTCCGATACTATCTATCGTTGCGCTTACGATCTGTCCTGCCCCAAGTAAGAGTGCGATGACTGGATAAATCAGAAGAAGTTGTAGTGATAGCCGGACCCACTGCTTGAAATAGTTTTCAGTATTTGGCAAAAGATACGCGACAAACATTAATGGGGAGATAAGGATAAGCATAGAGGCGACGACCTTGCGAGCGATTAATAATACCAGCGCTACCGCAGAAACCACAGCAATTCCTGTTGTTACTATGGCTATAGGAGCGAGGAGGATCCACACGGTACCTGTTTTTGTGAGCATCGATGAGACGATCTCCGTAAGTACTCCATCTTTGAAGCCATCCTGTGCTGCAGCGAGTGACATACCGGGTGTTCCGCCAATTTGTTCAACTACTCCACTCGTTATTGAAAAGATGACACTGCCAAGAATATTAGAGAGTTCAGCTCCCATCGCACATATATGGTAGGACAGGTTGACAAAGATTGCGCCTAATATTAAACGTGGCAACATTCGCTTGATACTATAGCCTCCGGAATTTTTACCAGTTACTTGTGAGTAAATGATTATAAGAAATACAAGAACGAAGACGATATTTGCGATGTTACGCATGACTTCCCATGCCTTGTAGGTTCCACTCTGGGTGTTTGTGAGACTGTAGTCGATCTCAAGAAAAGTTTTGTTGATGAATGCAAAGCCGTAATCGCCCATGCGTGCAATAGTACGTAGAGTCGGACATATCACCCATCCCACCATCTCTATGGAGCAGGTTGATACACCCGCGCTATAGTTTGATGTATTGACGGGCTGTGCAGATGAAGTGTTTGCGTTGAGGACTGAAAAACTTAGAGTAAGAACGCTAAAAATAGCTAGCGTAAACAGCATAACGCGCCTGCGCTGTTGTTTTGCGGCTGTAGCCACCCCTATTAGCCATCGGATTACCATAACTACTATAAAGTATCGTTTATAGCGACGCGACTGTCAATGATATAGCACTCCGTTTTCAGATAGTGTACGATGAGTATATATGATCAAAAAAAGCACACACTTTTCTTTTTTACGAACAATAATTATCGCTAGTTTTATTGTTACTGGTCTCGCACTGTTTCAGAGCAGCTCTCCTGTTTCTGCTGTTGGTGTCTGTCCTGGCGGTGAGATTGTTGGCTCAGCAAGTACGCCTGGCGCGACTGACCTCGCAAAATGCTATAAAGTAAAATCTGTCACCAATGGTGTCGCTACGTACGAAGCGACTACATCAAAGCCGACGGTCGACTCCACCACTCCGCCTACTGGAGGTACCACTCAGGGAGAGTGTGCAGGTGTCAAAACCTCTTTTATAAGCTGTAAAGGTCAAGGCGCTGAGGCGGTTGGCGGTGTGTTGAAGCAGATTATCCTGATCGTAAGTATTGGTGTCGGTATCGTTGCAGTGGGCGGTATTGTGTATGGCTCTTTGTTATATACAAGCGCTCGTGATAGTCAAGCGCAGACGCAAAAGGCAATTACGATCATCAGTAGTGTCGTTATTGGGTTGCTTCTCTATGTATTTATGACTGCGATACTCAACTGGCTTATTCCAGGTGGTGTGTTTAGCTAATAGTTAACTGCTTGTGTTTACTGTTCTCGTAATGTATTTTATGTAGTAGGTATGAACATAAAACAAAAAATATTATTTCCTGTCTTATTCCTGGTTCTAAGTTTCTCGACGGCGATCTTTTACGATGTCAGTACAACGTACGCATGGTGTGATAATTTGAATGCTAGTACAAAGGATCAATGTGTTTATGATAATTATGATAATCTCGATGATAAGCGTGGAGTTGATCAAACTAAGTATTTAGAGTGGGTAAACGGCTGCTTCGGTACTAATACGGGTGGCCTGATTTCTGATAAGGCTGATGGCGGTGAATGTGCCAATGCAGTAACAAACTGCATGAGATACGCTGTAAATTTAGACAAATGTGGAGATAATGAGCAGACCGCAAAGTGGGCTAGTGATAATTGTAATGGTGGTCGCGGAACATCTGGGTCACCGTCCTGTGCAACAGGGGTGAATCAAAGTGAATTTACGGATAAAGACAAGAGTATTGTCGATAAGGCTGTTCAAAATTGTACGCAAAATCAAGGTCAACAGCAAAAAAATCTGGAAGACTGTAAAAAAAGTGTCGAGCAATCCGTAAAAGCCTGCAAAGAAAAGCAAGGTATTACTTCGCCACTTAGCTATAGCGATCGTAATAAACTCGATATTAATGCTTATCAAAAATGCATCAACGATGGCATGCTCTCCTCATCTAAAGATCAGGCAGAGTGTGAAGGGAGGGGTGGTGTTTGGAACGGTACAATAGGTCCAGTTTCTGGTAGCCGATGCGCCGCCCCGCCAACGCCCGCTGCCACGTGTGCCGACGGAAGTAAGCCTGGAGCAGATGGCAAATGTGCGGATGGAAGTACACCAGGAAAAAAAACAGCCGAGCAGCCGAGTGGATCGTATAAAGGCACGCAAACTCAAAACTGCGGAAAAGCGCAGACGAACATCCTGAGTTGTGATAAAGATAGTAGCGGAAGCGAAGTTATTGGATATATACTGAAAGCTATCTTGATGATTATGAGTGTTGGGGTTGGAATTCTCGCGGTCGGCGGTATTGTATACGGTGCTATTCTCTACTCTAGTGCTCAGGACAATGCAGCGCAGACGAAAAAAGCAATTGAGGTTATAATAAATACTGTTATCGGATTATTGCTATATATATTTATGTATTCGATTCTAAATTGGCTTGTACCAGGAGGAGTATTTCTGTAATGCGCATCGCACTACCTATAAAAATAAGAAGGGCTATTGTAGTATCTATATTTACTATGGCTCTCGCGGTGACATCGCTTGCGCCGATTACCACCCCTGCAGTTGCCGCACAGAATCAACCGGCGGGTGGCCAGCAGACAGCTCAGGATAAGTGTAAACGAGGTAGTTTCCTTGCTTTTCCTCGCTGGTACGATGGGCTTTGTGAGAATGGTAAGATTAAACCCATCTCTAACACAAATGCAACTGGTGCTGGTAGCTTGGGTAGTATGATATGGACGATTGTGCTTAATATTATCGCCATAATGCTCTATGTAGTAGGTTATGTATCTCTCGGATTTATTATCTGGGGAGGGATTAAGTTTGTGATCTCTGGAGATAATGCCAATGGTGTCGCCTCTGCACGAAAGACTATACTTAACGCGGTTATTGGACTTGTGATCTCGATCATGTCGACAGCCATAGTCAATGTAATAGCGGGAACATTTTAACTAATATGAATATGATTTTTCAAGGCTTTTCACAAACACCATCGGCACAGATCACTATCAGCCCCGATGAAATTAAGGCACCCGTAAACCAGCTTGATGAAGCATCGCTTGGTTTGCTCTTAAATACCGTTTACTTATGGGTTGGGATTATTGCAGTTATTGTGATTATCATCGCAGGTATTCGCTACACGACAAGCGGGGGCGACCCTGCACGGGTGAAGGCTGCTAAAAACACAATTCTCTACGCAGTTGTAGGGCTTGTGGTTGTAATTATGGCTGCTGCGATTACTCAGTTTGTGATTCAGGGTGCTACTAGTGGTGGTACGGGTGGCTCAAATGCAGCGAATCAGCAGCAAAACCCAGCAGGGGGCGGTACTACCCCTCCGGCATCAGGTAATTAATGATATATTGACTATGAAAGGCGAAATAAAAAATGAATCAATTTAAAAAGATAATGACCGCAACGCTTATTACACTTGGGTTGGCTGGAATTACCACACTAACACTAGTTGATAGTGCATCTGCTGTTGAAGTGTTTCAGGGGTGTAGCGGAGGAAATTCATCCGTAGTGTGTAACTCAAAGGGCGATAACGCTCAAACGATCATCAAGAATGTCATAAACACGATTTTGGTCGTACTAGGTATGATCGCTGTGATCATGATCATCATTGGCGGTATCCGCTACACGACGAGTAACGGTGACTCGGGTTCGGTCAAAAGCGCAAAAGATACTATTCTCTACTCTGTCGTTGGGTTGGTAGTTGCCATACTGTCATTTGCAATTGTTAATTTTGTAGTAGGAAGATTTTAAAAGGAGTTAATTATTATATGAAGAATCTAAAACTAGGACTTATCTCTGTGATGGCTATTGTAGGAGTTGCTTTTGCGACCCCACTGCTCGTCGTTTCAACTGTCGGTGCCGAAGGTCCAGCGGATGCGATAGGAGAGGGTGCAAAGAAAGTCGGAGGCGACAACGCTGGTATGTCTCTTGAAGACGGGATTAAGAACGTTGTTAACGTGCTTCTTTTCCTTCTTGGAGCGATTGCTGTGATCATGATCATCATTGGCGGTATCCGTTATGCGACAAGCAATGGCGACTCGGGCGCGATTAAGGGTGCAAAAGATACGATCCTCTATGCGGTTATTGGACTGATCGTAGCTATTCTCGCCTATGCAATCGTCAACTTTGTCGTTGGTGCATTTGCGAAGTAAGCTATTAACAAACCGACCCGTATCTGCTATAACATAAGTAGGACAATTCCATAAGAAAGGAACTATAAAAATAATGAAAAAAAATATCAAACAACTGCTAGCTGGCGCACTTCTTCTACCAGTTATGGTGCTTGGAGCGAGCTTTTTCACAACAGCACTTCAACCAGCACCTGCAGTACACGCAGCATTTGAAAAAGGCATGATGGATGGCGCTAACTCAGCTCAAGGTAAGAACCAGCAGGGTGATGCCGCAACTCTCTTTGGTGAAGGTGGCGAAGGTGGTATTTTCCGTACTATCACAAACGTGCTCCTCTTCCTTATCGGTGCGATCAGTGTGATCATGCTTATTGTTGGTGGTATTCGCTACGTTGTATCTGGTGGTGATCAGTCAGCTGTTCAAGGTGCCAAGAACACAATTCTCTACGCGATTGTTGGTGTGGTTGTAGCTATCCTAGCTTTTGCCGTCGTCAACTTCGTTATCACAAGCTTCTCAAATTCATAATTGAGTAGTAGCATTTACACTACCCTGTCATGACAGCAGGGTAGTTTTTTGTTTGCTGTGACCTTGGTATTACGCCTAGGTCATATTTATTGAGCACTAAAATACCCCCTTCTCGCTAGGGGGTATTTCTTTGAATTGAGCGTGATTTCCGTACTAAAGTACTTGGATCTTTTTTGCTTGCTCTTGCTTCACCTTACTAAAGCTGATGGTGAGGACGCCGTCTTTGAGGACTGCTTCAACTTCATCTTCTTTTACAGCTACAGGAAGTGCAAGCGTGCGGCTGAACTCACCCCAGAAACATTCTTGGATGTGCCAGTTTGTTGCACTGCTGTCGTCACCACTACTTAGCGTACCGCTAATAGTAAGGATGCCGTCGCTGATGCTAACATCAAGCTCTTCTTTGTTTACACCAGCAGTACGTGCTTTGACAACGAGCTTTTCTTCAGTCTCATATACATCAACAGCAAGCTGTCCTGGAAATTCATCTTCAGCGGAATCTGTTTCATCAACAGCTGGAGTATGGGGTGCTTGTACTTGAGATAGGTCATCATCGTTCAAGAACGCTGCTGCCAACTCATCTTCGATCAATAGATCATCGTTTTGCTTTCGGGCCATGGTAACCTCCACTTTTCTCTTGGCTCACTTGACAAATAGTCTTCTACAGTATAACCAATATATGCAGTATAATCAATAAAATAGCATAGCTAAACGTAAAAAGTACAATGATAGATGACATATTATCACTCATAGCCCCTCACTACTGTTTTGGATGCACAAAAGTAGGGGTAGTTTTATGTCAAAATTGTAAATATAACATCATATCTGAGCCGTATCGACGATGCATAAACTGTGCAGTTCCCATAACGACAAACAGAGGAGTATGCTTGCGTTGTAAACTACCCTACTCTCGTGCCTGGTGTATCGGGGAGAGAAATGGTGAGCTGGAGTCATTACTTAACGCGTATAAATTTAGCAATGTACGTGCAGTGTATAAGGCGTTTGCTGATCTTCTCGACTCATCGCTTTCAAACCTTCCTTCTTCGGTGTATGTCGTTCCAGTTCCTACTATTACTACTCATATACGACAACGTGGCTATGATCATACTGCATTGATTGCAAAAGAGTTTGCCCGTAAGCGTAAACTGACGTACTTACCGTGTCTTGGGAGAAAGACTAATACGGTACAGCGAGGTAAAGGGCGTGGCGAGCGTATCAAGCAGGCGAAGACCGCGTTTACATGTCAGGCTCAGCTTGATGACAGTGGTGTTTATCTATTGATTGATGACGTAGTGACGACAGGCGCAACCGTACGATATAGTGCAAAAGCATTAAAAGCCGCGGGCGCTAAAGATGTATGGGTGGCATCAATTAGTCGTCAACCTCTCGACTGAATGCCTATAATCTGGTACCATGGTTTTCGTACACTTACACATGGAGAGGTGCCCGAGTGGTTGAAGGGAACGGTCTTGAAAACCGTCGAGCCGGCAACGGTTCCGAGAGTTCGAATCTCTCTCTCTCCGCCATAGAAAACGCGCGATCATTTTGGTCGCGCTTTTTCTATGGTAAAAATACGTATTTCTCTACCCATTCACCTATAAAGAGCATATAATCATAACCATAATGAAAATATCCTCTCCATCAAACGAGGCGTATCGTCTCTCTGTCGACGACGCACTAAACCAATATCAGACAACAGAAAAAGGTCTCGGTGTCATGCGAGCTGGTCAACTGTTTGAGGAAAATGGCCCAAATGCGCTCATTGCCCTTAAGTCTGAGCCGTTGTGGCGTCGTTACCTGCGTCAATTCCAGGACTGGATGATTCTCTTACTGCTTGCGAGTGGTGCTATATCTGCATACCTCGGTGATATACGTACAGCAGCGGTTCTCGCGGCATTAGTCTTATTTAACACTATCATAGGCTTTATGCAGGAGTACCGAGCCGAGCGAACGATGCAAGCACTTGAGAAACTCGTTCAGCCGCTTGCTGAGGTATATCGCGACGGAACACTGACAGAAGAAGAATCTCGACGGCTGGTCGTGGGAGATGTGATTCGTCTCACTGAAGGCGATAGCGTACCTGCGGACGTAAGGCTTATCGAGGTTTCTGCATTTTCAACCAACGACTTTGCGCTGACGGGCGAAAGTAACCCAACACGTAAGTTTGTCCACGCAATTGGCGGTACGGTTCCTATGGCGAACCGTCATAATCTCGCATATATGGGCACAACCGTAGCAACTGGCGAGGCCTACGGCCTTGTGATCGCCACTGGTATGGATACGGAGCTTGGCCGTATTGCGAGCCTTAGTCAGGAGGCACCTCACGATATTAGCCCGTTGCAGCGGGAAATGCGTCACATAGCCACGTACGTGACATATGGCGTCGTTATTTTGTCACTTATCTTGTTGATCGTGGCTATTTATGCGGATCTTCCACTTAAAGAGGCGCTACTCTTCGCGGTTGGGTTTGCAAGTGCGCTCATTCCACAAGGCTTACCTGCCGAAGTAAACACTTCCTTGGCGCAGGCTGCAGGCAAGCTATCTCGGGCAAAGGCGTTAGTTAAGAAGTTGAGTGCCGTGGAGACGCTTGGCGCGACGCACATTATCTGTACAGACAAGACAGGGACGCTGACGAAGAATGAAATGACTGTCGAGAGTATTATCGTCGGCGATCAGGCGTACGACATATCAGGGACTGGCTATCAACCAAAGGGAGCTGTTGAACGAAGAGGCCGACAGATAAGTGAAAAAGAATTAGCACAACTCCAAGACTTTTTTCGTATAGGCCTGTACGCCAGCAATGCTAAGATTCTCGCTCCTGATCAGCACTCTGAGAAATGGTATTGTCTTGGTGATCCAACCGAAGGTGCATTAATCACCCTTGCTGCAAAAGCAGGCCTTGTCACCGAGGATGAGTTGGCGAGGCGTGTTGAGATTCGAGAATTGCCGTTTGACTCGAGTCGAAAACGCATGACGTCTATCCGTGATCACGGCCATCGGGCGATCGCGTACGTAAAAGGTGCTCCCGAAAATATCCTTGAGCGCGCTACGCATATTTACGAGAACGGTGCCGCACGAGCTATAACCGACAAGGATAAGCAGCGTTTTCTCGATGAGCATACGGCGCGTGCGGGTCGTGCACTTCGAAATCTTGCCTTTGCCACACGCGAGCTGACGCTTGATCAGGCAAAGCACCTTGCTCTCGACGATGTCGAATCGCGCCTCACGCTCGTAGGTATGGTGAGTATGATTGATCCTATTCGCGAAGCAGTGCCAGCTGCTATGCGAGCCGCCCGCCAAGCTCACATCAAGGTAAATATCGTGACGGGTGATTTTGCACTTACGGCTATGGCGATAGCGAAGCAGGCGGATTTGGTTGCAGATGAAAGCGAGCTAACTGTCGTAACTGGTGAGCAGCTTAATACTATGACTGACGATGAGGTTCTGAAGCAAACGACAAAGGGTGGTACGATTTTTAGTCGTGTCAGTCCAGAAGATAAGATGCGTATCGTAGGGCTCGTGCAGTCATCTGGGCAGGTTGTTGCTGTAACTGGTGACGGTATAAATGACGCCCCTGCTCTAAAGCGAGCCGACATTGGCGTAGCGATGGGTATTACGGGGACGGATGTGGCTAAGCAGTCTGCCGAAGTGATCCTTCTCGATGACAGTTTTAGTACGCTTGTGCGAGCAATTCGCCAAGGGCGTACTATTTTTGCCAACATCAAAAAAGGCGTGTTGAGTTGTTTTACCTCAAATGCTGCTGAGCTTGTCGTCAATATCGGTAGTCTTGTTTTACTGAGCGTCGCGGGTATTCCGCTTTCGATTAATGTCTTGCAGCTTCTAGCTATCGATCTTCTCGCAGAGCTCTTCCCTATTGCGGCGCTTGGATGGGACAAGGAAGAGGGTGAAACTATGAAGCAAAAGCCGCGTGATCCAAAAGCTCATATCCTTAATCGTCGAAGTATCCTTGATATCTTGTGGTGTGGCCTTGTGATCGGTGGCTTGGCACTCCTTAATTACCTATGGTTCTTCGATCGTCATGGGGTCAATCCTCAAGATGCCGCTACAGACCTTCTATATAGCGCTACTACTATGACGTATGTGACGATTGTATTCTGTCAGTTGGTAAATATCGCTCAGCGACGCAGCGTCCATGGTCTTTTCACGAGGTATCAACTATCAAACCGCTATTTCTGGATTGCAGTACTCTTCTCGATTGGAGTGGTGCTCGCCATTACATACGTGCCATTTGTCAGTCAGTTCTTTAAGAGTGGTCCAATAGGGCTTATCGACTGGGCATTTATCGGAGCGGCGATGTTGATCTTCCTTGGTGTTCGGGAAGTGCAGCGTTTATGGGGTGAATTTCGTCGAAAAGATGTCGTAGAAGCTGTCTAAACGTTTGTTCCACCACCGCTGGTGCCGCTAAACGAAGAGATGACAAATTCAATTGCCGCATAAGCAAGTATTGCGACGATAAGTCCTACGATTGCATATAAGATAGTGTTTTTTGCTGACTGCACGGCACTTGAATCTCCGCCAGAGATAACGTAGCGGAGACCACCGATAATAATCATTACCACACTCAGTGCGCCGATGAGAAAGAGGAGGACGTCAGTGACGGTCTTAAACACACCCGCTTCGCCGAAGAGGTCAGCTACTTGGTCGGCACCCTTTGCTGCTTGGGCTCCTTCGCTCATACCTATGTCTAGGTTTGCTGCGTGGGTGGATGCTACGAAAAAGAGTGTCGCGGCTGAAATGGCGACGAGATAGGCGACGGAGATTTGTACGATCTGCTTCATTCTATAACACTCTCAATTACTTAACTATGTAATATACTTGTTATTATAGCAAATATTAACAAAAAAGTCTAGTCCTCTGTAGGGTATTCATGCTATAATAATCGAGCTAGACAGGTGTAAATAACCGAATTAGTACAAGCCAGTATCGATTTTTACTGTAACGTAAATTGAGAACATACGGAGGAGTACCCAAGTGGCTTAAGGGGACGGTTTGCTAAATCGTTAGTCTGGGGAGACCTGGAGCGGGAGTTCGAATCTCCCCTCCTCCGCCAAATATTTGTTACCCAATCCAGTCCGCGCGAAAGTGCGGGCTTGTTTTTTTGTGTCATATGAAAGTCAGGGGCGCTTAGGGGTACGCGAGGCTGCAGGGTTTATTCCTGTTCGCGGTGGCATGAGAAAAGGTGCGATAAGCGCTAGCCATAGTCTTTGCCATCGTGACCTATAGATTAATTTGGCACTGAGTAACGACGCCGCCCTCATTTACTCCTGATGCTCCTGCGACCGAACAGCTCTGGTTTGTGCCTTGTAGGTAATATACGATTCGAGGGTATGGAGTTGTGAAATATACCGCTCCTGCACGCATATTGTTCGCTATGCCGATAGGAAATCGAGAAGTCGCAAGTGTCGGCTTATTCCCTCCGACTATAGGAGATAGTTCATTATCGAGAGCTGCCGAAACGGCTTTTGCTCCAGAGTCTCCTATCCAGCACTGATCACCAGGATAGCCTTTGCCTAGGCATCCGATATTGGTGGGAAAGTCACCCTCGAGGGTCTGGTATTGCTTAAAAGCCTTATAGTATGCATTTACGCCCGAGATAACCTGTGTATTGCGAGCTTTTTGCTGCACGCCATTGAAAGCGACTATCGTAATCGCTGCAAGAATACCAATAACAACGATTACTATGAGAAGTTCTACGATCGTAAACCCATTTTTGGCGCTATTTTTTATGCTCATGCTTAATTCATTTTAATACATAAGGAAGAAATAAAACAGATTGATTGCGATCGTCGCGCGAAGCTATAGCAGCTATCGGCTGAAGCGTAGTTAGGAATGAGATTCTTGTGAGTTTCTAATTGACCTGGACCCACGGCCATGTTGCGTGCCAGCCAATAGTAGCGGTGTCGAGCCCTAGCACAGCATATGTTCCTGGTACACCCCAGGTCACCCCAATAGCTGTCGCAGTTGCGGTACCGTTAACAGCAACTCCTTCTTGAAGGTTCGTATTGGTTAAGATGAATCCTTTTCCAGTTTTTGATCGAACGCCAAGCGCATACAAATCATTAACTGTGTCTGTAATATAATATATGTTATTCAGTTTCGTATCATACGCCGACCTTGTAATCTTGAAGCTCGGAAACTCGGCGAGTGAACGAGGATAGTGCCCTAGATCGACTTTTGTTAATTCCAATTTTTTTCTAGCATTGCTGAGGTCTGTTGAAACGGTCGTGTCGTTTGCGCGGTTTTGCACGCCATTGAAAGCGACTATCGTAATCGCTGCAAGAATACCAATAACAACGATTACTATGAGAAGTTCTACGATCGTAAATCCGCTCTTAGTCGTAAAAGTATTCGTGCTTGATTCTGTGCTTTTATTTAACATATAGCTTAGTATTATTTATAGAGCATAAGCGGTACGTAGTCAACGCTTCGTAGCTGATCGTATCTAAAACTTCGTAGCCGAAATAATTAAGTGTATATTGGAATTGAGAGTTATATATTTAAAATAAAAATACCCGCCTCATCAAGTTTCTCGGACCTCCGAGCAATCTCAAAGAGGTGGGTATTCTTGGTTCTGACGGGTGGTTAGGTGGAGTACCTTTGGTAGACTCTCACTACTTGATTGACTATACAGCCTATCAAGAAGCTCAGTACCAGCGCGGTCCAGCGAGTCATCTTCTTACCACCTTTTCTCGTGGATGGGAAACAGTGCGCAGAAGAGTCCGACGGCCATGACGCTGAGAACATGCTGTCTGTTTCTTTGCAGTGCAGCAAAAAATGTACTCATACATTCTCCTTGATTGGCGGATAGAATCTAATACTTACTATAACACATTCATAAAAATCAGCAAAAATATTCTCAATGACAATGCTCATGCTATACTAAAAACATGCAACCAAACGACCAAAGAGGTTACTGGCAGCCAGAGCCGGTTCAGCCGCCTCAGTCTGTGACGCCACCTCCTTCTCCTTTGCAGGCGCAGCCTATGGCCGCTCCTGTTGCTCAGCAGCCGCAGCAGCAACCTATCGCTCCTGCTCCAGCGCCGCTACCTGGTCCTCAGTACTCTACGCAACCAAGTCAGCCGCTTAGTCCTGTCATGACTACTGATATACCACGTCAAGCAGTCTCCTCTCCTGTGCAACAACCTATCGTACCCGCCCCGCAGGCTATCCCTCAGCAGCAGTATGATACTCAACAGCAGCCGGCTGAAGACGAAGAGTATTATGAAGATGAGCTCGACGAAAACGAAGAGCCAGCAGCACTCATGGCTCCTGTTAATTGGGAGGCTCAAGAGTATATCCATCAAGAAAAAGGTACTGTTTGGTTTATTATCTTTGGTGTTGTTCTTGCGGTAATGATCGGCGTGGCCATTTGGCAGCAAGCGTGGACATTCGTACTGCTTCTTATTGTTATCGCAACGACGATTATTGTCTTTGCAAAACGGCCACCGCGAGTCATTAGCTACTCACTGACGGACAAGGGTCTGTCAGTTGATGATACGCTTCATCCATTCAAGAATTTCAAGTCGTTTGGTGTGGTTCGTGACGGTGAAGAGTATTCAATTATGCTTATTCCGACTAAACGATTCCAGCCAGGTGTGACAGTGTACTTCCCTGAAGCTTCGGGTGAAGCAATTGTTGATATGCTCGGTGCGCGTTTGCCTATGCGAGAACTACACCTCGACGTTGTTGATCGATTCGTTCGTAAAATCCGTCTTTAGCCTTGCTCCTACCTCTCGAGATGTGTTACAATAACCGTTGTTCATGTCGCCAATTTTGACGATAGAAAGCACCTTCTAGTTACACAAACGCGAGGCTTTATATGAATTTCATATCTAGTCACGCATTTTGGACCCGTAGCTCAGCTGGATAGAGCGTCGGCTTGCGGAGCCGAAGGCCATATGTTCGAATCATATCGGGTTCACCAAGAAAAGAAGATTAGTATTGTGCTAGTCTTTTTTTCTTGGTGAAACTTTAGTGGATGATATGATTAAAGGATGAGCAGTACGCAAAAACCAGAAGCAGTTTTTCGTCCCGACGACAATGAACACCTTGGGTTCGTGTTATCTGTTGGCGGTGCCTGGCAGGCGCAGACTATTTTTGGGTATGATTTCGCAACACTTGCTACCCGAGACGATGCGGTGCGGGAAGTAATGAAAAATGGTTTACAAATTCTCAAAAAAATCTGGCAATATTATGATTCGTCCGACGGTGAGTGGTATCCGTGCCTCCTAAAAGAAGTACGGACGGATAAGGTGGTTGTTATTCGTGTAAATCAATTAGGCTATCAGGATTCTGAGATCTCAATTCTCTATTCGATTACTCGTCCCGACGCTACATCGCTCGTCGCACCGATTTAGGGGTGATATGATAAAATTATTGCAGCGTGGAGAGGTGTCCGAGTGGTTGAAGGTGCCGCTCTCGAAAAGCGGTGTAGGGTAAAACCTACCGAGAGTTCGAATCTCTTCCTCTCCGCCAGAAAAAATAACGTCCCTAGGGACGTTATTTTTTTAGAAGAGTCGTCGTAGCTGCTCGAATTCTTTATGTAATTCCCCTGGCTCCGACGTAAGTTCACCGATATACGTACGGCCGGCAGCTTGCGGTGAGACAACATCTTTTACGAGTCGATAAAAAATGATGAATTTTGGCGTACCAACATGTTCGGCAAGTCGAATAATATGGTCGATGATGGTTTTTGCTGCTTTTTTCTTCTCTTTGTTCATCTCTGGTGCGAGTCGTCGCGCGAGTACCCAGATAATGAGCCACATAATAGCTAGAATAGTCATGATGAGGCTCGGTACAAATGCGAGTAGCCACCACCAGTTACTTACTGACGATGCTATCCACCCGATGAGAAGAAGGAGGATTCCATACACTGTAAGTCCTACCCAAAGCGCGAGCCAAAGGAGCTGTTTTGCATATTCGGATGTGACTGCGCGAACGGCTAAAATAGATGAGTTCATATCTCTAGTATACTAAAGAGTATGCAAGACTCTATTTTTACGAAGATTATCAAAGGTGAAATTCCGTGTCACAAGATCTATGAGGATGATAACGTCATTGCATTTCTTGACGTCCATCCTCAGGCAGAGGGGCATACTCTCGTCGTTCCGAAGAGGCAAGTTGATCATCTCTGGGATCTTGATCAGGTTGAATACGAGGTGCTGTGGCGCGCCGTTAAGAAGATAGGCGCACATCTCAAGGATGAGATTGGTTCGCCACGTGTTGGGGTGGTTGTCGAAGGTTTTGGCGTACCGCATGTACATGTTCACCTTATCCCTATTTACCATGGAGAGGATTTGAAGAAGGCTCAGGATCTGGAAAGTGAACCAGATCACGTGGCGCTTGCTCAACTCGCCAAAAGGCTTGCTCTGTAGATGCCAATTCGTATTCTCGCCGTAGGTAAGAAGCATGAATCATGGGTATCTGAAGGAATTGATCGCTATGAGAAGCGTCTCAAGCAGCCTTTTTCTGTAGAGTGGGTACTTTTACCACATAGTATGCACGATGGCCTTCAGGCTCGTCATGAAGAGTCTGAACGCCTACTTAAGCGGGTGGGTGATGATGAGTTCGTTATCCTTCTTGACGAACGTGGTAAAAACATTGACTCCCCTGCCCTATCGCATCTTTTGTTGGCGCCACTTGAGACCTCACGCACAGTGACAATTATCATTGGCGGAGCATACGGTGTCGACGGGAGAGTGCACGCACGAGCAGACTTTATTTGGTCCTTGTCTCTCCTTGTACTACCCCATCAGCTCGTTCGCCTGGTGCTTGTCGAGCAAATCTATCGAGCTCAAGAGATCGCGAGGGGTGGCCTGTATCACCACGAGTAGAGAGTTTCTTTAAAAGACATATAGTTGACATATAATAAAACTTATGCTATATTGGTACATGTAAACCTAAAAAACAAACATGCACAATATAACTCATCACATCATTAACTCTGCAGTTGTAAGTCTTAGTCTTGCGACCTCAGTCGGCGTCTTTATCCACGATACTAAAGTCGATCAGGCGGCCGCTACTCTGTTTGCAGTCCCTGTTATTGCGGCTGGATTCGAAAGTGTTCAGCGTCCGATGAAAATCGCTGGAGATCCTCATACGCACAGTGAGCGCGGGTCATTAGCTCAGGCAATGCGCGGTATCGGTGGTGGAACACCACGTATCCAACCACGCGACGACAACAAGCTGTATCAACTTCAGAAAAAGGTAGCCAAGGGCGTACACGCCTTTGACGGCTACTATCTCCCTATCGACTTTTAAACTAAGAGAGAACTTCAAGTTCGCGAGCAAGTCGCACGAGTAGATCTTGCTTCTCTACGAGCTGCTGGCGTGTTTCTTCGACGAGCCGCTCAGGGGCTTTATCGACATAGCTAGCATTACCAAGTCGTCCCTCTAGATTGCTGATGAATTGTTTTGTTTCAGCAATACGTACCTCGAGATTCGTTTGATGCTCGTAGAGTGTGTCGTCATCAACATCTAGCCATGCTTCGCGGTTGCTTGCGGCGAGCCGTAGTCCGCGAGCTTGATCAGCTTGTGTCACTTCTTCGAGTTTGGCAAGATGCTTGATAAGCTCTCTATTTTCTTCGATAAGACTATCCTCTTGGTAAAGGAGCGTGTATTTCTTGTTGCCTGGAAGCTCGGAAGTGACGTATCGAGACTCATTGACGAGAAGCTGTAGTTGTTCGAACTGAGCAGCCGAGATATCGCTATATTCTATCGGCTGTGGCCAATGACTACTGATAAGCTGTTCTTCATGCCAGCCGAGTGTCTGCCAGATGGTTTCAGTGACGAATGGCGCAAAAGGATGGGCGAGTCGAAGGCTGGTATTGAGTACCCAGGCAAGCATGTCAGGGTTTTCTTGTTTTTTACTTGCCTCGATATACCAGTCCGCGACATCATCCCAGATTGCATGGTAGACGGTCTCGCTTGCCTCAGCGAAGCGATAGCTAGCGATCTGCTCTGCAGCAAGGTCAGCAGTAGAAATAAGACGCTGAATAATCCAGTTATCAGCGAGTGTTGCTGGAATTGGATCGGCTGGTGTGAATCCTTCACCTAGCTTGCCTTCGATAAAGCGTGCAATATTCCACAGTTTGTTGCAGAAGTTACGGCCAGCGATCACCTTGCTCGTGCTAAAGGCTTGGTTTTGCGCTGCACTACGACTACCGATCAATCCTATACGGAGGGCGTCAGCACCGTATTCATTTACAACTTCGATAGGATTTACGACATTACCCTTTGACTTACTCATCTTGAGGCCTTTTTCATCGAGAACCATACCGTGAAGATAGACGTCTTTAAAAGGCACCTGTCCTGTCATATGGATGCCAAGCATGAGCATGCGAGAGACCCATGGATAGAGTATATCCGCCCCTGTTTCCATGACATTGATCGGGTAGAACCGCGCAAGTTCACCTTCGGATAGATAATCTGTAGTGATGAATGGCCATTGCCCACTACTAAACCATGTATCGAATGTGTCATCTTCGCGTTTGTATGTTGTGCCATTTACATCGATTGTTTCTTGGTCGATGCGCGTATCAAATATCCAATCGTCAGGATCTGTCGTGCTTTGAAACGCTGGAATTGGAATTCCCCATGGGATTTGACGGCTGAGATTCCAGTCTTTGAGGTTATCGAGGTATTGGATGAGTGCTTGTTTGCGTGATGCAGGGATAAACGTTACGTCACCGTCAACGAGTGCCTGCTTTGCTTTGTCGGCAAGAGGTCGTACTTTCAGGAACCACTGATCTTTGATGAGTGGTTGGATCGGGAGTCCGCTCTTGTAGTCGTAGCCGACGCTATGCTCTATCGTATCCTCACCACGACGAAGCTGTTCATGCTGAAGCGCTTCAAGTACGCGCTTTCGAGCCTCGTCTACCTCTAGCCCGAGGTATGCAGGTGGTGTGTTGATCATTTTTCCATCAAATCCGATCACTTGAATGCGAGGCAGGTCGTGTCGCTTCCCTACTTCAAAATCGTTTGGATCATGTGCTGGAGTGATTTTGACTGCGCCGGTACCAAATTGCGGGTCGACGTACTCATCGGCAATAATAGGAATCTCACGATCAGTCAGTGGCAATTGTACTTTACTCCCGATAAGGTGCTTATAGCGCTCATCGTCAGGATGGACGGCAATAGCAGTATCTCCTAGCATCGTCTCTGGCCGTGTCGTTGCGACAACAATCTCTTCGATCTGATCCATAACAGGGTAAGCGATTTTCCATAACGTCCCCTTCTCTGTCTTGTGATCTACTTCGATATCGGCGTAGCTTGTTTGATACTTCGTACTGTAGTTGACGATACGCTCACCTCTGTAAATAAGTCCTTCGTCCCACAGTTTCTTGAATGTTCCGTAGACAGTTTCGGTGACTTTATCGTCTAGGGTAAATGTATTATGCTTCCAGCTCGCGCTTGCGCCAAGTGCTCGAAGTTGAGTTTCCATATTACCCTTCTGGCCTTGTACGAAATCCCACACTTGGTCGTATAGCTCTTCCCTACTAAACTCAAAACGACTCTTGCCTTGTGCAGCGAGAGTGCGTTCGTAGACAACCCATGTTTCAAAACCTGCATGATCCGCACCAGGGATATATGCAACTGACCTCCCTTGCATACGGTAGTAGCGACTTAGGATATCTTGCAGGTCGACGGTAAGTGCATGCCCTATATGAAGATTGCCATTAGCATTTGGTGGCGGCATGACGATACTATAAGGCTCCCCGCTTGCACGTGGACTGAAGGCGTCGGCGGTTTCCCACATTTGGTAGATTGTTGATTCGTATTGATTTGGATCGTAAGTTTTTGCTAGTCGCATGTATGTTCCTGTACGTAATTATTCACGTGAAAAATGCAGCTCAACCCAACACTTCACGTGAAAATACGTGAGCGCTTTTACCCAGGTTTCACCACATGTTTGTTTTATGTCTCTAGTATATCATATTCGAGGGAGCGTACGTCTCAGCTGGCGCAGTAGGCGATAGGCTGTATAGCGATACTTTCGGATAGGATACTCGTATGTTTCGGAGAGATCTTGAGCGTAGCCTCCAAATGATTTTTTGAAGCGCGTGAAGCCTGCCCATTTATGAGTAGGATCATCGCTAGTGGTAATTCCATATAGGTCGCAGGTGCGCTTGCCGTGGAGATGAGTGTCGACGATGATTTTTGCGAGTAGGGCAGTGCTCGCTCCTAGTTTTCGGTGCTCATGGTCTGCTGCTGCGTGTCCGTAGTAGTGAGTGTGCTCATCTTCGTAGACGAGTGCGGCAGCTACGGTGTTATTTTCGTAGGTGATGAAGTGTAGCGAGGCGGCATGGATTGGTAGTAGAGCGGCAGCTTGTTGCTTAAAATAACTGTCTGGATGGACGGTTATTTGATTATGCTGAGCAACTTGATGGAGTAGGGTAGTGAGTCTTGTGATGTCGGCGGGATCGTAGCTTTTCTCGTACGCCATTCCTTTTTTTTCATAGGTACGGTAAAGGTTGCGGTTGTTTTGCTTCATGTTAGCAACAATCTCATCTTCGGAGCGAGAGGTATCGATACACCAAGTATGCGCGGGCTGGGAGTATTCGATTGCGCGTGCGCCAAGTGCCTCTATGTCATGTGAAGTAAAATGATTGCCGAGCGGTTGAATCCGTATATATGCGGCATCTTGAGTGAGCGCGAGTTTCTCTAGTGAGGTGAGCGCGTCATTTAGGGCTTGCTGTGAATTAGCGGTTGGTCCGTAGGGGCAATACAGTCGATTGAGTCCAAAACGTGCTTTTTCGAGAATAGCACGATACTCCCAGCCTTGTCCGCTCTCGTGAAAGACCGTACGACCGAGAGATTCTTGAAATTTTTGCCACGCTTCTGATTGTTGAAAATGAACGTTTAAGTTGTTTTTCATACAACAATATTCCTTGGTGCCATTGATAAACTTGGCTGAATCTCAAGGTCAAATGGCGAAACTGGTTGCTTGCGCAACGTTTCGTAGTAGCCAAGCGTTGCAATCATAGCGGCATTATCTGTACAGAGAGAGGGTGGTGCGTACTCTATGTCGATAGGGACCGCCTCGCGTAATTGACGCCGTAGTTCTTGGTTTGCGGCGACTCCACCTGCAATCACGACAGACGCTGGTTGGTATTCGTCATACGCAAGCCGTGCCTTACTTACGAGGGTTTCTATAGCAATACGTTGGAAGCTTGCGGCAAAATCATGCCGTAATTGGTCATTTACGAGCGCAGGGAGCTCGTGAGAGGGAAAAGTAAAGTCTTTACCCACTTCTGACTGAAGACGTCGTAAAACGGCTGTTTTGAGGCCTGAAAAGCTAAAGTCATATTTACCCGCCAGTTTAGCTTTTGGAAAGGTGTAGGCTGCCGCATTACCCAACTCAGCAGCACGGGCGATTGATGGTCCGCCAGGGTAGGGGAGGCCGAGCATTTTAGCTACCTTGTCGAAGGCTTCGCCGACTGCATCATCTTGGGTTTGACCGAGTAGCTCGTAGTCACCGTGATCCCTAAAAAGAGCGAGTTGAGAGTGCCCACCGCTGACAATCAATGCGAGCATCGGAAATTCCGGTTGGCGATTTGGAAGTGCGAGTGAAAGCGTGCCTGCTTGCTCTGTAATGAAATTTGCATATACATGTGCCTCGACATGGTGAATAGGGTAGAGTGGTTTACCTTTGAGGTGGGCAATAGTTCTTGCTGCCAGGGTGCCGACGAGGAGGCTGCCCGAGAGGCCTGGTGCATAGGTGACGGCGATTGCATCGATATCGTCCCATGTGTGATGTGCATCATCAAGCGCACGCTGGATAACTGGATTTATTACCTCTATATGGCTCCTTGCAGCAATTTCAGGAACAACCCCGCCGTATTCAGCGTGGATGTCTATTTGTGTGTGGACAACGTTACTTAGTAGTCGCGTGCCATCCTCGACGATCGAAGCTGCGGTCTCGTCGCAGCTACTCTCTATTCCCAGTATCTTCATCTGTTACTATGATAAACCATTTACAACAGAGAGTAAATTCAGTGTAAGTGTCGTCTCTAGGATAATACGATGATATACTAAACGTAAGGTTTATTTAGAAATAAAAATATGGAGAGGATTAATCGTATGGTACGTTTACCGCAACCTGGGGGAGACCAAGGAAATTGGGGGAATATCCTCAATGAGTATCTTGAGCAGTCCCATGATCCCCGAGGTAATTTGAAAGACAATGTCGTTACCGCAAATACTCTCGCGCCACATGCCGTAACAACGGCTGCGCTTGCAAGTGACTCGGTGACCGCAGCGATCATTGCTGATGGGACTATATCGGAGACGCTCCTAGACAGTGCTTTACAGACAAGGCTCAACACTCCTGCACCGAGCGCTACGACCAGCTCTGTGGGCCTCTTGCAGCTCGCTGGTGATCTTTCCGGGACCGCTCAGGCGCCTACGGTACCAGGGTTAGTTACAAAAGTTTCAAAAGGTGATCTTGTCTTTAATGTAAAAGACTATGGCGCTCAAGGTAATGGTACGGCTAATGATACGGCAGCTATTAATGCTGCTATAACGGCGATGCCATCGATAGCAAATACATTTGGTGGTGTAGCGGGGGTATTGTTTTTTCCTGCTGGTCGGTATCTAACTGATGGCGGGCACACTATTCCTGCGGACAAACGTATGCAGGTCCGTGGGGCGGGTCCGTATGTGTCAATTATCCAACAGAGGTCAGGAGCAACCAGCGATCTCATTACGATCAAGGCTTCAAACTCGGGGATTACGGCGCTTACGCTGACAGGACAGCGGGGTGGAACCCCCAGCGACCTTCTTGTGCTCGATGTGGCGTATTCATACGCACGAAACGTGACGATTAATAGTGCGGCCGGTAATGGTATCACGATAGGAAAGACGAGTAGTGCAATAGCGCATCGACTAACAGAGGTCAATATACGTTCCTGTAAAGGCTATGGCGTACAAGTTATCAGTGGATCTGAGAGCACTGACGGGCAATGGAGTAATTGTGACATTGGTCAATCTGGTCTTTCAGGGGTGCGAATATCAAACGGCGCGCAGAACTTATTTGGTGTACATGTATGGGGGTCTGGAGTTGAGTCAAGTACGGATAAATATGGTTTTTGGCTTGATTCATCATCTAATATCTTAATCGGGTGTCAGTCGGAAACAAATCTGGGTATTGGTATCCATGTTGGCGGGACTGGAAGTGAAGGTAATGTTGTGAACGCAGCCAAGGTGTGGGGTAATCTAGGTGCAGGTATATATGGATTCTCAAGTCACCGTCACACAATTACAGGTTCGAATATTTATAACAATGGTGTCAATAATACGGGTAGTAATACCAACTCATTTGCGGGCATAATGAATGATGGCGGTGTTGAATGGGTAGTGTCGGGAAATAATATTTATGATGATACTAAAGCACTCCAAGCGGGTTCGTATAGTGGTTTTACACCAGGTTTTACCTATCCAGGGCGAACAGCACAGGCGACGCAATCATACGCATATGCTGAAGGTGTAAATGCTGACTTCAATTCTATTTCTGGAAATGTCATGCGACGAGAACGTACTCGCTCGGGTGTCTCGTATAACTCGGTAGGTGTCCGTAACTACTGGTCTGGTAATACTATCGGTGCTATGGCGATACCTGTTGTTGCGTCTGCAGCATCGGTGACGCTTCCAGCGACGAATGATTTTATCTTTGTATCTGGTGCAGTAGCGATTATATCTATTGCCGCAACGGTACCTGGGCGTCGCGTAACACTCCGTTTTACCGATGCTGTTCCAGGTGGCCTTGTCGATGGCTCTAATCTAAAACTAGCAGCAACATTCACTCCGACGCAGAATGACACAATTTCACTTGCTTGTGATGGCACTGATTGGTATGAGATTACACGCAGCGGTGATATATAGGTTACGCTTAAAGCGGTTTTGTCTTATTAATAGTTACTCTCTATTTACAATATATAAAAATATGTTACTATGATTACACGTACTATGGCCCCCAGAGCCGTAGGCAGTTCATTGGAGTAAAAATGTCCGGTTCAAGTATTGTCCTGGCGGCTGTTGTTGCCTTCATGGTTTTTGCGGTGATGTGTCTGCTGATGCGGGTGTTTGCTAAGCAGATCATTAGTGGTTTCTTTGCTGCAGAGCAGATGAAGATGATCGAGCTTTCGAAGCAGACTGTTGATGTGGAGGCGCTTCACGCGCAGGCGCGCGAGGAGGCAAAACAGATGGAGCTGATCTCGATCGATCCGTCGGCGCCGTCGAAGGTATTGGCTGAAGCTGCGATGCTGCGTGTGTCGCAGTTGCGACACGCTCACGACACTGCTTTGCAGGCGTTGTCAGCTACGCAGAATGCTTTGCTTACCAAGCGTAAGTACTATGCTACCTACGGTAGCGGTGCGAGCGATATCAAGAGGCTGGAGGACTTTATCGTCCAGCAGGAAGGTAAGCTTGCTCAGCTGGAGCCGCTGTTGACGCAGTGGGGTGTACAGACGGAGAAGTTGGCTACTGGCCTGCATCTCGTCGATTAATATCATTTTTCGCTCCAAGCCCCCGATTCGTCGGGGGTGTTTTACTTTCTACATAATATTGACTAAAAAGCACTAAAATACTAAAATAGGTATATCTAAGGAGCAAATTGCTTTTTAGTGTTGTGAGACGACTGTCTATCTTGGAACGGTATCATCGCGTGTGCAGGGGTGCCTGTAGCAACGCCGTCTCGTGCGGTAAAGTGATAGTTAGTACAAATAGTGCATGATGCGCTTACCAAATGTCCTCCATCTGATGCATTGATGGGGGACTTTTTTGTTGCATCTACTTGTTTTTCGCATAAAAAGGACTATAATTCGATTTGCCCACACCGATAACGGTGAGAGTACCTCGAGAAGATGGGTGTGAAATGACACTGTTGATACCCCGTAGGTCAGTGAAAAGTACTGTCGTTCAGAGGCCAAGTGCCCTTTCTTTGAAAAAAGCAGCCGACCAGCGTCGTGACTGCCTAGAAAGAGCATTGAGGTCACCACGACCAGTAGAAGCTGTGTGTTTGGCTGCGCGTAATGAGTGGTATGTCGCGCAGCTTGCGTATTTGCGCGAAGCGCAGAGATTGTGCGACAGCGGTTCACGTCGAGCTATCCTACTGGGTAACGATATTCGTGAACTAGAGATACTCTCCAAATAGTTCCACTTCATCTCTCGAGAACCCCCGACTAAAAATCGGGGGTTTCTCATGTTCGGTGGTAAAATAAAGATATGAAACAGAAGTTGGTTAAAGGGGTTCGAAAAGTATTGCCGTCTGGAGCGGTTCGTAAGATTGAGGAAGCGTATCGTACATCACGCGTTAAGCTTGTGTCTGCTCGATATGGCAACCCAGCAAAGCACTTACGGGTGATTGCTGTTACGGGTACAAATGGCAAGACGACAACCGTAAACTATCTCAATGAGATCCTCAAAGAGGCTGGCAAAAAAACCGCTATGTTTAGTACTGCGGTTATCGAAGTAGCTGGCAAGCGCCAGCTCAATGATCTCAATGCGACAGTCGGTACAACAGACCGAATGCAACGTTTCTTTAGAGACGCGAGACAGGCTCATGTCGACTTTGTCGTACTCGAGATCACTAGTCATGCGCTCGACCAACACAAACTTGACTCTGTGCCTATAGAGGTAGCTGTCATGACAAACCTTACACAGGATCATCTTGACTATCACGGTACGATGCAGCGCTACGCCGATGCAAAGGCAAAGCTCTTTATGAACGAGCCAAAATTTATCGTTCTTAACCGCGACGACGAATGGTTTGATTTCTTCAATAAGTTTCAGGCGAGTGGCGAGAAGATCACTTACGGCAGACATGACGAATCTGAAGCGAAGATTGAGCACACAAAGCTATATAAAAAAGGCAGCGAAGCAACAATCGTATTTGATCATCAGACGAAACTCGAATTAGCTACGGCACTTCCTGGCGAATTCAATATTTCAAACATGACTGCCGCAGCTGCAGTCGCGTATGTGCTGGGTGTTGATACAAACGATATTATTGAGGGCGTGGCAAATCTTGAAGGTGTCCCGGGTCGGTTTGAGCGAGTTGTTGAAGGGCTTGGTTATGACGTTATTGTCGACTATGCGCATACTCCCGATGCACTTGAGAAACTACTTGAGTCTGCGAAGTCTGTTACGAAAAATCGCGTTATTCTCGTGTTTGGAGCTACTGGAGACCGCGATAAAGGGAAGCGGCCTATTATGGGCGAAATCGCAGCTCGCTTAGCAGATCGCATTATTCTTACCGACGAAGAAAGTTACGATGAAGACCCACACAAAATCCGAGAACAAGTGTTCGAGGGAATCGAACGAGCAAAAGGATCTAGTAAAACTCATGAACTCCCCGAGCGTCGTGATGCGATCGCAAAGGCGCTTGCTATTGCTACAAAAGGCGACACAATCCTCATCACTGGCATGGGACACGAACAATTCCGTATCGTAAACGGCAAAAAGCTACCGTGGAATGATGCTGCGGTGGTTCGAGAAATCCTCGAGAAGCAGTAGGTTAATTAATACCAATTTTCATGGTGAAGGTGGCTATGTATGCGTAGTGTAATTTTTTCGCCAACGGCTGACCATATACGATACTGAAGTGGCCGTACTGGTACGTCAAACACTCCGACGTAGTCGGTTACCTCTTTATTGAAGCTTGTCTTGAAGCGCCCAATCCCGTAGTAAGGGTGCTGTTCGTTTTTAATTTGATCACTAGGTGGTGTGCCGCACAAATCATGTATCAACGATCCTTTTTCTTTCGCCCATTGAATTACCTCCCATTGTAGAAGATGACTTGCACCATAGACGACTCGTTCGCGGATACTTGCTCCATCTTTATAGGTACTCTTTGTGCCGAAGGTGATCGCGTACGCTCCAGCGACAATCTTGTTGTCGACATAGGCAAAAAAGAGCTGGCCTTGACTGGCAGCGCTGTATCGCTGCCAGTACGTTCGATAGTACTGCTTTGAGCGAATTCGAAAAGAACCTGCCGCCGTCTCGCTGAGAAGCTGGTAGAACTGCTCGCAATTTTCGTCGCTTGTCTCAACGCGTTGAATTGTAACGCCGTCTCGCTCAGCGCGTCGCAGTGCATGTCGCCCTTTTTGATTGAGAGATGAAAGGATAGTCTCCAGAGGCGGACTGAGATCCAGCGTGACTGTCGATACATTCGGCTGGATCGGTGTTGCGGGGAGAAGATGCATGTTTCGTAGCGCAGCCAGTGTTTCATTTGTTTTTACGAACTCAGGTTCGATCTTGATCGCAAAGACACTACATTGAGAGGCGAACTTCCGTAGTTCGGGGAGGAGGGTAGAGATATCGTCCGCATTTACTACACCAGGGCCTTTAGAGATGTACCATAGACAGCCGAGTCCAAAAATGCTTTTTTCAAGTACGGTGATCGCAAGTGAATCGGCCATGATGAGCCGCGGCGTCCATCCTCCGAGTCGTTTTTGCTCAGCAAACTCATAGCCTTGAAACAAGTTACCTTTGTCTGGGTTCGAGAGAACATATGTATTCCACTGATTTCGCTCTTCGTCGCTCGCAAATCTGATATTCATTATTATCCACTATACGGCAAGACGCGGCCAGGCTGCAACGCGCCGAGTAAACATGGTATAATTAACAGATTATGAGTACTATATTTTCTGGATTTGATATTCGTGGTCGCCTCGGCGAGTCGATGACAACTGAAGACGCATGGACGCTCGGTAAGGCCTTTGCAGACTGGCTCCCCGAAGATGGTCGTGTCGTTGTAGTCGCGAGCTCCACAGCAAACGCAACAATACTAAAAGCAGTTACCGAAGGGCTTCGATTGCAAGGTAGGGATGTTATAGATGGTGGTCAAGGCGATGCTCAGACCGTCATTCAGATTAGCGTTGGCTCAAAAACCGCTGGCGGAATCCTGGTTAGCCACGATGATTTACAAGACCTAGAGACGATTGAACTCTACGAAGCAAATGCCGTACTTATTACGAGTGAAAATGGTCTTTCAGAAATCTCTTCACTTGTCGAAGCAGGAAACTTTGTTCCCGCAGCGGTCAAGGGTGAGTTAACCTCGATCATATAGAAAAGCTGGTTTTACACAGAGCCGCCGTAGCGTAACTCTATGTAAAACCAGCCGATGTAACTATCTACTCGTGGACGAGATGATGATTGTAGCACGCCTTTCTGCTCGTAATTCTGGCTTACCTAGAATGATTGCAATGAGGTCTCCTTCTGTAGTTTTCCCTATACGAGTTGGCGAATCGTCTACATCCACAAATCGTGCTTCAATCGGAGTAGGGTTGTCACCTTTGATGGGAATGGATACGGATGTACCGTTCTCAATACCCGACGCAATGAGTAGCTCGATCATTTGTGCGCTGTCTTGACTGACATGCACTGCGAGAATACGTTGCATCACGCTCTCCTCCTTCCATAGTTACGGAAAGACGTAAGCTAATCTATAATAACATTCTTTATAGTATAAGTCAATGTCGCTATTTGTGTTTTGTTGAGAGTTTATGGGCAACTCGTAACCCAGCTTGATTGTGAGAAAGAATATCATCAGCAAGAGCTTCCTCGGAAGGAGTGCTTTTGACACTTCCTAGTGTTGGGAACACTTCATCTCGAATTGAAGCTAATAAACGCCTAGTGTCAGCAAACTGCCAATCTTTTAGTCCTTCGAGTCCGAGAACTGCATGAACATCAGTAGTAACTGAATCGTGTGCGTATTTTCTGCTAGCATCGGCTGAGACCACTCTTCCCTGATCGCCAGTTATAGCAAGTTCTTCAACAGATTTTACGTGGGCGCATACGGTCGCGAGATATGTGTTCCATTTTTCATTGACAGATTGTGGCATAATTTCATTAGGGAAGCGATATTTTTTGACACCCTCTTCTTCGATAAAAATATCTAACGCCTCTATCGCACTGTGAGGGTCAGTGAGGGGTCCATTAAGTCGCTCTGCCAGGAGTTGCTGCACTGAGTTTTTAGCATTCTCTATCTCTGTGAAGCGAGCTTCGTCTGGAAGTCCCGCTTCCTCGATGATAATTTTTTTATAATGCTCGGCTATTTCTCGAACTCGTACGTTTAGATGTGGGTCTTGTACGCCCGACTTTAGTTTTCCTCTAATAGATACATACTCAGGGTCATCTTCCATGAGATCATATGCTAGATCTTCAACTATTTCATTAAATTCATCTTCTGAGCTATTTTTATATGCGTCATTTAGTCGAGTGCTTTCCGTGGCAGCTAGCTCGGAAGCCTTCTCCATGCGTTCGAGGAAACCTGATATATCAATATCCAAATCATTGAAATCTGCAAGATTAGCTTGATGGGTGGACGATGACGGTTTTTCGGCTGTAGCCATAGTATAATACTCTACTTCTTTTTTTATTTTTGCTGTTGTTTATGGTCATTATTATACATAAAAAAGCTATATTGTCAATAGTGACTACAATCTAGCTATACACTGGGTATATGGGAATTAGCACTCGCGCCTTGCAAGTGCTAATTTTTTTGGTTACAATGGAAACACAACCAATTAACGGAGGAATTATATGAGTACACCGATTAAACCGCTTGCTGATCGTGTGGTTGCCGTACGCGAAGAGGCGCAAACCAAAACCGCGAGTGGTCTTTATCTACCTGATACCGCAAAAGAAAAACCAGTTGTCGCAAAAGTTGTTGCAGTTGGACCTGACGTCGCTGGCGTCAACGTAAATGATCGAATTGTCTACAAAGACTACTCAACAACTGAACTAAAGATCGATGGAACTGAATACCTGATCGTAAAAGAAGAAGACATTCTTGCTACCGTCTAGGTAGTGTCTGTATCTTTTTGATAATAACGAGTAACCCTACAAGGAGTATAGTGGATGGCTAAAAAAGTATTTTATGATGATGACGCTCGCGAGCGTGTGCTCGGTGGAGCAAAGGCGCTATATGACGCAGTAAAAGTAACCTACGGACCAAAAGGTCGAAATGTGGTGATCGCAAAGGGCTATGGTGGACCAACCGTAACGCACGATGGTGTCACGGTCGCTGAATCAGTCGATCTACCGGAAAACGATGATGAGACACTCGGCTACAAGGTCGGTGCAGAACTTATTAAGCAGGCTGCGAGCAAGCTCAATAAGGTAGCAGGTGACGGCACAACGACAGTAACTGTCCTTACGTACAACATTCTCAAAGAAGCAAATCGTTTGATTGCGGCTGGCCACAATCCACAAGAGCTTCGCAAAGGTATCGAAGAGGCTGGCGCTGATGTCGTCAAGCAGCTCGATAAGCTTGCTGAGAGCATTGAAGGTAAAAAGGGACGCGTGGCAGAGGTTGCGACAATCTCTGCGGGGAGTCGTGAGATCGGCGAGCTTATCGCTGGTGTGATCGAAAAAGTCGGCAAAGACGGCGTTGTTACCGTAGAGGCTGGGCAGGGACTTGAGCTTGAGGCTGAAGTTGTTGAAGGTTTCAATCTTGACCGTGGCTGGGTGAGTCCATTCTTCGTGACTGACGCTGGTCGTCAAGAAGCAGTGTACGAAAAGCCTGCGGTAGTTATTACAGACAAGAAAGTTTCGAGCGTACAGGAATTCCTTCCGATTATCGAAAAGCTTGCCCAGGCAGGCAAAAAAGAAGTTGTGCTCATCGCCGACGAAGTAGAGGGTGAAGTATTGAGCATCTTGGTGCTCAACAAGCTCAAGGGTGTGCTAAATACTGTAGCAGTAAAAGCACCAGCATTTGGTGATCGCCGAAAAGAAATCCTTCAAGACATTGCTGTACTGACAGGTGCGACAGTGATTTCCGAAGATCAGGGTTTGACGTTTGAAAACGTAGGACTAGAGGTAATTGGAAACGCACGCAAGGTCATCGTCGGCAAAGACGACACCACAATTATCGAAGGTGCGGGCAAAGCAGCTGACGTTAAAGCACGTATCACGCAAATTGTTGCACAAGCTGACAATGCTTCGAGTGAGTACGATAAAGAACAGTACGAAAAACGTGCTGCAGCGCTTAGTGGAAAAGTTGCTGTCATTAAGGTCGGTGGCGCTACCGAGACTGAGATCGATGAAAAGAAATTCCGTGTAGATGATGCTGTTGCGGCGACAAAAGCAGCGCTTGCAGAGGGAATTGTTGCCGGAGGTGGTGTGACGCTTGTAAACCTTTCTGCAACGATCAAAGCCGACGGCGCCGACAGTATTAGTGCTGGTCGTCAGATCCTCAAAAACGCACTTCGTGCGCCATTCCTTCAGATTACCGCAAATGCCGGCCTCAATAGTGAAGCACTTCTTGCGCAAGTAGAAGCAGGCAAGATTGGCTTTGGTATCGATGTGAATGCGCCAGAAAAGGGGCTCGTTGACGTAAAGAAGGCTGGTGTTATCGATCCAGCACGCGTAACGAAAGAAGCTGTGCAAAACGCAGTTTCGATCGCATCAACTGCTGCGACAATGGGAGCGCTCGTTGTCGATATTCCAGAAAAAGAAGCTCCAGCTCCTGCTGGCGGCGGCATGCCTGGTGGCATGGGCTTCTAGAGGACGCTTACGTCTTTATAAAATACCACCCTGCATGGGTGGTATTTTATTTGACAATTTATGTTTCTATATGTATTATATGTTTTGTTCTGACATCAAAAGTGTGAGGAAGTGGTAACGGTGAAAAACTATACAGCAGAGACAGTTCGTCCCGGCGCGGTACGTCCACGGGTGGGGCTTTTGTTCCCCACGCTCCAGCATTCAATAGTGTATCTAGAAACGGTCAACGAGGAGGGTAGTGCTCTCATCATTGCGATTCGTGCCGCACCTGTTCGACAGGGCGAGATAACGATTGGCTGTCCAGTCATCATGTCGCAGGGAGAGGGCTACGCTCATCTACGACAGCTGACAGATTCACGCGGTCATGCTAGGCGCTTCGAGCCTATCGTCGAGCCGAATCCTTCGGGTATCCATTTTATGCGGCCGCGAGAACCTGTGGAGTTTGTCGATCTTAATGACCTTTCGGTCAGATTTACCTATATCCCGCACACTATCCGACAGTGATTTGAAACAGAACATACCCCCGCATGCAAGTGCGGGGGAATTTCATTTTTACAGAGGTAGAAGCGTAAGAACTATTGACAAAAACAGCTAAATACGCTAGTATAAAAACCATACAACCAACAAAAACAAACAAGGCACCTTAACAATATGAATCAAGAAAAACTACCTCGAGAAATTACTGAAGCTCCCGATAGCAATGAGGATGAACATGGACAGCAAATCGAACAAACAAGCCCTGCTGTTGAGGATACTCCTTCGTCTTGGTGGCAAAATATTGAAGCTGGCTCAGCTCAACCAGTGGAGTCTGTCGATACAGTAAATTCTGCTGCCGAAGTGAATTCTGAGGAAAAGTCTCCCTCATTTTGGCAAAAGATTCGCAAGAATCTATTTAAGAGTACTGCTGTAGTAGCGGTTGCAGGTGCATCATTTGGCGCGGGCCATGTTACTAGCGAGATGCAATCGGTTGATAAGCCTGAGGTTTCGCAGCCAATGAACGAAGCTACTACACCGATGCAACTCGAACAGTTTCCAGAAACGCCACCTGAAGTGCGTGTTACTCCTGCTGGCCCAGAAACATATGAGCTACCTAATAGCGGTTATATAACCATCCCGCCTGAGACACCACCTATTCCAGAGCAGAGAGGCATTGTCCAGAAGCCTATTTATGACAACGATGAATTGAGAATTCCCTTGGGTACAGGGCCTGAGGTTGGACCACCAAAAACGGAACAGATGTTCGAAGAACCGGTCATCAGTAGGCCTGGAGACCATCCTATGGATTCAGTCGAGCCTCGAGAGCCGACGGTGGATAAAAATTTCAACATTCGACCTCCTGAAAATCCTTAGTATTGAGATTAACATCTTATCTAAAATAACCCATTCACATCGAGTGGGTTATTTTTATTAAACTAAAGTTGTTTATTTGTAAAATATCGTCTATAAGCATTGACAATATATACTGTTTATGCTAGTATGAATACATAAGCTTGATACCAAGCAGATCAATAACAAAGGATAGCAATAGGAACCACCACCATGAGCAACCCAAACATTCCATCATTTGGTCCACAAACTAAAGAGCAGTTTACAGAAGAAGCAGACGCAGCACGAAAGAAATTAGCTGCTAAATTTGGAAAAGGCGTTTTAAACGGCTGGACCGACCAGCAAGCGATCCTTTATATGGATACAGTCAAGAGGGATGTAGATATGCTCGCCGAGTTTGAAGGTATGGCGGACATCCAAGAAACTCCCCAAACTCCTGCAGCTGCCGCTCCTGAAATCGCTCCTGCCGCTGCAGAGGCAGAAGCAGCGCCTGGTGAGCCTGCTCCTCGTGTCCCTGAAGTTCGTGAAGTGGAAGACGTACAGGCAGATGCTGATGCGCAGCCACTTGGTCGCTTCCGTCGTATTTGGAATAAGACAATCGCTCCGATTAACTGGACTCTTGTCAAGATGCGACTTGGTCCTACTCAAAAAGAAAATGAAACGGACGAGCAGTTTAACAAGCGTGTTAATAGTCGTGGTACAAAAGTTGCACTTGGGTTTGCAGCGCTTGCAACGGCTAGTCTTGCGGCACGCGGCATGCACCTTGGCGGCTGGGGACTTGATGAGATGCATCATTCTGGCGGTGGAAGCGACATCAATCTTGCTGGCTCACAGTCAACGACAACGCCTAATACATTCGAAGAATTTTATCTAGGAAAGCAGCAAGAATACAAAGATTCACTTGCGAACGGCATTCACTATAATATGGCAGAAGACCCATTCTTTGGAGGTGACAAACTACGACCTCATGATTTCGGTGCGCCACTTCTTGGTAGTGACCTTGATAAGCCAGGTCAGCCAGCTGGGTTTGGTGAATTGACACAAAATCGTTGGAAAGAATCTCCTGAGCAATTTGCGACAATCATGACTGGAATCAACCTCGATCCTACATTTGCCGACAACGACGAAGGTATCAATAGCCTTGGTGAACACCTAAAGAATAATCCTGACTACTACAAACTACAGTATGACCGTGCGATGGGACTTATGAGCGCTCCTGACACAAAGATCACTGAAGTATGGAAAGATGGTAATTACGGCAGTCTATACGAAGTTGATAACAACGGTGACGGTGTTATCGCTAAAGATAACAATGTAAACCATGGCAACCAGCGCGTTATCGTGATCGAATACACAGACGCCAACGGTAATCGCCAGAAGCTCGAACTTAACACAGAGTGTGGTGGTCAGCGCCGATGGGATGTCGCACAGCCTGTTGTACAGCAAGTTGTAGAAACACCACAAGGATCAGGCCCAGCTCCAGTAACTAATTACTACGAGCAGCCAACCACAAGCTACACTCCAGAAACACCTACTGGCAATGGACCTCCTCCAAAAGAGGTAACCCCTCCACCAACAACGACACCACCTACAACCACTCCACCAACAACACCACCCCCAGTAACGCCTCCAGTAAACCCACCCGTTACTCCACCGGTAACCCCTCCAGGTGAACAAAAGGGTAATGCGTATCCAGCAAATGAATGGGTAGCACCGATGGGTCCAGGAGAGTTTATGCCTGAGCCGGTACCGGTTGAAACAGTCGTTACAACTGATCCGGGTCGAGATATCGGCGGCGGTCAAACCCAAGCTCCGATCATTGACATAATTACGAATACTCCTAATACAGAAACTGGCGGTCAAATTACAGAAGGAACCAAACCATCATTAGACATAGGTGGTAATGCCGGCGGAAATACAGTACAAGGTCCAGATACACCAGCAACAAATAACACCGAAGTCCAAAGTGGCCTCTAAACAGTAAGATAAGAAAGGAACTATAATGCGTACATTCATCAACACAATCACTCGTAAAGCTAGCCCAAAGTATATCGCAGCAGCATCAATAATGCTCCTAACGACAATCGTTCTCTCTACAGCAGCACTTGCTTGGGGGAAACCGAACGACGT
>Ga0209212_1000265_pt1 | contig 110243 bp, 96 predicted proteins | sample RifGroC2_FD_183996 | JGI IMG/M metagenome (GOLD analysis project Ga0209212, IMG submission 183996) | Groundwater microbial communities from Rifle, Colorado, USA - Groundwater C2 (SPAdes) (version 2) | ecosystem: Environmental > Aquatic > Deep subsurface > Groundwater | place: Rifle, Colorado... | reverse complement strand
TTCAGCTTGTTTTTCAATAAGCAGGTCTTTTGCATTCATGCCCGTTTTGTAGCATATTATTTGCAAAAGCGCAAATTATCTATTTTAACATTTTGAGGTTTTTATAAGATTTTCTGTGAATGGTTACAAATATTTGAAATCGTCAGGAGTATGATAGTTTTCATTCCTGCTTGTCTCGCAGTTGATAAATTGACGGTTTTTCTCTTACAAATTTTATGCCTCTGCCGTGATGGATTTTGTGTTCTTCGGTCAGAAACTCTACATGCTGCAGCAAAGCCCAGGCGGTATTGTTCCAGCTCATCTGATAGCCTCGCTGATGCGCCTGCTTTTCCATTTGCAGCCGTTTGCCGTCATTGAAAACCAAATAATCAAGAGCCTGTGCAACCTGGTCAACGCTTTCCTGCCCAAAGTCAATGAGTATTCCGCGAGTATGTCTGCCGATTACACAGCCAGGTGGACAGCTTTGGTTTGAACAGATAAGCTCAAGGGCGTAACGAAACTTTGTCGCGATTGCGATTCTGCCCGAACCGAGCGTATCAGCCAGTATTCCGCTGGAAATCTGCTGCGGATTCAGATAAGGCAGCAGCATCGCGTTTGTCGCGCCGTAAAGCTCAAGCAGCATTTTTTCTTCGATAAAAGTATCGAGAAACACGACATCGTAATCATCGATATTTATTTTGGCCAGGCTGTCTGTTTTGCACCATCGCACCTGCGCTTCGGTCAGAGCGTCGTTGAGCATCTGCTGAAATTTTCGATGCGGTTCGCCGTTGTCGTAGTGAACAAAATCAGGATGGCACTGACCTGCCACCAGATAAAGCACTTTGCTTCTCTGCTCCTGCGTGAGCGATTCATTTAGAAATTTGCCCAGCCCCCTTATGCCGAATTGAATGCCCTTATCCGGCCCCAAAAGCCCGATAGTCGTTATCAGAAAATGATCTTTCAGTCCAAGTCTTTCTTTTATAGAAAGTCTGTCGAACAGCGATGGATGATGCATTCTTATACCGTGGTCGATGTGCTTGACTTTGGAATGCTCGATGCCGTAAAGCGGCGACTCGAGAATTTTAATCGCGCTTTCGGTGGTTACAATCAGGCCGTTGCTGTATTTCGCCAGTTCGATAATTGTTTTTTTCTGATATTCGTCCGGGTCATCGAGTACGGTATGCAAATAGACTAATGTCGTGATGCCTTTTTCGGTAAAAGCTTTTGCCATTTGAACATAATTTGTGCCTCTGCCGTCTTTGCCGTCGTCAGCGGGGTCGAGGCCGTATTCGTGCTGCAAAAGCACGACGGTTTTATTTGTGCCTTCGCCGGCGCGCGTTACAATATCTTTTATCGCGTGCTTCCACGATTGCGGGTCATACTGGCGAATTACCAAATCAACCGGTATGTGGTACGGCAGATTTTCCTTGTCGATTGCCGCTACTCTGATGTAGCCGACTTCGCCGGTAAAATGCTCAAGAGCGTTTGCAAGGTCTCTGCTGAATGTTCCAATGCCGCACCTTCGCGGCGGATACGTTCCGACTATTCTTATATTCAAAGCCATAAAAAACTCCTATCCCCTATTTTCTCATTTCATCAAAAAATGGCGTACTTCCCGATTCGACACAATTAGCGGCATAAAGATACATCGCCGCCGACCAGCTTTGCCAGTCCTGCCCGCAGGGCTTGCCGTCCTGCGCTCTGTGCCATTCGTTAAATCCAAATTCAACTTCCGCAACTCTACTCTGTCGGACTAAATTTGTCAAAGCGACTAACTTTTCCTCGGCAAGGAGCTGCCTGCCCGCCGCGACAAGAGCCGCGATATAAAATCCGCAAATAAACGGCCAGATTCCGCCGTTGTGATATTCGCCCGGCTGATTATATTTGGCGTATCGCCTGTACCAGTCCGGCTGGTCGGGCTGAACATACGGAAAGAAATTCGGCGTCGCATCGACCGCCAGCATTTCGGTCTTTTTTAAATTTTCGCACTCGGCTTCAATCCAGGCGATAATTTTTACCGCGCGGCTTTTCGGCGCAAGGCCGGACAGTATCGCCAGAGAATTTCCGAGCAGGTCGAACCGTTCGCTTTTGTGAATCTTATACGACCAGAAGGCATAGTAAGGTTTCTTTTTCAGCACAAGTCCCTCGTGGACGTGCCTGTGCTGACTTTCGCCGGTGATTGCGAATCTGCCCATTTCATCTCGAACCCGATTTGCCTTTTCATCGAATCCCAAAAGCCGCAGATAGGTATAAACAATCGTGTTGACATAAAGGCCGTAGCCCAAAACCCACTGCTCATCGCGCCAGTCGCTTGTCGGCAGTTGAGCGACGATAAACCTGTCGGACGGGCTTTGATATTCCATCCAGACTAACGATTTTGCGACGGCTTCTTCGAGAAAAGTATTGTCGCCGGTCGCTTTTCGATACAGTCCGACACCCATAAGAAACAGCGGCGTTGTGTCGCTTGCGCCGCGGTCTTCTTTATCGTGAACAAGAGAGGGAATGTGGCCGTGGACGGTTTGATTTTTCGCGAGAGTCTGAAGAACTTTTTTGAGTGTGTGTGTAAGTTTTTCATTTCCGCTGCCCAGAACACCCAGCGAGCAAATCATCAAATCGCGCGTATAAGGCTCTGGATACTCCCATCCCGCTGTTCGCGGCAGACCGTGATATGTGCCGTGATTGTTGTGCAGCAAAACTTCCATCGCCGCCGCTTTGGCTTGTGAAATTAATTTTACATTATCTTTTTTCATTATTTTATGCCGAGTTTTCTTTGAACAATTTCCACAAACTTTTTCGCTACGACTTTATAGTTAAAATTCTCGACGACTCTTTTTCTGCCGGCCTGTCCCATTTTTTTGCATAAATCCGGATTATTCATAAGCTCAAGCAGATATTTTGCGATATCCGGCGAAGACGCTCTGTAATCTACGACACGCGGCTTTTCAAATTTTATTTTTGTGTTCGGCGCAAAACCGGACTCGACGCCGACAGTCGTTTCAGCGATAGTTATTTCCTTCGCAACGCCGGCCAAATACGCCGTTTGGCCGTGGATCATCGTATCCAAAAGCCCCATCGCGTTTATGCCGATAACCGGCTTTTCGCAGGCGTTCGCCTCAACCTGAATCATTCCAAAACCCTCAAGCCGAGACGGTGCAGCGTAAATATCGCAGGCCGCTATCAGATAGGGCATAAAATTTCTCGAAATTTTATTCACCGCGTAAATCATTTTATCTTCGAGACCGAGCTGTTTTGCCAATTCAAAATCCAGCGCGTTCTGATGTTCGGTTCTCGGCTGCGGCCAGACCTTGCAGACGTATTTCCAAGCGGGAATTTTATCGCGAATCGCCGCAAGAGCCTGCATTACTTCCTGCCCGCCCTTCGATGCCGCGTCGCCGCCGACGGTCAATATCATAAGTTCGTTGTCAGCCACGCCCAGCGATTTGCGAATGCAGGAAACCTTCGGGTCGTTTTTGTCGCGCGGACAAAATGAATCCGTATCACAGCCGACCGGCAGAACTTCGATATTTTTGCCGCTCATCCCGTCGCGAATATAAACCTGCTTTACCCACTGGCTCGTAACTAAAATCAGCGGAAGATTTTCGAGCGCATCGCGATAGTTGGCGATGTAGCCGTCCGCGACAAGCCACGGAACGGGCATCATTCCGTGCTGCTGCGGCTGAAGTACAAGATGCGGCGAATGTCCCCAATATCCGATTCCGACCACGACATCGGGCTTAAACCAGTTATAGTACCATTCCTTTTCCTGTGCGGATTCAAAGTTGACAGAATACGCCTCGATGCCGAGGTCTTTAAGACCTTTATAAAGCAAATCGCCCTGCGATGCCAGCCCGCCCGGCGACGGCGGATAATCATATAAAACCAATACTTTCATTTTTGTCCTTTTAAATATTCAAGTTTTATCAGAGCCGCGACAGTAATGGAGCGGTCAATTAAAAACTCTAATCGGCAAAGCCGATTCCATAGTTTTTCATTTTTAACTTTTAGTTTTTCACTTCTTTTTCTCTGTGTCTCTGTGGTGAAAAATAAAAAGTTTTGTAGGGTGGGCTCTTAGCCCACGCGGTTTTCTGCATTTCCTTTTCATTTCGCTGTTACAACCAAAATAACAAGGTCAATTACAAACAATAAAACAATCGCAATTTCGAGCCACATCATCAGATAATTCGTCCAGTCTTGCTGGAGCATCTGATACAAATCAGCGAGAGCTTTTAATTTTTCTCTTATTACGCTGTTCCAGTCGGCAAGATGAAACCGCGAAGAAATTCTGCTGTACACAGCCGCCAGATACCAATCGCCCAAAAATTTAGTCGTGTTCGCAAGCTCGTCGCTCAACCTTGCTGTGTCGATTCTGATTTCGCGAAGTTTCTGCTGGAGCTGCCTGCTTACATTTTTTCGCAAAGCCAAATCGCGATACGCCGTCTCAAGCGAATTATCCAAAATGCGGTCATAAGCCTCCAGTTCGACGAGCTGAACATTCGCAAGTTCCAAAATATGAAGTATTTCGTTGAGACCCTCCCGCTCGCCGATAACTAACGCCGCGTCCCAGTCAACGACCACCAAATCATTTTTATAATAGCTTACATACTGCTGCGTCGATTCGGACGCTTCCTGCCGACTCAAATTTCCGCAGTCCTGCTCCTCGGTCAATATCCCCGCGACAATATGCTGATTGGTTTTCAGCCAGTCCTCTGTCGGGCTTCCGCCGGCAAATGGTTCAACGCAGAACACTGTATAATCTTCAGCCTGTTTTAGATTGTCCGCGGGCTTAAAACAGTAAGGCTTCAACTGCTCAAACGCTTCCTGTGCGAGTTTTGTAAGCTGCTGCTCAATAGTCAGGCCATCTAATTTCGCCGAATGAAACGCCACAAGCTCTTCGAGCCTCTGCACCTCGAACGGAATCCTGAACTGAACGCTTATCGCTCCGACATTGAAAACTTTCACGCTCGGCTGAACGATTATTGTTTTGCCGTCTAATTTGCACTCCCTGTTCGGCAGCACAAACAGTTGCGGACGGTAAAAAAACAATTGCTTTGGACTTCGCTTGTTTGTGCTTAAGGAATAGTCTCTGGCCGGACAGCCGAGAAGTTCGGTTATCGGCTGGCGCTTCATATCGTAAGCGATATCGAATGCGTACATATAAATTATCTGCCCGCTGATTTTTTCATTTGTCATTTTTTTACCCGCCAAAATGCTTCAGTACCACAAACCGCTTTCGCCTCAAAACTGCCCGGCAAAAAACCATAAACCTTAATTATAATCTCTCTTTTAATTTTTAAAACATTTTTCGCAAGACTTATTGTGATGTCCGCGTTTTTAATGGGTCTTGGCGAATATTTTCCGCCGCCGTCCTCATAGGCGAACATCAGTAGTTTTTTAGCCTTCAGTTCGCCGGTTTTCCAAAGCGAAAAAACCGCCTCCGACACTTCCTCGTGCCTGCGGTGTCTTGTATATTCGCCTTTCGGACTGTGCGTCAAAATCAGGTCAAAATCCTTCCTCGGCAGATTTTCGAGAATCGTCCGCTGAATTTCTGCCCCAGCCAGCGGCGATTGCTCCGGCCCGTCATCGAGGTCTGCCATTATGCCCGCTGCGTTATATCTGCCGGCAGCTTTGAAGAATTTCGGCGACCTGTCGGGGTCGGATTTGCGACAGAGCGTCAAAATTGTCCAGTCGATTTTCGGGTTAATCAAAATTACCCCGCCGCACCACAGCGTTTCATCGTCCGGGTGAGCGACTATAACAGCCGCCGATTTGCAATCATCAAAAACATTATCCATAATCCACAATTATACCACAGTTAGGGGATAGGGTACAGGGTTTAGGGGATAGTCCTGCCAATACTTTGGCAGGGGCTGTCATTGCCATCGTAGCGTGGCAATCTCATCGTAAAATAAAACATCAAAAATAAAAAATAAAAACGACATATTAAAAATCAAAAATCCCTGCCTGCCCGACATAGCCGATTCTATATTCGACGTTGGGCGTTCAAAGCTGAATGTTCCTTACCTCCCAGCTTCCTTACTTCTCTGCTTCGTTTTTCTGAAGTCTGACATCTGATTTCTACACCCCGAACAACCTTGTTAGTTGCTCTGTAATATGGTATTATCCGACCTAACTGCTAACTATTGACTATTGACTACTGGCAGCTAATTTAAAGCTATCTTCTTTTTTTGCCGATATTTACGTTATATTAACGGACTTTTATTTTACCTTTTCGGCGCAGCCGACGGGGACGTAGTCTAAAAAGAACTCATATTATAAGACGGGAAAATTGGAAAATTCGGTGATAGTAACAGGAGGGGCAGGATTCATTGGTTCGCATCTGTGCGAATCTCTGCTCGCAAAAGGCCATAACGTCATTGTTGTGGACGACTTAAGTACGGGCAGCATTTCAAATATCAAACCCCTTTTTTCCAACCCCAATTTCAAATTTATCGAAGGCTCGGTACGCAATCCCAGCCTGATGAATGACGTAATCTCTGACTGCCGATGCGTTTATCATCTCGCGGCCGCGGTAGGCGTTAATCTGATTATCGAAAAGCCCGTCCACACAATCGAAACCAACATCGGCGGGACAGAAGTCGTTCTGGCTGCGGCGAACAGGTTCGGCAAAAAAGTCCTAATTACCTCTACCAGCGAGGTTTATGGCAAAAACGAGAAGATTCCATTCAACGAGGACGATGACACCATTTTTGGCAGTACGAAGTTTTCCCGCTGGTCTTACGCCTGCAGCAAAGCGATAGATGAGTTTTTGGCGTTAGCTTATCACCGCCAGTACGCTCTGCCTGTGGTTATAGTCAGGCTTTTCAACACCATAGGCATCAGGCAGACCGGCAGTTATGGAATGGTTGTGCCGAGGTTTATCGGCTGGGCTGTAAAGAACGAACCTATAATGATTTACGGCAGCGGAAAGCAGAGCCGCAGCTTTACCTATATCAGCGATGTAATCGGCGCGATGACAGCTTTGATGGAATTGGACAGTGCAAACGGCGAAGTTTTTAATATAGGCTCGAACGAGCAAATTACAATCGAGGATTTGGCGGACAAAATTATCGAAAAAACGAACAGCAAAAGCGAGAAAAAATACATACCATATTCCGTTGCTTACGGGCAGGGGTTTGATGATATGCAGAAACGCCTGCCATCGCTGGAAAAAATCGGAAAGGCAATCGGATATAAGCCGCAAGTGAGTTTGGATAAAGCTCTTAAGATAATTATAGATAACGCAAAATAAAGGGTAAAAATGGGAACATCGTTAATTACAGGTGGTGCGGGATTTATCGGCAGCAATATGGCTCGGTTTCTTTTAGGCAAGGGTCAAAAAGTCCGCATTCTCGATAATTTTGAGACCGGCAGACGTGAGAATCTGGCGGAAATATCGAAAGATATTGAACTTATAGAGGGGGATATTCGCAATCTTGACATTGTTAAAAAAGCGGTTGCCGGCGTTGATGTTGTTTATCATTTGGCGGCGCTGGGGTCGGTGCCGAGGTCGATGAAAGACCCCGCGATGAGCCACGATGTCAATGTGAACGGGACTTTCAATGTTATTTTGGCTGCAAGAGATGCGAAGGTTCGGCGGATTATTTTCGCGTCGAGTTCTTCGGTTTATGGGCAAAGTCCGGTTCTGCCGCAGCACGAGGAGCTGCCGCTTGCTCCGATTAGTCCTTATGGCGCGACAAAGGCGATTGGCGAAATTTATTTCCGGTCATTTTACGCAACTTACGGCCTGCAATCGGTTTGTTTGCGTTATTATAATGTTTTTGGGCTGCGGCAAGACCCTAATAGTCAGTATGCCGCTGCGATACCGCTGTTTGTGAGTTTGCTGCTGCGAAATAAATCGCCGGAGATTTTTGACGATGGCGAGCAGTCCCGCGGATTTACTTATATTGATAATGTTATGCAGGCAAACTGGCTTGCCGCTAACGCTAAAGAAACGCACGGCGAAGCGGTTAATATATCAACCGTAAATGCCGTAACGGTTAATACGGTTGTTAATACTATAAGAAAACTTATGGGCAAGGAAAATATCAAGCCCGTTTATTTGCCGCCAAGGCCTGGCGATGTTAAGTATTCGCTTGCGGATATATCGCGGGCGAAAAAGTTAATCGGGTATGAGCCTCTTGTCTCGTTTGAGCAGGGGATTAAAAAAGCAATCGGGTGGTATCAGGAAAATTTATAAAAATAGTTATCAGCGGTCAGCTATCAGTTATCAGTCAAATGCGCAAGTTGTGCTTGCGCGCGTGAACTTAAATCCTTTATTTTCGTTGGTCGCTGGAACGTAAAATAAGGAGTTACGATTATCCGCTTACGCAAATTTTCAGCCAAATGCGCAAGTTTTTTGCAAATTTTGTAAAATTTTGTTAAAAAATTGAAAGTTTTGACGCAGATTTCGCAATTTTTTTGTTGTTTTTGACGAGTTTTTGTGAGTTTTGACACGAAATTGAGAAGTTTTGAAAAAGGGCACAAAGGCAGAAGGCACAAAGGTTGTGGAATCGCCTGCGGCGATGAGATTTTAATGACCCCGTCATGGTAATGACGGGGCTAACCAGAATTTAAAAATGAGATTGCTGCGGCCATTGGCCTGGCAATGACAAAGAACTGGATTCCCGCTTTCGCGGGAATGACACGCTGCTGTGCCTCCTCGACTTAGTTCGACAAGCTCACCACAGGACGTTCGGGGCAGGCTGGCAACGGCTAAACGAACCCCCGCCACAGGTGCGGGGGCTAAACAAAATTTTAAAATAATAAAACGCGTGGACACACGAAGAAGTGAAAAAAAAGAATACAGAATTCAGTAGACAGAATGTGGAGTCGGCCATCCGTCTTCGTCCTGCGGACTACGCCGCGACAGGCGGCTGATGAGATTAAAAAACCGCGTGGGCTTCCGCCGTTGCTAAAACCACGACACGACAGGGCGCGGGAATGACATGTTGCCGTTCCGGCAACGGCTAAACGAACTCCCGCCATAGGTGCGGGGGTTACAAAATTTTAAAATAATAAAAACGCGTGGACAGCAGAGCTGTCCACCCTACAGAAATGAGCAATCTGAAATCGAAAGTTTAAAACAGAAAAACAGGCGGGACGAGTTTTTGATTGCGTGTTACAATAGGGAGCGAAAATGTACGAACATCATTCCAAGCCGCTGCTGCCGATAAGACAATTTATTTATCGTTTTCTCCGGCATGCGCTGCTTGCGATGGTCGTTATCACGGTTGCGCTGGGGATAGGCGTGGTCGGCTATCATAGTTTTGAGGGGCTTTCATGGCTTGACTCATTTCTCAATGCCTCGATGATTCTTGGGGGTATGGGGCCGGTCGATGAACTATATTATCCATCGGCTAAGTTATTTGCCGGGTTCTATGCGCTTTTTGCGGGGCTCGGATTCATAGCCTTTGCGGGCATTCTTATGTTGCCGTTCGCGCACCGTTTTCTGCATAGTATCCATTTGGACAGCAAGGATACTGAAGTGAGAAGTAAGAAGTAGGAAGTGAGAAGTGAAAAGTTGCGGGGGCTAAACACGAAAACCAAATAATAAATGAACCCCGTCATAGTAATGACGGGGCTAACCAGAATTGAAAATTGAATCGAAAATTAGAAAGGTTTAAATAGTATGGCAAAGGCAAGTGTGAAAGAAAGCAAAAAGCCGCCGTATGTCGGCATCGTCGGAATGGGTTATGTAGGACTTCCTTTAGCTCGTGAATTTATTATTCGCGGAGCGAAAGTAATCGGCTTCGATATAAACGAGAAAAACGTCAAACGGCTCAACGCAGGGCAAAGCCCGCTGAAGCATATTCCGTCCTCCGATATTGCGGATATGGTTAAGAGCGGCAGATTCGTTACAACGACAAATATGACGCTGATGAGCAAGCCCGACGCTTTGATAATTTGCGTGCCTACGCCTTTGACGGAGAATCGCGAGCCTGATATGACTTATATCGTTATTACCTGCGAGACGATTGCGAAGTATCTGCGAAAGGGGCAGCTTGTAAGTCTTGAAAGCACGACGTATCCGGGAACGACAAGAGAAGTAATGAAGCCGATACTCGAAAAGAGCGGGCTGAAGGCGGGCAAGGATTTTTATATGGCGTTTTCTCCTGAACGCGAAGACCCCGGCAATAAGAATTTCCGAACTGCGACGATTCCAAAGGTCGTCGGCGGTTATGACAAAAAGAGTCTTGCGGTTGCGCTGGATATTTATAAATACGCGATTGATAAGACGGTGCCCGTGTCATCGTGCGATGTCGCAGAAGCGGCGAAGATTTTAGAAAATACATATCGCTGTGTAAATATCGCGATGGTCAACGAGTTGAAACAGTTGTTCGACAGAATGGGCATTGATGTCTGGGAAGTGATTAACGCGGCAGGAACTAAGCCATTCGGATTCCAGAAATTTTATCCCGGCCCCGGTCTTGGCGGGCATTGCATTCCGATTGACCCGTTTTATCTGACCTGGCGAGCGAGGCAGTTTGGTATGCAGACGAAATTTATCGAACTTGCGGGCGAAATCAATACCGCGATGCCGCACTATGTCGTGCAGAGAACTCTGGAAGCGATGAACGACAGGAAAAAGAGTTTGAAGGGTTCAAAGGTTCTGGTTCTCGGTCTTGCGTATAAGAAAGATATTGACGATGTTCGCGAATCGCCATCGCTGGAGCTGATTGAATTGCTGCGAGACAAGGGCGCGGCGGTTGATTTTAATGACCCGTATATTTCTGAAACGCATAAACAGCGCAAGTATGACTTGAAAATGAAGAGCAAGCCATTGAGCGTCGCGATGCTTAAAAAATACGACGCGGTTGTTATCGCGACAGACCATAGCTGCTACGATTATAAATGGATTGTGAAAAATTCAAAGTTAGTCGTTGATAGCAGAAACGCGACGGCGAATGTCAAGGCAGGGCGTAATAAGATAGTTAAGGCGTAAGACGGCAATTCAGTTATCAGTAAAGAAGTGAAAAAGAATACAGAATTCAGTAGACAGAAGACAGAATGTGGAATCGGCTTCCGTCTTCGCTACGCTTCGCCGCGACAGGTCGCCGATGAGAGTTTAAGATGACCGCTCATTTACATTCGCGGCTCTGATAAAACTCGCAATGACAAGTAAATTTTTAGGAGTATTTAATGCAAGTACCATTGTTAGACCTTAAAGCACAGTACGCGACGATAAAAAGCGATGTGCTGAAACAAATCAATGAAGTTCTCGATAGTCAGATTTGTATCGGCGGGCCGAAGGTTGCCGAGCTTGAGCAGAAAGTCGCTCAATACAGCGATTGCAAATTCGCGGTCGGTGTTTCAAGCGGCACTGATGCGATACTCGGCTGCCTGATGAGTATGGGCATCGGCGTTGGCGATGAGGTAATTACAACGCCTTTTACGTTTTTCGCGACGGCAGGCTGTATCTCCAGGGTTTGCGCAAAGCCAGTGTTCGTCGATATCGACCCGAAGACCTACAATATAAACCCCGCTCTGATTGAAAAGGCGATAACGAAAAAAACCAAAGCGATTATGCCGGTTCATCTTTACGGCCAAATGGCGGATATGGACGCGATTATGGCGATTGCGAAAAAACATAATTTAGCGGTCATAGAAGACGCGGCACAATCAATCGGCAGCGTTTATAAAGGCAAAAAAGCAGGCAGTATCGGTGATTTCGGATGCTTTAGCTTTTTCCCAAGCAAGAATCTCGGCGGCATCGGCGATGGCGGTATGGTTGTCTGCAACGATGAAAAGCTTGCCGCTAAAATGAAGCTGATGAGAGACCATGGACAAAATCCAACATACTATTATAATTTTGTCGGGGGGAATTTCCGGCTCGACCCGATTCAGGCGGCGGCTCTGTTAGTTAAACTGCCTCATCTTGAAAGCTGGTCGGCGGCAAGAAGAAAAAATGCCGAGTACTATAATAAGAAATTCGCAGGCTCTAAAGTCGGCGTTCCGTTTGTCAGTCCGGATTGCATAACAGTCTATAATCAGTATGTAATCAGGATTGCCAATCGTGATGCGGTATTGAAAAGTTTGCGAGAAAAGGGCGTTGGATGCGCGATATATTATCCGCTTCCGCTGCATATACAGGAATGTTTCAAATATCTCGGATATAAGCAGGGCGATTTTCCGCAGAGTGAAAAAGCGGCGGGTGAAGTTTTGGCTTTGCCGATTTATCCGGAGTTAACTGATGAAATGAAAAATTACGTTGTACAGTCTGTTCTTGAGGCGACAAAATGAAGAAAGCTCTTATCACGGGCATAACCGGTCAGGACGGCTCGTATTTGACAGAACTGCTTTTGAAGAAAGGCTATGAAGTTTTCGGCCTGATTCGCAGAAGCTCATCGTTTAATACCGACCGAATCGACCACTTATACAAAGACCCGCACGAACAACCGAATTTGAAATTGCTCTACGCGGATTTGACCGACGGGAGTAATCTTCATTCGGTATTGAATGAAATCAACCCTGACGAGGTTTATAATCTCGGCGCGCAGAGCCACGTTCGCGTTAGTTTTGACCAGCCGATTTATACGGCAAATGTCGATGCGCTGGGAACGCTGCGAGTTCTTGAGGCGATTCGCTCGATGAAAAAGCCGGCGAAGTTTTATCAGGCATCGAGCAGTGAGATGTACGGCAAAGTTGTCGAAACGCCGCAGACTGAAAAAACGCCGTTTTATCCGCGAAGTCCTTATGGCTGCGCGAAAGTATATTCGTTTTGGCAGACGGTGAATTACCGCGAGGCTTATGATATGTTTGCGTGCAACGGGATTTTATTCAATCACGAATCGCCCAGACGAGGTGAAACTTTTGTTACTCGAAAAATCACAAGAGCCGCAACAAGAATCAAACTCGGCCTGCAAAGTAAATTATATTTAGGCAATCTTGAGGCGAAACGCGACTGGGGTTTTGCCGGGGATTATGTCGAGGCGATGTGGCTGATGATGCAGCAGGAAAAAGCGGATGATTTTGTTATCGCCACAGGGCATACTTATTCGGTTAAAGAATTTCTCGATGAAGTGTTTGGTTTTTTGAATTTAGACTGGAAGAAATATGTCGAAGTTGATTCGAGATATTATCGTCCCGCGGAAGTCGAGCTGCTTTTGGGCGATGCATCAAAGGCGAAAAAGCTGCTCGGCTGGCAGCCGAAGGTCGGGTTCAGTGAACTCGCGAAAATGATGACCGAAGCGGATATGAAAATTGCCGAGAATGAAAAACTTATAAGAGAGCATAGTAAGTAATTCAAACTGACCGAAAGTCAGTTTGAGAGTTTAAAATTTAAAGTTGAAAGTGTAAAATTGTGGAATCGGCTGTCGCCGATGGATTTTTTAATAAACCGCGTGGGCTTTCGTCTTCGCTGTGCTACGCCGCGACAAAAGAGCCCACCCTACAAAAAATTGAAATTGAAAAATTACGGATTTGCCAATGAATAATTTTTTTGAAAATAAGCGGGTTGTCGTAACAGGCGGGGCGGGATTTTTGGGTGCTTATATTCTTGACGGCCTGAAAAAGCGCGGGTGCAAAAATATCCTCGTGCCGAGAATCGAAGATTACGACCTGATAAAAATGTCCGACATTAAAAAAATGTACGATGAGATGCGGCCGGATATTGTTATTCACCTTGCGGCGGTTGTCGGGGGAATCGGGGCGAATCGCGAGCATCCGGGCAAATTCTTTTATGAAAATCTGATGATGGGCGTGCAGCTTATCGAGGAAGGCAGATTGCGAAATATCGAGAAGTTCGTCGCAATCGGCACGATTTGCGCGTATCCGAAATTTACGCCTGTGCCGTTTAAGGAAGACGATTTGTGGATAGGCTATCCCGAAGAAACGAACGCTCCTTATGGTTTGGCGAAGAAAATGCTGCTGGTTCAGTCGCAGGCGTACAGGCAGGAATATAATTTTAATTCGATATTTTTGCTGCCTGTGAATTTATACGGGCCGGGCGATAATTTTAAGCCGGAGTCGAGCCACGTTATACCGGCGCTGATAAAGAAATGCGTTGACGCAATTAACAATGGCGACAAATATATCGAGTGCTGGGGAACAGGTTCGGCGAGCAGAGAATTTATTTATGTCTCTGACGCGGCGGAAGGAATTTTGCTTGCGACGGAATTTTTTAATGGGGCCGAGCCGGTAAATATCGGCGCAGGTTTTGAGATAACAATAAAAGCTCTGGTTGAAAAAATCGCGAAGCTTTCCGGCTTTACAGGCGAAATTCGCTGGGATAGTTCCAAGCCCGATGGTCAGCCGAGAAGATGTTTGGATACTACAAAAGCGAAAAAATTATTCGGCTTTGAGGCGAAGACGGATTTTGACGCGGGTTTGAAGGCTACGATAGAGTGGTATAGAGGGCAGTCGAATGGATAAAAAAATTATCGAATGGCTAAAGCAGGCTGATTATGACATTAACACCGCAGAATTTATGTGTTCCGGCGGGAGATTTTTTTATGCGGTTTTTATGTGTCATCTGTCTATTGAGAAAGCTTTGAAAGGGTTGTTTCAGCAAAAGTTACAGGAATTACCGCCGAAGACGCATAATCTGGTTTATCTATTGAATAAAATTAATATCAGGCCTGACGAAAATATTGGGAAGATTATCACAAGACTGAATGAAGCAAGTATTGCGACTCGTTATCCTGAAGATATGGAAATGCTGCAGAAAAATTATACACAGCAAATAGCGGAGAAAATACTTGTTGATACGAAAGAAGCGGTAGAATGGATAAAAAAGCAGTTTTAGTAATTATTTCTGATTTCAGGAAAATACTTGAGGCCAGCGGAGTTCGCCCGCAAAAGTTAGTTCTCTTCGGTTCGTTCGCAAATGGCAACGAACATCAGGACAGTGATATTGATATAGCGGTTATATCCGAAGATTTTGAAGGCAAAGGCTATTGGGAGCGAATAGATTTGTTGTCCGATGCCATATATAAAATTTTCAAACCCATTGAAGCGGTTGCAATGACCCCGAAAGAATGGCAGCAAAATGATTCGTTGATTGCTAATTACGCCCGCGGCGGCGAAGTTGTTTATGGTTAAGCAAGATAAATTATGAAAATATCAGTTGTTGGAATTGGTTATGTTGGCTTGGTCGCGGCGGGCGGTTTGGCTGAAAGCGGCAACCACGTTATTTGTGTTGATAACGATGAGAGTAAAATTGCCAATCTGAAAAAAGGCATCATTCCGATTTATGAGCCCGGCCTTGCGGAGATTGTAAAAAATAATGAAAAGGCGGGCAGGCTTTCGTTCACAACTGATTTGGAATATGCTGTTAATAATTCCAAAATTATAATACTTGGCGTCGGCACTCCCAGCGCAGAAGATGGTTCGGCGGATATTTCAGCGGTACTTGCCGTATGCGGGAAAATCGCGGAGTATATGAAGGAATACAAAATTATCGTTACGAAAAGCACTGTGCCAATCGGTACGCATAAAATTGTCGCTGATTTGCTCAAAAGCAAAACATCAGTGCCGTTTGATTATGTAAGCAATCCGGAATTTTTAAAGGAAGGCTCTGCGGTTGACGATTTCGCCAAGCCGGACAGGGTTATTATCGGCACGGACAGCGCGGAAGTTCAGGAGACGATGAAGCAGTTGTATTCGCCGTTTATGCGCAAGGGCAGTCGCATTATTTTTATGGATGCGGCAAGTGCAGAGACCGCTAAATACGCGGCCAACGTGATGCTTGCGACGCGAATATCGTTTATGAACGAGCTTTCCGGTCTGTGCGAAAAATGCGGAGCGGATATTGAGAAAGTTCGTGCGGCTATCGGCTCTGACCCGCGAATCGGCAACTCGTTTTTGTTTGCGGGGGCAGGTTTCGGGGGGAGTTGTTTTCCCAAAGATGTCAAAGCGATGATTTATATGGGCAAAAAAATGGATTGCCGACAAACGATTGCCGAGTCGGTTCAGCAGGCGAATTATAATCAGCACGACAGATTCGCGGATAAAATTTTAAAATATTTCGCGGGCAGAGAAAGTAAAACTACGCTTGCGGTTTGGGGGCTTGCGTTTAAAGCGAAAACAGATGACGTGCGAGAATCGCCGGCGATTTGGTGCATAAATAAATTTTTGAAAGCAGGTTTTAAAAAAATAAAAGCATTCGACCCTGAAGCGATGGAGACATCCAAAGCTGTGTTAAAGCAAAGCGTTGAAATGGTTGAGAATGAGTATCGGGCGATTGACGGCGCTGATGCGCTTGTCATATTTACCGACTGGCAGCAGTTCAGAACGCCGGATTTCGATTTGATAAAAGAAAAACTTAAGAAACCTGTTATATTTGACGGGCGTAATCTTTACGAGCCGGCGGATATGAGGAAGCTGGGGGTTGAATATTACGGAGTTGGACGAGCGTAAATAGCTGTCAGCGTTCAGTTTTCAGCGGTCAGCACTAAAAAGTTCGCAATGAAAGATTTTAGAGAAATAAAAGTTTGGCAGAAATCTCATAGTTTAGCTCTGGGTGTTTATAAAATCACATCCAGCTTTCCAAGGGAAGAAATTTACGGATTAACGAATCAGCTTCGCCGTGCAGTTGTTTCGATTTCGAGCAATATTGCAGAGGGAGCCTGTCGCAGCGGCGATAAAGAGTTAAAATATTTTATGACGATTTCGATGGGTTCGGCCAGTGAAGTTGAGTATCAACTATTATTATCGCGTGATTTGGGTTATATACCTGCTTCTATTCATAAAGAATTGGAAGATAAGGTTATCGAAATCAAAAAAATGTTAACTGGCTATATTAAAAAACTGAAAGCTGAGGGCTGAAAGCTGAAAACTATTTTACTTACCGGCACAGCGGGGTTTATTGGTTTTCACACAGCGTTGAGACTGCTTGAGCGCGGCGATATGGTTGTCGGCTTAGACAGCGTCAATGATTATTACGATGTGAACGTCAAATACGGCAGGTTAAAAGAAACCGGCATCGACCACACAAAACTCGAATACAACAAGATTTTGAGCAGTAGCAAATTTTCCAATTATAAATTTATCCGTCTAAACCTTGAGGATAAGGAAAATATTGATAAGCTGTTTGCGGCGGAGAAGTTTGACGGCGTTTGCAATTTAGCAGCGCAGGCGGGCGTGCGTTACAGCCTTACAAATCCCAATGCTTATATCAACGCTAACATTGTCGGCTTTGCCAATATTCTGGAGGCGTGCCGGCATAACGGCGTTAAGCATTTATCTTATGCGAGCAGTTCGAGCGTTTATGGCTTGAATGAGTCAATGCCTTTTTCGACCAGCGATAATGTTGACCATCCGGTCAGTCTTTATGCCGCCAGCAAAAAGAGTAATGAATTGATGGCACATTGTTATAGTCATTTGTTTAAATTGCCGACGACGGGCTTGCGGTTTTTTACGGTTTATGGGCCGTGGGGCAGACCTGATATGGCGTTGTTTATTTTTGCGAAGGCTATTTTTGAGGGTAAGCCGATTGATGTTTTTAATTTCGGCGAGATGAAGCGCGATTTTACTTATATAGATGATATTGTTGAAGGTATTGTCAGAGTGATAGATAATCCGCCGAAGGGCAATCCTGCCTGGACGGGCAAAGAGCCTGACCCATCCTGTTCAAAGGCGCCGTATAAAATTTATAATATCGGCAACAGCTCGCCGGTTAGATTGATGGATTTTATCGAGGCGATAGAGAAGGCTATCGGCAAAAAATGTGAAAAGAATTTGCTTCCGATACAGCCGGGCGATGTTCCGGCTACCTGGGCGGATGTTACGGATTTGGTTGAGGATTTGGGTTATAAGCCAGCCACTACCATTCAAGAGGGCATTGATAAGTTTATAGTGTGGTATCGTAATTTTTATAATGTGTAGGCTAATCTTAATTTTATAGGAGAAGAAGATGACAACATTTAAAGTTTGTATAACATTCATTATGTTCACTCTTATTGCCTATCCATCGACTTCAAAAGCCGCCGAGCCAAATAGTTTTCCCATCTGCAGATGGGCGGGAGAGCAACGTTATCCGGCAGTCAGCGGCAACTACGTTGTCTGGCAGGATAAACGTTCTGGCGTGTATGATGATATTTATCGAAACAACGGCGCGGATACGAATGATGCAAACAGTTTTTTGGTTTGCAATGCAACCGGCAAGCAACAATATCCCTCAATCAGTGGCACAAACATAGTCTGGGAGGATTATCGTCCCATCGATGCAAACTGCGACATCTATCGCTACCTCCTGCCTTCCGGCCCTGAGACCTCGGTATGCACTCTTGCCAGCAAGCAGAGAAATCCTGCTATAAGCGGCAGCATTATTGTCTGGCAGGATAATCGCAGTAGTGGCATTGACGATATATATGGCTACGGCCTGACTGCAGGAGAGTTTGTCATTTGCGGTTCAACTGGAGCCCAGTCAAAACCAGCCATCAGTGGAAATATAGTGGTCTGGCAGGATGCCAGAGATGGCGGGATGGATATTTACAGCAAGAATCTTGATACGCTGCTTGAGACTGCTGTTTGCATAAACAGCTACTTTAAACAGAACGCGGCTATAAGCGGAAATATCGTCGTTTGGCAGGACAACCGACACGGTGATACTGACATTTACGGCAAAAATATTTCCACCGGCGAGGAACTTGAGATTTGCAAACTCTCCGGTAGCGAGCAAGTCAATCCAGCCGTCAGCGGTGATATCGTAGTATGGGAAGATTATCGAAGCGGAACCGGCACAGCAGATATTTACGGCTATCGGATTTCCACGCATAGCGTGTTTCCAATCTGCACTCTTGCCGCCAACCAAAAGAACCCTTCAATTGATGGCGACTTTGTGGTTTGGGAGGATTATCGAATCGATACAAGCGGCGATATTTACGGTGCATATATTCCCACGCCGATTGCGCCTTCGTTCCTCACCGTGCTTAATCCCAATGGCGGCGAGATGCTCCTTGCAGGCTCCAAACATACCATAATATGGCAAACCACAGGAACACCCATCGCCCATGTAAAACTTGAATATTCGACGAATGGCGGAACAGCATATTCGATTATAGATGCCAATACCGTCAATACCGGCACATATCTGTGGCAAACACCGCAGGCTATCGATTCAAATCAGTGCAGGATTAAAATAACCGACACGGCCATTCCACCTGCCGCCAGCGATACCAGCAATTATGTTTTTACGATTTTCGCGTGCGATGAATCGCTGACAGCCGACCTTAGCGGCGATTGCAAGGTTGATTTCGCAGATTTTGCTTTGTTCAGCGGACAGTGGCTCACCTGCGGCAATCCGCGAGACCTGAATTGGTGTCCTTGATACTACAACACTGCTTACACTGATAAAAGGCTGTTATTGACATAAAATCAAAAATCAAAAATTAAAAAGTAAAATGACAATGTAAAAATCAAAATGATAGTTTTCTGCAATTTGAGCGGTTCGGGGACATTTTTTGCCCGTTCTGGCATAAAACTCAAAAAAGGCGGAAAATAAAAAAAAGAGGTTCACCACGAAGTTCTCGAAGAGCGCGAAGGAATAAAAAGTAAAAAGAATTGCGGCCTGTGTGATTAAAATAAAAAACTTCGTGAATTTCGTGTCCTTCGTGGTGAATCGGATGATTGGCTCTTTGGAGTGGAGGATTCGCAGAACCCGCCGATGGCTGGCGGAGGCCGGTGGATGATTCACTGAAGCCCGCGAATGAATAGCGGGAGGCAGTGGATGATTCCCGGTGCCCGACGATGATTGGCGGATAGCAGCCGATGACCCACTGATTCCCGCGGATGACCCACAGGAGGCGGCGGATGAATGGCGGGAGGCAGTGGATGACCCGCGGAGTCCCGCCGATGACTGTCGGCCTTATAAAACTGCGTTTTTGGCCTAAAAATGCAAAAAAAGCGTTCTGATGTCAGCAATCAGCGGTCAGCTTTCAAGAGTTAGAAGTAAGAAATAGTTTTCAGCTATCAGCAGTCAGTTGTCAGTTTCTTTGTGTCTTCGCTTGTCCCGCCATAGCCGGTTCCTTAGTAGCCTTGCGAAGTAGGATGGCGACGGCGGATGCCTTCGTGGCAAAAAACAGCGTAATCAGTGGTTAAAAATGAAAAAGAATGAAATAATTCAGAATTGGTATGAACTGGCAAAATACGATTTGGACTCTGCTGAAGTTATGCTTGCCGGCGGAAGGTTTCTGTATGTTGCTTTTATGTGTCAGCAGGCCGTTGAAAAAACTTTAAAAGGTATATTTGTTAAGGAAACGGAGCAGACGCCTCCATATACTCATAATCTGCGAAAGATTGCGAAACCGCTTAGTTTTTATGATAAATGCAGTGAGGAACAAATAAGCCTGTTTGACAGGCTCAATGCGTACTATATAGAATCGAGATATACAGAGACGCTTGAAGATATGAAATCCTCGATAAATCAAAAAGACGCTAAGCAGATACTCGAAGAATGTACGGAGATTATAGAATGGCTCGAAGCTTACAAGAAGTAAAAGAATCTGTAAAGAGATTCGGTGAATGTGTCAGCAGGGAACTTCCAGTCCGGAAAGTTTTATTGTACGGCTCCTACGCAAAAGGCTCTGCGCGAATTGACAGCGATATTGATGTTGCTGTTTTTGTTGATTACCCCGACCATAAACAACGGCTAAAGCTTGCTGCAAAATTATTCCATTTTGCCGGGGATATCGACATAAATATTGAACCAAAATGTTTTTTCTGGGATGAGTATAATAATTGTATTCAAGGCAGTATTCTTTCTGAAATATTAAATTCCGCATTAGAAATTACCTAATCATAAATCTGCATAAAAAGCAGTTGGAAATAGTTTTCAGTAATCAGCCATCAGAAGGTTAGAGTAAAAAGCTGTGCTGATAACTGATTTCTGATTTCTGAAGTCTGACCGCTGAAAACTGATAACTGAATTCTTGATATTGTGTCTTTGTGCCTTTGTGGCTATAAAAAACTGAAAGCTGACAACTGAAAGCTGATTTCTGAAGTCTGACATCTGATATCTGACTGCTATCTACTGACTATTGTCTAATGGCTACTAAATACTATAATACTAACTACCATCGTTTAGCAACACTGAATAGTTCCGCAATGTGTGGGGCATCAATGTTTAACTGTTTTAATGAAAGGTTTTAGAAAATGTCAAAAGATTACATTCCAGGTTCAGACACAGCATTTCAGGCATGGGTGAACAACTTTATTACCTATGCCAACACCCATCTCCCCGATTTGGGTCTGATGCCCCCCGATACGATTCCACTATCGGCGGCCAATACTGATTTTGCTGTAAAAATGACGGCTAATGTTACTGCCCAGCAGACATCACAATCGGCACGTCAGGCAAAGGATGACAGTCGCGATGCTCTCGAGACTGCGATAAGGCAGTTAGCGCAGAGACTTCAGGTATCTGCCAGTGTTAATGATGCCGAGCGGGCAGCTCTTGGTATTACCGTAGCTGATACCATCAAGACGATGGCAGTCGGCGGTCTTACGACAAGGCCGATAGGAGTGGTCGATACCAGTCAGCGTCTGCGTCATGAGATTCGTTTTTCTGATGAATCGACCCCGACAAAGCGTGCCAAACCGGCAGGCGTTATGGGCTGTGAGATTTGGGTTTCGATTGCCGCTGCGGGTGAGGCGGCTCCGACCAGTGCCGATGGCCTTACCTTTTTATCATTGGATACGGCCAGTCCGTATGTTGCCGAATATGATGGCAAGAGTGGCGGCAAGACGGCTCATTATATGCTGCGATGGGTCAAGACCGGCGTCGAAAAAGGACCATGGTCCGAAACCGTCAGCGCAACGATAGCAGCGTAAAAGTTTAAGTAAAACCCTCAGCCGTTGACTGAAAATGTTGACGGCTGGGGATATTTTTAATTGCTGACTACTGATATCTGAAGTCTGACAATTGAAAGCTATTATTAACTTCTAACTTCTGATTTCTGATGGCTGAAAGCTGACAGCTAATAACTGATAACTTTTTAACTATTTTGGAAGATTAACTAATGATTAAAATTATTTGTGTATGCGGAGCACGGCCTAATTTTATGAAGATTGCTCCATTGATGAAAGCATTCAATCAAAGTGGTAAATTTCAAACACTTCTTGTGCATACTGGCCAGCATTACGACCAGAAGATGAGTACATTGTTCTTCGATGAACTTAATATTCCCAAACCTGATATTAATCTCGAAGTTGGATCTGGTTCTCATGCCGTCCAGACTGCCGAGGTAATGAAGAGGTTTGAGCCTGTGGTTCTGGACTTTAAACCTGATTATGTTTTGGTGGTTGGTGATGTTAATAGTACTATCGCATGTGGAATGGTTGCTGTTAAAATTGGTGTCAAACTTATTCATGTCGAAGCAGGCCTTAGAAGTTTTGACCGTTCAATGCCGGAGGAAATCAATCGCGTATTGACAGATAGCATCAGTGATATTCTTTTTGTTACCGAACAATCCGGTATTGATAATCTTAAAAACGAGGGGGTAAATTCTGATAAGGTATATCTTGTCGGTAATGTGATGATTGATACGTTGCTTGCTAATAAAGATAAAGCCGAAAAGTCAGACATTCTTGAAAAGCTTTATTTGGAAAAGAAAAAATATGCCGTCATTACTCTTCACAGGCCGAGCAATGTGGATGATATGAATAATCTTGAGAAAATAATTTCTGCATTTGAAGTAATCCAGAAAGATTTGAAACTTGTTTTTCCCATCCACCCCAGAACGAAGAAGAATATTGAAGGTTCGTCTTTGCAGGCAAGAGTTACTGCTATGACTAATCTTATATTACTTGAGCCGGTTGGCTATCTTGACTTTTTAAAATTAACAGCAAATGCCGCAATTGTAATTACAGATTCAGGCGGAATACAGGAAGAGACAACGATTCTTGGCGTGCCCTGTATGACGTTGAGAGAAAACACAGAAAGGCCAGTAACGGTAGCAGAAGGCACAAACAGACTTATCCATATAGACACACAGGATATAATCAAACATTATAACCAAATAAAATCAGCAAACTTTGAGGCCAAAGGCAGAATTCCTAAATTCTGGGACGGCAAGGCCGCCGAAAGAATCGCCCAAATCCTTCTAACTTCTTATCGCTGATAGCTTTTTAACTCTGATGGCTGAAGACTGAAAGCTAATTGCTGATATCTGAAGTCTGACTGCTGAAAGCTGAAGACTGATTCCATCATCACGGTTTATATTTGTTATAGTTTATAGTGATTGGAAAGGTGTAAGTATAAGCTGTTAGTCCCAAAAAATGTGTCGAAAAGGCGTATTTTTGGGTCGAATTAGAAAAATGCGGAAAATTGCCGGGATTTGGGCATATTATGTTAAAAATGTTAAAAAAATTTAGTAAAAATCAAATTGAATTGTCGTATGTGCTGGCGATAGGAATTATCAGTATTTCTGTGCTGGTTCATTCCTCTTTTAAGAGTGGGAGTCTGGAAACTCCGAAAGTCAGCAAAGCGGTTCAGCCGAGCGCATCTGCCGAAACAGGCAAAGTTGTCTCATCTGGTTTTGACAGAATTGCTGACAGCTACAACAATTCTTCGAATATCGATTTGGAAGGGACGATTAGGGATTTTAATCCTGCAGAATACGCTGCGATGAAGTATGAAAGCAAAGATTCTTTAGGCAATGGCGGCAGCGATACTGTTGGGGAAACTTTCGGCAGGACATATAGCAGTACCAACGCCGGCCGGACAGCAAACAGCGGTACCGGCGGGGAGAGCGTGTTTAGTTCAACCGGCCTCGGCATAACAGGTTCTGATGCCGCAGATGAAAGTCCTGAACAGACAGAAGATACCGCCGTGCCAGGCACGGATACAGCCGCTAACCCGATACCCGATACAAGCGGCACAGATACTGCTTCTGACCCGATACCTGATACAGGCGGCACGGATACTGCTTCTGACCCGATACCTGATACAAGCGGTGATGATACTGCCTCTAATCCAATACCTGATACAAGCGGCGGTGGGGGGGGTAGTGGTACTGCCCGATCTTTTAATGTAGATGATGTATATATTCAAGGGGATTCAAGCATAATGGGGATGAAGATTACAAGCTCTCATTTTGCAAAAGGGGCTTTTTTGGTTGAAACAACAGGGGCAAGGTTTGAATATGTAAAGGGACAGCTAAAACTTTATCAGGGACTTGATAAAGCCAATCGCAGATTATTATCAACACTTACTTTTGAGAATGAACCGGAGTTTATAAAAGTTGAAGATAGCAATGACCATATTCTATTTTGGTCAAAGGATTTGAATATTGGCATTTATGGTGATTCTACACTGGTTTTTTCCCCCAAGGCACGGCAAATGCTGTTCTGTCAGGGAAACTTTAAGCCGGATTATGAAGGCAGGCACAACAGCGAATTGCTGTTGATCGACGACAAGGGCGGAATGGAAATTTATCCCCAGCGGTATGAAAAAGGTTATGAAGTAAAAAGGATTGAGCTTGGTAGAATTGATTGGGTTGCTGATTATAAATTGAATACCGGCGAAAGAGTTATGATAGCCGCCTTTCCGGGCAAGGCATTTGATTGGGACAACTCATTTAAGAGCAATATATTAATTACCCATGGTAGCAATGGAACAGATACCAGGCACATTTATGGTAAAATGCCGCCTGATTCTATAATTAAACAATGGTCGCAAAATTTTGATATTCTTATCGTTTTTTGGAAAGGACTCTATACTAGACCAAAAGGCGACATCAATTTGTTGTTTTCTGACAGCCCTTATATTGTTGAGGATGAGGCTGAATTTCGGAGACTGGTAAAAACAGCACATAACAATAATATGAAAGTTGCGGCCTATACCAGCTTTTTTGCTTATTACAATGATTTCAAAAAATCAGAACCTTACATTGAACAGATTATAGTCTTGCGTGACAAATACAATATAGATGGCGTTTACATCGATGGTTTGTCATTTGATTTTAATACTTCGCACGATGATAATAAAATACTGAATTGGGAAATAGTTAGGCGCATAAGAAAGCTTTTTGGGTCAGAAGGAGTGGTGGTATTACACGGGACTCATCTTATTAAAGCCAAAACAGCAAATCCTGTTGCCGCTGCTCCCAATATCGATAGTTATTGTACTGCTACTTTGAATGGAGAGGGGGTGCCTTTTACCTCTGTCGGTGATGCTTATATAAGGTATCAGGTTAGGAAATACGGTATATCGAATACTATTGGTTTGTGGCGGCCTGATGGGGAACATCCGAACTCAATAGATTATAAAGGTATTGCTGATGCTGTAATTCGAATGAATTGCAGACAGGAATCGCATAGCTGGATGATGATGAATAATAATACATATTCCTGGTCTAATGGCCTGGTTCCATCGTATTTATATTATTTAGATAAGCTTGAGGTGCTTAAGCAATCTTATAAATAGCTTATAAACTTAGACAAACTGATTTACATTCGAACAATATAACTCTATGCGAAGTAAAAAATAGCTAAGAGAGCTACCCTCCGGAGTCGGTATTCTAAAATTTCGTGTTTTCAAACTGACCGTAAGTTTGTTTGGATTACAAGGTTTATTAGAGAAAATATTTAGAGGCATCTATGAATAAAGAAGCAGCTTTAATATGCACAACCTTAAATTGCAGGGATGAATTAGACAGTTCTCTTGAGATTTTTACGGCCCAGAGAAATCTTGAAATGTTGAAAGAAATAATCATCGTGGATGGAGGTTCAAGGGATGGCACGTGGGAGTTACTTATAAAGTGGTCTCAAAAAGTGTCAAAACTGAAAATCCGCCAGGTTCCGGGTGCAAATATCTCGCGTGGACGAAACGAAGCTATCCGGATGGCAGATGCGGATATTGTTGTGGGCTTTGATTCAGGCACAAAATATAATGATGACTGGCTTGAATTGATGCTAAAACCGTTTGAAGATGAAGAAGTAAGTATTGTTGGAGGACTAACGATTTGCTGCGGCAGCGGGCTTTTTGCTCAATGTCTGGCGGCGTTCAAGGATGAGCCAAGAGCAGCTATTCAGCCATCTCACAGAGGAATTGCGTTCTATAAGAAAGTATGGGAGAAAATTGGAGGATATCCGGAGCATGTCGCTGCGGGGGAAGATACATGGTTTAATACGCAGTCTATGAAACTCGGATATAAGTACGTTAATGTGCCGGAGGCGAAGAATTTCTGGGAAGTCCGAAATTCATGGAAGGGCGTTTTAAAAATGCAAAGAAGAAATGCTAAAGGACACATTATTCTTGCTGAACCATTTGGTACCGCACAAATGTTTCTTATAGCACTGATATATCCTTTTATGTTATTATGCGCTATATGTGGTTTTTTTGAGCATAAAATCTGGTATGCTGCACTGGTACTATATGCAGTTTATTTGGCAAAACGCATGTTTGGCAAAAACAGATGGCGGATATTTATGAATCCAGTCAAATTTGCCGTTGGGTTTTATGCTTTGACAGGTTTTGATATTGGCATGACTATTGGCGTATTGGAAGGCTCGATATTGTTTTTGAAAAATAAAATAATCAATAAAACTACATAAGAAAGTAGCTGAAATGGAAACAGATTCTTATATTAGCGAGAGTGTGCTGGAGGATGATACTTTCCGTCCTGATGCTGCCATGTTCAGACAGATCGTATTCTTTCTAATCATTAGTCTTATTCTGTCTCTGTTATCAGGAGTGAAAGACACATCGGGTGTTTTTTTTCCGGTTGCTCGGTATTTCCTCGGTTTTCTGTTAATACTCTCGTTTTTTCTGCCCTCTAAGGTTGGGGTTCCGCTATTTTTCATTTTAATACTGGTAGGCCCGGATATTATTCAGATAAGGTCTGAAAGATTGACATCAGGAGAATATAATACCGCCAGCATTTGGCGGTTGTATTTAGGACCGCTTCGTCCAAGCTGGATTGTTGCAGGAGCAGCAATTATACATGCCATAAAAAACTGGCAGCCGATTTCAGATAAATGGTTAAATATTACTATAGCGTGGTTTGCAACGGTGCCAATACTCACAGGCGTTGTTTATGGAGGCCTTTTTACGTTTGCCAGCAGCATTGAAGTCCCTGCAGATTTGAGATTCGCACTGCTGTTGGTCATTGGAGTTGTTTTATTTAGAGGATTCCTGAAAAAATATAGTTATGGAGTGGGTATGTTGTCCGCTCTCTTTATAGGTGGTATCCTTGGCAGGCATCTTTGCGACATAGCTTACTGGGCAATCGATTATGGCCCTATGGTTGGAGGCACCTCCGTCGGAAGCGTTGATACTGTAAAATGCACAGTGGTTTTTCTACTGTTATTCGCAATTTATCTTATTATGAAACGCAAAAAAATTATAACAGGTTCAATTCTTGGGATACTCTCTGTTGTACTTATTATTATTTATAACGCCCGTTCGATATGGGCTTTGGCGGCGATGTGCAGTATGCTGCTGATGTTTCTGTATGGTGCAAAAAAAGCTTTTATAGCCGTTCCAATTGTGCTGATTCTTTTGGGGGGAAGTTATAAGGTTATTAACATGGTCAGAACAGAATCATTTGAAATGCTTTCAGAAAAAGCTGAAAGTTTTACGGGCGGCGGCTCAATAAGCAGTCGCTTACAGCGACTGGATGCTCTCCGATATGCCGAAGCTGTGGATTCGATTGCCGCAAACACAAAAAGAATGGCAATTTTGTGGGGCAGTGGATATGGCAGTTATTACAGAGACACCCCAATACCGTTTTCCTTTAATCTTTCCGATGCTCATACGGAATTTTCCGCTGCGGCGGGAATGTATTTTTATTGTCACAACTTTTTGTTCACTACCTTATTCAAATATGGAGTTATCGGCTTAATAATTATCCTGGCTTTATGGATCGGGCCATCCTGGCATGCATACAGATATATTTTTAATCGGCAGGACACAGGGATGTTAAATGGAATTTTGGGCTGTTTTATCGCATTTACACCTACTTTGATAATTAGTCTTTACTATTCCGGCAAAGGTGTTTTACTCATAGGTTTCATTATTGCGATTATCACGGCCATAAATGAGCATTACGCCGTTAATGAGGACTATGACGAATTAGATACAGCACAGAGTGAAACTTAATTTGTGTGGAAGTTGTAAGGTTAAAAGGTAATTGTATGAAATCAAAGCGGAAAATATTTCTTCATGGCTGGTATGGTTGCAATAACAGTGGCGATGATGCCCTATTGAGTATAATTTCAAAAACTATAACACAAGCGGTATCGGGCGTGGAAATCACTATTCAAGTTCCCCAATCGGGACAATTGCCACCTCTTCCCGATTGTGTCAATGTTAATCGCATATCCCCGCTTTTTAAAGGGTATGTTACATTGAGAAAAATCTTAGCGATATTAGCCTCGGATATTTTAATCTTTGGTGGCGGAAGTATTATGACTGATATAAATGAGCAGCGAATGAAAGGTCTTCGCTCTTTACATTGTATTTGCCGATTTGCCAAATTTAAAGGCGTACCGATAATATTTACAGGATTGGGAGTCGGCCCTTTTGTCAGTCAAAAAGGCATTGATTTAGCCAAGTCGGTATTAGATATGGCTGAAGTTGTCGAACTACGGGACAAAACCTCGTATGAATTATGTAAAAAAATATCTGTCTCGTCACATATTGTTGAGAGTTTCGATCCAGCCGTTCTGCTTCATAAGGAACTTCAGCAATCAAACGGAATGAAAAGCAGGGATAATAAAGTTCCAATCATAGGTATTTCACTTTCTGAATCATCTGGTACTATTTCAAGCAGCAAAGAAAAAGAAATCTTAAAAATCGATCGCCTTGTTTGTGCGATTAAAGATGTTTGTCGTTTGCAATCTATTTGCATAGCGGGTATCGAAATGTGTAGCAATACTTTCTATAGTGATGCAGAAATATTGAAAATACTTTTGGGAAAACTACAAAATATATGTGAAGTGAAGTATATTCGATACCAACCGGACCCTGTGAAAATGCTTCATGATTTATCAATACTTGACGGAATCATTGCTGAACGTCTTCATGCCGCAATATTTGCTTATATTGTAGGCACTCCGTTTGCCGTGATACCTTATCACAGCAAATGTGCAGCATTTGCAAAAGATGTTGGTTTATCGGGGAGGTATTTATTAGATACGGAAATTAGACCCGATCAAATAAAGGAGGTAATAATGTCGCAAATAAATGATGGTAAATTGTGTTTACCAAAAATGACTATTGAAGAGGCCTGTTCCAAGGCAAATTTGGGACAAGACATAATAAGTGGAAAAATCAAGCATCTACTGTTTAAATAAATTGCCAAAACAATCTATGAAAACCACAACAAGAATTTTTATAAATAGTTTAAGTTCGTATGTAGCGATAGGTGCTTCGGTAATTATAAATATTATTCTTGTTCCATTTGTTATACGTTACTTAGGCAAGGAACTTTTTGGTCTTGTAGCGGTAGCCCAGTCATTGTGTTTTATAGTTGCACTTTGTGGTTCGGGATTAGGTCAGGCAATGGGCAGATATTTTGCATTGAAACACGCAGAAGGTGATTCCAGTGGATTTCAGGCATACTATACGAATTCAGTTGTTATCACAGTTGGAATTATATTGCCGTTTGTGTCACTGATTGCTATCTTATTGGCGTATTTCGCTATACCACATTTGAATGTAAAACCGGAACTTATAACATCCGTCGTCCAGATTTTTATATTTTTGAGTGCTTATTCACTCACACAGATTTTGGCAAGCCCGTATATGGCTATTTGTGCCACGGCCCAGAAGTTTTATATTCAGCATTTCTGTACTGTTGCCGGTCAGATTATCTGTATGGCTTTTATTTTGTTAGTACTTCCGGTTAAGCCCACTTTACTTGTGTATGGAGTTGCTTATTTTCTAAGCGGCTTTGTGTGCCTGATATTAATATTTGTAATTTCGGGAAGATTATTTAAATACTGTCGTTTTTCGCCGCAATTGGTGGACAAACAGAAGATATTGGGGATTTTTTCTATAAGCAGTCAGGTACTGCTACCGGTTGTCAGTAATTCGGTTTACACTTATGGTAATCAACTGATTGTCAATATTTTCCTCGGGGCAATTTATAATACTTATCTTGAAGTTTGTTTAATATGGCAGCGGCTTGTATGGACGGTGTTGAATACGGTGGGTTCGGTAATAGCCCCGCAGATAACTACCTACCAGGCCAAAGAACGCTGGGACCTGGTTGCCGAAGGTCTGTGCCGTGTAACAAAATACAGCGCTCTCATTGGCTTTCCCCTAAGTGCGTTTTTAATGTTCATTCCTGGTCCTATTTTATGGCTATGGCTTCGGCAGGAATTCAGTATTTCGGTTTCTATAATGCCATGGTTTTCGTTAAGTCTGATTCCTTTAATATGCCAGATACCAGCGGCTTCAATTCTAATTGCCTTAGGAAAGTATAAGCTTCCGAGTATAGCAGCTCCTATTTTAGCGGCCATAAATTTAATGATTGTTCTGATATGTCTCGGCTGGTACAAGTTAGGGCTTGAGTCCATTGCCATTTCGATGTTTATTTGTACTTTTATCAGGTACGGTTTAATACAAACCTGGTATGCGGCGAAAATGTGCCGTTGTGCCCAGTTAAAGTATATTTACGTTGGTTATATAAAACCACTAATCACGATATTGCCATTTACAGCAGTACTGCTTTTATCAAAATATTATATTACAAGCTGGAATTTAGCCATAATGATTGCTGTTATTTTAATTTGTGTTTTGGTTTATGTTCCAAGCTGCTGGTTTTTGGGGTTTGACAAGTGGGACAGAGACTTAGCAGTTTCTCATCTGGTTTCAATCAAAAACCGGCTTACGAAAAAAATATGCTGAAAGTTGTCAAAGAATAATTATGTTAGGCAAGATTTTAAAAGGGTTGATTGTAAGGATGCACCGTTGGGCGATTGAAACCCCAAGAAGGAAGTTTGTAAGCTGCGGGGAAAATGTGAGCATTGATGCTTATATGCAATGCAGTTATCCTGAACGCGTAAAGCTCGGCAACGATATCCATATATGTTCCGAAGCCTTAATACATGCCCAGGGCGGCCTGACAATTGAAGATGGCGTTGTAATTGGTCCCAGAGTTACTATCTATACCTGTAACCATAATTATCTCAGCGATTCGGCTTTACCGTATGATGGTACCATGCTGTTAAAACCGGTAAAAATAGAAAAATGCGTTTGGATTGGAGTCGGTGTAATTATTGTGCCGGGAGTTACAATCGGTGAAGGTGCTGTTGTAGGTGCCGGAGCAGTAGTAACTAAGAATGTTCCTGCATTGGCAATTGTCGGCGGCAACCCGGCAAAGGTTATCGGCCAGCGTAATAGTCAGATTTATGAAAAATTAAAGTCAGAAGATAAGTTGTATTTAAAGCTCAGAAAGCAGGGATTCATAAAATACAATGAAATCCTGTACGCTAATCGAAAGAATGATAAAGTTTAAACTCTCTTAAGTTGGTGAAGATAAATTTTGGGTTATGAATTTAAGAATATAAATGTTTTTTTATTTGTGTCGATAGCAGTAATCGTTGCTCTGGTGCTGTTGTTTATTATGAAAAATGGAAAGCCTATCAACGGCCATATGAAAATTTTTATTCTTGCTGGGCAATCTAATATGAAAGGCACTGCTAACGGAGATTTATTGCCAAATGATTATAAAATATTGAACGAGAATATTTTTTTATTTCAAAATGACAAGTGGAACAATTTAGCTCCTCAGAAAACAATCCGGGATTTTCTCAGATGCCGCAACAGTACTTTCGGACCGGAAATTTCATTTGGATACGAAGCAGGCAGGGCTATGCCGGAGCATAAAATTGGTCTAATGAAATTTGCAGCGTCAGCCACATCAATGTACTCGTGGATACCGGAATGGGATAGAAAGAAAGCAAACTTAGAAGACGATAAAAAACATGGTTCTTTGTATAAAGAGCTTTTAGCAGCTATACATAAAGCTACAGATGATAGGGATGTTGAATTTCTTGGTGTGCTTTGGATGCAGGGCGAAAGCGACAGCAAGGATAGAGTCTCTGCTAATGAATATGAAAAAAACTTGGAATCTTTTATCAAAAAATTACGTCAGGATTTAAATGCGCCGCAACTTCCTTTTATGATAGGTCTTGTTAATAATAATGCTGAATATGTGGAAATAATACGCCAGGCACAAAAAAATATAGCAAAAATACTTCCGTTTATTACAATAGTGCCAACAGATGGACTTACCAGAATCGAAGGTGGTGTCCATTATGACGCTAATGGGCAGATTGAGTTGGGAAAGCGTTTTCTAAACGCATATTTGAAAATGTAAGTTAATATCAGAGAAATTACGAGAAACAATAATTGTGGACTCACTAAACAAAGAACTGCTGTATGTTGCATACAATTTTCCTCCTTTTATAGGTGCTGGAGTTGCCAGAACGGAGCAAAACAGTCAGGCGTTGCTTAAGTATGGCTGGCAACCCACCTTATTAGTTGCAACGGCAGAAAATAGCGAAGAGGTGGACAAAAAATACGCCCAAATGGGAATAAAAGTTCTTAGGGCCAGCAGTGTAATAAATGAAGGCAAAGTCCGGTGTTTGCCTCGTGGAACAGGGACGGACAAAGAATCATTTTGCACAAAACTAAAGCGTACGTTTGCAAAATGGGCGCTTATTCCGGAGCGTCAGGTGCTTTGGAAATTGCCTGCTCAGCAATTGGCAATCAAATCCTCGCATCAGCACAAATGGAAGTGTGTTTTCAGTACATCTCCTCCGTTAACGGCAGGATGGATAGGTATGAATATCGCCAATCGTCTGAAATTGCCTTTTGTTCTTGAATTTAGAGATATTATAAGTGACGATTTCGAAGGCGGTCCTCCCACGGCAATGCACAGAGAGATTGCACGAAAGATCGAAAGGAAAGTGGTTCATTCAGCCTCTAAAATCATTGCCGTAAGCCCGGGCATTAAAGACTGGGTTATGGATAGGCATAAAATCAAAAGCGAACTGATTGAGGTTATACCAAGTGGTTATGATCCAAAAGATAAGGAAAGTTTCGATGCTCTGCCGACAACCCCCAATGACCGTTTTACAATGATTTATGCCGGAGCTTTTTATCGACATCGCAAGCCTGATACATTGCTCAAAGCGGTAAAAAATCTTATTGACAGAGGACTTGTTCCTGCCAATAAATTAAAAGTAGTTTTTGTTAGCAACCTGATGCCATCGGTAATATCGCAGTATCAACTTGATAATGTTGTTGAGACCTTTGCGATGATGCCGCGTGAAAAAGTTCTGCATCTATATGCAAATTCAGATTTATTACTTCTGATTTGCGACAAATGTGATTATCAGAATGTAACCATACCTGGGAAAATTTTCGAATATATTATGACTGAAAAACCTATTCTTGGGCTACTCGGATTGGACAGTGTTACAGCACAGATAATGAAAGAATTGAATAATAGCGCAATTGCAGATGCCGAAGATGTGGAAGGGACAACTCAGCAATTGCTTTTACTGTACAAACAATGGGAAAGTGGAAAGGTTGTAACACATGGAAAAGAAATACTTGAAAAATTCAATTGTTATGGATTGGTAAAACGATTGGCATTGGTTTTTGATGAAGTTTGCAGCGGGAACAAACTAAACTAAATTTATAATGGTAACAAAAAAGGATATTGTCGTGCTAAATGGTAAGAAAGTATTGGTTACAGGTGCCGGAGGATTTATAGGCTCGCATCTTGTTGAGGCGCTGCTTGAGAAAAACGCTCATGTTCGTGCTTTTGTGAAATACAATTCACGCGGCGATTGGGGGTTTATCTCCGAGTTGCCTCGCGATGTGATGAAAAATGTTGAAGTGGTATCTGGCAATATCGTCGATCCGTTTTTTACGAGAAAAGCTGTTCATGGCTGTGATTATGTCTTTCATCTTGCCGCTTTGATAGGAATACCTTACAGTTATGTTGCGCCAAATGATTACGTTTCTGTCAATGTTCAGGGTACGCTCAATATTTTGCAAGCGTGCCGTGACGAAAGAACTCCTCGATTGATACACACATCAACAAGTGAAACCTATGGTACAGCACAATATGTCCCCATCGACGAGAAACACCCTATGCAGGGACAATCGCCTTACTCTGCCAGCAAGATTGCAGCAGATAAAATGGTTGAATCGTATTACAAATCTTTTGACATGCCGGTGGTAACTGTCAGGCCGTTCAATACTTATGGCCCAAGACAGTCGGCAAGAGCGTTTATTCCTACGGTAATAACTCAGGCTCTGACGCAAAAAGAAATTTTTATGGGTTCCCTCGATCCTGTACGCGACATGACTTTTGTTAGGGATACTGCAGAAGGGTTTATTGCTGTTGGGCTTTGTGATAAAGTTATAGGGCAGGTTGTTAATCTTGGGGTAGGCCATGGCGATACGATTGGGACAATGGTCAAGACTATCTTGAAGATACTGGAGAAAGAAAATATGCCAATCAGACAGGATTCTTCAAGAGTGCGCCCTGTCAAAAGCGAAGTGATGAGATTAATTAGCGATAACACAATTGCCCGTGAGGTTTGCAGCTGGAGGCCAATGTATGATCTGGAAGCCGGTCTTCAGCAGACAATAGATTGGATTAAAAAAAATCTGGCTTTGTATAAGCCTGAAATTTACTCGGTATAAAATTAATTTAGAGGTAATTATGAAAGCAGTGATTTTGGCTGGCGGTAAAGGCACAAGGTTGAGACCATATACTACAGTTTTTCCTAAACCTCTTGTGCCGGTTGGCGATATGCCGATTTTGGAAATTATTTTAAGACAGTTGAAGAATAACGGTATCGAAGAAATAGTACTAGCGGTTGGACATTTGGCAGAGCTTATAGAGGCTTTCTTTGGTGACGGTAGAAAATTTGGGTTAAAAATAACTTATTCTAGGGAAGATAAGCCCCTTGGCACCGCAGGGCCACTATCCCTGATTGATGGTTTAGATTCTGATTTTATTGTTATGAACGGCGACCTTCTTACTACGCTGCCTTACAAAAATCTTGTCGAAAAACATAAAGCTGAATCGGCTATGGCAACTATTGCAGTACACAAAAGAGAGGTTAAAATCGACTTGGGGGTTTTAAAGTATGATGATGCCAGCAATATTGTTGAATATATTGAAAAGCCTACTTATCATTATTCCGTAAGTATGGGTGTTTATGTTTTTTCGCCAACTGTTATGCAATATGTAAAAAAAGACAAATACCTCGATTTTCCAGATCTTATACACATTTTGCTCAATAAAAAAGAAAAGGTGTATGGATATCAGAGCGAAGATTACTGGCTCGATATTGGGCGAGCGGATGATTATCAGCAGGCTGTAGATGAATTTGAGTCAAATAAGCGGTTATTTTTTAATGATTAAAGTTTAGTTAAGGATGTTATTATGGATTGGAAAGTTCCGTTAAGTGATATTTCTTTTGACGAACGCGAAGAGCAGGCTGTTATAGAAGTAATAAAGTCTCGTTGGTTAAGCATGGGTTCAAAAACTCAGCTTTTCGAAGAAAAGTTTGCAGAATTAACAGGAAGCAAATACGCCATTGCAGTATCTAACTGTACTGCTGCAATGCATATGTCTCACCTTGCTATGAATGTGAAACCTGGTGATGAAGTAATTACACCGAGCCTTACGTTTATTGCAACGGTAAATACTATACTTGCGGCTGGCGCAAAACCAGTTTTTTCTGATGTTGAAAGTTTGGACAAATGGTGTATTGGTGTCAAAAACATCGAACCGCTGATTACCTCTAAAACAGTAGGGGTGGCAGTTGTTCATTATGCAGGCTATCCTGCAAATATGACCGAGATTGTTTCTCTCTGCAGAAAGCACAATCTTTACCTCATAGAAGACTGTGCGCATTCAGTAGGCACTTATTGGCAGGGTAAGCACATGGGCAGTTTTGGGAAATTTGGCTGTTTCAGCTTTTTTTCAAATAAAAATATGACCACTGGCGAAGGTGGAATGCTTGTTACAGATGATGACCAGTTGGCGGAAAAAGCTCGATTACTGCGATCTCACGGGATGACTACCCTAACATGGCAAAGACACAAAGGGCATGCATCGAGTTATGATGTTGTTCTTCCAGGATATAATTATCGTATTGATGAAATTCGTTCCGCAATAGGGCTGGTTCAGTTGTCAAAATTATTCGAAAATAACAAAAAACGAGCATTGCTTGTTGATGCATACCGCAGAAGACTTGCGAATACTCCAAATGTTTCGGTGCCTTTTGCGGCGAATGAGGGAAAGAGCAGCTATCATATTTTCCCCATATTGCTTGATTCTAAGGTCAGCCGAAGTTCTGTGATTGCTATGATGAAAGAAAAAGGAATACAAACCAGCATTCATTATCCTGCGGCTCATCTATTTACATATATGAAATCTTTTCTTGGTACAAGAGAGAACACATTGCCTTTGACGGAAAAAATCTCCAGCAATGTTTTAACGCTGCCGCTTTACCCTGATATGAGTTTTGAACAAGTGGCGACGGTTGTAAATTCTCTAAATGACTGTTTGTGTAAATAGGATTTCAGTTGGCAGTAGTGTGTCTATTATGATGGAATCACCAAAATTTAAACTTGTAGCTATAACAACAGTTGCTGTTTCTATGAAAGCCTTCTATGAAGGCCAGTTTGAGGCGTTTAATCGGGCGGGATTTGAAACATTTGCAATTTGTGCTGAAGACAGTGAAGTGTCGAATTTCCTGCCGCCGGAAACGAAATTTATCCCAGTTAATTTTACTCGACTGGTTACTCCGTTAAAAGATATAAAACTTTTATGGCAGCTCGTTGGAATATTTAGAAAATATAATTTTGATATCGTTCAATATAGCACACCAAAGGCGGCGCTATTGGGGGCAATAGCCTCTTTTTATACCCGTGTTCCAATACGTATTTATCTTCTGTGGGGGCTTTATTACGAGGGACAACATGGCGTAAAAAGAGCCATCCTTAAATTTTTTGAAAAGGTAATTTGCTTTTTTAGTACACGGATATTGCCGGATTCTCGTGAAATGATCAGCTATATCCAGCAGCAGGGCGTTACGAAAGGTGCTAAATGTGGAATGATTTATAATGGCAGTGCTTGCGCTATTGACACAGAGGAATTTGAACCTGTAAAATGGAGTCAATCTGGCGAACAATTGAAGAGCAAGCTTGGCATACCAAAAGATGGAATTGTTATAGGGCTATTCTGCAGGCTAACCGGAGACAAAGGTGTAAATGAAATGATGACGGCTTTTCAAAGGATTTCTCAGGAAAGGCCGAATGTTTATCTGTTGGTAGTTGGAAGAGAAGAGCAGAAAGACAGGCTGCCATCTGGCACAATGGATGTAATTAACAATCATCATAGAGTGTTTCGATTGGGTTGGCAGGAGACACTTCTGCCGTGTTATGCAGCTTTGGATATCTTTTGTTTGCCAAGTTACCGTGAAGGGTTTCCTCAATCCTTAATCGAAGCACAGGCGATGGGGGTGGCGGTTGTTACTACAAACATTGTAGGAGCTCGAGAAACAATTGTGAATAATCAGACCGGACTTTTAGTAGAGCCTAAAAATAGTCAGACGTTGTATGCAGCATTGAAAAAACTTTTGGATAACTCACAATTGCGAAAAGAATTTGCAAAAAATGGAAGAGAAAGAGTTGTTAAAATGTTTGGCCGAAAAGAATTTTTACAAGCTATGGTAACGCACCACTTGAATCTGCTAAAAAACTAAAAACACTAAAAACAAGATGTACAAAATAGTTTTACTAAATAAGCATTATTTATTTCAGGCAGCTCTTCTCCATATTCAGGGCATTCCAACCGGATTTATAAGTTCCCTGGGGCAGGAGTTTGTAGCGGCGTTGTACGAAGCTATTGCAGAAGATAAAAATAGTTTCGGCTTCGTTGCAGTGGAAGATGATAAGGTGCTTGGCTTTGTTGCGTTTACGACCAATCTATCAAGGCTATATAAATATGTGGCTTTTAAAAAAGGTTTCAAATTTTCTTTTATCCTTGCAAGAAAAATGATGTCCATACAAAATATTAAAAAGGTATGGGCTAATCTATTGTATCCTAAGAAAATGAAAGAAATGGATTTGCCGGATGCTGAATTGCTCTCAATAGCAGTAGCCCCTGAAGGCAGAGGCAAAGGAATTGCACAACAGCTTGTTGATGCCGGCTTTGAAGAATGCCGAAAACGCGGTATTGATAAAGTTAAGGTGTTAGTGGCTGCTGATAATGAAGCTGCTAATAAATTATATAAAAAGTGCGGGTTTGACTTTAAGATGCAAATTGACAGCCACGGTGTAAGCAGCAATATTTACATTGCTGAAGTGAGACGGGAATAATAGCGGTCAGTAATCAGTTTTCAGCTATCAGCAGTCAGGTGTAAGAAGTTAGAAATCTGAAGTTAGAAGTTAGAAACAAAAAAAACAGCGTTAATCCGCGAAATCTGTGTCAAAAGAAGTTAGAATTAGTTTTCAGCTATCAGCAGTAAGTTGTCGGTTTCTTTGCGTCTTCGCTTGTCCCGCCATAGCCGGTTCCTTAGTAGCCTTGCGAAGTAGGATGGCGACGGCGGATGCCTTCGTGGTAAAAAACAGCGTCAAAAGGAAAGTTCTGAATGAGCAAAAAAAATATAATAAAATATTGGATTGATACATCGGATAGGGATTATAAGACGATGGAAACCCTGTTTAATTCCAGCGATTATCACTGGGGACTTTTTGTAGGACATCTTGTTTTAGAGAAACTTTTGAAAGCAATATATGTGCAAAATATAGATATTAATCCGCCTCGAATCCATGATTTAGTCCGGCTCGCAGAGAAATGTAATATTCCCACAGATAACGAAAAGCTTGATAAGCTCGAGTTTATTACACGATTCAATCTGAATGTGCGATATCCGGATTATCAACAGGAGTTTTATAATATTTGTACGAAAGAATTTTCGTTAGATGCGTTAAAAACTATTAATGAGGTAAGACTATGGCTGCAGAGCTTAATCAGGATATCCTGAAAACTATCAATGCGTATTTGAATGTTTTGCGTGAACACCATTTGAGTTTTGAATCGGTATGGCTGTTTGGCTCCTTTGCGGAAAACAGAGCGTTTGAGGATAGCGATATTGATATCGCAATGGTTATGACCGGCGTTGAAAATAAGTTTTACAAAGAACTTGAACTGACAAAGTATCGCAGAGGAGTTGATTCCAGAATTGAACCTCATATTATTAATGCCGACGACATTGACTCTCCCCTTTATAAAGAGGTAACAAAACGAGGAATCAGAATAGCCTGACGTAGCGTCAAAAGAAGTTAGAAATAGTTTTCAGCAATCAGCGGTCGGGTATAAAAAGTTAGAAATCTGAAGTTAGAAGGGAATAATAGCGGTCAGTAATCAGCTATCAGTTTTCAGTTATCAGCAGTAAGTTGTCAGTTTCTTTGCGTCTTCGTGCCTTCGTGGTAAAAAACAGCGTCAAAAAAAGTGAGATATTACTATGAAAATATTCCAAAACAAAAAGCATTTCCCAGTTTTGTTTGGTATCGCGATGTTCATTGCGATTGTAGTTATTATGTTCATTGCCAATTCCAAAGCATTGGTAAAGTTAGAACTAAATCCACCCATTGACGGAGTGGCTAAACTGTCAACAGTGGGCGGTCGGCTTGTAGTGGTTTCAGGCACAAATGAAATGCAGGTTCGAGATTGGAATGATATAACAAAAAACCCGCTAAAAATACTAAATCAGGCTGACAAAGTAGCTTTGATGGCGGACAGCAGGCTTTTCAGGATACCATCTGACAAACCTGATACCGTTGAAATAGAATGCCTCAAAAAAGACTGCAATCCTCTGAAAATACCGCTTGGCTACGGTATGCGATGTAATATGTTGAGCGTAAATAGAACCGGTCAAACCGCCGGTCTTGTCAATGTGAATATATCCGGCAAAAACAGCGGCAATTCGTATTCAAAATTTTCGATTGCAATTATTGCATCAAACCAGCTTTCAGAAATTACAACAATTGAAAATAGCGATGGCAGCCTGGAGTTATTTGATATCAGCGTCTCTGACGACAGTCGGTATATTGCTATTGCAGGCCAAAAAAACAATCTTGGCTGGCTCGGTGTGATAGATATAAATAAAAAACAGCTTTTGTGGGAGCAAAGTTCTGATTCGAGTTCTAAATTTGTTTGTGCGGTGTTTTCTCCAAAGAGTCAGATGATATATGTCGGGGGAGCGGGAAGAGATGTACTCGTCTTTGATGTCGCCACAGGAAAATTGGCAAACAAATGGCAAATGGCTGAAACAAAAGTTGCAAACAAAAAACAATTCACCCCGACTATAGCCGTGAGTAATGACGGTCGCCTCGTTGCGACGGCAACCGAACCGGCGGGGGTAATATATCTTTGGGACACTCAAAGCAGCAAGCTTGTTAAAACCCTGCCTGTCGGCCACATACTTATTACCGGAATAGCCTTTTCGCCGGATGGCCGTTATATTGCCGCCGGAGCGGTTCTTATGAAAAACAAGATTAAAATATGTAATGTGCCGAGGGTGCGTTAGTTTTTTTTATCTTGCGGGCGTTGATTTTTCATAGCCTTGCGTAGAGTATGCTTTGCCGAATAAGAGGTCATAAACCAAGTGCCTCATTGTATAAGCGGTTTCTGAAGAGAAGAAATCTCGAGTCGGCACTTCATTGAAATTCGAATCATATATTCCCTCCGCGTTCAATACGCTGTAATCTTCCGAAAGTTTTTCGAGAAATCTGAAATAAGCCGACATAGGCTGCCTCGCCCACTGAAGCGTTTTCATCGGAAGATAACACATCTGATAGCCGGCGTTATTTTTCAAATCAACAAGTGGATAATTACTCCACACCACCCCATCAACCGTATAACGGGACAAATTGCCATCATCTAATTTATAGCCCAATTTGTCATATATTTGGTCGCCTTCAAGAGTTGGCAGGTGGTCGCCCAAAAACAGGATGAGAGTTGGTTTTGTTGAATTTGTTTTGATATGTTCAACAAGCCGTCTCAATGCACGGTCAGAATCAAGCAAACCATTGGCATAAGATTCCAATATTCCATTTTCTTTTTCATTCAGTTTCGCTGAATTAACCTTGATGGCATCGTCATAATTATCATATCTGCCAGCTTTGAACGGATAATGGTTTTGAATAGTCATAAGGTATAAAAATACAGGACCCTTTTCCCTTTCCAAAACATCCAGAGCTTCCGACACGAGGGAGTCGTCTGATATAAATTCACCTCTTTTATCGGTATGTTTCATATTTTCAAGCGAGATAAATTCATCGAACCCAAGATTCGGCACAACAGTGTCTCTGCTCCAGAAATTTCTGTAATAGGGATGTATCATCACAGTTTTATAGTTTGCCAAACTGCTCAAAACGCTCGCAATAGATGATGTCTCCCGGCGAGCATACAAACGATAAGGGACTATTTGCGGCGAAAACAAAGCAAGAGGAAATCCTGTGATGAGTTCGAATTCTGCGTTTGCGGTCTTGCCGCCGAAAGTCGGAGAAAACCATTTTACATAATTTTGTTTTTTCAGCTCCTGGAAATACGGATTAACAGGCGCTGAATATTCTACAGATGGCAATTTTGTCATATCAAAAAAAGATTCGGAAACGAATACTATAATATCAGGTCGAAAGTTGCGGTCGCTTTCGCTGTTTTTAGCCATTGGCAGGCCGTCAACGATTTTTTTAATTGTTTCTTTGCTGTAGTTTTCGGCATAAATTTTGGGGATGGCCGTGATGTTGTTTAGAAATGCAACCAAAAAGCCCTTTCGATGATATTCATTTGTCAGGTCGGGAGCCGAAACAAAAATATTGTCTGATTTAGGCGGCGTAATATGAAAACGTTCACCACATTCGATGCCGATTATAACTAATAGGCTGATTATAAATATTATTGTCCTCTTTCTGAATTTAAGCGGAAGTCTGGGCAATAGCGGTATAATTATTATCGCGGCAAGCAGACCTGCCAGAGATATACCCAAAACCAGCATAACAACTGTCCTTGGGTCAGACATTGAATTTGCAGCCTTCAAACCTTCCGATACAATCAAAATATCCCACGGAAACAAAGGTTTGTTGCCATTGACGTATTTCATATAGTTAATTTGTGCTAACAGAGAAATTGGTACAAAAGTCAAAAGCCATGCTAATCCGTAATTATTGAAAAGCGCATACCACAAACCAAGCATTGAAAAAATAGTCAACAGGTAAGCCAAAACGGGTAATGAGCTGAAAAAATTAAAATACTGACTAATGTTGCGCCACGCGATTGCTTCAGGCAGGATAATTAAAAATATCGCGGACAAACACAAAAATGAAATGCCCCATCGCCTGTTTCCGCTGATTTTTTGAGCTTTGTCGAAAAGCAGACTTAGTATTAAGCGAAATTTCAATTCGTCAGCTCCCCAGGGGCAGATTCACTCTTTTTTTTCGGTATTGCTCCACGAAACCCTTCCATTTTCAAAAATCCCATCTTCCATACCGCCGCTGCTGAAATTATAATCACAAGCAAAAATAACGCCGCCGCGTATCTGGTTCTTATTTGGCTGATAATTATGCCCAATAGCGCGTACAGCCCGGAGAAGAAGTAGCAGAGCCTGACAGTTTTTTTTAGAGATAGTCCCCTGTCAATCATTTGGTCGTATATATGCCCGCGGTCAGAAACAAACAGCGGTCTTTTGTTCAGCCACCTTCTGGCAAGCGCAACAGCCGTATCGAGAATGGGAAAACCGAATACAATAATTGATGCCATCCACCATCGCGGGCTGCGTCTGGCAAAAAGAATCATCAAAGCAGCCACGGAAAACCCCAGCAGCATACTTCCCGCATCACCCATAAAAATTTTCGCGGGGTTTTTGTTGTATGGCAAAAATCCGCATACTCCGCCTACCAATGCCAGGCAAACTATCATTCGCACGGGGTCGCGAATTTCGCTTGCACCCCATGTAGCCAGATGAACGGACAGCACGAGCATCGCAACTGTAATGATTGCGGTAACGCCGCCGCATAATCCATCGAGTCCGTCAATAAGATTCAGCGAATTTGTTGCGCCCAAAACCGTGAAAATTACAATCGGTACGCCGATCGCCCATTCGACAGAAGCCGGTATAGACAATCCAAACGGGCTTAAAAAAGGATTGAGCATAGGCATTACGCCCGCGGCAATCAGCGATATGGACGCGATCATCTGTCCAATGATTTTGTGCGATGGTCTCAAGTCATAAACATCGTCCACCAGCCCCACAAAACACGCTATCGCAGAGCCGGTCAAAATCCCCGTAAGCCATCTGAACATTCCGACATCTTTATTAAAACACCAGGCGCCTGCCAAAACACCCGCAGCAAGGCCGATGAAAATGCCCACTCCGCCGAGATATGCTATCGGTTCTTTATGGGTTTTGACCGTAGCATTGGGCTTGTCAACGATTCCGTATTTGATGGCGATTTTTTTGCAGAACCACGTTGCCAGCATCCCGAAAACAAACGAGATGACCAGCACCGGCCAGAATTGAAACGTCCAGCTTAAAGGTCTATTGGGTCCGACAAAATGTCCAAATATCATTTCAGATTTCCTTATAACGATTTTTTAATCCAAACCTCGGCATCGTATCTCAACATCCGCAATTTATCTTCAAAGCCGTCAAATTTAATCTTTAGTTTTTTTCCAGCCATTTGCTGCAAAATCCATTTTGGGAAATCCGCCCCTGCTCTGATGCTCAAAGGCGCTCCTCCTCCGAATCGGGGATTAATTTCTATAAATTTTAATTGCTTATCTTTGGTTAAAATCAGCTGGACAGTAATTACGCCTGGTCCTGCGCCGAGTTTTCCAATCAATTTTGACGTTTGACGCATAACCATTGAATTTTTGCTCGTTTCGCTCTTGCTCACTTCGCCGGCTCGCGTCTCGATTCGTTTCCTTGGCACAACGCATTTTACTTCGCCGTCAAAACCGACAAACACATCGCAGGTGAATTCCTGACCTTTTATAAATTCCTGCACGATGCAGTTCGGCACTTGCTTTGAATAAAACAAAAGTTCGCTGCGATTTTTTGCCGTTGCCGTTCCTCTGCTGGCGTAGCCGTCCCACGGCTTCAAAAAACAGGGATATTTAATTTTTTTACTTAAAGCCTGTCTTGGCGTGAAAGTTTTTGGCGTGTCAAATCCGTTTTTCGCGAGAAACTTAAAAGTTTTTCGTTTGTCCTGACATATATCCACAACTTCATAATCTGAAACTAATACCATACAGCCCGCGGCGGAAAATTTTTCCTTATTTTTAGCAAGAGTTTTCAAATCAAGGTCAACCGTCGGCACAATGAGTTTTACATTGTTTTGTTTTACAATGTCTAATAGCTGTTTGATATATTTGTTATGCCCGACGGAATTAACGATAAATTTTTTATCGCACAGTTGCAGTGCGGAACTCAACTCGGTCATTTCCGCGCCAAAAAATTCGCAGTTCAGCCCCAATTTTTTCGCTGCTTGCCTGAAACTATTCAGCAGGCCGACCCGCCTGCCGATGCAGGTGAACAGCACATTAAAATTCTTGCAATCACCGTCTTTATGCTTTACCATAATTTCCTATACAGAATAAACTTACCAGATTTTATATTATTATAGGACTGCTGTCCATAATAATTGCTGATATGATATTTTCGGCTATTTAAGAGGGTTTTTTAACGTGATAAAATGCATTGCCTTTGATATGGACGACACGCTTTATGATGAGCGGGACTACTATGGCAGCGGGTTTGCCGCGGTCGCCGGTCGTATAGCAGCCGATTTCAGGCTGCCTGTTGGAGAGATTTTCCATACTTTGCGTGGCATCTTCGACAGCGGAAATCGCCAAAATACCTTCGATGCCGCTGCCGCCGAAATGGGCATTATTTTTAAAGAGGGCTATATCGAAAAATTAGTAAAAATTTTTCGCGAACATACCCCGGATATAAATCTGCCCGCCGACAGCAGGGCGGTTCTGGAAGATTTAAAGCAGCGTTATAAATTAGGTCTCATAACCGATGGCTATCTCCCTGCCCAGCGGCTGAAACTAAAATCGCTTGATATAGAAAGGTTTTTTGACTGCATTATATATACCGAAGAACTTGGCAGAGAAAATTGGAAGCCCTCGCCCGTGGGCTTTGAAAAACTGATTGCCGTTCTGAAAATTCCGCCGCCGCAATGCGTCTATGTCGGCGACAATCTCGAAAGAGATTTTTCAGCCCCGAACAAAATGGGCATTAAAACAATAAGAATAATTCGAGAGAACAGAATCCATTTCGGCAAAGCCGCCAACGCCCACGCCGCGGCCAATTACGAAATTGATTCGATTTCAAAACTGCCGGATTTATTGAGACAGATTGATGGCCTATAAATTTTTTAAAAGACTGTTCGATATTTGCGTTTCTCTTAAACTGATAATTTTGCTGCTGCCGGTCTATTTAATAATTATCATTATGATAAGATTGAATAGGGACGGAAAGGCGATTTTTAAACAAACCCGTGCAGGCAAAAACGGCAAACCTTTCACCTTTTATAAATTCCGCACAATGAAGCCGAACGTGAACCCATTCGGCGCAAGCCCAAAATCGGGAGACGACCCGCGGTTGACAAAAATCGGAATTTTTCTGCGAAAAACATCTCTCGACGAACTTCCGCAGCTTTTCAACGTACTAAAAGGCAATATGAGCCTTGTCGGCCCTCGCCCGCTGTATGTCGAGCAAATCGCAGAATGGAATGATGAACAAAAAAAACGGCTGTTAGTAAAGCCTGGTTTAACAGGACTTGCCCAAATCAACGGTCGGGGCGAACTTACAATAGAAGCCAAACTTGCCTTCGATGTTGAATATGTAAAAAAAGCGTCATTTTTATTTGATTTAAAAATTATTTTTATGACAATAGGGCTGGTTTTGGGCAGTGCGAATATATATGAAAAAAATTACTCCCGGAACGAAAAAACCAGAGGACAAAAAGATTAAAAAACATTTTTTATTTTTTATATTATTTTTTTATTCAGCGGTTTTTGGTCTTGAGCCGGCGCAGATTCTGCTCATTGCCAATTCAGATGTGAACGAATCCATCGAGTTGGCCGAGTATTATTGCAAAGCAAGAGCCGTTCCGGTTGAAAACATCTTAAAAATTTCACTTGGCGCAGGCCTGTCAGAACAGATTAGCCGGCAGCAGTACAATGATATTCTTGCCGCCGCCGTCAGAAACGAACTTACACAAAAGAGGCCTCCAGACCAGATAAAATGCCTTTTAACGATGTATGGCGTTCCGCTCAAAGTCGCCTCGGCAGGAGCGATAAAAAACTCCGAGCAGATTCTTCCAAAACTTACAGAGACGTTTGACGCGAAAAACAGGGAATTTAAAATCGCCCTCCAGCGTCTCGGCAAACTCGGCAGAGCGGAGATGGCAGACCCAAATCCGCCTCCGGCAGAGAAATTTGAAGACATTCTGAAAAGTCTTCCCGACAGGGCAAAACAGGCCGAGAAAAGAATCCAGTACCTTGATAACGCAGACGAGCGAGCTAAACAGCTTGCCCAATTATCCGAACTCTCGAATCGTATAGGCATCCTCGCCAATGTCATCGCGACTCTCAAGGCCGAAATCGACAAATGCAAAGGCATAGAGACTTCCGCTTCTGTTGACAGCGAGCTTTCGATGGTTCTCTGCGGCGATTATGATTTATACCGCTGGCAGAAAAATGAATTGCAGAATCTGCCGTCCTGGATGCCTGCAAAAACCATTATGGTTTGCCGGTTGGATTCGCCGTCGCTGGAAATTTCAAAAGGTTTGATTGACAAAGCAATATCCGCCGAGAAAAACGGCCTTGCCGGAAACGCTTATATCGACAGGCGCTACCCGAAAATCTCCGACAAGCCCGTACTATACTCTTATGAGTATTACGACCGCTGCCTGAATAATCTTGCCGAAATGCTTGGCCATAGGACAAAACTGAAAGTGATAGTTGACAGCAACGGCTCTCTTTTCCCCATCGGCTATTGCAAGAAAACCGCTCTATACTGCGGCTGGTACAGCGTGAAAAAATATATCGATGCCTTTGAGTTTGTCCCCGGAGCGGTGGGATTCCACATTGCCAGTTTTGAAGCACAAAATCTCCGCAATGCCTCAAGTTCAAACTGGTGTCCTGCCTTGCTCGCTCACGGCATAACCGCTACGCTCGGACCTGTTGACGAGCCTTATCTGCATTCGTTTCCAGAGCCGGATAAATTTTTCGCAGAACTGCTCGACGGCAAAACACTCGTCGAGGCGTTTTACAGAACAAACCCGTTCAACTCATGGCAGCTTATCCTGCTCGGCGACCCGCTTTACACGCTCAACATAAAATAACACGCCGAATGTAATTACTATCGCGATAAAAGCCGTCAGCATCGCCTCTTTTCCCATAACCTTATCCGTAAGCGCAGCGTATATTTTCAAAGCCGCCACATCAGCCGCTGCGACAAGCAGACCGACAATTTTATTTTTCAGCGTCAGACCAAGTATTAAACCGGCCACAATAAAACAGACAAAATAAACCGCGAATTCAAAAAATGTGCCCCGCGCGATAAAGCCCGCTCGCACAAGCCCCGGAATCAGAGCGGGACAAACCACCGCCGGCACAATGATCGCCCGCCTGCCGGGAAGAAGCGTAACCGTCAGCATCGCCACTGCACCCCCGACTACATTAGCCGCAAAATCCAACCCATCCATTCCGCGATGGACAAACCGCTGCAAAATCTCATCGACAACGCCATAGAGCAGAAGTATTATTAGTATCAGCCACGGTTTGAGCTTTCGCCAGTTCGCCTTTTCTTCAAAGCTGACGGCAAACCACAGCAGAAAACCGAACAGCATATACGCCACAAAGTGCATAGTTTTGTCGCTCATTCCCATATTTCGCGTCCATCTCGGCACGGGAATGTGCGTTACCACAAATATCCCAATCCAGTATATCGCCAGCACAACGCTGAACAGTTTTCGTTCCCTGCTCATTTGCATAATCTTATCTTTCATTAAGTATTGTTTTTATACCACAATTGGGTATCATAGACGAGTGAAAATTGTTTTTCAGGAGTTGTCGTATGTTTGATTCATTAGTAAAGGAATTTACGTCCGAGCCGGTTATATGGACAGTAGTAGGTCTGGCCGGCCAGTTCACATTTGGCGGAAGGTTTGTTATCCAGTGGCTTGCCAGCGAGCTAAAAAAACAATCGCACGTTCCGGTTTCATTCTGGTATCTCTCTCTTGTCGGCAGCATCATAATGCTTATTTACAGTATTCACAGACAGGAGCCGATTATTGTTATGGGCTTTGTGCTTAATATTTTAATTTACGTTCGCAATTTGCATCTTATTTACATACACAAAAAAACCGGCGAAATTACCCCGGTCGAAAAAGATGAAGACTGATTTCTGAAAGGGTACAATATGAAAAAGAACATAATTTTCGCAGTGATTTGTTTGTGCGGCGCGTATGTTTTTGCCGCCGATGAAATAATCAGACTGCCAGAACCAAAACTCAACGGCTCATATTCGCTCGAACAGCTTATAGCCGCTCGCAGAAGCGTTCGTGAATTTACCGATGAGCAGGTGAAAATAAATCAGCTTAGCCAGTTATGTTTCGCCGCCCAGGGAATCACCGACAAAGAAAAAAAACTTCGCGCTGTTCCCTCGGCCGGTGCAATATATCCGATGCAGGTACACGCCGTTATGCCCGATGGCTTATACCTGTACGACCCTGCCGCGCATACTTTGATTAAAAAACTATCCACAGACATCAGACCGATGCTTTTTGTTGCGTCTTTCAGGCAGCAGGTTGTTCAGAAAGCTCCCTGTACTATTATTATTTCCGGCTCTGCCAGAAAAATCGAAGCCAAATATCGCGGCAAAGGCGAACGTTTCATTACTCTCGAAGCCGGCCACATAGCCCAGAACCTTCATCTTCAGGCTGTCGCCGAAGGCCTCGGCTCCGTTCCCATCGGCAGTTTCGACTCAAAATCAGTCGCTCGAATATGTAATTTTACCGAAGAGTACGAACCGCTCTACCTGATTTGTCTCGGAACTCCTGCGCAAAAACCCGCTCTTGAACCGCTTGCCGCCGCTCCGCAGGCAGGCCGCGGCGCACCTGCCCCCGCAGGTTTGGACGCGATGAGAGTTGTTGTCATTGTTCCTGCGATGTATTTCAGCGATATGGAATTTTTCGGCGTTCAGGAAACTCTCCAACTGGTCGGCATTATCCCTGACATTGCCGCTATGACGATAGAAGAAATGAAAAGTCAAAACAGAAGAGACATTGTTAAACCCAACGTGCTGATTAAGGACATCAGCGTTGACGATTACGATGCGTTTATATTTGTCGGCGGGCCGGGCGTAAGGGAGTATGTTTCGAGTCAGACAATTTTGAAGCTTGTCCGCGCCGCGAATGAAAAGAAAAAAATCATCGCTGCCATTGATAACGCTCCTGGGATTTTCGCTATGGCAGATGTTGTTAAAGGGAAAACCGTTGCCAGTTTCCCATCGGAGCATAAAAGGCTTATTACAGCAGGCGCGATTTGGAAGAACTCTGATGTTGAGGTTGACGGCAACATCATTACCGCGGCCAATCCGGATTCCGCTCGTCGGTTCGGCTCTGCCGTCATTGGCGCTCTTCGCCAGCAAACAAAATAATGCCTGTGGACGCAAGTCGAGACATCAATGGAGAGAGTTTATTTTATTTGTCATCTCTTCCGTTGTTTTTTTGATTATTTCGTTTCGCTGCGTAAGCTCTTTCACGAAGCTGTTGCCGTCGTAAGTCCCTCTGACGGCCTGGAAATCGGCGGCTTTTACTTTTTGGTCGCCGTCAATGCCGAAGCCGGTCTGCGTTATCTCTGTAAATTCCTTTCGGGCATCGGCAAGAATCAGATTGTTGAGCGTTTCGGAGCTATTTGACCAGTTGCTGATGATTTTCAGTAATTTTTCCCTGTCGGATGTTTGCGGGAGATTTTTAATTATGCCGTGGAGTTTTCTCGCTGACCACGACCAGCGATATTCGCCGTAATTGTCGTAGAAATGTTTTAATTTTTCCGTGATGCTTTGCAGGGTGCGCAAATTATCGTTTTCAATATCGTCGAGAAGGCTGTTTATACATTCTTCCGGCACGAGAAGGCCTGCGATGTCTAACCATTTGCCTGTGCCGAGGTCATTTGCCGATTCAATCATCTGCAGGATGTCAGAGGCGGAATTTGATTTCGAGGTTTTTAGTTTTTCGATGAGGCAGTCGCCGAGGAATTTTTTTATGGCGATTGTGTAATATTCAATTCCCTTGCTCAAAGCCGAGGCGTTGAAGTGCAGATTGTTGCAGACGACATCCTTTGAGGTGTTCATCTGGGTCGGCTGGAGATTGAGCAGTAAATCGAGTCCCTTGATAATTTTCTGGACGGTGTATGGGCTTAAAACGTCGAAAATAATCAAGTCTGTTTTTACGGGCGATTTGCGTTTGTCGCGTTTAGGCCATTTTTCGCCATCGCGGACGGTGCCGACCGTGCGAAGATTAACGCCCGGCACGATGACGCTTTTGCCGTTTTCTTCGGACAGATATGAAAATGGAATGTCGGAAGTGTCCGGATGCGCGTAATGCCTGCCCATTACGACGGAAAACGCGCCGATTCGAGCGGGGTACATTATATATGAATCGGAAGTTGTTTTTGTGCCGCGTTCGAGTACGCCCTGATGCATACTGCCGATTTTATACATATGATTGCTCTGGTTCGAGCCGCTGCCTGCGTTGAAGAAGCTGAATATGCCTGCGATGAGCAGGGTTGATTTGTGGTGTGTTACGGTGTATGGGCCTGCGAAGATTGAGCAGGCTTCGCCGTGGTGAAATCCGCAGTTCGCGAAGAATACGGAATTCTCGGCGGAAAATTGTTTTGTCAGTTGCGTTGACTGGCCGATGAAACAATCGGAGACGATTGAGCCTTCGCTGATTTTTGCGCCCTCGGCAATGATGAAGTCTTTGGCGATTACGCTCGCTCCGACTTCGGTTGGGTCGGCTGGGCAGCTTTTTATAGTTCCGTTTTCGAGGCGTTTGACGTTGCCGATTATGGCGGCTGGACCGATTTTGACGTTTTTAATTGTTCCGCAGTTTGTTAATTGTGCGCCGGCACCGATTGTGCCGATTTCGGATTTGACGGATTCGGTATATTGAGCGATGAGTTTTTGCAATTTTTCGAGGACAGTGGTTTTATGTCTATAAACTGCCATAATATAGGCGATTTGCGCGGTCAGGCCGTCAAAGATTGGGATTTCTCTTCCGCCTGCTTCGTTGATGACGACCGCTTTAACGCCGTTGCCGAAGGTTGATGTGCCCTCGACGGCGAGCAGGTCGATATGGTCGATTACGCAGTCGTTTTCGATGACGTAGTTTGCGATGTGGTTTGCGACATTTGCGATATAGACGTTGTCGCCGATTGCGCAGTTGTGCAGGTAAGCGTTGTAAATGCCTGCTGGTTTTGTTACGCCGCCGTAGAAATGTACCAGCTTGTCGAATTTGCCGAGTTTAATTTTGCCGGAGAATGTGGTGTTTTTGATTGTTTCGGGTTTGAAATCGGCGGCGACAAGTACGTTTTGCCAGTCGGCACAGGTGCAATTCTGGTTTTCAAGCTGTTTGATTTGCTTTTTGGTTAGTGGAATACGTTTCTCGTCATTCATCGTTAACTTCCCTGATAAACAATGCGGCTATTATACGAATAGGAATTAAAAAAACCAGAATAATACGGTGTGAGTAAAAAAAGTAAAAAAATTAAAAAACTTGCGCAAATTTTCCATTTTTTTTAGGGTGATTTTGCGGAAAAACTTGGTTTATAGGCACAAAAACCGATTCTGGATATTAAAGAGGCGCAAGTTTTTTGCAAAAAATTGAAAGTTTTTGCAATTTTTTGATGGTTTTTAACGATTTTAACCGCGGATTACGCTGATTTTCACGGATTTTGATGGGTTTTGATGTGGTTTTTTGTAGGTTTTATTCAGGATTAAACAATTCGGGAAATATCAATAGCCAGTATTCAGTATACAGGAATCGGCCTGACGACCGATGAGATTTTAATTTTTTTAGACAGGATAACAGGATTTTTTTTATGCGGGGTTGACAAAAAGGGGAGTAAAATAGATAATCATTGTCAGTTTTTGGATTGCAGACACAGGTTGTGATTCACTACAGAGGCGCAGAGAAAAAAACATAAGCACGAAAATGAAAAACTAAAAATGATAAACAAACAACAAGCCATTAAAGAATTGCAACAGCAAATAAGTTCAATTGAGCCATTAAAACATAATAAGAGATTTTCTCCAGAATTTACCAGGTGGCGTCGTGATACCCAAATAGCAATAGAACATATCTTTGGGAAAGATCGGCAACACTTAAATGATTTCAATAATATAAACTATAATTTAGGGAGATATAGTTCATCTATTCCAGATTCTGAATACCAGAAAGCCTTTGATGACGGATTAGATAATACACGTGCAATTCTTAAATCAATGATAAATGAAATTACAAAATATGGTATCGGCGAAGATAACCAATCCCCGCTTAATGCTATAGCAATAATTGAAAATCTATGCAAAAGATTTCACCGTGTAGCACGACAATTACAGGGACGGCACAATAATCGTTCTACTATTGAAATTGAGGATGAGTATGATGTTCAGAATTTGTTGCATGGATTATTAACCTTGTATTTTGATGACATCAGACCGGAAGAATGGACACCAAGCTATGCTGGAAGTTCAAGCAGAATGGATTTTCTCCTTAAGAAAGAACAAATTGTAATTGAAACCAAAAAAACAAGAAAGGGACTTGGATCTAAAGAAATTGGTGAACAGTTAATTATCGACATCCAAAAATACCAAGCTCATCCTGATTGCAAAACGCTTATATGTTTTGTATACGACCCAGAAGAGAAAATTCCTAATCCGAAAGGTATCGAGAATGATCTTAATCGTATAGAAGGTAGCTTGATTGTAAAAGTAATAATAGCACCAACTGGATTGTAGGATTTAATTTTACGCCTGACCAAATATTTAAAGTGAAAAATGATAAATCAATTTCCAGAGAAGCGATGGTACCTATATGATGATACAAATAGGAATATCAGATTGAAACATCCATATTGGCCAAATGCAGAAGTAAAATGCCCTTATTGTGAAGAACTAATGATAATAGAAAATTATAAAGCTCAGTGCTGTGGCAATGTTTTCAAAATTAGTTTTGGGGAAATTCGTCAAACTGAACCTGTAGGTAAGCATAATAAAGTCAACAACAGAGGTTGGAGCAGTTTACGGCCATTTACAAAGTAAATCTGCGTCTAAATAATTTGAAATAGCAGAATTGAGATTTGAAAAAATGGATTTCCGCCTGCGCGGGAATGACGGAGACGCACGCCGCGTCTCTACCGGATGAGATTGCCGCGGCCGAAGCGGCCTCGCAATGACGAAAAAGTGCGAAAAGTGGGAAAGTGTGAAGGGTGGGAACGGGAATAGTTTTAAGTTTTTAATTTTTAGTTTTGAATTGAGGAATCGCTTACGGCGATGAATTTTAAAAAGATCTCTCCACTGCGCTTCGCTTCGGTCGAGATGACAGCGGGTTGCGGCTTCGCAATACAACCGCAGACGACCAACCCTGTTATTGATTATCACGCCCTTTCAGGGCAGTAACAATCGGCGGTTAGATACGCTGGATTCCCGCCTGCGCGGGAATGACGAAAAAGTGCGAAAAGTTGGAAAGTGAGAAAAGTGTGAAGGGTGGGAACGTGTGAAGGGAATTTGAAAGTTCAGATTTGAAACAGACCCGTTCGACTTCGCTCAGGGCGACTTCGTCGGATTGCCGCGTTGGTCTGCGGCCTGTTCGCAATGACAACGAACCCCGTCATACAAGATGACGGGGCTAAACGACGGCCGATGAGATTTTAAAAAGATTGCTGCGGCCGAAGCGGCCTCGCAATGACGCGAACCCTGCCATAGTGATCCATTCGACAGGCTCAGGACAGGTGGCAGGGCTAACCGACCCCCGCCACAGGTGCGGGGGCTAAACAATACCCTTGCGGCTCTGATTCCTAATCCTAATTTAATTGACAAAACGCATAAATTCTTTTACCATAACCCGTTTATGATACCCGATAATGGAGTTTTTATACTTATTTATGGCTGGCGAGGCTGTACAAAGCAATAATACAGGCGATTTGACTAAGGCAATGTCGTTTTTTAAACGTGCCGAGGAGGTCGCTTCCACTGACAACTTCGATTATGCGATTGATATGTATATCGAAGGGCTTAAACGTGCGCCGGACGCCGTTGAAGAAGGTCATAAACCATTACGCCGAAACGCTTTAATTCGGCAGGGCAAGGGCGGCAAAAAACCCGGTATGCTCGACAAGGTCAAGCACGGCAGGGGCAAAAACGCGATGGAAAATATGTTCAACGCGGAGTTTTTGCTTGCCAGAGACCCTGATAATTTGAGTTATGCCGAGCAGATGCTCAAGGCTGCTGTCGCGGGCAATTTTAGAAAGACCGCCAACTGGATTGGCGATTTGATTTTTGAGGCGAACAGGGGCGCTGACAAGCCTTCGCTGCAGTCGTTTTTGCTTTTGAAGGAATCGTATTCGGCGATTGAGGAGTACTCGAAGGCAGTTAACGCCTGCCAGTTTGCCTGCCGATTGAAGCCTGACGATGCGGCTCTGTCCGATGAATTGAAAAATCTGGCTGCGAATTTAACGATGCAGAAGGGCAAATACGGCGAAGAAGGCGATTTTCGGCAGTCTATAAATAACAGGGAAGCGCAGGAAAAACTTCAGTCCCAGCAGGCGGTTGTAAAAACAGATGACTTTCGCCAGCAGGCAATAGCCGATGCCCGCCAGTTGTACGAGGCTGATAAATCAGCGGCGAATACGAATAAGCTGGCCGATGCCCTTGCGGAGCTGCAAACCGAGGAGGCTGAAAGCGAAGCGGTAAAGTTGCTCGATGCGGCGTTTTTGCGAGCTAAGGATTTTACGTTTAAGCGAAAAGCGGGCGAAATTGAGCTTAAAACTCTTCGGAGGCACGTTCGCAGGGCGAAGGTTGCTCTCGAAAAGCATCCGAACAATGAAAAAGCCCGAGCCGTGATGAATGATGCCACCAAACGCCTGCTTGTCGCGGAACTTGAGCATTATCGGCTTTGTATGGAAAATTACCCAACCGACCTGCGAATGCGGTATGAATACGGCGTTCGGCTGATGCGAAATCAGAAATTCGACCAGGCGATTCCTTTTTTGCAGGATGCGCGCAAGGAGCCTCGCAATAAGATTCAGGCGATGAACAAAATCGGCCTGTGCTTCTTTATGAAGGGGTGGTTTAACGACGCGATAGACACGTTCGTTCACGCGATTGACGAATATGAAATAAAAGACGATGACACGGCCAAGGATTTAATGTATAATCTGGCGCGGGCGTATGAGCAGCAGCAGGGTACCGCTGAAAAGGCTCTGGATTTGTATCGCAAGCTCGCCCAGCTCGATTTTGGGTATAAAGATGTAAAAGCTCGTATTGACCGTCTGCGAACAGGCGTGCAATAGCAAGTTAGAAATAAGAAGTGAAAAGTAAGAAATAACTATAAAAGAAACCGATATTAGGAGTAAAGATGGCACATTCGTTATCAGCCAAAAAAAGAGTAAGACAGAACGCGAAAAAGAAAGTTATTAACCGCGCACGCAAGAGCGTTATCAAGACCCAGTTGAAGGACTTTGACGCTGTCGTAAAAGGCACGGATAAAAAGGCCGCTGCCGAGCAGTACGCAAAGTTAGTTAAGAAGGTTGACAAGATTGCCGCGACCGGCACGATGCACAAGAACAAGGCTGCCAGGGTTAAATCGCGTATGGCAAAAAGACTTGCCAAGCTCAAGGGCTAATTCTAACGAGAATTTAACGTGTTCAACAGCGACAGCGCGGTTATAATGCGCCTGTCGCTTTTTTTATGGATGTATTAAAAAAGAAAATTCTGGTTCATCTTCGTCATCGCGATTACACGCCTGTGAAATCGAACGCGCTGGCTAAATCTCTCGGCGTAAATTCCGATGAGATGGACGACTTTAAAAAGGCTTTTGAGCAGCTTTGTGCTGATGGTCAGGTAATTATTGGCTCGAAAAGTTTTGTTTCGCTGCCGGCGGCTTCAGGTAAAATTTACGGGATATTCAGAGCAACGACAAAAGGTTTTGGCTTTGTTACGCCCAACGACCCGAACGCTCACGGCGATTTATTTATTCCCGCCAAGTACACGGCTAACGCGATGTCGGGCGATACCGTTGCGGCGGTGGTGGAAAAAGCTGATAAACGCTCGCGCGACGGCAGAGCCAGCGGCAGAATCGTCGAAATCACGCAGCACTGCAATAATCATTTTGTCGGCACGATAACAAAAAGGGGCGACGGCTGGTATCTGCTGCCGGACGGCAAATTCACCGAGCCGGTCGAGCTTGACGATGTCGGCGCAAAAAACGCACAAGTCGGCGACAAGGCAGTCGTCGAGATTATCACATATCCCACGTCGAAAGCTTTGGCCAGAGGCGTAATTACCGACCTGCTCGGCAAAAGCGGAACATACAAAGCTGAAATTGATTCGGTTGTCAGGCGATTTTCTCTGCCGGGCGAATTTAATAGCGCCTGTCAGCAATTTGCGGCGGAAGCGGCGAGAAATTTTAAACCCGAAACAGCTCAAGAGCGTCTCGACATTACCGAAAAGACAATACTCACAATCGACCCGCAGGACGCGAAAGATTTTGACGACGCGATAAGCATCGACAAAAATCCCGATGGCACGGTTACGCTCGGCGTTCATATTGCCGATGTTTCGTATTTCGTGAAGGAAGGCAGCCCGCTCGACATCGAAGCGAAAGAGCGCGGCAACAGTGTTTATCTGCCTGGACGCGTTATTCCGATGCTGCCGGAGGTTTTGAGCAACGGCGTTTGCAGTCTTCAGTCGAATCAGCCGAGGTTTGCAAAATCGGCGTTCATTACTTACGGCGATTCGGGGGAAATACTCAAAACCCAATTCGCGAACACCATCATCCGCTCGACCGCAAGGCTTACTTATACCGAAGCTGACGGCATTTTTAACGGTAAAAAAACAGAGAAACCCAATGAAATTATTTCGTTGTTAAAAGATATGAACGCTCTTGCAAAAAAGATAGAGCTTCGGCGGCGAGCGGCTGGTATGCTTCATTTGGATATGCAGGAGATTGAGCTTGATTTTGATAAATCGGGCAGGGTTGTTGACGCGCATCCGGCGGATAACAGTTATCCGCATACGATAATCGAAATGTTTATGGTTGAGGCTAACGATGCGGTCGCGGGGCTTTTGGATACGGCCAATATTCCGTTTATTAGAAGAATTCACCCCGACCCTGATTCGTTGAGTTTTAAGGCTTTAGCTAAAACTCTCAAAATGCTCGGCTTTCATATGCCCAGGTCGCCTGATATTTTCGATTTGCAAAATGTCATTAACACAGCGAAAGGCAAGCCTGCGGCGTTTGCGGTTAATACTTATGTTTTGCGGTCGCTTGCGCGGGCGGAGTATTCGCCATTGAGCATTGGGCATTTCGCGCTTGCTTCCCGGCATTATACGCATTTTACTTCGCCGATTCGCAGATACGCGGATTTGATGATTCACAGACTTTTAGATTTGCATCTTGCCGGGAAATATGTCGTCGGCGGCACACCCGACCAAACCGAGCTTGTGGAAATTGGTAAGCATTTGAGTTTGACCGACCGCAGAGCCGATGAAGCCGAGAACGACCTCAAAACAGTTTTGATGCTGGTACTTTTCCAGGAACGCATCGGCGAGGCTATTGACACGGTTATAAGCGGACTTACGAATTTTGGAATTTTCGTTCAGTGTTTGAAGTTCGGCATTGAGGGGCTTATTCCGCTCGATATGCTGACGGGCGACAGATTTATTTTTGACCACGCGGCTCAATGCGTTCATGGCGCAAGAACCGGCAAAATTTATCATATCGGTATGCCTCTAACCGTGCGGATTGTGTCGGTTAATATAGCCGGTCGGCAGTTAAATGTTGCGCCGCTGCCCGGCCAGACAAAACAGGAAAATTCAGCCGGCGAAAAGAAAAAATTCGTCAAACAAAAAGGCCACAGCCGAAAAGACAACAGAAAACACAAGGACAGAAAAAAGCGAAGAAGATGAGAAAAGCAGTTGTTAGTTTAATTTTTATTTTCCAATCTTTTGTTTTTGCCGGTGATGTTCCGCAGAATGTTATTTTTATGATTATTGACGGGTGCGGGTTTAATCACATCGCCGCGGCAGATTATTACGAATATGGCAAGGCTGGTCAGCAGGTCTATGAAAAATTTCCCGTTAAATTAGCAGTCAGCACATATCCGGCGGGCGGTTCTTACGACCCTGAAAAAGCCCGAAATGATTTTGATTATGTAAAAGACGGCTGCACCGACAGCGCAGCGGCGGCAACGGCTCTTGCGACAGGCGTAAAAACTAAAAATGGTTCGCTCGGAGTTGGTGTAAATAAAAACAGGCTCGAAAACGTAATCGAAAAATGCGAAAGACTTGGTATGGCGACCGGCGTTGTAACAAGCGTGCCGTTCAGCCACGCAACGCCCGCAGGTTTTGTCGCTCATCAGGACTCCAGAGGCAGTTATTTGCAGATTGCCGATGAAATGATTACTCAAGGTGATTTGGAAGTAATTTTCGGCGGCGGAAATCCATATTACGACAACAACGGCAAAAAAATTGACGAGGGCAATTTTAAGTATATCAGTTCTGAACTGTGGCAGAAAATCGCTGCCGGTTCTTTAATTCAGACGCGGCAGGATTTTCTCAATCTTGCCGAAGGCCGAACGCCGCGAAGAGTTATCGGCATTGCGCAGGTTTTTGAGACATTGCAGGTCAATCGCAGCGGAGAATCTAATATACCGTTCGATGTACCGCTGAACAAAAATGTGCCGACCCTTGCCGAGATGAGCAGAGCAGCTTTGAATGTTCTCGACGATGAGGCCGACGGATTTTTTGTAATGATTGAAGGCGGGGCAGTTGACTGGGCTTCACACAAAAACAACAGTTCGAGAATGATTGAGGAAATGGTCGATTTTGAAAATGCCGTCAAGGCCGTTGTAAAATGGGTCGAAACGAAAAGTTCATGGGAAAAAACCTTAGTCATAATCACCGCTGACCACGAGACAGGATATTTGACAGTTGCGGCTTCTGGCAAAAAAATGCCCGCAATGGAATGGCACTCCAGCGGTCATACAAATTCGCTTGTTGGTTTCTTAGCCAAAGGAGCTGGAGCAAAATCATTTGTCAAATGCGCAAAAAACAACGCTCCTGTTCGCGGCAGATATATGGATAATACAGATATTCCGAAAACGATTTTTCAATTTCTTGAAACTAAAAAATCGCAGATAAAATGAAAATAATAATCCTGCTCATCGGCGGTTTGATTCTTACGGCATCAGCAGTCGCGTTTCTCTATGTCAAAATCAAACTCCGACCGAAACAGGATAGCGAACTCGATGAAATTTACTGGGAGTTTGAGGAGTCCCACCAGCCGCTCGCTCGATACGACAGGCTTTCACAAATAACTTTTGCGGGCATAGTTATTGGTACGCTGCTTTTGTTTTTGAGTCTCGTTTTTTAAGCGACACCTGCCAATCTGGCATATTAGCTTTTTGTATATTATTTTGTAATATCTTGTCATTTAAAGAGTTGTGTTTTGTGTGATTTTCGGCACATTCTTTGCTTTTTAGAGGAACAGCAATAAAGAAAGGGAAACGCTATGCAGTTTGACAAATTTACATTAAAAGCGCAGGAAGCATTGGCTACCGCTCAACAGATTGCGATGGCAAAGTCGAATACCGTTCTTTCGCCGCTGCATTTATTAGATGCTATTCTCGGCGACGACGACGGCATTGTAATTATGATTCTCAAAACTATCGGCTCGAATGTCCGCAGAGTAAAGGAAATGACCGCCGGTGAAATCGCTCGGCTGGCGACCGGAAATGTCGGCGGAATGATTATGCCCTCGCCCGAACTGAATCAGATTGTCCTCGATGCGCAAAATCGCGCCGATAAAATGGGCGACGATTATTTAAGCGTCGAGCATATTTTTATTTCTCTTGCCGGCGTGGCAAGCGCAGCAAAGGAAATTCTCGGCGTAAATTCCATTACTCCCGAACAGATTGAAAAGGCGTTAAAACAAATTCGCGGCGACTCAAAAGTTACCGATTCCAATCCCGAAGGCAAATACAAAGCTCTCGAACGATACGGCATAGACCTTATTGAGCTTGCCCGCACCGGCAAACTCGACCCTGTCATCGGCAGAGACGATGAGATTCGGCGATGTATGCAGGTTTTGAACAGGCGTACAAAAAATAATCCCGTTCTTATTGGCGAGCCGGGTGTCGGCAAAACGGCAATCGTCGAAGGTCTTGCGCAGCGTATTGTCGCAGGCGATGTTCCGACAGGCCTGAAAAACAAAAAAGTCATCGCGTTGGATATGGGCGCGCTGATTGCAGGCACAAAATTCCGCGGCGAGTTTGAGGACAGATTCAAAGCCGTTCTAAAAGAGGTCATCGCCTCCGATGGCGGAATTATTTTGTTCATTGATGAGCTGCACACAATTGTCGGCGCAGGCAAAGCGGAAGGGTCAGTCGATGCGGGCAATTTATTAAAACCCTCGCTTGCGCGCGGAGAATTACGCTGCATCGGCGCGACGACAATCGACGAATATCGAAAGCACATCGAAAAAGATGCCGCTCTGGAACGTCGATTCCAGCCCGTGCTTGTTGACCCGCCAACTGTCGAGGAAACAATCGCAATTCTTCGCGGCCTGAAAAACCGCTACGATACCCACCACGGCGTAAGAATTTCCGACTCGGCTCTTGTCGCGGCGGCGACGCTTTCAAACAGATATATCTCCGACAGATGGCTGCCGGATAAGGCGATTGACCTGATTGACGAGGCTGCGTCAAAATTGCGAATTGAAAACGATTCTCTTCCCGCGGAACTTGACGACATTCGCAGAAAACTAATGCAGCTTCAGATTGAGCGGCAGGCGTTGAAGAAGGAATCAGACGCGGCGAGCAAAAAACGACTCGAAATTCTTGAAAAACAGCTTAAAGCTCTCGAAGCGGATGACAAAAAATTAAGTGAAAAATGGGAAAGAGAAAAGGCCGATATAAATTCCGTCAAGCAGTTGAAGGAAAAACTCCAGCAGGCGCAAAACGAATTTGACCAGGCGCAGCACAGGGGCGACCTTGAAACAGCGGCGCGACTGAAATACAGCACGCTCGCTGATTTGCAAAAGCAACTCGCCCAAAAAGAACAGCAGCTTGTCGAAATCGCATCCGGCAAAATGATTCGCAACGAAGTAACCGAAGAACATATTGCCGGCATCGTCTCGAAATGGACGGGTGTGCCTGTTTCCCGATTGTTGAGCGGCGAAAGAGAAAAACTCCTGAAAATGGAAGAGCAGATTCATAAACGCGTAATCGGCCAGGACGAAGCGGTCGCTGCGCTTTGCAACGCGGTTCGCAGAAATCGAGCAGGCCTCGGCGACGCAGGCAGACCTATTGGCGTGTTTTTGTTTCTCGGCCCGACGGGCGTCGGCAAAACGGAACTTTCAAAAGCTCTGGCTGAATTTTTGTTCAACGACCCCAACGCGATGGTTCGTGTCGATATGAGCGAATTTATGGAGCAGCACAGCGTTGCGCGTTTAATCGGTGCGCCGCCGGGCTACATCGGCTACGACCAGGGCGGCAGATTGACCGAAGCCGTGCGGCGAAAACCGTATTCGGTTATTTTGTTAGACGAAATCGAAAAGGCTCATCCGGACGTGTTTAACGTGCTTTTGCAGGTGTTTGACGATGGCAGACTAACAGACGGTCAGGGCAGGACGGTTGATTTCAAGAACACCGTAATAATTATGACCAGCAACATCGCGGGCGAGCAGATTGTGAAATTGACCGATGAACACGGCGCCGACTGGGAGATTGAAGCGCACGTTAAGGAAGTTTTGCGGAGATTTTTCAAGCCTGAATTTTTGAACAGAATTGACGAGAGCATTGTTTTTCATTCTCTCACAAAAGAACATCTCGAAAAAATTGTCGATATTCAGTTATCCCGTCTTGCCGAGCGTCTGCATGACAGGCATATTAACGTTCAGTTCACCGACAACGCTAAAAAGCAATTGATGGACGAGGGCTACGACCCTGCGTTTGGCGCAAGGCCGTTAAAGCGGGCGATTCAGCAGAGATTGGAAAATAAACTTGCCAACGAGCTTTTAGACGGTAAATTCGTCGAAGGCGACAGCGTAAAAATTGACGCTGATTCGCACAATTTTAAATTTGAAAAAATATAATAGAGAAATACAAATCAGCACGGATAAAATAATTTTGCTGCCGTATTTGACATCGGATATTCCGGGCATCGGCGGGGCGATAAAAACTTACGAAGATGATTTTATTGTCGAGGAAATTCCGCTGCGCAAACTCGATGGGCAGGGCGGTCATACTTACGCTCTGTTAGAAAAACGCGGTATAACCACGATGGACGCTCTTTCGGCAATTGCCCGTGCGCTGGGCATAACCCGAAAGGAAATAGGTTTTGCCGGCCACAAGGATTCTAACGCCGTCGCTCGCCAGTGGATTTCCATCGAAAGTATCGAACCGAAAAAATTAAAATCGTTCGCTCTTTCAGACGTAAAAATCATTCAGTTCAGCAAACACTCCGAAGGATTAAGGGCGGGTATGCTCGCCGGGAATAAATTTATCGTCCGACTTCGCAAATTTAATCAACCCATCGAAAAGGCGGTAAAAATCGTCGAAAAAATTATGGCTGAATTGGTAGGCAGGGGAGTTCCGAATTATTTCGGTCCGCAGCGATTCGGTCTGCGAAACGACAGCCACATACTTGGTCGCGCTATCGCAAAAGGCGATTGCGATTTATTTATCGATACCTTTCTTGGTATGGCGGAATCGCAGGAATCGCCTGTTATTATCAAGGCTCGCGAATTTTATAAAAAAGGCGACTACAAAAAATCGTACGACCTGTGGCCTTATGTTTATGCCGACCAGCGTCGCGCGTTGAAAACGCTGATTCAGAGGAAAGGCTCGAAAAAACAGGCGTATCACGTTGTTGACAAAAATCTCAAAGGTTTTTTTGTTTCCGCGTACCAGTCATATTTATTCAATCAGGTTGCCGCATTGCGAATGCCGGAAATTGATAAAATTATCACGGGTGATATTGCTTACGACCATACAAGCAGGGAATTTTTCCGTGTGGAGAATCCCGACGCGGAAAAATTACGCTGTCAAAATTTTCAGATAAGCCCGACTGGCCCGTTGTTCGGCAGGCAAATGATGAAATTGAATCCGCCCGCAGCCGATATTGATAATCGCGTTATCGAATCCGCAGAGCTTACCGACAGGGATTTTCAGCAGATGAGTGAATATGGCGCAAAAGGCGCTCGCAGGCCGCTTCGCTTCAAACCGTGCAATACAGCCATTGCAGTAGGCCGAGACAAAAACGGGCATTATATCGAATTGCGTTTTGAACTCGACCCCGGCTGCTACGCTACCTGCCTCATCCGCGAAATCATCAAATCTGACATTAGCGGTTAATTTTTTTCTTCTGCTTCATTTTCCGCCTGGCGTGCCTGATGAGTTTTATGTAGACATCTTGTTCAATCAGTTTCAGCAGTCCCAGCCATTGGAATATAACCACAAGCCACGCGTCTTTGCCAATGATATAATGATTTTTCGGCTTTGGCGTTTTCATAATCTTAACGATTTTCTTCGCGACTATTTTCGGATCGCCGGCCTTTGGAATAATATCTTTCATCATCATTTTCAAAAAGCCGCGATTCAATTCGAACATCGGCGAATTGCTGTCGTAAAATTTTTCGGTCAAATACGCGTTATTGCCGATTACGCCGGTTTTAAAATAGCCCGGCTCGACCGAAACAACCCTGATACGAAATTTCTTCAGTTCCAATCGTGTTGACCGTGAAAATCCGATTAACGCGTGTTTGGCAGCGCCATAGGCGGCGTTGAACAGATGCCCGACTCTGCCCGCCAGCGAAGCGATGTTGATAATCAGCCCGCTTTTATTTTTAATCATATCCGGCACGACAGCGCGGGTCAAATTCACGGCGCCGAAATAATCCGTCTCAAAAACGCTCCGCATCTCGGCATCGGTAATATCGAGAAACGACCCGCCCATTAAAATTCCCGCGTTGTTGACGAGAATATCAAAAGGCCCGAACCGCTGCACAACCGCGTTTATTGTTTCCGGTTTAGTTACGTCAAGCTCGGCGATTTCGGCGTGAACATGCGCCTTTTCCAGAGCTGATTTGAGGTTCGCGTCTTTATTGAGATTGCGCATTGTGGCGACGACATCAAACCCCGCCTTTGCCGCGGCGACAGCGGTAAGCAGTCCGAATCCGCTTGAACAGCCGGTGATTAAAACTTTTTTTCTGGTTTTTCCCATAGCCGCGGATTTTAACCAGCGAAAAAATTAAATCAACCCCTAATACCGGCATCGTTAAGTTTTGTGCTTTCTGGTTGACGCAATTAGTATAAGGTGTAAAATTGTACGGAAATCAATAAAAGGGAAAAATGATGGCTGATAATGCGATAAATAAAGTCGAAATTGGGCGTAGAGCCGGGCGGCCGAGCGGCTGTACCGGAGTTGGGCAGTTATTTTTGTGCCTTGCCGGGCTGCTGGTTTTCGGCGGGTGTGAAAAAAATGCGGCGATTAAAACCGACAAGCAGAGCAAGCCGATTTTGAGTCCGACTTCAATTCAGCAGGAGAACGTCAAAATCAAGGCTGAAAACGAGCAGCTCAAAAAACAAATGGAGACTTTAATCGGCATAGATAAACAGGTGAGAATTGACGCGATTTCGACGGTTTCAGCGATAGAGCTTACCGGCCGAAGCGGCATACGCAGCAAGAGTAAAGACAGCAACGATGTCAACGAGGTATTGATTGTGTATCTCAAGACGATTGATGATATGGGCGATGTTGTAAAATCGCCGGGCGAGGTCAAGGTTGAACTTTGGGATTTAAACACAAAGCCTGCGGAAGCCCTTTTGGGCAGTTGGACGGTTGAGCCTGTGAAACTTAAAAAGAGCTGGTCAGGCTCGCTTATGACGAACTATTATAAACTTACGTTTGATGTCGTTGCGATTCCGAAAGATAAAAAGAGGCAGGAACTTACGCTCAAGGCGGAGTTTGTGGATTATATGGCCGGCAAAATTTTAAAAGCACAAAAAGTTATAAAATAGCCGAGGATTCATCGCCTGCGCGATTTCTAAAAACAAGCCAAATTTCGGTGAATTTGCCTAAATTAACTCAAATTATCAGTCTTGTATTTGGCGGGGGATACTATTATAATACTCCGTTTTACTCCCATATATAAGAAAAGGTTGTTCCAATGGCAAAATTGACGAAACTTGACGACATTGTATCGCTTTGCAAAAGACGTGGTTTCATATTTCAGTCCAGCGAAATTTACGGCGGACTGGCCAGTTGTTATGACTACGGCCCATTAGGTTCGGAACTCAAACGCAATGTGCGAAACGCCTGGTGGAAAAGCGTCGTCCAAATGCGAGACGATATTGTCGGTCTCGATTGCAGTATCTTTATGCACCCGCTTGTCTGGAAAGCATCGGGACACGCGGATAAATTCGCTGATATCGTAACCGTCTGCAAAAAGTGCAATGTCCGCAGCAGGGTTGACCATCTGACGGACGCTCCAAACAAAATGGCTGAAGGTCTTGCCGGCAAGGTTTGTCCTTCCTGTGGAGCGGTGGGGCAGTTCACAGAGCCAATGCCATTTCGCCTGATGTTCGAGACGCAGATGGGGGCGAACACTGATGATGCGATGACGATTTTTCTTCGGCCTGAAACAGCGCAGGGTATTTTCGTAAATTTCCGCAATGTTCTCGATTCGACGCGCGTGAAAATTCCGTTCGGCATCGCGCAAATCGGGAAAAGTTTTCGCAATGAAGTAACGACTAAGGCATTTATTTTCCGAACGAGAGAATTCGAGCAGGCGGAAATCGAATTCTTCTGTGCGCCGGGTACGGATGAAAAATGGTATGAACACTGGAAAGACGCTCGGTTTAACTGGTATATCAATCTTGGAATGAAAAAAGAAAATCTGCGTTTGCGTCAGCACGATAAAGATGAGCTTGCTCACTACGCAAAGGGCTGTGTCGATGTTGAATATAAATTCCCGTTCGGTTCGGGCGACTGGCAGGAACTTGAGGGCATCGCCAACCGAACGGATTTCGACCTTCGTCAGCATCAGCGCGGAATGAGAACGCTAAATTCGTGGTATGAAAAGAAAGGCGATTTGTCGAAAATAGAACTCAACAGCGAATCCGAAGATTATCAGAAAGGGCCTTTGAGCTATTTCGATGAGGAAGGCAAACAGCGGTTTATTCCTTATGTAATCGAGCCGAGCGCGGGCATCGACAGAAGCTGTCTGGCGTTTTTGGTTGATGCTTACGATGAAGACGAAGTCAACGGCGAAGTTAGAAACGTGTTGCGGTTTCATCCCGCTCTTGCACCGGTAAAGGCTGCGATTTTTCCGTTGGTTAAGAAAGACGGCATGCCGGAGATTGCGACTAATCTTTATAACGACCTGAAAAAATATTTTAACTGCTTCTATGATGAAAAATCCGCAGTCGGCAGAAGATACCGCAGACAGGACGAGGCTGGCACGCCATACTGCATCACAATTGATGGGCAGACAAAAGAAGATAATACCGTAACAGTTCGCGAACGTGATAGTATGGTTCAGGAAAGAATAAATCTTTCGCAGGTAAAAAGTTATCTGCGGGAAAAGCTTGATATATAAGAGGTTGGAAATGAAAAAAGTTTATTTATCAAAAAGTGACAGAAAAATTTTTGGTCTTTGCGGCGGATTGAGCGAAGCATTTGGTATGGATTCGACGCTGATAAGGCTGTTGTTTGTTTTTTTGTGTCTGCTTACGGGTATTATGCCTCTGGCGGTAACGTATATAATCGCGGGAATTATAACGCCGGATAAACCAAATAATTAAAGGAACAGTAAAATGGTATTTGACAGTATTAAGAACTACAAACTCTATACAAATCTTTCACCGAGGATTGCTAAGTCGCTGAAAATTATGGCGGAGACGGATTTCAATAAGATAGAGAACGGCAAGTATCCGGTCGATGGCGATAATCTGTTTTATCTTGTTCAGCGGTATGAGACGGGGCCGATTGCGGAGAAGCTCGAAGCGCATAGAAAATATATCGACATTCAGTTTATGGCTAAAGGCGACGAACGAATGGGCTGCGGCAATATAGCGAGTATGGATGTTTTTACGCCTTACAACGCGGAACAGGAAGCGGGATTCTTCAAGGCTGGAAAAGGCGTGAGCTATATAGATGTGAAAGAGGGGATGTTTGTGATATTCTGGCCGGATGACGCTCATATGCCGGGCAGACAGATTGCTCAACCGCAAAATGTTTTAAAGGTTGTGTTCAAAATTAAGATAGATTAATTGCAAGTATTTATGAGCAAAATAGAATGTCAAAAAAATGTCTGAGAAAAGAACAAGAAAACAGCATATCCTTCCTCGGAGTTATTTGAAGAGGTTTGCCCAAGGGGATAAGATTTGGGTGTCCGATTTCGAAATCAAAAAGCAACACCAGAGTAATATTGATGATGCTGCTATTATAACAGATTTTTATACAGTGAAGACTATAGATAAGGATGAAGATGGCATCATTGAGCAAAACTTTCTTGGTGAAATTGAGTCGCTCGCTGGAGATGCCATCGACCACATCATTAAAAAACGAACATTCAAAGACCGTCCACAATGGGATATATTGGTTAATTTCACTGCTCTGATGTATGTTAGAACACCGTTGTTTAGGCAAATAATACTCGAAATTTATGAACACTCGGCGAACATGTTGCCAAAGGAAATATTAAAGGACGAGTCGACTTTCAATAACGCAATGCAAAAAATCAAAGACAAAATAAAGCCAGACGCAATCTTAAGCTACGAAAAGGCCTTAGATGCCCAAAAACACATTGACATAACTGTAGATATTCCCCGAACATTTTATATCAAGCTTATGATGGTGTATGCAAGTAGATTGGTACCTATAATTGGAAAAATGACCCCTCACTTGTTTTTTGTGCCTTATTATACAAATGCAAGTTTTGTAACTGGTGATGTCCCCATAATAGCCGCTCCAAGAAAGCCTGGTAGCACGGGCATGTGGATTGGAGATACTAACTGTGATTTATATTTTCCATTAAGTTCAAAATGTTGTTTAGTACTAAACTATGACAGTTTGAGCACGGTTATTGAGATTGGCAAAACAAGAATAGCGTTTATAAATCATCTTGTGGCCTGCAATTGTACGAGAATTGTATTATCCGAAAATCAAACATTTATTTGGATGCAGGAAAACAGAATAATTTCTAACAATATACAACATTTGTTAGATTCGTGGGGTCCGGAAAAAAAGACTACCCCAAGAGCCAAAATTCCTGGTGGAAATATTTTATCATCTTGTCGAAATGATTGGAAACTCTTAACGTCAGACGATAAAAGTAAATAACTCAAACCGATTGATATGACTTGTCATACCCGCGCAGGCGGGTATCCAGTCGTGAAATTTAAAATCTGGATTCCCGCTTTCGCGGGAATGACAACTTGCATTATCTTTTTTGATAGATTATAGTTATACCAGTTTTGTTGTAACAATCGGTCGGTTTGAGTAAAATAAGTTTTAAAGGTTGTGTTCAAAATTAAGATAGATTAGAAATGCCGAATGAAATTACAAGAATATCGGAACTGAAAAATAACGTTGACCAGATTCGCACTATCGGCGGGTGGGTTTATCATTCACGTCCCGGCGGCAAGGTTATTTTTCTTGTCGTTCGCGACGGCAGCGGTTTGTGTCAGTGCGTAATCGAAAAGGAAAAAATTTCCGAGGAGCTTTTCGCGCAATTAAAAAAACTCGGCACTGAATCGTCGCTCACCATTACCGGCCTTGTCAAAAAAGACGACCGCAGTGTCGGCGGATATGAACTGGCTGTAAGCGACGCGAAAGTGCTTTGTGAATCTGTCGATTATCCGATTACGCCGAAACAGCACGGCATTGATTTTCTCCAGAAGAATCGGCATTTGCATTTGCGTTCGCAAACGCCGTGGTGCATAGGCAAAATCCGTCATACGCTCGTCAACGCTATCAGGCAGTTTTTTAATGATAATGGTTTTACGCTGATTGACACGCCGATTCTGACGGGCATCATTGGCGAAGAAGCAGGCAGTCTGTTTAATGTTGACTACTTCGGCGACACGGCATTTATGACGCAAACCGGCCAGCTCCATCTCGAATGCGCTGCTTTGAGCTACGGTAAGGTTTATTGTTTTGGCCCGACATTCCGCGCGGAAAAGAGCAAGACGCGAAGGCATCTGACGGAATTCTGGATGGTCGAGCCGGAAGTGGCGTTTATTGATTTGCCCGGTCTTTTGGAAATAGCGGAAAATTTCGTATCGTTCATTGTACAAAAGGTTTTGCGGGATAATCGAGCTGAACTCGAAACGCTGGGCGCGAATATAGCCGCTCTGGAAAAAATCACTCCGCCGTTTTATCGTTTGACATATACGCAGGCATCGGAAATTCTTACAAGTAAAAAGACGCAGGATTTTCTTGCGAATCAATTAAATGAGTTTAAAGCCGCAAAACAGGAAATCGAAAATAAAATAGTTGCTCTGGAAACAGAAGCAAAAGACGCGGTAAAGCAGTGGCGGCAGGATAAAATCGCCTCTGAACTTATCGACCTGCGAAGCGAACTGGCGGAACTCGAAACAAAAATTGAGAATAATCCCAAACACGCCAAACTTGCCGCAGAATTTCAGTGGGGCAAGGATTTGGGCGGGAGCGATGAAACGATAATTTCGCTTATGCACGATAAGCCGATTTTTGTTACGCATTATCCAAGAGAAGCAAAAGCCTTCTATATGAAGCAGGACGATGAAAATCCGAAAGTCGTGCGGAATTTCGATATGCTCGCTCCGCTGGGGTTCGGCGAAATTATCGGCGGCTCAATGAGAGAGGACAGCCTCGATAATCTGATGGACAAAATAAAAGAACACGGCTACAAACTTGAGAATTATCAGTGGTATTTAGATTTGCGAAGATACGGCTCTGTGCCGCACGGCGGATTCGGACTTGGCGTTGAAAGAACGCTTGCCTGGCTCACCGGTGAAAAACACATTCGCCAGTGCATCGCTTTTCCGAGAATGATGGACAAGATACTACTGTAAAATAGAAACGCAGTTATCAGTTATCGGTTATCAGCACGGATATCTTTTACTGATAACTGATAACCGAGCTTCTGATAACTATTTTTTTGGCTGCAAAAAAATATGAATAAACATGAAAATGGTTTTGTATTGATTCTTGTTTTGGCGACGTTCGTCATTATCGCGATTCTGTTTATGATGAATATGCCCGGCTCATTTTTTCCGACAAGAAGCAATGAAAAAATCGATATGTTTGCCGAGCAGCCGTGGTTTGAAGAGAATCGCCTGTTTGGCGGGAACGCTTTTCCAGTTAAACAAACCGGAGAAGGCGGGAAAGTCGTTATAGAAAAAAACACCGTTTTAAAAGGCATCATTTTCCGCAAAGGCGAAAATCGGGGACAAATAGAAATTACCCTTTCGCCTGACGGCAAAGCGAGCGGCGAATGCTCCTGCCAATATGAATATCCCGACAGCAGCTATCAGATTGCGGCGGAATTCGCGGGCAATATCGACCCGACAAAAATTCTTAAAAATAAAGACGGCAAAGATGAAAAGCCTTTGTATTTCATAACCAAAGGCAAATATCAGCAGGTAAAAACGGACAAGGCCGGCAAAGGCTCGTGGATAACAAATGAGAACGTATATGTAGTCGGCTGGGTCGAGCAGGGTTATTCGGCTAAAGGCAAGGTGTTTTTTATGACATCTTCTGAAGATAACGGAAACGCTGAATATGATTGGCAAACAAATTTAAACGGAGAACGGATTAAATGAAATATATTGTAAAGAAAGCATCACAGAGTTTTAAACCTGACGGCAACTGGAATAAAAAGCAATTTGCAGGCATTGAAGCGGTCAGACTCAATAATTTTATGGGCGCAAAGCCGGCTCATTTTCCGCAGGTCGAAGCCAAACTCGCCTATGACGACAATTTTCTATATGTGATTTTTAAAGTCGATGACAATTATATAAAGGCCGTCAATACGGAATATGATTCGTCAGTTTGTCGCGATAGCTGCGTTGAGTTTTTCTTTACGCCTTCAAATGATATCGGGCATGGTTATTTTAACGCGGAAATAAACTGCTGCGGGACGATACTTCTGCGCCATCAGAAGCTGTCAGGTGTGGAAACAGTTGTTATATCGGAAACGGACGCTAAAAAGTTTGAAATTTTCAGCACGTTTAAAGGCAAAGTCGAGCCTGAAATTACGCAGCCGCGGCAGTGGTTTATCGAATATAAAATTCCTTATGAGGTTTTGAAAAAATACGCGCCGGTTATGAAACCCGCGGCGGGCGTTCAATGGCGTGTGAATTTTTATAAGTGTGCCGACGGTACGAGCAAGCCGCATTGGCTGACGTGGAATAAGGTTGAATTGCCGCAGCCGGATTTTCACAGGCCTGAATTTTTTGGAACGCTTGAGTTTGAATAACTGGAATCCCTCGGTTATGGCGATTGGCCGAATTTGCTCTTGAGCGTTTTTAGCATTTGTATAATTTTGATTTTCTGCGTGCATTTCTGCTCGCATTTTCCGCATTCTGCGCATTTGCAAGGATCAGCGGATTTTGAGGCATTTACCGGATTCATCTGCCAGCCGTACATTTCCCCTGCCTGATTGTCAATTTTTAGAAATTCGCTGAAATACGCCGCCTGCATAAATGGCGGGATATTTATGCCCACAGGACAAGGCAGACAATATCCGCAATTAACACAGAAACCGGTGTTCTGTTTTGAAATTTTGGCAAACTCGGCGTTCAAATGTTTCATTTGCTCTGCGGTAAAAACGGGTTTTTCATAATTTTCAATCGTCGATGTTATATCAGACGGTTTGTTAATGCCGCAGACAATGGTGTCGATATTTTTGTTTGTCTTTAGCCAGCGATGCGCTGCTTCAACAGAATCGTCAACACCAAGGGTTTTTTTAATGGCATTTTTTATCGGCGGCGAATCCTGCGTAAAAAGTCCGCCCGCAATCGGATTCATAACAATCGTCGCAATGCCTTTTTCGTGAGCTTTTGCGATAACATCTTCGTAGGTTCTATCGAGCATATTGTATGTAAAGAGAATCGCTTCGCACCAGTCGGCCTGGTCTATATATCTGCTGATATTTTCAGGCGTATCGTGTGTGGTAAAGCCGACGTGTTTTACGAGGCCTTCTTTCATCGCTTTGAAAATTCCATCGAGCATTCCGCCTTTTTGTGTTGCCTGATGATATTGTTCTTCGTTGTTTATGCTCCATAACTGATAGAAATCCAGACATTCAACGTCGAGTCTTCGCATTGATTCTGTGATTCTTTTATAGGTGCACTCGGCGGATGTGTCGTCGGTCGGCTCAACCTTTAAATTCCACGGACACCACTTGGTTGAAAGAATTACCTTTTCTCTGTAGCCGTTTTTTAAGGCTTTGCCGATTTTAATTTCGCTATCGGGGTAGCCTCTGCTGGTGTCGATGTAAATCATACCGGCATCAATAGCCTGCCTCAAAAGAGGTATCGCCTGTTCTTCGTCGGGCAAACGCATACCGCCGATGCTTACGGGGTGAACCTTAAGCCCGCTGCGTTTTCCGAAATCAACAACTCTTGTCTGTTTTTGCATAAACGCAGTATAACAGTAAATACCGGGAATTTGAAGTCAAAAATAACGCTGAAATTTATATCAACTTAGGCTTGCGGTAAAGCAGGGTAACGATAAAACCGAGGATGAGTATTCCGGCGGCGATTGAAAGAGCCATCGTGAAACTATTGGAAGTTTTTTTGACCCATTCCATAAGCATTGGGCCAACCGCGCCGGCCACTCCCCAGGCGAAAAGTATCGGGCCGTAAATACTTCCAATATATTTTGGCCCGAATGTGTCCGCGGTGAACGATGGCATTGTTCCAAACCCGCCGCCATAGCACAAAAGAATATAACAGCAGATAGTCGTAAATACCGCCGTGCTGGTAACGTGCGGCAAAATTAGGAACAGCGGAATCTGTGTTCCGAAAATCAGAAGAAATGCCGTGTTCCTCCCAATCTTCTCCGACAAAGCGCCCCAGAAGAGCCTTCCGAGACCGTTAAATAACGCCGCGACAGCGACAATTCTGCCCGCCATAATTGCCGGGTCGCTTAGTGATAATTGCTGCTGCGCCATCGGGGAGAGATTGCTGACGATTGCGATTCCAGCGGTTACATTCAAAAACAAAATGCCCCAGAGGATATAAAACTGGTTCATCGTGCGCGCGGTTTTGAAATCAACCGATATTGCAACTGGAGAATTTTTAGCTCCGTTGCCTGCGACAGTATAGTCGGCGGGAGGATTGACTAATTTTTGCGCCGCTATAAGCAGCCCCGCAAGGAATATCGCCCCGGCAATATAGAACGTGTTGGCGATTCCAATCTGTTTTATCATAATTGGCGCGATTTGTCCCATCACCGCTGCGCCGAGCCCGAATCCCATTACGGCAAGACCGGTGATAAAACCTTTTTTATCTGGAAACCATCGCAGCAGCACCGCGACCGGCGTTACATATCCCAGGCCGTTTCCGATGCCCGCGATAACGCCGTAGCCGAGCCACAGCAGCCATATATTTCCAATCGAATCCGCCGCTCCGGCCAGCAGCGTACCAAGGCCGAACAGGATAGCCGCTATTGATGCGACTTTTTTTGTGCCGGCCTTATCGACGAACCTGCCGCCTAATGCCGCGGAAAATCCGAGGAAGAATATTGTGAGCGTAAAAGTAAAGCCGACCTGCGGTGCCGACCAGCCGTGATTTTTTATTAGAGGATTTTTGAATACGCTCCAGGCATAGACCGTGCCGAGCATCATTTGAATCGCGACACCCGCAACGGCAACGAGCCAGCGACTGCCTGCGGCAGAGCCAACGGAGTTGGCGGGCATTTGTTCTTTTATAACGCTATTTTGCATTGTATTCCTTATGGCAACGTCATAAGGATACAAAAATCATATAGGGCAGGTCAATATGCGCAGGCCAAAAGAGGCGATAACGGCAGAATCGTTATGTTAATCGGCAGGAATAGAACAGGGTTTTGTGCAGTTCGAGACTTTCCGATTTAAATCGCGACACATATCTTTTATACGGTTCACCGTGTCGCCGCCAAATACAATTATCGGAAATACAGTCTTGTTGTGCATTAAAGGTTCGTTAATATCAATGTATTTCTCGCATAATTTTCCATCGGGCGTGCCAGGTATCGGCGAGAAATCGGAAAGCATTACTCGTATATTAAGGCTGTTCACGAACTTCATCGACTGCTCGATGTTCTGAATTTCAAATTTCGGATGACCCAGTATCAGGTAAGCGGCAACGCTGTTTCGGTCGGCGCCGGCGGCGATGAGATTTTTTACGGCATTTGCGAATTCATTATCGAAAATTTTAGAGCCTGTCTGTTTTTGAAATTCGTTGGCGCTGCTTTCAAAGCCCAGAAAAAAAGTTTTGAAGCCGGCTTTTATCATTAACTCCGCAAGTTCGACATCGAGAAATCTCGCGTTAAGAGCGTTGGGCGTATGAAAAGAAACCTCGATTTTATTATCAATAACATATCGCAAAAAAGGCTTTAATACTTCATCGCTCTTATATAAAAGAGCGTCATCGTAAAAAGCGATGTTTTTTACGCCGAGCGAAATTAAAAAATTAAATTCCTCAATTATCCGTTCGGCGGGCTTTGCGGTAAATTCTCCGTCGAAAATCGGAACCGTGCAATAAGTGCATTTAAACGGACAGCCACGGGTAATTTTCATCGCGGCGGTTTGTGGGTTTTTATAAACATTCCACAGCGGCGGAAAAGAATCGGTAGGATTGATGTTTAAAAAACCCCATAGGCTATCGGAGTTGTTTTTCGCGGATACGAAATCGGCGCCGAGATTTTTCGCGTGCTCTGGACAAATCATCGCATACGGGCCGCCGAGAACAATCTTTGCCTGTGGCTGGTAAGTTTTAACAGCCTCGATAACCTCCCGATAACCTAAATACCAGTAAGTCATAACGGTCTGAATAAAAACAAAATCACAGGGAGGAGTTGTTTTCAGAAAGTCCGCGAAAATTTCGGCCGGCAGTCCATATCGGCGATAATGTCTGGGGATGTTTTTGTACAAATCCGGTTTGGGTATTATTGAAGAAAAAAAATCGCCTCTGCCGCTGACATCGCTTTTGAATTTGGGTTTGTCGGCATAAAAAGAATGCTCGTGGTCGAGAAAATCGAAAATCTTAAAATCGGCCTTGTTCGCGATTTTGCCCGCAATCGTGAGCATCCCGAGCGGCTTGAGCCAGAAATCAAACGCTGCGAAATCATAAATCGGCGGATTTACAAGAAGTATAGACGGTTTATTACTCATACCGCCATTTTAAAGAGTATTTTGGAATAATGCAAAAAATACTTCCGCTTATATGCAGACGTTGCCTTAAATTGCTGCGATGTCAACATTCTTTGCAGCGGCGGTTTCGTCCAATCGGCCGACAGGCGTGGTAATCGGAGCGGCCTTGAGTTTTTCCGGCTCGGCCTGTGCCTGTTTTGCAATGTCAATCATCGCATCAATGAATAAATCCATCGTTTCTTTGCTCTCGGTCTCTGTTGGCTCAATCATTAACGCTTCTTTTACTATCGATGGGAAATAAATTGTCGGCGGATGATAACCCCGGTCAATCAGGCCTTTGGCGATATCAAGAGCGTGGATGCCAGTTGCGTTTTGACGAGTTGCGCTGAAAACACATTCGTGTTTGCAAACGCCGGCAAAAGGTAAATCGTAATAATCTTTCAATTTATGCTTGATATAATTGGCGTTAAGCACGGCATTTTCTGCAACGCGTTTCAAACCTTCTTTGCCGAGCATAACGATATAAACATAAGCGCGAAGTATAATCGCGAAATTGCCGTAGAACGGTGCGATATAGCCAATCGATTTCGGCCTGTCATATTCGAGTGCAAAAGTGCCATCGTTTCTTTTTACGACGAGCGAGACAGGCAGGAAGTCGCAGAGTTTTTTTACAACGCCTACGGGGCCTGCGCCGGGACCGCCTCCGCCGTGAGGAGTGGCGAAAGTCTTATGCAAATTCAAATGAACGATGTCGAAACCAAAATCGCCCGGCCGGGCTTTTCCGATAATGGCGTTGAGATTTGCGCCGTCATAATACGCAAGGCCGTCAACGGCGTGAATTATATCGCAAATTTCTTTTATGTCCGGCTCGAAAATGCCGACTGTGTTCGGACAGGTGAGCATTATGCCCGCTGTTTCGGAGTTAACCATTTGTTTGAGGGCTTTGATATCCATTACGCCTCGGTCATTGGAAGGCACGGTAACAACCTTATAGCCCGCAATCGCCGCCGAGGCGGGGTTTGTGCCGTGCGCGTTGTCGGGAATCAGCACGGTTGTTTTTTTGTTGCCTTTGTCTCTGTGATAGGCGGCCATAATCATTATGCCGGTCAGCTCGCCGTGCGCGCCTGCCATAGGCTGCATTGTAAAACCCGCCATACCGGTAATCTCGCAGAGCAGTTTATCCATATCATAAATCACCTCAAGATCGCCCTGCGTGAGCAGTCCACCCATTCGCAGTTGAGGCATCAGCGGGTGCAGATGCGCAAAGCCGGGATAGGCGGCGATTCGCTCGGCAACTTTGGGATTATATTTCATCGTGCAGGAGCCAAGCGGATAAAAATTTGTATCAACGCCGAAATTTCTCCGCGAAAGAGCGGTGAAATGCCTGACAACGTCAAGCTCGCTGACTTGCGGAAGATTCGCATCGAGTTGACGCAAAAATTCCGGCCTTATATTAACGGTTGTCGGCACATCGCTTTTTTGCGGAACAACGCCGCGACGACCAGCTATACTTTTATCGAATATCAAATTCATCTTGAACCTTCTTATTATTTTAACACGTGGACAGCAAAGCTGTCCACCCTACAAAGTCATAATACACTTTCCAATGCCTCGGCAAGCATACCGATTTGCTGCTTTGTTCGTTTTTCGGTAACGGCGACGAGCAGCGAGTTTTCCATACCGCTGTAATATCTGCTCAATGGGAAACCTGCGGCAAAACCTTTTTCAATAAGTTTGCCTGCGACATCGGCGGCGTTTGTCGGCAGCTCAATCACAAATTCGTTGAAAAACCATTTTTCGCCAAACCGCGGTTTAACGCCCTTTATCGCGGTCAATCGCTGCCAGGCGAAACTGGCCTTATCGGCGCACAATTGAGCGGTTTCCTTCAAACCGTCTTTGCCGAGCAGTGAAACATAAACCAAAGCGGTCAGCGCACAGAGAGCCTCGTTCGAGCAGATATTCGATGTTGCCTTCTCTCTGCGGATGTGCTGTTCGCGAGCCTGAAGCGTAAGAACAAAGCCAGCTCTGCCCTGATTGTCTTTTGTTCTGCCGACAATTCTGCCGGGCATTTTGCGGACGTATTCTTTTTTCGTCGCCATAAAGCCAAGATACGGCCCGCCGAACGACATCGGCAATCCTAAACTCTGTCCTTCACCGACGGCAATATCAGCGTCCATCGCGCCGGGAGTTTTTAATATGCCCAGCGAAACCGGATAGCAGGAAACAATAAGCAACGCTCCTTTTTTGTGAGCGGCCTGGGCGATGTCGGTAAAATCATCAACGCAGCCGAAAAAATTTGGATTCTGCAAAATCACCGCGGCGGTTGAATCATCGAGTTTCGCGAGCAATTCTTTTCTGTTGATTCTGCCTTCGCTGTTCGCTGTTTGTTCAAGTTCGATGTTCAGATTTTTTGTATAGGAATCGACCATCACGCGATAAATTGGATTGACGCTGTCGTCGATTAGAATTTTATTTCTGTTTGTAATTCGCAGAGCCATCATTATCGCTTCGTACAATGCCGTGCCGCCGTCGTAGAGCGAAGCGTTGGCGGCCTGCATATCGGTAAGCCTGCAAATCATCGACTGATATTCGAAAATCGCCTGCAAAGTACCCTGCGAAATCTCCGGCTGATAAGGCGTATAAGCGGTATAAAACTCGCTCCTGCCCGTTATGGCATAAACCGCAGCCGGTATGAAATGGTCATAAAATCCGCCGCCAAGAAAGCAGGTAAGGCCTGTGTGATTTTTCGCCGCAAGCTCTGCAAGGACATTGCGAACTTCAAATTCGCTTTTGCCTGCGGGCAGATTAAAATCCGTTTTTAGTAAATCTTTCGGCACATCGGCAAACAGTCCGTCAAGCGAAAGCCCGATTTCGTCGAGCATCTGCTTTTGCTGCGCCGGCGTATTTGAAATGAATGGCATTACTTCCCCTGAAAACTATATTTTCTTTAGATATGCTTCGTATTGTGCGGCGGTCATAAGATTTTTTACTTCCGCCGGGCTGGAAATTTTAATTTTACAAATCCAGCCATCGTTATAACAGTCGTTATTCATAAGCTCCGGCCTGGACGAAAGCTCATCATTGACCGCAAAGACGGTGCCCGCCAGCGGACTGTACACATCGCTCGCGGCCTTTGAGCTTTCGACAACGGCTAAAATATCGTGAGCCTTGAGATGTTTTTTCGCGGAGGGAAGTTCGATGTAAGTAATCTCGCCAAGCGAGTGCTGGGCATAATCGGTAATTCCGATGGTCGCGATATCGCCGTCAATCGCCGCCCATTCGTGGTCTTTGGTATAATAAAAATTTTGTGGCAACATAATCTTCGTCTCCGTATTAAAATTTTTCAAATCTCTCGACAACCGAACCTTTAATATCAGTGTCGAGTTTTTCGCCGATTACCACTTTATCTTTTCTGCCCTGCTGAATATGTCCCTGATTTCGAGCCAAATAATAAACCCCGATTTGCTGTTCGTTATTATTATACTTTTTTTCGATTAACGCAAGCGCAATCTGCACATCATTTACGCCGGCGCAGCTCAACACATACCCGATACACCTGCCATCTATCAAAATACCGTCAAACTGCCTAATCGGCCTTATGCCTTTGCCGCCGATGATTTTCAGCCTGGCGACTTCGGTGTCAAAGTTCTGCGATTGTTTTGTCGCGACATCTTTGCCGATGAAATTTTTCTTGTTGAGTTTGACCGCCCAGCCGTAACCCGCCTGAAAAGGCGAGATATTAAAATCGCCCGCAAGTTCGTGTCCATACAGCGGCAGACCGGCTTCAATCCGCAAACTGTCCCGACTGCCGAGTCCGCAGGGGATAACGCCCAAATCTTTTCCTTTTTCGAGGAGCAAATCCCAAAGCTCGACAGCCTTTAGCGGATGAACAAAAATTTCAAAACTTATTTTCGCGCCTGTGTAGCCGGTGCGTGAAATAATTAAATCAAAGCCCTTGTCTCTTATTTGTATAAAATTCAAAGGTTTAAGCGTACCGACATCAACGCCGAAAGTTTTTTTAATACACTCTGCCGATGCCGGCCCCTGCAAAGCAATATCAACTTTTGCATCCGGCAGCGATGAATCTTTCAGGTCGATGATTTTATACTGCCAGTTTTTATCAATGCCGATTTTATCAACGCCAACTTTATTGAACCAGTCCTTAACTTTTTGCTCGTTGGAAGCGTTGGCGACAACCATAAAATTATCGACATCAATATAATATACTATTATGTCGTCGATAATATCGCCTGTCGGCGTGAGCAGATATGAATACTGCGCTTTGCCGGGCGATAACATCGAAATTTCGTTTGTCGCGACAGCGTTTAAAAAGTTCGCGGCATCTTTGCCGACAACTTTCAAAACCGCCATATGCGTACAATCAAAAATCCCCGCAGTTTTGCGAACGGCTGAATGCTCGGCCGCAATGGACTGATACCACAGCGGCATAAACCAGCCTGCGAAAGGCACAATCTGGGCTTTGCCGGTCAGCTCGGCGTGTTTTTCAAATAAAACCGTTTTTTTAGCTTCTGTCATTTCGGGAGACCTTACACTTCTTGTTTTGTCAGCGGCACAATAGTACTAAATCTAAGCAAAATTGTGTTATTGTCAAACTTTTTTTGCAGCAAACTTGTACTTTCGCTCCAATTAGGGTATAGGGTATAGGGGTTAGGGTATAGGATTTCTGTTTTTTTATCTCTAATCGCCGTACTATGGATATGAAGACGATAGTTTATAAAATAATCGACCCCGCGAAAGATGCGGAGAAGCTCAAACAGGTCGCTGACTGCATTGACGCGGGCGGACTTGCCGTGCTCGCAACCGAAACGGTCTATGGCATCGCCTGCAAAGTTGATGCGGACAGCTTAGCCAAACTTGATGCCGTCAAAGAAAGACCTGCCGAAAAAAGATATACCGTCCATCTCGGCGATAAAAATAAAATAAAAAATTATGTTCCGCATATTTGGCCAACTGCGAAAAAACTTATCGAAAAGGCTCTGCCCGGGCCTTTAACGCTTGTTTTTGAACTTGACGCTGAACAGATTTCCGTCGCCAAAAGCAATTTTGACGGTAAAACAGCATCTCTGCTTTACGCGGACAACAGTATCGGCATTCGTTGCCCTGATGAGAAAGTTTGTCAGGCAATTTTGAATCTGTGCAAATATCCGGTGGTAATGCCCAGCGCAAATATCTCCGGCAGAGAGCCCGCAATAAATGCCGAGCAGGCTATCGAGCAGTTGAGCGGCAAGGTCGATATAATAGTCGATAGCGGCCAATGCAAACTCAAGCAGAGCAGCACGGTAGTCAAAATTTCACCGACAGAAACAAAAATTTTGCGGCAGGGCGGCGTTTCGGCCGAACAAATACGCAGATTTTCTGTAATAAACATAATCTTCGTTTGTACCGGCAACACCTGCCGGAGCCCAATGGCCGAGGCTCTGGCGAAAAAAGCCATTGCTGAAAAACTTAAATGCAGGGTTGACCAGTTGGGCGATATTGGTTATAAAGTAGCGTCAGCCGGGGTTGCAGCAATTAATGGCATTGCCGCAAGTCCTGAATCAGTAAGATTTTGCGATGCAAAAGGCGTAAGTTTGGCCAGTCATCGCAGTCAAAGGCTTACTGCCAAAATGGTCGAATCGGCTGATTATATTTTTGCGATGTCGCAGGGACATCTTGATGCTATAATGGACATTAATCCGGCAGCGGCGGCAAAGTGCCGATTGCTTAATGGTAACGCCGGTGTTGCCGACCCTATCGGTCGCGGCGATGAAATATATACAATTTGCGGTAATACAATAGAAAAAGCAGTTAATAACAGGATAAGTGAGCTTTTCAAATGAATCCCGCACCTTCTAAAATTCATAGAAGCTGTCGGGAAAGAGTTTATCGGGTATATCACAGACATAAGAACCATAGATGAATAATAAAGAAGGTGTCGGGATGAAAGTAGCAGTTGCCAACGACCACAGAGGCGTAGAAGCGAAAGAACAGATAAAGGCTATCATAATCGAACTCGGCCACGAATGTGTTGATTTCGGCACAAGCGCAGAAACGCCGGTGGACTATCCGGATGTCGCTTTCGATGCGGCAACGGCTGTTTCCACAAAAAAAGTTGACAGGGCAATCCTTGTCTGCGGCACTGGTATCGGAATGTGCATCGCCGCTAATAAAGTTCATAACGTACGCGCGGCATTGTGCTATGACGAACTCAACGCCAAAATAAGCAGGCAGCACAATGATTCAAACGTGCTTTGTTTAAGCGGCGACCTTCTCGGCTCGCAGGCTCTTCGCAAAATAGTCGAAGTATGGCTCTCAACAGACTTTTCCGGCGGAAGACATCAGAGAAGAGTCGAAAAGATACACGCCATAGAGCAGGGCAAAAATCCCCGTACAGTAAGGCCCGGGCAGTAACAGGAAATTTATCGGATTGAGTAATGCTCCGGTGAAGTGCTGCCGGGCACATTTGATTTGCGAAATCAGGCTGAATTCACATTGACAATCGCTTCCTACCAATCAAGGATAACGCCTAATGCTGGTTCGCTGCGTGAATTGATAACCTGCCACGCTTGAGCCGCTTGGGCAGCGGGAAAGTGATGAGTAATCAATGGCAGTGTCTGCAATTTTCCGTTTTTAATCAATTCGAGGGTTTTGTCCATACGCGGTCGCGTATGGCCAGACATAGAGTCCAGCGATAATTCCTTGTCTCGCAATGCCTGAAGCGAGACCTTATCGTTAGTGCCGCAAAATCCTGCGGAAACGATATGGCCGCGATTTTCCATCACAGCAATCAGTTTTTCTGTAACTTGAGGCGAGCCGACGGTATCTACGGACACCGCTGCATTGCCTTTGGTAATGCCCTGTACCGCCTTAACCCAGTCGTTTGCGGCTATATCCACGTTGTAGCAGTTCGTCAGACGGCTTGCCAGCGATAAACGATGAGCGTCCATTCCGACCATTATGACTATTGCTCCCTGAGCGGCGAGTGTTTGAGCAGCCCACTGGCCGACGAGACCATCGCCGACGACCACAGCATACTGGCCGGGATTAATTGGAGCGCGAGTTCCGCAGTTGTAGCCAACCTGTGTCAGTAGCATACCGCTATAGGCGAGAGGCTGCGGCTGTCGAGGTAATTTCCAAACCCAGTCGCGATTGCTTATAGATGGAGAAATGTGTCCGCCCATAGGAAAAAACATTCCATCAACTTTGCCAACCGTGCAGAATACCGTATCGCCCGGCTTAATGTCCGTAACCTTTTCGCCGACAGATTCCACAACGCCGACTTTTTGATACCCCGGCAGAATCGGAAACGGCATAGGGTCGCCAGACAGATATGGCACATCTCCGCCAATGCGGTCGCCCCGCAGATAAGAACCCTCTGTGCCATTGCTTATCCACGAATAGGTGGTGCGAATAACAATATCGTCGGGTGTCGGGTCAGGGCATATTACACGACGAAATTCAACTTTGTTTGGGGCGGTGAATACAACAGCGTTGGCATTCATTTTCTTTTATCCTTTAAAATCCGATTGTCCGGCGAACATGGGCAGCGTTCTTTATAAAAATTGTTTTACTAATTCGATGTCCGCTCGTACGTCATCATCGTTATCGGCGGGGGTTTCAATCATTAGCCAGCCGTCATAACTGATTTTCTTGAGAGCGTCCATTGCCGCCGGCATATTCAGATAGCCTTTGCCCAAATGCAGGCCGCCGAGCTTGTTGACAGAGTCTTTTATGTGTACGGCGCGTAAATGCCGCGAAACGATGGCTATTTCCTCGACAGGGTCAAACCCCAGCGCTATCGCGTTGCCCAAATCATAATATATTCCGATATGGTCAGAATCTGCGGCATCAACAAGTTTAACCAATTCCTCTGCCGGCAATGGCGACTCGAGGGCGATGTCGATGCCGAGTTTGCGAGCCAGCGGTTCTGTGCGGCGGATTGTATCGAGTAGATTTTTCTTTTTTTCGGTCGTATTCGGTTCAGATTGCAGATAGGTGCATAAGAGCATAATGTGCGCGTGAACGGCTGCGGAAAATTCAAGTGCGCGTTCTATCAGGGCGACCGCTTTAGTTTGGCCGGTCTTTTCCACAAGCGATGAGTCGCAATTAAAAATGCCAACGGCCGTTGACGGTACCGCTATGCCCCGGTTTTCGGCCTCGGCCATAAATTGGCGTATATCGCTGGCCGACCAGGAAAAAAGAGCGTCGTCCGCAGCGGCGAAAAACGGCTCAACTCCACTTGCCCCAAGTTCTGAAACACGACGAACCAGCGACTGGCCGTCAATGTATGAGGGCGATACGCTGTATTGAGTTATTCCTATTTTCATAGCTTAAGAGGGATATTGTTTTTGCTGTATTGCGGTTTCAATTATGTATGAAGCGCGGCGTTTGCGGTCTTCCAGTTCTTTTTAGTTCTGGCCATGACGAAGTCGCAAATATCCAGTATCTCGTCGATGTCCTGCTCCTTATGTGAATAATTGACGAACGCAACATGCCACGAGCAGAAGAACAGACCATAACGATAACACTCTCTAAAGAAATAGTGATGTGCCGGGTGCGAACAACCATTGCCCGCCTTTGGATTCCATGTAAAACGCGGCATTGACGGTACGGGGTCGGCAAAAGCGGCCGCGTCCTCTATGCCGTAATCGCTGCATATTCTGTTTAATCCGTCAATCAGTTGACTGCCAACCTGCCGCAGATGGCCGGGGACATTTTTTTCCTTAAGTTCTTTGATTGTCGCGACCGCCGCCGCGATTGAGAGACCCTCGACCCAGAACGTAGCTGATGTAGGCGTTTCACTTATCCGTTCCATATATTCGGCTTTGCCGGCAACCACGGCAAGGGGATAGCCGTTTGCGATGCCTTTCGAGAGCGTGGTCAGATCGGGCGTAACTTTCAATAGTTCCTGTGCCCCGCCGAGTGCCGTACGAAAACCTGTTTTGACTTCGTCAAAAATAACCAGCATACCATTTTTGTGAGCGACATCGACAATGCCCTGAAAATTCTCATGCGTGAACGGCTTGGTATCCGCCGGACAGAGAATCACCGCTGCGAATTTTTCAGGGGTCTTTTTAATCAAATCCTCGAGACTATCGGCAGTTCCGTCAAAAGGCAGCACAACTTCCCAGGCCGCGCGGTGCGTTCCTCCTTCTTCGCCGTTTCGCCACATATCCGCCCAGCCATGATAGCCGCAGCGGGCTATATAGGTTCGTTTGGTGATGTGTCTGGCTAGTCTGGCCGCCACAAGAGTGGCATCTGTGCCGGTTTTCATAAATCGTACTCGTTCGGCACTGGGGATTATTTCAACAAGCAGTCGGGCCAGCTCAACCTGAATCGGATGGTTCGATGACGACTGAAATGAGTCGGTTATAATGGCGCGAACGGCATCGTCAACACGGTCGTAAGAATAACCTAAAATAATCGGGCCGATGCTGCACAGTAGGTCTATGAATTCATTGCCGTCAATATCCCACATTCGACAGCCTTTGGCGCGGTCGAAATAAATGGGGAAATCTTTATAATACGGCTGACGAGTCCCCTGCGTTCCGCAGGCTATCAGTTGTGTCGCTTCTCGCCAAAGTTCATACGAGTTGTCAAACTTGCACGCAACCTTGTCAGGAGCGGCTGCTTTTACATTGGATAATTTCATTCAATACTCCCTACTTATATTATTTTTAAGATGCCTTATCCGCTTAATGCTATATGTTACCGCTGCTTTGAGGCGGCGGGGCGGTTGACTTCCGAATTACTAATTGCGGCGCTATTAGTACGCTTCTTTTTGGCCGCGGCTCCGAAGACTCAATTCCATCTATCAGTAAATCTATTAAAACTCTTCCGATTTCTTCGTATTGCGGATGAATGCTTGTAACAGGAATATCATAGTTCTGGCAAAGCGCAGAATCATCGAACCCCACTACGGAAAGCTCTTCCGGAACTTTAATATTAAGTTTTTTTGCCACATCGATAATACGCACGGCAAAAAGATCGCAAAACGTAACAAAGGCGGTGGGTCGTTGTTTTTGGCGGAGTATGTTGTACAGCGATTCCTCTGAAATCTGTCCATGTTCGTCAATGTGTATTTCGAGGCGCCATTCCTCCGGCAGATTCAGGCCTGACTGGTTGCACGCATCCACAAAACCATGATAGCGTCTGGGCTGACAGGGTATATCGTCCTTTGTGTCGGTGCCTATATAAGCGATTTTAGTGTGTCCAAGGCCGACAAGATACCGCGTTGCCATATATGTTCCCTGGTAATCATCTACGCTGACAAAATCTTCCTGTCGGTCGGGCAGCATTCTGTCGAGCAGAACCATAGGGATGTTCGCTTTAATCAAAGGTTCATAATTATGCTGAGAATCATGAAGCACCGGGGTAACGGCAACTCCGCGAATGGAGTTCTTGAGAAATACATCCGTGTATCGACCGATTTCCGCGGGAGTGCTGTTTGAACCTGTAACGAGCATATAACCGCGATTGGTGGCTCTTGATGAGGCGCCCTGAATGATTTTTCGGAAATAGTATTCTTTTTCATAAGCCATTATTCCCAAAAGGGCAGTTTTTGTATCGGCAACAGGGGCTTCGGCAGGATTAGTTACAAATGTCCCCCGACCTTGCTGGCGGACGACTAAACGTTCCTTTCGCAGAAGCTCCAATGCCTGACGAACGGTACCGCGACTAATGCCGAATTTATCAGCTAAGGCATGTTCGTCGTCGATTTTCTGGCCCACGGCGTATTTGCCTGACCGTATTTCATCTCGCAAAGATGAGGCGGCACGATCCGCAAGCGACATAATTTCTACTTTTGTGTTCATGTTTGCTACTTTTACCTGATTGTACAAGTAAAGACAATAGTTATTTCGAGCTTAACAACACTCACGTTTCAAAAACCATTAGAACAACACTGTACAAATGTAGCATATTAGAGACCCTATTGCAAGATGATTTTTGGTTAAAGTTATTTTTTTTATTTTTTTTGGGTTTTAAGCGGTATTTTTATTCAAACGGTATGGCATTTAAATAAGTGGTTTTGTGTTCAATTATCCCTGCTTGGTTGTTGTCATAACTATGTTTAAATAAAGTAGTTAGCGTAAGTTGTCGCAGAGTGGCCGATACTAACCATAATTTTATTGGAACTGCATTGAGAATTGTCGATTTTTTAAAAAAATAATCCAATTTATTATTTTTAGTTGACAAGACTGTACAAATAAGTGTATATTGTACTCCGGAGTGGTTTTTTGTGATAGTACAATACAACAGTTACAAGTTATAGGTGATTGAAGGAAAGGAAATAGCCATCATGAAGAATAAGGGAAGTCAAATTCGTTCGCGTAATTATGGTTTCACATTGGTAGAGTTGCTGGTTGTAATTTCAATCATCGCGCTGCTGCTGGCTATTCTTATGCCCGCTCTTCAAAAAGCGCGTGGTCAGGGACAGAGCATTGTCTGCGCCGCGCACGAGCGTCAATACGGTCTGGCGGTTGTTCTCTTCGCCAACGATCATGGGGACAGGTTTATTCCTTATGCCGACAAATCCGCATATAGTATGTTTAATCCGGCTCTTGAGACTTCCTGGATTAACCGTCTTGCGATATACATCGGCGGAAAAGTTATTTCGGCCTCTGATACCCAGGCGGTGAAAAAAGAAAAAAGCGATTTTAATACGAACACGAAATTCCGCCGGTGTCCAACCGGTAAGGCCTGGATGGGTGTGGTCTATGGCGCCCAGGCTATGTGTAATGTTGATGCACCGTTTCTTACGGTGCAGGGTTCGTCGCCGGTGGTTGGTGATGACTGGGGCACAGGATTTAAGCATTCCGCAATACGACATCCGGCTGAATGGATAATTTTTATAGATACTGCCACCGGATGGGGTATGTACACACCGACCAACTGGGGCTTTGTAACCAGAGATGACAGCGGCGATGGTATTCCTGACGGTAACCCGAGTGTTGGTCAGCCTTACAATGGTGCTGCGCCAAGAGTACATTCGGAAGGCTGCAACATTGTTCTCGCCGACGGCCATGCTAAAAGAATGACTTTCAGGACTTTTCAAGACCCCCTTAACAATATGTGGAAGGGACGGCCCGGTCTCCCTGTCAGATGAGTTAGGCCATATATTTGGGCTTTTGCCATAATACAGCGGCAGGCATGGTGTAAAAGATTGAATTTATTGAATTATCGGAAGAAGGAATTTTGATGCGTTTTTATAAAGTAAAATTGACGGCGGTTTTTGTATTTCTGTTTGGACTTTGCATAGCAACACAAGCGGCTCGTATTCCGGTGGTCAGTATAACTAATACTTTAGGGCCGGTACCTTTTTATGCATGGGAGAACCTGATTAACGATTCAGGTATGTCCGGCGATACTCACACTTTGGCTGATACACACGATAGTGTTGGAACAAATATGGGATTGACTAATAACTATCCCGGCGCAAACCTTGTATTTGATTTTGGTGAAAATCGCCAGCTTAATGATATGTGGATATGGAACTATTCCGACCATGGGCCAACTACTGTTTTCGGAATGAAAAATGTTCAAATTTATTATAAGGCTGAGGGCAGTTCGGATGTGGCGGCGGGCTATGTTACGATTCCGATGCATGACGGAACATCGACGAATGCGGTAGATTTGATTGTTAATTTTAACGGTGTGACTGCAAGATATGTGAAATTTTACACAGCGGCTTATCCAAATCACAACTGGAGCGGCGGACAGTATAACTATTGCGGCCTCGGCGAAGTACGGTTTTACGATGTCAATCCCGACCCCGACCCTAACCCTGATTATAATGTTCCTGACCTGCGATTTGAGAGTTTTGGATACTATGAAGCCGATTCAGAGTCCTATGGGCATTATATGGACAAAATAGTAATCCCTTCCGATGGAACAAAGCTTTATGAATATACCAATATTATGCACTTTAATACGCATCCCCTTTACGGCCAGTCGGATACGCGGAGAGCTATTAAGGATGCAGCGAATCTTGGCTATAAGATAGTTATGTATCCGGGAGTTTTCTCTCTTAGTAATGAGGCACAATGGCCAACTCTTTTAGCTCAAATAAAGGCATACTATGTTGGCTATGAAGATTATATGTATGCGATTTCACTTGTGGACGAACCTGACGGCACAGGCTGGCCCATAGCGAAGTCAGAGGCTCTCATCGATATGGCCAAGAGTACCTTTAACGATGATGTTCCTGTTACCATGATGATAAACGATCCGCGGACATATAATCTTACCCCGCGAAACATGGATATTTTTCTGGTAGAATTTAAAATTAACGCCTATGAGATGACTACCAAAGCACAATATGATGCAGAGGTGGCCGATTTGCTAACCGCTTGTCGTACACAATGTCCAGGCAAACCTATTTTTATTTTAGGTTGGTGTGCTGAAGGTGATGACCGCCTCTTTCCTACTTTGGAACAGCAGGGATGGTATTATGAAACGGCGATTAACAATCCTGATATAACTGGGCTGATGTTTTATATGCTCGGCAGCAACGCATCCGTGAATTTTCTCGGTACGATATCTGATCCAAATTCGCTCAGCCTGCATAAGAAGTGGGGTCAAACTGTTGTGGGCCAGACGGTTAACACCAGATTCGAAGACCATTTTGATCAGTATCAGAACCAGCAGCAACTGGCGACAGTGTATAGCGGCGTTTGTCCGACGCTGGATGCCTCCTATGATCACGGTTCCAACGGCGGCAAAAGCGCAAAGTTCGGCCTAGGCAGTCAAAATGCGACACGCCGAGTATTTGCTAATGATATGCCCGGCGTTGCGGAGGCATTTCTACGCGATAATACCATTACAGGCAGCGGCCATTTCGGATTCAAAGCGATAAACAACGCAGGCAATTATATCGCTGTTTATGGCGGCGGCAGCAATTCCAATTATTTGATTAGGGATACCGCCAATAGCGTTGATGCCTTTAACACGGGCTGTTCCAGTCTGTGGAAATGGCAAAAGGTCAGTTTTGTGTTTGACGGCAGCGGTGTGGAAGTTTATGTCGATAGCGAGCTGGTTTATTCGGCAGACGGCTGGACAGGCGGTTTTTCGAGCATCGGCGGCTTTTACGAACTCCCCGGCGACCCGGGATGGGGATACATTGATGACATCAGGGTTTCATCGAGAACAATCAGGGTTCAGGCTTCCAGTCAGGATAGCAACTGTCCGGCTGTAAATGTCGTGAACGGTTCCGGAATAACAGCGGATAGGCACGACAGCAACTCGGCGAATATGTGGCTGACTTCAGACAAGGTCAGCGTTCCTCGGCACTGGATAAAATTCTCGTTTGACAAGGTATATCCCATAACCGATATGCGGATTTGGAATTACAACGAAAATAATTTTTACACAAAAGGTATGAAAAAAGTCAGTATCAAATATTCGACGGACGACAGGAACTGGACGGCTGTTTATCTTGGCGAAATACCGCAGGCAAATGGTATGAATAATCAGGAAGCGGATTTGACAGTGAATTTCGCCGGCGCCGAAGCAAAGTATGTAGCTATTACCGGCAGCGCCGATGTCAATGAGAACTGGAGTAATGGCCTGTATAACGAAACGGGTTTGTCGGAGGTATATTTTAAATTTGGCGCACCCGCAACATGTTTTGAAGCAAATATCGAAAGTTATGGTCTTGGATACGATATTAACGGCGACTGTAAGGTTGATTATATAGACATGGGCATTTTTGCCGATAACTGGCTGCACGGTGTTAATTTTGAAGATTTTGCTATGCTTGCTCTGGATTGGTTTAAGTGTATTGACCCGGAAAATCCAGCCTGCAGCCGTCCCTGGGTGCCATAGAAGAAAGGATGTAAATGGGATTACTGTGTATTGAGTGTTATTGAGATTTTAAACATTAATTTTTTATTGGAGGAACAAAAATGAAGACAAGTATTGTTGTAGTAACAGTAGTTTTGGTAATTGCCCTGGGCTTTTGTCCTGTCGTTCAGGGGGCAGGTCACATCGAGGTTGCCAGTGTAGAAGGCACTGCGGGACCGGCGGCGTTTTATTCATGGAATAACCTGATTAATGATTCAGGTATGTCTGGTGATACGCGGACTTTGGCTGATACGCATGACAGTGTTGGGACAAATATGGGGTTGACTAATAACTATCCTCAAGCCAATCTGGTATTTGACCTTGGAACGGATTACAAGATTAGTGAAATGTGGATTTGGAACTATTCCGACCACGGGCCAACTACTGTTTTCGGTATGAAAAATGTTCAGATATACTATAAAGCAGATGGCGACCCATGTGGGCCAACGCCTCTGGAATATATCGAGATTCCCAAGCATGACGGCACCTCGGCATCTCCAGTAAGCATAATTGTTGATTTTAACGATGTAACCGCAAGATATGTTTACTTCAATACAGAGGCGTTTCCGAATCACAACTGGAGCGGTGGACAGTATAACTTTTGCGGTCTCGGCGAAGTGCGGTTTTATACCGACGCTATTACTGATTGCGGACAGGCAATTGGATTTGGCTACGGCCTTGCCGGGGATGTGAACGGAGATTGTTATGTTAATTTTGAAGACTACGCCGATTTTGCCAGAACATGGTTCGACTGTATGGACCCGGAAAATCCGATATGTAACCACCCATGGTTGCCATAGAATGGCAGAAAAAAAGCAAATGAATTATTGTAAACGTGATTTGATATTTAAATAAATTTTATTGGAGGAAATAAAAATGAAGACAAGTGTTGTTATTGCAGCAATGGTACTGGCGATGATGTTGGGGTTTTGTTCTGTCAGTCAGGCAGATCATATACCGGTAGTTAGTGTTACCACTATTACCTATCCCGATAATTATAATACGGTACCGTTGCCGGGACATGAATTCACATATCTCATCGATGATACAGGCATGTCAGGGGACACACGTACTCTGGCAGATACCCAGGATAGTAACTGCACCAAGTATTTGAGCGATGGCATTGGTGGACCGACCGGACTGCAGTTTGACCTTGGGCAAAATTATGCGGTTGGCGAGATAAGAATATGGAACTACGTCAATACCCTGTCAACGGACCCGAACAAGGAAACTATGTTTGGGATGAGGGATGTCTACGTCACCTTTTATGATGAGGCAGGCACTTACGAATACGGCGGCTGGGATGGCACTGTTCCAAAGTCTCCCAAAGACCCCGGCAACAACCCTGTGAGTGTTGTTATCGACTGGAGCAATGTTTCGCTGACCAATACCGTAAGGTACGTGCGGTTTTATTGCGAAAGTCCGGCATGGAACTGGAGCAACGGTTGGTCGTATATGACCGGGCTTGGTCAGGTACGATTCTATGAGAAAGGCATTACCGACTGCGAACAGGCGATCGAATTGGGGTATACTCTTGCGACGGACGTGAACAAGGATTGCTATGTTGACTTAAAAGACCTTGCAATAATTGCTCTGGAGTGGTTGGACTGTATGGACCCGCAAAATTTGGCATGCAACCATCCCTGGGTACCGTAGGGTTATAGAAAAAGAAACTGTTGTGAATAGTAATTGAAAACCTGAATATTGTTTTTTGGAGGAATCGTGAATGAGATGAAAATGAATTGTGTGAATGTTGTAAATGTATTTAATTGTAAATTTAATGTTAATTTTTTTGGAGGAAGTACAATGAAGTCAGTAAAATGTATTGTTTGTTTAGTAGCGTTGTTTGGTTTTTGTGTTGTTGCCGGAGCGGCTCACATTGATGTTGCCAGCGTAGTTGGCACTGCAGGGCCGGCGCCATATTATTCATGGGATAACCTGATTAATGATTCAGGTATGTCCGGCGATACTCACACTCTGGCTGATACCGTTGACAGGGGTGATTACGGTGCTGGTATGGGATTGACCAATAACTATCCTCAAGCCAATCTGGTATTTGACCTTGGTCAGAATTATCAGATTGATGACATGTGGATTTGGAACTACTCCGACCATGGGCCGACTACCGCGTTTGGAATAAAAAATGCGCAGATTTCCTATAAAGCTGATGGTGGTTCGATCATCAATCTCAGTTATGTCGAGATTGGCCGGCATGACGGAACAACCGCCAATGCGGTTGACCTGATTGTCGATTTTGAAGGTGTGACTGCAAGATATGTGTACGTAAATACAGAAGCGTACCCGAATCAAAACTGGAGTGGTGGACAGTATAACTATTGTGGTCTTGGCGAAGTTCGCTTCTATGAGGTTGTTCCAGAACCTGCAACAATGGCTCTGCTCGGTCTTGGCGGTTTGCTGCTGCGTCGCAAGAAATAAATGACCGCAACTCACAGGGATGTGGGGTATTTCTTTGTTTGATTTACATCGCCCCGCTTTAGTAAGTGGGGCGATGTGTTTATATAAATAGATAGTTGTGGATTTTCTTACTTTCAGCAAATCAGGGTATTTTAAATTTTCAGCAGGGATGGTAAATATGTCGATAGCAAATATACGAAAACTCAGAACATTATTGTTCGTAGTGGCATTATTGTCTATTTGGAATCTTGCACAATCGCAGGCAGGCGAATTTCCAAAGTGGCCGGTGAAGGATGGTGGTTTTTCACCTGCGTGGTTTTCGGCGTTACCGGAGTAATTGCCACCATCTGGTTTTTATGGGGCGGATTCCGCGACCTTAAATATCTATTCGATGACTTAAGAAATGCCGTACGAGATGAAAGAGACGATGGCACAGTTATCGACCATCATAATCTTGCAGATGAACCGACAACTGAAAAGTAATAAAGGATAATGTGAATGAATTCATATGAACGTGTTATGGCCGCTCTCGAACTGAAACAGCCGGACAGAGTGCCTGTCGGCGAGTTTGTCAGCCAGAATTATTTATAAGCTACAAACACATTGAAATAGAAAGGTAAATTATGACTTCGGTAGATAGTACATCACTTATCATCAATAACGTAACTCAATATTTCTTTGATAATGTTACCATTGAGCAGGTTCAGGATATAACCAAAACAATACACAGCCCACAAAAAGAACCCGGACCAATTATCAAAAAGGATCGTCCATGGGAACGCGTTCCATATCTCACCGTTAATGGATGGAGTATTCTCTACGACAAGACCAAAGGTGAGTTTAAGTGCTGGTATGAAGATTTTCCTGTGGATCCCCAAAAGGTCGAGAGGGAGAAAGTCCTGTATTGTGTTTCTTCTACTTTTACTGGTTATGCTTGCTCAAGCGACGGTTTGAACTGGGAAAAACCGGAACTGGACTACCTTGAAGTAGATGGTCATAAAACAAACATCGTCCTTGGCAACAAACCGCCTTTTCACACGCTTGAATCGATAACTGTGTTTGAGGATACTCTGGAGCCTGATCCTGGAAAACGATTCAAAATGCTGCTGACCCGCTACATAAACGCCAAAGACCGTACAAAAAAAGAGTTGGCTGAGACTCTGAGTGTCAAACCCGGTTTTGACACCAGTAATGATGAAGTTCGTATTGAGATGCATTGCTCCGAAGACGGCATAAAATGGACTCCTTCCGGGGAACTGCCGAGATATGGCCAGCACGGAAATGGTCTTGGCGATGCTTATACTTTTTTTATCGACGAAGATACCGGCATATATCGCTTCCTTACTCGTGCCGCTGGTATGTTGAGCGTGCATTATGATGAACGACGACCCAAAACCAATAGTTTTTTTCCTCCAACCTTTCCTCACGATATAGCGAGAATGAACAAACGAAGGGTTTTTCAGTCGGAGAGTAAGGATTTGGTTCACTGGTCCTGTCCGAAGTGCGTCCTCACTCCTGATGTGCAGGAGGATAATCTGGATGACAGTTACTATGGAATGGTGCAGTTCAAGATGGGAGAAATTTACATTGGTATGCTCAATGTGCTGCACGAGGTATCCAACACCATTAATGTTCGGCTTGTGTATAGTCGCGATGGCTGGAATTGGCATCATCTAAATCAGCGACAACCCTGGTTGACTACAAGTGCCGACTCCTGGGATAAGTATATGGTTAATATTTCGAGTCCTCCGATTCCGGTTGGCGATGAGCTTTTTGTTTTCCATGGCGGGGCAAGTTGTCACCACGATTGGTGGATAACCGGCCTGTATGAAAATCTCCCTGTTCCGGAAGCACATGACATAAACATGACCCGATTTGGCATCGGATTGGCCAAAATGAGGCTGGATGGGTTTGTTTCCATCGATGCCACAGAGATGCGTGAGGGAGTTATGATTACGCGTGCCCTGATAACAAGTGGAAACAAGCTTGAATTGAATGCCGCCTGCGGCCAGGACGGCTATGTGGAAGTCGAAGTTACGGATGCGGACGAAAAGATATTGAAGGGTTTTTCACGAGCTGACTGCGATACTTTCAAAGGCGATAAAGTTAAAACGATTATAAGCTGGAAAGGCAAAACTGAAATTCCGCACGGTGCTTATCTGCGTCTGCGGTTCTTTATGAAAAATGCCTCGTTGTATTCATTTAAATTTACTTAAGTATCCAACTGCATGTTTGTAGTCCTGTGCAGCCTTGCATGGCTTAACTGTTGAGAGCAAGGAATTGATGTGATGGCAGAAGTTGTAGTTTGGGAGCAACAACATAATGAAGCGGATGCCACGGTGGGTTGGAAATTCACCGCAGCCGATGCTCATATAAAATTGAAAAAAATGTACACTCATGATTTAAATGACAGATTAACAGGAATAACGATGAAACAGGACGTATTTGATTGGGCCAATACGAAGTTGACCAGCAAAGTTATATCAAAAGAATCTCTTAACCATCCGCAGTTAATTGAAATGGTAAGCGGTTTGGACGTTTACAAGAATACTCCCGAAGCGTACAGACGTGCTTATCAAGCTTTGGGTATCGATGTTATTAATAACGTTCCCCTGGAGAACGCACCGTCGCCAACCCCTGTTGGCAGATGTCAGCCACATGCTGTCTTGCCTTATAGTTATGGACATCTTGGTGTTTTCGATACATTTATGAGACACACCTATTTGTGTAAGAATCTGGAGGAAGTCTGGGATATAGATGTTGAGGCTCTTGCGTATGAAGATTTACTTGTACCGGTACCGCATTCTTGTAAAAAAAATGATATCGTGGCCAGAGAAAAATTTATAGGCGAGATTGGGTCATATTATCCAATGCTCTACACAACGCTGTTCATGTGGGCAGAGGAATTTCTTGGCTGGGAAATCTTCATGGTGGCTGCAGCCCTTGAACCTGATCGATTTCATGATAAGTGGATACTGCCATTTGTTAAAAAATCCAAGGCTATAATAAAAGAAATGGCCTTGGCATCAGATAATCCATTTGTCTTTGTTCACGATGACCTTGCCAATGCAAACGGTCCGTTATTTCACCCACAATGGTATGATGATTATATTTTTCCACATTATCCAGAAATTTTTGGAGAAGCCAGGCGTTTGGGAAAAAAGATTATTTATGTAGCTGATGGAAATATGGAAACATTTTTTCCAAAACTGCTGGACATTGGTGTTGACGGAATTCATTTTGAGAATCCAGCTACACCACTTGATTCCGTTATCGAATATTTTGGTAAGTCTGGGAAATTTCTTCTCGGAGGGATAGAGACAATTAAATTAACCTTGGGTACTTCAGGGGAAATTCGACAGATGGTTTTCGACGTAATGGATAAAATGCAGAATTGTCCTGGTTATGCAATGACGTGTTGTGGTGGACTCCACGGAAATATCCCCATGGAGAATCTTGAAGCATATTTTGATGCTCGTGCCGAGGTTGGAGTAACCCCCAAGAATTGGCGGACTATATGCCGAGATTGAAGCCTGCGCCCATTGGATACGACCGAGAGCAAAGTTTGCTTAAAAATTTGGATTTATGATGATGCGAGTGATTGAGGTATATAAAAGCTACTATTGACAGAAAGGCGAGGAACATAAAATCCTGTTATCGTGCAAATTTTCAACAAAGTGGTTTTGAAAGTGAAATCCCTTGATAGTTCAAGGTGAATAAGATTATTGGTGTAGTATGAAAAAAATACTTTTAAACCGTGTAAATGGGAAACGTCAGATTAATAACATTTCCTAAATATGGAAAACTTTTTGAATAGGTGATCATATGATTGAAAAAGAATTCAAAGAACTTAAGAGCAAAGCAAAACACATTCGTAAATTAACAATTGACACCATTGGTCATCTGGGTTTTGGGCACATAGGCGGTTCAATGTCTATAGTAGAGATTCTGACAATGCTCTACTATAAGCATATGAGAATAGACCCTATGGATCCTAAGAAAAAAGATAGGGATATTTTGATTTTATCTAAAGGACATGGAGGCCCAACGTTATATTGTGTTTTGGCAGATAAAGGTTATTTTTCTTTGGATTTACTGCATACTTTGAATACAGGAGGAACTTCTCTGCCAAGTCATGTAGATATGAATAGGACACCGGGTATTGATATGACAGCAGGCTCACTGGGGCAGGGACTTTCGGCGGCAGTGGGGATGGCATTGGCTAATAGGTTGGACAAAAACCCCGGGCTTGTTTATGCAATCATAGGCGATGGTGAATCTGACGAAGGACAGGTATGGGAAGCGGCTATGGCGGCGGCACATTTCAAGCTGGATAATTTGATAGCGTTCACCGATCGTAATAAATTGCAAATTGACGGCTTTACGAAAAACATAATGGACTTAGGCGACCTTAAAGCGAAATGGGAATCTTTTGGGTGGTTCACACAGCAGATAGATGGGCATAATTTTGAGGCGATTGATAAATCAATAAATAGGGCAAAAACGGAAACTGGCAGACCTGCTATGATTATTCTTGAAACAGTTAAGGGCAAGGGCGTCAGCTTTGCTGAAAATAAAGAGTCAAGTCACCACATGGCATTTGATTATGAAATGGCTAAACAAGCAATTTCCTGTTTATAACATTATTTGAAGGATGTGTTTCAAAAGGTATATAATATGACAACAAGAATGAGAGAAGTTTATTCGGATACTTTGATAAGGTTGGCAGAAAAGGATAGAAACATTGTTGTTCTTGAAGCTGACCTTATGGCTGCTCACGCAACTAAGAGCTTTATGGAGAAGTTTCCGGAACGGACATTTAATGTTGGCGTGGCTGAGGCTAATATGGTCGGAATAGCCTGTGGTTTATCCGCTCGCGGGAAAATTCCGTTTGCAGGCAGTTTTGCGCCATTTGTAACCCGCAGAGCTTATGACCAGTTTTTCGTTTCAGCGAATTATGCTAAATTGAATGTAAAACTAATGGGTTCAGATCCCGGCATAACAGCTGCGTATAATGGCGGCACACATATGCCGTTTGAAGATGTCGGAATAATGAGAAACGTGCCTGGTTTGATAATTTACGAGCCTGCTGATGGAGTTTCTCTGCAAAAATTACTTACTGAAAGCGCTTATCGTAAGGGTAATGTGTACTTGAGGCTTCATCGAGGGAATGCTCCTGGAATTTATAATCAGAATGATGAAATTAAACTTGGCAAGGCTAATGTATTAAAAGATGGGAATGATGTTACTTTAATTGCCAGTGGGGTGGTAATGGTGAATGAAGCTTTAAAGGCTTCGGAAATGCTGCAGAAAGAGGGTGTCTCCGCTGCGGTGATAGATATGCACACGATTAAGCCTCTTGATGAAGAGATAGTGTTAAAGTATGCGGCCAAAACCAGCCGCATAGTAACGTGCGAGAACCATCAGGTTATGAATGGATTAGGTTCGGCTGTGGCTGAGGTTTTGTCCGAAAAACAACCTATACTAATGAAAAGAATAGGCGTGAATGATGAATTTGGAGAAGTGGGTGATATTGAGTATCTTAAAGAGCGGTTCGGATTGACCGCAAAACGTATTTGTGAAAGCGCCAGGAGTCTGTTGGTTACCGCCTGAAAAATTTAACGCATTACTTGATTTTAATTACGAGAAAGGGACACAATAGAATGAGCAGATTGTCAACGCCGTTAAAGGGTATTGTTCCACCACTGGTAACGCCTCTGAAAAATAATGACAGTCTTGATGCCGAAGGTCTTGAGAATCTTGTTGAGCATGTATTGGCTGGCGGAGTTCACGGCCTGTTTATACTTGGCACTACCGGAGAGGCGCCGAGTTTGAGCGAAAAGCTCAAGCGTGAATTAGTTGAAAAGGTTTGTAAGCAGGTACGAAGCAGAGTGCCTGTGCTTGTAGGTATAATGAATACGTCGTTCACGGAATCCATAAAGCTTGCACAGTATTCGCATGAATGTGGAGCAAATGGTGTTGTTATTGCACCGCCGTATTATTTCACAGCGTCTCAGCCGGAACTTATAGAATATTTCGGACATATCGCATCAGAGCAGCCGCTGCCTGTATATATTTATAATATGCCTGGTTGTACCAAAGTTTCCATTGCTCCGGAAACAGTGTTAGAAATGTCTGAAAATCCTAAAGTCGCCGGATTTAAGGACAGCTCTTACAATATGGTGTATTTTCATAAGGTACGCCGGCTTCTTAGAAATCGGCCGGATTTTTCTACATTTGTCGGACCCTGCGAACTGATGGCTGAGTCGGTATTATTAGGCTCCAACGGCGGAGTCAACGGCGGCGCAAATATGTTTCCATCGCTTTATGTTGATTTGTATAACGCTGCTGCTGCGAGGGATATTGATACTGTTCTGAAATTGCAAAGCAAAGTTGTAGATATATGCTCAACTGTTTATTGTGTCGGCAAATACGATTCGAGTACGATAACCGGCATTAAATGCGCCCTCAATCAGATGGGAATTTGCAGTGATTTTGTTGCCAGGCCATTTTCCGGCTTTCAAGAGCAGGAAAAACAGGCGATAAGGAAAATTTTAGCAGAATTGAAGAAAGAATAATTAGGTCTGTGTTTCCTAAACAATTGGCGGAGGTTGCGTTGGTCTGGGCGGTCTGCTGCTTCGTCGCAGGAAATAAATGACCACAACTCACAGGGATGTGGGGTGTTTCTTTGTTTGATTCACATCGCCCCGCTTTGGTAAGTGGGGCGATGTGTTTATATAAATGGATAATTGCAGGTTTCCTTACTCTCTGCAAGCGGGCTTGTCAAATTTCAGAAAGGATGGCAAAAATTTAATGGCTAACATACGAAAACTCAAAGTAGTATTGTTTATAGCGGCATTATTGTCTGTTTGGAGTCTTGCACAATCGCAAGCAGACGAATTTCCAAAGTGGCCGGTAGAAAGCGGCGACTTTTCAACATTTTCCACTTCGCCGGTTCCTTTCGAGGACGGAAACTGCATCGGCAGCCTGATTCTTCCTGACAACCCCACCCTCGCGGAGCAATTCGCCTGTTATGAACTTCAGCGGTATATTTTCAAGATGACCGGCCTGATACCGGGTTTGAAGGGACGAGATAAAACTTATGATGGCAGAGTGATTTACATAGGACGGGCTGCGGATCAGGAACAACTGAAAAAGCTCAAAGGCCTTCCGGACGATTCCTATATTATCCGTTCACAGGAAAACAAAATTACCCTGGCCGGCAAAACTGATGAAAGCACTCTTTATGCTATCTATGATTTTCTCAGTCAGCAGGGGATTCGCTGGGTTATTCCCGGTGATCTTGGTGAAATCGTTCCACAGCGAAAAACCCTGATTGCCTGCAAGAGCAGGGTGGAGTCGCCAGACTATGATTGCCGTGGGTTCATGGTCATGGGGCAGGATTTCTTTCCCGGAGGCGGCGAAGAGCGGGGCTGGGCTCCCATCAATATGGACGACTACTTTGACTGGTTCCTGCGAAATCGTTTGAATGCGATTTGGTTGGCGGAAGATAAGTCATACGACTTTGGCGCTCATCGGGGGCATGGCTGGGTACAAATTCTCGGACATTCCTACGGCGGAACAATCGCACCTCATCAGAAATACTTCAAAGATCATCCCGAATGGTATGCTCTTGTTAATGGAAAACGAGTGCCGGTCTGTACTCTGCCGCCGATGTTTGTCAATCAGCTTTGTGTCTCGAATAAAGGTCTAAGAGACTATACGGTTAACCTGGTTCTTGATTATTTCAAAAACAATCCCCAGACGCGAGCGTTTCCATTAAGTCCTATGGATGGCCCCAGTTTCTGGTGTGAATGTGAAGATTGCAAAAAACTGGATCCTCCCGGTCTGGACTGGTCTAAGAACAGTACTGAAGGTAACATCTCCGGCATGACTGATCGAGCCTTGAATTATGCCAACGAAGTGGCAGAGCGGGTATCTAAAGTATATCCAGATAAATTCATCGAAATGTATGCCTATGGCTACACCCGCCAGTCCCCTGTAAAAGAGAAGGTACACAAAAATGTTTTCATTAAGTATGCCAATATGCTGCCAGGGCCCCTGGGCAGGAGTATTCTGGACAAGGATGAGACCTTGAAAATTTCAGAAGCATACTGGGATGAACCGAAGAACGTCTGGAAGGAGTGGAGGGAACAACTTCAGGGCTGGAAAGATGCAGGAGCGACTCTGGCCTGGTACAATTACTTGGAATGGGATCATCCTGACGTAACACTGTTCTGGTTTTATAACACCACGGACGTTCTCAAGACACTTAACCGCCAGTACAATTGTAAAATTCTTTTGGGTGAAACAGAAAACAATATTATGGTTTCCACCATGCTCTACAATGTCCTGGCCAGGACGGTATGGGACGTCAATACGGATTATAAAGAAGTGATTCGCGATGTCTGTAACAAATTCTACGGCCCGGTCGCAGATGAGATGTATAACTATAACATGCTGATGGACGGCGAGATTTTGAAAAGTACTGCATGGAAAGAAAAAGGCTGGCATCCCCATCAACACCTGGACATTTCACTATCGGCACTGGAGCAGGGGCAAAAAATGCTTGAAGATGCCGCAGCAAAGGTCGAAGATGACAACAACCTTGCCAAGAGAGTGGCTTACGCCCGTTTCGGCCATGCGTATTTAACATATGTCCATACTTTGAATGAGAAAGTAAAGACAAAGGAGACTGAAAGAATTGCCCGCCTGGCATTTGACAGGGCTAATTCACTCAGGAGTAAATATAACATCATGATCAAGCTCCCGAGTGTGCAGCAGCTCAAGACTTTTTATTATCCGCCAATCATTGATGAAGAATCAGTCGTGATTGAACTGCCTGATTTATGGGATTTCAAAAAGGATCCCACTGATACGGGAATTCGCGATAAATGGTTTGAAAAAGGTGTTGATGACTCATGGGTGAAGATAAGTACGAGCCGGGACTGGACTTCGCAAGCTCCGGGCAGCGGCTATCATGGCGTCGCGTGGTATCATGTCAGCTTTGATTTTCCGACAAATGTGAAAATAAATGCAGGGTCAGGATTATATCTTTATTTTGGCGCTGTTGATGGACTTGTCGATGTGTGTCTGGATGGTGTTAAGATAGGGGAACAAAAAGAATCCGTTGGCGCAATGTGGGATAAGCCTTTCTCTCTACCATTGCCTTCGGATATAGATTTGAAAAGTACACATCATCTTATGGTAAGAGTTGCGAAAGACGACGCTGCAGCCGGTATCTGGAAACAGGTTAGAATTATGGCAATGGATGTTAGCAAAGAGAAAGATAAGCCGGCTTCAACTCAACAGGGAAGAACTAACTGGTGAAGGCTTTCGTGAAAGTCATGGCAAAACCTTTCCGCGACGGGTGTGGGTGTGGGTGTGCGATGCGGCGGTATTGTCCGGCGGAGGTTGCGTTGGTCTGGGCGGATTATCCGCTGGCTCCAGCGGAAATTCCGCAGGAGGCCACGGAAGATACGTAGAAGGCAACGGGGCTTTCGCTGCCGGCAGCGGAGGGTGTGTAGAACGCAGCGGGTCTTGCGTTGCCAGCAACGGAAGTTCCGTAGAGGGCGGCGGGACTTGCGTTGGAGAGTCCATGGCCTCCGAGGATCTATAAAATATGCGTTTCTGCGTCACAGGCGCGGTTTCTGCTGTGGGCGTTCAACGTAGGTAAGCATTTTTAGCAGCCGTTCGGGCCAGCAGGTTTTGTGAGAGAAATGGATGCTGAAGAGAGGCTTGATTGTGGCCCACAGGGACGGAGTTTAGCCAGATTTAATATTGAATTGAAAATTTAAGAGATGGGTATTTGGTATTGGGTGTGTTGCCCAATGCCATAAAAATACCCGTGAATGGTTACCATTTTTAAACGAAAGACAACAACATGAGTACTGATTTTATCCCGCGATCTGACACCGATTTTTTGGCATGGGCGCAGAATTTTTCCAGCTATGCTAACACCAACATTGCCGCCCTTGGTCTTGCGCCGGGTGATATGACGCCGATAGGAACTGCGATGATGGACTATGACACCGCGCTTACCGCCAACACTGCCAGGCAGAACGATGCCCGCGCGGCACGAGTTGCCAAAGATGCCAAACGCGATACGCTCGAGACGGCGATTCGCGCACTGGTGCGGCGGCTTCAGGCATCGCCTTCGGTCGATGACTCTGAAAAAGCGGCGCTTGGCATTACCGTCAAAGATGCGCTCCGCACGATGGATGCGATGAGCGGTGCAACGCAGCCTCTGGCGATGATCGACACCAGCCAGCGGCTTCGCCATGAGATACGTTTTGTCGATGAGGCAAACCCGACAAGCCGCGCAAAGCCGAAGGGCGCGATGGGTTGCGAGATATGGGTTAAGGTCGCTGCGCAGGGTGAGCCGGCGCCGGCAGAGGCGACAGCGTATTCGTTTGTCGCGCTCGATACGGCAAGCCCTATGTGGTCGAATACGATGGCGCAAACGCGAGTAAGGTTGCGCATTACATGCTGCGATGGGCTCTAAACGGCGGCGAGAAAGGCCCGTGGTCGGAAACCGCCTCGGCGACGATCGTCGGATAAGAAATGTGTCCAAAAATAATATTGTTGAGAAAGGTGAGGGTATTTTATGAACAGGGCTTGTTTTTCACTATTAGCGGTTTCAATCTGGGCAGTAAGACTGCACAATTGAATCAAAAAGATGATTAGGAAAATCTCTGTAAAAATTTGGAATGCGATGTGTCGGAGGGAGGTGATTAATTATGAATTGGCACTAATATAAAGGGTATTTACGCGGTGATTTGCTATATGTAATAGTTGTCTTTGTTCCATAACTGTTCGGAAACAAAAACTTAATTGTAAAGGAGTTCAGCATGAAAAGTTTTAATAAAAGTTTGTTATGTGTACCTCTTTTTGTCCTCTGCATATCGGCATTTTTTTTTATGGTGTGCTCGAATAGCGAAGCTACCACGCATATTCCAATTGCGAGTGTTGCTTATTCTAGTCAGGATGCTGTCTGTCTGTGGAGTCATGTAATGGATAATTCAGGAGTGTCTGGTGACACTCACAGCGCCGCAGATACACATGATGCTATATACACTGACATGAGTTTAACGGCCAATGTTGCTCCGGTACACTGGGTGGAATATGATCTGGGCCGAAATTATAACATCTCTGAAATGTGGATATGGAACTATAATGAGTACACACCTTTGGGAATGAAAGAAGTGTATATCCAGTACAAGCCGGATGGCGGAGCATACGGTGGTATATATGATGGCCAAATTCCTCAGGCTGATGGAAGCGCAACAAATACAGTGGACAAGATTATCGATTTTAGTGGTGTCACAGCACGATATGTCAAAATCTGGACATATGCATTTCCGGAACATAACTGGAGCGGAGGGGTTTATAACTGTGCAGGTCTAAGCGAGGTGCGATTCTACCCAGTGTCTGGAACTCCTGAGGGAACTGTAGTTCAGGCGAAGCGCATTCCCGTTGCAAGTTGCACTTATTCAAGCCAGAGCACTGGAGACGGTTATTTATGGAATCATACCTTTGATAACGCAGGTATGTCAGATGATACTACACATGGAGTAAATGGCACTCACGGTAGTGTTGCCACCACCATGGGGTTAAGCGACAATGTCGGCGGCGGATCGCACTGGGTGGAATATGATCTGGGCCAAAATTATAACATTTCTGAAATGTGGATATGGAACTTTAATGTGACTTCAGCCACATTTTTGGGGATGAAACACGTCTATATAGAGTGTAAACCCAATGGTGGATCGTACGGTGGCGTATACGATGGCATCATTTCCCAGGCTGACGGAAGTGCTGCACATCCAGTAGATAAGATTATCGATTTTAGTGGTGTCACGGCACGATATGTCAAAATCTGGACATATGCATTTCCGGAACATAACTGGAGCGGAGGGGTTTATAACTGTGCAGGTCTAAGCGAGGTGCGGTTTATCGGAGAGCCTGCCGATTTCACCCTCCAGAATTTTGGCTATTACTATACAGATACGATAGCTTACGGGGCTTATATGGAAAGGACGGTTTTTCCCGTTTTTGGGCAGGTTGGCGGAACTCGTCTTGCCGATTACACTAACATAATGCATACGATGATAGGGCAATATGGTCAATCCGACTTGCGGCGAGCGATTATCGATGCCGCTAATCTCGGTTACAAAACCATGTTATACTCCGGTGAGTTCTCGCCAGGCAGCCCGGAATTGTGGCCGCAGAAGTTTGCCGAATTGAAATCGTATTATGCCGGATACGAAAATTTTATGTTTGCCCATCAGCTTATCGACGAGCCGGAACCAAAGGGTTGGAGCCGAGCCCAGATGGAAGACCTGGTTGCCGCCGCGCGAGATTTCTTCAATGACGGGGTTCCCCTTACCATGGCTATGGATAATCCCAGAGACGCTAATACCGTGCCGCGTAACCTGGATTTTGTGACATGTCATTATTACCTTGAGACGGAATTTACAACGAAAACCCAGTATGATACTGCTATGAATGCCATTCTTTCCGGGATACGTGACCAGGCGCCAGGAAAACCCATTTTAATCTTTGGGAGCAGTATGTCAGATGGAGGCCATAATGGCGGTGTCAGGCCTACGCTGGAGCAGGCGAATTGGTGGTATCAAACTGCCTGTAATAACTCCGATGTAATCGGTTTATTGTATTACATGCTCGGTAATGAAATATATGGCTCTACTGTTGGCGCTATTGATTATCCGAATGATTTAAGTTTGCACTGTGCTATGGGTACGGGCATCAAAGGGCAAACGGAGGGTATTATTGTAGATGACCGGTTTGACACATATGCGGACCAAGACTCATTAGAGGCGGTGTATGACGGACATGGAGGTGTTTGCCCGATGCTGACGGGAGCCGGTGCTTATGACCATGGCGTGAAAGGTGCGGGGAAGTGTGTATGTTTTGGAGCCGGCAGCGAGATGGCCACACAGCAGGTTTTCACGTCTAACAACCCCGGCTCAGTCTCGGCATTTATGAGCAACTTTTTGTATGGTGAAGCAAACCATTACTTTGGGTTCAGGGCGATGAATGCAGCCGGTTCTACGATAGCCATTTATGCCGAAGGCACTTCTGCTAATTTCTATGTTGATGATACGGCCAACAGCGTCTCGGGATATTACACCAACTGCCCCAGCCTCGCGGACCATCATTGGCAGAAAGTCGAGTTTCAGTTTGATGGCACCGGCGTAAAAGTATATGCAGACAGTTTGCTTGTCTATCAGGCTGCGGGCGGCTGGTCAGGCGGATTCAGTGATATTGGCTTTTATGATCCGTGTAACAGTGACGGTGTTGGCTATATTGATGATATTATGGCTTTAGGAACCACAGTTACAGTTACGGCTTCCAGTCAGCATCAGACGCGTCAGGCTGTAAAAGTTATTGACAATTCGGGAATGACCGGAGACCTTCATGATAACGACTACAGCAATATGTGGGTATCCGGCGGGAGCGTATCGGCTCCTCACTGGATGCAATTCACATTCGACCGGATTCGTCCGCTAAGCGCTATGAAGATATGGAATTATAATGAACCGAGCTGGTACACTATGGGCACTAAGAATGCCACCATCCAGTATTCCACAGACGGCGCTGTATGGACGACCATTTACAATAATGCAATTCCATGCGCCAACGGTGTGAGCAATCATCCGGCGGATCTAACGGTGGATTTTGCCGGTGCATCGGCGAAGTATATAAACATCACTACTGCGGCATCACCTAACCATAATTACACCGGCGGCAGTTATGTTGAGTCTGGTTTGAGTGAAGTGCGTTTTGAAATCCCGCTGGCCGTCAGTCCCAGTCCTTCCAATGCCGCAACCAACATTGACATAAATGCCGATTTAAGCTGGACAGCGGGTGCAGGCGCAGCTTCGCATGATGTCTATTTCGGCGCCAATCTGGCTAATGTTACTAATGCTACTCATGCTTCAAGCGAATATAAGGGTAACCAGGCCGGTACGACTTATGACCCTGGCACGATGTCTTCAAATACTACGTATTATTGGCGTATAGATGAATTTGACGGCAGTACTACAAAGGGCACGGTTTGGAGCTTCACTACTATTAAAGCTCCACCAACATTCGTTGCAGCAGGCGCTGTTACGTCCAACACAACAGCGATAACACCGGCGCTTCCTGCCGGCATCGCCACAAACGACATTTTGCTGCTGTTTCTTGAGACTGCCAATCAGGCCGTCACGATTTCTGATCAGAACGGTGGGACGTGGACTCAGGTTACCAACTCGCCGCAGGGAACCGGAACAGCCGCTGGCACCACCGGTGCCAGACTTACGGCATTCTGGTCGAGGTATAACGGGACACAAGGCGCTCCGACCACATCTGATTCAGGTAACCATCAGACTGGCAGGATGATAGCTATTCGTGGCGCTGTTGCTTCCGGCAACCCATGGGATGTTACAGCGGGCGGTGTTGAGGCTGCATCAGACACCAGCGGCTCCATTCCAGGTGCGACCACAACGGTTACTAATACTCTTGTCGTAACTGCCATTGCCGCCAGTCTCCCGGACGCTACCGGCACGGCAAACTTATCGAGTTGGACAAACGCCAACCTGACAAGTATTACTGAGCGTACCGACAATACCGTGACCGCAGGCAATGGCGGCGGTCTCGGGATAGCCACAGGTATTAGGGCGGCAACCGGGGCTTACGGCAACACTGCTGTTACACTTGGGTCATCGGCGTACAAGGGTATGATGAGTATCGCAATCAAACCTTAACGTATGAGAATTTGAGGGTTTGATTGTAACGACGCATTGGTAGTCGTACAGTACTAAGTTAAAACTGCTGGGCTGTTGGAATTAAGGGATTGCTTAATTTTAGAAAAAGTATTTAATTCGGCATAGCGGCTTATGGCCGCTATGCTTTTTACCTTTCAATCATAGCTTATTGGAAAGTGGTTTCGTGCCAGTCGTATTATTAAGGGAGTTATGGTTATATACAGTGTCTGAAATAATAGAGGGCGGTGCCCTTTTATAGACTCATTTTTAGAATTTTTGGAGAATTACAATGAAATGTAAAAAGCTGTTTTTGTTGGCATCTGTATTGTCTTTGTTTTTCGGGATTTCAGACTGCGCCAAAGCCTTAACCCTCGCAGAAAATGGTACAGCACGAGTTTCCATTGTTATTGACAAGAGCGCAAGTGCGCCGCAGCGGCATGCTGCTGCCGAACTTGCGAGTTTTCTGCGTCAGGTAACCGGTGGAACTTTTGAAATCAGGCACGATATTATTCCGGGCAAAGGCAGTATTTTAGTGGGGCCGGCGGCAGGCAAACTGGCAGACCCAAACTTCAGTACAGAAGGTCTCGGCGAAGAAGGTATCATAATTCGCACTGTGGGAGATAACCTCATTTTGGCAGGTGGCGAACCTCGCGGCACACTGTATGCGGTTTATACATTTCTGGAAGATTACGCCGGATGCCGCTGGTGGACTGCAACAGAAAGCGATATTCCTAAAAAAGCAACGCTCGCAGTGGAAAATTTAAACCGTCGTTATGTTCCGGTTCTGGAGTATCGCGAGACTGACGCATATAATTCTTCTGACCCTGATTTTTCTGTGCGCAACAAGTATAATGGCAATTGTCATCGTCTATTTATTGATGATGGTCTTAGTAATGTGCAGCAGGACATGCAACGTGGCGGAAGGAAGGCTGCTTTTATTCGGAATCAAAAATGGAGTGGACACGGTATGTGGACGCTGATACCGCCGGAAGTGTACTTCAATGACCACCCTGAATGGTACACCTTGATAAATGGAAAGCGAACCGCTTCTACGCCTAACTATCCGCAATCGTCCCTGTGCCTGACGAACGAAGAGATGCTTAGAGAAATGATAAAGAATGCAAAGTTAGCTTTGGGTTGGAATCCGCATGCGACGCTGATATCTGTCGCGCAAACTGACGATGCGGGACCGCCAGAACATTGCGAGTGTTATAAGTGTATGGCTGTTGAAAAAGAAGAAGAAAGCCCTGCGGGAGTTCTGATACATTTTGTCAATGATGTTGCCGAGGGTCTTGAAAAAGATTTCCCCAATGTTTCTGTCGTTACTCTGGCTTATCATTACACACAAAAGCCGCCAAAATACGTCAAACCTCGTCCTAGCGTAATCGTTCAGTTATGTTCTATCAGATGTTCTTATAGTGTTCCATTCGAAGATGACATTAACAAGGAATTTCGTGATGATATCATGGGCTGGTCAAAAATATGTAATCGGCTATATATCTGGGATTACCCCGGAGGAAACTTTAGCTATCCGCTTATGCCGCAGCCAAATCTGCGAGTACTGGCTTCAAATATCAGATTTTTGGTTGCTAATGGTGTAAAGGGCATATTTCAGGAATTTCCCGTAGTGCCGGGCGTGGAGTTCGCAGAATTGCGGACATGGGTACTGGCAAAACTTATGTGGGATCCATCTCTTGACAATCAGAAACTTATAGAAGAATTTGTTAATGGCTACTATGGCCCGGGCGGCAAAGATATTATTTCTTATATTAACCTGATGCACGATGCAATCGGTGCAACCGGTGAAAAACTGGGTATAGGCGCATCTTTCGACGAACGCAAATTTTTGTCATTTGAAACGCTTGCCGGGAGCTGGCAGCATCTAAGAAATGCCGAAGCTGCCGCCAAAGCGGAGCCATTATTTCTGCGCCGTGTTAAAGAGGCGCAGTTGCCGGTTATGTGGGTAGTTGGAATGCGGTGGGATGACCTGCAAAAAGAAAAAGCATCTGCCAAACGCGATTGGCCTTTTTCGGATTCTGTCGCGGACATTATAAAAGAATTCGTGCCTATCGCTGCCGCAAAGGGTATCTCACTGGACGGGATACCGATGACGCCGTAGATGACAGAAGCGAGGAAATAAGCCTTGTTATAAGGGACTGTAACCATGCAAGTTTTAAGTCTATTTGTACAGCAGTTGTATTGTTTTTAACTGTTTTGGGTATCTCCTGGGCAGACGAATTTCCAAAGTGGCCGGTAGAAAGCGGCGACTTTTCAACATTTTCCACTTCGCCGGTTCCTTTTGAGGACGGGAACTGTATCGGCAGTCTGGTTCTTCCTGACAACCCCACCTTAGTTCCTCGTGGTGAATAATGCTCTTTTAGTTCTAATTTCCGGCTTTTTAGGCTAAAAACGCAGTTTTGTCCAGCAATCAGTCATCTGCTGCCTCCCGTGGATCATCCGCTGCTCTCCGCGAGTCATCGTAACTTTCCGGCCAACTGCATCTTGCGAGGTTCTTTGAAAAGTTGATAATCGGCTCATAGTGTTATTCGGAGATATAATTATGAGCGAAACTATTAAAGCTGAAAAACCAACCAAAGACGACCAGC
>Ga0209212_1000262_pt1 | contig 110524 bp, 96 predicted proteins | sample RifGroC2_FD_183996 | JGI IMG/M metagenome (GOLD analysis project Ga0209212, IMG submission 183996) | Groundwater microbial communities from Rifle, Colorado, USA - Groundwater C2 (SPAdes) (version 2) | ecosystem: Environmental > Aquatic > Deep subsurface > Groundwater | place: Rifle, Colorado... | reverse complement strand
GGACGGTTGTCGCTACTTGTGCTCGGCATAAACGCAGCGTTTATGATTTCTTCGTTGATGCCCTTAATGCAACCTATGCTGAAGCTCCATACCCCAAACTAATCCCAGCAAAACTGTGAATGGTTACCTTTTTCTAAATAAATATTTTATCCTTAATATCCCACCGGTTCTTGTCATGGAAATTTGGGGCGATTTGTCAAAACCAGCTAAACCGGGAGTTATTTCCAAAGATCGGGTTCAAAATCTTGCACAGAAAACACATCGAGGTCAATCTGCCATAAACGCACATTTCTTTCACTGTATCATTGCGTCTCTTCTTGGAGGAAAAGTCCCCATGGAAGGAAGAATTTTACTTCCTGGAGGGAATCCTCGAATAACTGAGTTGGGCAAGAAAGGAGTAGTTTTTGAAGAATCACCAGAAGAGAAGCAATTAAACCGTTGGAAACTCGGAGACTTTAATTCGGAAGAGCAGACAATTGCAAAACAATGGAGAGCTGCAAGTAACGTTATAGACCTTGGAGCTATCCCAAAGAATTTTGCTAAAATGTTCAAAAGTCTCACAAATATCGACAGCTTTGCTGCCCTCAATTCTTATGTTAATAACTATCTTGCACATCCCACCTCGCAAACAGATTTTTTATTGGAGCTGATTGAAGGATACAAAATACCTCAAATGATCGCATCAAAAATATTCTTAAGATACGAACGTGCAAACAAACCTCTTTTGAATACTTTTGCCCCATATGCTTATTACTGCCTTCATATAAAAACATTCTTCGTTTTAGGCCTGATTTACAATCTAATCTCAACACGCGGTACAAATATTATTGACCTTGAGTATCTTTACTATTTACCTTTTTGCATGGCTTTTTCGTCATCAGACAAATTCCATCAAATACTGGTTCCGTATTATATCCGAGATGACCAACGCTTTGTTCCAGGGATGGATTTGAAGGCTGATCTAACACATTTAGCACAGGAATGGGACGTGAATTTCCATAAGGATATGAAAGCTTGGGATGCAAAATATGGAAGTGGTCCTCCAGAAAACGCTAATTCAGTAGTTTGTAAATTATGGAGAGAACTTTTTCCAAAATGGATACCAGGCAAGAAAAGTGATTTCTCTCAAAGTGAACCAGGAAAAGTTAAAAAACTCAATGAACAAATGGATGAGTTCGATAAAGCTACAGCTTCACAAGATACAGATTTTCTCTCTGATGATTCTAATATCGATTTCATTGTTCGGAAATATAGTGTCTCTATTGATGACCCATGCCCATGTGGCAGCGGTAAAAAGCTCAAGGATTGCCACTTGTCCGAGATTAGAGAAAGTGAGAAAAAAACCAAATCTAAAAAGGAAATCGACGAAAAATAATTACTACCCATCACTCTACTAAAAACTCAATACCGTATAAATCCTCGGTAAGCTCCGTGCCTCAATAAACTATGGACAGCCACCTATTTTTGATTTTTTCTTTGTAATTTTTATTTTTGATATTTGATATTTAATTTTTTTCCCTGCTCCTGCTTGTCGCGGCGTAGTCCGCAGGACGAAGACGGATCGCCGATTTCACAACTATTCACTTTTCACTATTCATTATTCACTTTTTTCGATTCCACCTATTGTCTATTGACTATTTTTATATCTGTTTTTCTCTGTGTCCTCTGTGAGCTCTGTGGCTCGGTGGTGAATAGTTCCCGAATTATTTAATCCTGAATAAAACTTGCAAAAACCACATCAAAACCCATCAAAATCCCTGAAAACCAGCGCAATCCGCGGTTAAAATCTTCAAAAACCGTCAAAAATTTGCAAAAACTTTCAATTTTTTGAAAAAAACTTGCAGACCTTTAATGTTGTGAATCTATTTTTGTTCTGTAAACTGCGATTTTTCGTAAAATCGTCGAAAAAAACTTCGGAAAAATGCGCAAGTTTTTTGTTTTTGATATTTAATATCTTATTTAATCAATGTTCTAAAACCAAAAGATAACTGCCAATTAACCCCTCTCCCCCTTTAGTCGATATAGTCCTCGGCGGAAAGTCCGCCAGTATAGTCCTATAATAGGAGTGAAAAAATGACAGTTTTTGACGCGACGATAAAAGATTATTTAACGGAAATAGATGACGCACCGCTTTTGAGCTGGGAGCAGGAATGCGAACTTGCCGACGACATAATTGATAGCGACGACCCGGCAGCTCGCGACCAGCTTGTCAGGAGCAATTTGCGGCTTGTGGTTAGCATCGCCAAGCGATTCGCTACGGGCAAATTGGCGTTTGCCGACCTTATCGAGGAAGGAAATTTAGGACTTATCCGCGCGGTTGATTCGTTCGACCCATCGGTCGGCGTTCGGTTCAGCACTTACGCGGCGTGGTGGATTAAACAAACTATCAAGAGGGCATTGCTTTCGGACGCTGGGCCGATATCCGTGCCGACGTATATGGTCGAGTTAGTGAACCAGTATCGACACGTCTGTGCAGAATTGGCAGCCGGACTTTCATCGCCGCCGACCCCGGCACAAATAGCGGAGGAAATGAAACTGCCCATAAAAAAAGTCATCGCAATCAGTCAGATTGTCGATTCGGTGAACACGTCCGGACACGATGATTCATCCGGCGATGAGGAGCAGCACACCTATCAAAATCAGGACAGCGCCTACAATAATCTGCCGCAGGACGAGCTTACGAACACCGAGGAGCTTGCAAAAGCGGTAAAAATGCTCGACAAGCTCGGCGAAAGGGAAGCTGCTGTTCTCAAACTGCGTTTCGGCATCAACGGCAATGAACCATTGACACTGAAAGAAATCGGCGTTAAACTGGGGCTTACCCGTGAGAGAGTAAGGCAGCTTCAGGAAATCGCGCTGAAGCAGCTAAACGAGTTTATGAACGATTAGCGACCGGCTGGGTTTAGCAGTGCCGTGATTTTTTTCAGCGAGAGCAAGGATGGCAAAATGAATTTGAGCGACTATATTCGCAGTATTCCCGATTGGCCGAAGAAGGGCATTCTGTTCAGAGATATCACCCCCCTGCTTGGCAGCCCAGCGGCATTTGGGCAGGCAATCGAATCGCTGGCAGAACCTTACAAAAACAAAAAAATTGATTATGTCGCGGCCGTAGAGGCAAGAGGTTTTATTTTCGGCTCGGCAATCGCGGAAAAACTTAACGCGGGCTTTGTGCCGATTCGCAAAAAAGGCAAACTGCCTTACAAAACTGAATCTTTCAGCTACGGCCTTGAATACGGCAACGATACGGTCGAAGTGCATATTGACGCAATTAAAAAAGGCGGCAAAGTTTTGATGATTGACGATTTGCTCGCGACCGGCGGAACAATGGCCGCGGCGTGCAAACTGGTCGAAAAAATCGGCGGCAAAGTCGAAGGCATATCGTTTTTGATTGAACTGGCTGAACTGAACGGCAGAGAAAAGTTGAAAGAATATGATATATCAGTTGTTCTGAAGTATTAGTCGCAATTATATTTATGCAGAAAATTGAAGTTAAAATCCCGGCTAATCCGCAGAGCAGTTATGCGATAACTGTCGGCGATGACTTTCTCGACTCTATAATTCCACAAATCAAAACGCTTTTGCCGAACAGAGAGCTTTTTATTATCACCGATGCCAATGTCGTCAAGGCAGGTCTTCTTAAAAAATTAACAGCGGGCGTTCAACTGCCCTGCTATGTAATTACGCCGGCAGGCGAACAGTCGAAACACATCGGCACAATCACAAAAATCATCGAGGAAATGGAAACCAACGCGCTGGGCAGAGATTGCGCGGTTGTCGCGCTGGGCGGCGGAACAGTCGGCGATATGGCAGGATTCGCAGCGGCAATTTATAAACGCGGCGTGCCAGTGATTCAAATTCCAACTACCACCGTTGCGCAGGCGGATTCGGCCATCGGCGGCAAAACAGGCGTTGATTCTTCAATCAGCAAAAACGCTTACGGGGCGTTCTATCACCCTGCCGCGGTTTTTGTCGATGTCGCAACGCTGAAAAGTCTTGATGAAAAACAATTCAACTGCGGTTTAGTCGAATCAATTAAACACGCGTTGATTGCTGACAGCGATTATTTTGATTACCTGCAAAAAAATGTCGATGCTCTTTGCGCTCGCCAAGTCAAGCCACTTGAATATATCGCGATGAAGAATTGCCAAATAAAGGTTGCGGTCGTCGAGGAAGACCCTTATGAAAAAAACAAAAGAAGGATTTTGAATTACGGCCACACCATCGGCCACGCCATCGAATCGGCAAGCGAATATGAAATTCTTCACGGCCAGGCCGTTGCGATTGGAATTATCGCGGCCAATATCATTGAGCAGAAACTCGGCTTAAACGCCAAAGAAAGACTTGCGCAGTTAAAACAGCTTTTCGCCAAACTTAATATATCGCTGCGAATACCGGCAAAAATAAAGAAAGAGCAAATTTTGGATATTCTTAGCAGAGATAAGAAGGCAATCGGCAAATGGCCAAGATTCATACTGCTCGAAAAAACAGGAAAAGTTTTACGCGACGGCGAGCAATATGCCTACAATGTAAAACGCGAAATTGTCGAAGAAACGATTGATATCATCTTAAAAGAAAAGTACTAAGGGAACATAAAATGTTCAGAGAAAAAATCAAAGTGCTTGACTGCACAATTCGCGACGGCGGGTTAATCAACAATCACTATTTCACCGACGAATTTGTGCGAGCGGTTTATAAATCGCTTTCGGAGGCAGGCATAGATTATATGGAAATGGGCTACCGCTCGAGCAGAACGTTCGCGTCGGCGGCAAGTTACGGGCCGTGGAAATACTGCGACGATGACAAAATAAGTCAAATTATCGACGGAATTAAATCCGATACAAAAATTTCTATTATGGTCGATGCGCACAGAGTCGGCGACCAGGAATTCAGACCCGTTGACCAGAGTCCGGTCGATATGATTCGCGTCGCGACTTATGTTAAGGATATTGACAAGGCAATCGCGATGACCCAAAAGGCGCACGATTTGGGTTATGAAACCGCAGTCAACATAATGGCAGTCTCGGCGGAAAACGAAAGAGATTTGGTCGAGGCTCTCGACCAGCTTGCAGCAACTCCCGCGGACGTTATTTATATTGTTGACAGCTATGGATATTTTTTCTGCGAACAAATCGAATATATGGCGCATCTTTACAGGCAGCATTTGCCTGGCAAAGAATTAGGCATTCACTGCCATAATAATCAGCAGCTTGCGTTCGCCAATACGGTCGAGGGAATTATTCATAACGTCAATTATGTTGACGCATCGCTGTACGGCATAGGCAGAGGCGCAGGGAACTGCCCGCTGGAATTGGTTATGGGATTTTTGAAGAATCCGAAATTTAATCTTACGCCGATTTTGAAAGTCATTCAGGATTATATGATGCCGATGCTCAAGGAACTCGAGTGGGGCTATCTGATTCCTTATATGGTAACGGGGATTTTAAACAAGCACCCGGAATCGGCGATTTCGATGCGCAAGACCGCTGATAAGGATAAATACGCGGAATTTTATGAAAAAATCCGCGATTCGCTCGATGCGTTATAAAACAAAGCGGAATCAAAAAAATTACACGGCGCGACGGATTTTCTAAGCCTGGTCTGATTTTTTCTGCAAAACTTTGTGTTCAGTTCCCGCGATAAGGCGTTTGATGTTCGCTCTGTGCAGGAAAATTACCAGCAAACATAAAACCATCGCTGCGGCGATTAAAGGCCACAAAACGGCAAAACGCCAGTCTTCCAAAAAAGCCGTCATAGCAATCATTATAAATGGAAAAGCCGCGGCTGAAATTATTGCAGCAAGCGAGATATACTTAAAAATGAGAACTATTGTCGCCCAGAGAATAAACGCAACGATGCCCGGCAGGGTATAATAAGGCCAGATTCCCAAGACAACTCCGAAACTGGTCGCTACGCCTTTTCCACCTTTAAATTTCAGATAGAATGGAAAGACGTGTCCAAGTATTGCCGCTGCGCCGACCGCCAGCCACAGCCAGAAATCCGAAGATGCCGCATCGCCTGAAAACAAAAAATATCTTGCGCAAAACGCGGGAATAACCCCCTTAAGCGTATCTAACAGAAAGCAGACATACGCCCAGTTTTTGCCGCAGGCGCGCGACAGGTTTGTTGCGCCGAGATTGCCCGAACCGACCTTTCGCAGGTCAATGCCGTTCGCCTTTGCGATGAGCATCGCAAAAGAAATCGAACCAATTAAATATGACGCGATAATCAGAAGCAGAGTTTTCATATTTTTTGATTTTTAATTTTCTTATACAGTTCTAATAATTTTTTACAATGCGTTTCAATGGAAACTTTCGCTTTTATATTGTCATCGGCAATCGCTTTTTTAGCGGCCGCGAGATTTTCCGTATTGCAATAAAATTTCATCGCCTCGGCCAGCGAATCAACATCGTCAGGTGAATCAAAAACTTTTCCGTGTCTGTCAGCTACGAATAAATCGCACGCTCCGTTGTATTTGGTAGTAATCGCCGGATTGCCTGCCGAGAGAGCCTCAAGCACAAATCGGCTCGATGGGTCATAATACGTTGGCAAAACCGCGACATCGCAAACCGACAGTAAATAACGAACAGAGCCCGCGTTGCCAAGAAACAAAATTTTGTCTTTTACGCCGAGCCGCTCGGCCAATCTGCGGTATTTGGCGGCAGAGCCTCTGCCGGAAACAATAATGTATGCAGACCGTTTGGTAAATTTATTATTCAAAATCGCAGCGGCTTTTATCAGGGGAGCAAGTCCCTTGAGTCTGAAATTGTGCGCGCCAAAAAGAAAAAACACAGGCTCATCGGCAGCCTGTTTGATATTGAGCTTGTCAAAAATCTGCCTGCGAAGCCTGTCGGCCTTTGCCTTATCGACGGCGGCAGACGGACGAATGCCGTTGGGTATTACAAAAATTCTTTCATCCGGCAGATTATAATGTTTTTTAAACTGATTTTTGACGTATTCGCTCAACGCGGCGACGACGGGGGCATCTGAATTTTTACAGATTTTTTTCTCTGCACGCCCAAGCGAAGTCCTGCGAAAATTGGCGGCGATGGTGAGAAGTTTGAAAATCCGCATCGCGGTATTGCCGAAACTGGCGGCGTTGCGAATGGCAGCTTCAGGATAGCTTCCGCCGCGAGGCTGATAAACATCGGCGAAATCAAACGGCAGAACGCTGTGGATTATATCGTAATGGTTTTTCTTAAAATGAGTCAAAAGAGCGAGTTTAAACTCTTTTAAGCAGACTCTTTTTTTGCCGCTGCCGCAGAGAATCTCCACCCTGCGAGAACGCGTAGAGCCGGTCGCCGCGAGAATTTTCACATCAACGCCAAGCAGAACCATTTTGGCGGCAAGCTCAAAAACGCTTCTTTCGGCGCCGCCAAGACGTAAATTCGCTCGTTCTGTTATTATCGCAAGTTTCATAAATTAGTAGCCAGTAGTCATCCGTTTTCGAATGGCGGAATTCTGTTATGCTTTCTGTCGTGTTTGGCCATTTGTTTCGCTTTTGATTTAATACTTCCAAGCCGCATTCTGTCGCCAATCGAGAGTTTTGTTTTGCCGGTATAGGCTAAATAGAATCTCAATCTGTCGGCTCTGGTAATCACGCTGCCGGGCGAGGAATAATAAAGCTGTGCAAGGTCTTTTACAAGAAATTTTCCGCCAAAAATCATCGGCTTAAAAACCCTGTTCAAGTCAATCAGCGTAAAATTCCCGGCATCATCGCAAAATATATGACATAAATACAAATCACGATGACGAAAACCTGTCTTGTGAAATTTACTGACAAACGCGGCAAGATTTTCGATAAACTTTTTTCTGTCTCTGAAAAAAAGAGCAGGCAGCTCCTTTTCGAGACTTTCGGCGTTCGGCACTTTTTCTGTAATAATAAAACTTCGCTTCTCAAAAACGCCCCGCCACTGCACGCCAAAAGCGACCGTTTTGGGGACATTTATGCCGAGCCGGCTTAAAATCTCGGCAGGTCTCCTGTCGCAATCCATCGTCGAAATCCGCCTGTGCCGCGAAAGCCAGTTGTCAATTTGTTTGAGCGCAGGTATATTTTGGTAGCGTTTTAAGAATAGCGTCGTTTTTGGATTTTCGGTCTGGAATTTAATCCGCTGGCGAAATGACGCGAGATTTTCCTTGGTTAAATTCTCGCCGCCGGAGAATTTAAAAACATCGTCAATGCTTTCAAGTCCTATTTTCTTAAAGCAGTCGGCAAATTCCGGCGTAATATACATCGTTCGGCTCATCTGCACCACCCGGAAAGAATTTTTTCGGCTGCGGCGCAAACATTTTCAGCGGTTATCGACTGCATACAGAAATGTTCGTCTTTTTTGCAGACTGGTTTATCGCAGGGAGCGCACGGAACATCGGCGACAATTTTTATCTCATCGGCATAATCGCTTTGCGTCCAGGCCGGATTGTTCGGCCCGAAAAGCGTGATGATTTTTTTGCCGAGGGCAATCGCTATATGACGCGGGCCGGTGTCGTTGCTGATTACAAGGTCGGAAAAATAAAACAACGCCTTCAACTGCCCAAGCATAATCGGCGTATCAGCCAGATTCACGGCGGGATGTTTTGCCAGCGAACAAATCTTCTGGGCGATTCGCCTTTCCTGTACAGCGGGACTTACCGAAATGAAAACATTGGCTGAAAACTTCTCAACCAGAAAATCAATCACGGCCGCGAATCTTTCTTCCGGCCAAATCTTGCTCGGCCCGAATGCCCCGCCCGGAACAATTATAACGACAGGCTTTGACCTGTTGAGATGATTTGAAAATTTTTCGCCGATGGTCTCACGAGCGTTTTTGGCAATATCGAGCTGCGTTTTTTTGTTAGTCGTTTCGCCGCCGAGTTTGGCGGCAATCGCAAGATAATAATCAATAACCGGAATCGGCTTATACTCAAAAAAGGTTTTTTTTTGCGGATAAAGTTTTTCGGTAAGCAAAAAACCTCTCGCCTCTCTGGCGTAACCGATGCGTGATTTAATACCCGCCAGAAAAACCGCCATTGCCGACGCGAAGGAATTTTTCAAAAGTATCGCGGCATCAAAATCGTATTTTTTCAGCTCCGCTGCAATCACAAACGGATTATTCTTCTTAAGCACTATCCATTCATCGGCGAAAGAGGTCGGACTTAAGGCATCGGCAACGGTTTTACTTGCGCAAAAATAAATTTTCGCGTCAGCAAAACGCTCCCTGATGCTGCGCAGAGCAGGTGTTGCCATTATAGCATCGCCCATCGGCGATGGAAGCCAAACCAATATATTTTTTATACCCATAATAAAGCCACAGAGAACACAGAGGACACAGAGATGCTTACTGTTTGTCCTTGTGCATTATGTAAAGCGTAAGCGTCATAATTTGAAATACAATCGCAAAGCCCAGAGCAGTATAAACCGCACTGTCGGCCTCAATCGGCGACATCTTGTACCGCAAAGCGATAAACAAACACCCCAAAACAACAATCTGCATAAAGCCGGCGAAAAGTTTAAAAACCGAAAATTCCGTATAAAGTTCCTGACGATTACGGCTCTTCATCAGCAGTCTGATTTCTTCGAGAAGTTTTTCCGTTTTTGAACTGTCGCCCGCGGGAACTTTCAATTCCACATCATCGACATCAACAGATTTTTGCTGCTGTGGTTTTTCTTCAATAATTTCAACAGCTTTCGGCTCTTCTATTTGTTCTTCCTCTTGTTCTTCGGGCGGCTGCGGTACAATTTCCTTTTCAATCGGCTTGTCAACAACTACTGTCTGCTCAATCTTTATCGGCTCCGGCTCAACGACAGGTTCTAAAATAGGAGCAGGTTGCGGCACAGGTGCAGGTACAACCACAACAGGAGCAGCAACCGCAACAGGCTGCACAGGCGGCGATGGCGGAACAATAACCGGAATCGGAGCAGGCACAACAGCTACCACAGCCGGAATGCTCACAGCGGCAACAACAGGCTTCGGCGTTGTCTGCCTTTTAATTATATTGACCGCTTCGCGAAGATTTACCGCTTCGAAATCAGGGTCAGTATCGCCCTGCTTTTTCACAGGCAATTTCAAATACTGCTTTATAAGAATAGTTCGACAGCCGGCAGCCCTGCCGGCGGCAACGTCCTGATAAGTATTGCCAATCATCCAGGAATCCGACAGGTTAAGATTCATTTCTTTTGCCGCGGCAAGCAGCATTCCCGGCTTTGGTTTTCGCCAGTCGCTGTCTTTTCTGTATTTTCCAATCACGCCGTCGGGATGATACGGACAATAATATATCCTGTCTAAATAGGCGTTTTGCTCGCTTAAAAGCTGTTTTAGCTTTTCGTGAATCTGGCCGAGCGTTTGTTCTGTGATTATGCCGCGAGCGATGCCGGACTGATTTGAAACGACGACGATTTTGTAGCCCATCTTCCTGAAATCAGCAACAGCAGAAGACGCGAATTGAAGCAATTTGACCTGTTCCGGGCTGCTTATATAGCCGGGGTCTTCGATAATCGTGTCATCTCTATCGAGAAAAATAGCCTTGTTCGACATAAATTATTTTCCCTCGGCAAAATGTTTTTCCACAAGTCCGCATATAATATGATACGCAATCTGATGAATTTCCTGCGTAGCGAAACTTTTTTCCGCCTCGGCGCACAAACAGACATCAGAAATCTTTTCGAGCCTGCTGTTTTTTTTGCCCGTGAACGCAATGACTTTTGCGCCGCGTTTTTTGGCGAGTTCGGCGGCCTTTACGATATTGACACTGCTGCCGCTGGTCGAAAACGCCCAGAGGCAGTCATTTTTCTTAACCAATCCTTCAACCTGCCTTACGAAAATATCATCGAAACCATAATCGTTGCCGATGCAGGTCAGAACCGATGTGTCTGTTGAAAGCGCGACGGCGGGCAGAGCCTTTCGCTCTAATAAAAATCTCCCGATAAATTCGCCCGCAATATGCTGACAATCTGCCGCCGAGCCGCCGTTGCCGCAAAGATAAAGCGTCCCGCCGGCTTCTATGCTTTCGATTATTGTTTTGGCGATGCTCTCTATCGTACCGACACCGGCGACTTCGAGAGTATCGACCATTTTTTTATGTTTTTTAATCGTCTCAATGATTTGCTGTTTCATTTGCCATCCTTCTGAAGCGATTTCATTTGTGCTATCGTGTCAGTGGAGCTTTTGCCGTCCACCATCGGCGAAAGAATAACTTTGCCGCCGCGGCCTTCGACAAACTCCCTGCCTATAACGCCTTTTTCCGCCCAATCCTGCCCTTTTATCAAAATGTCGGGCTTAACCTTCGTTATAATCGCCAGCGGGTCAGGCTCATCGAACACAACCACATAATCAATACTCTCAAGAGCTGAAAGTACCGCCGCTCTGTCAAGCTGATTGTTAATCGGCCTGTCGGGGCCTTTTATTTTTTTTACGCTGCTGTCGCTGTTAAGGCCAAGCACGACGATGTCGCCCTGCTGTTTGCAGAAGCCCAGATATTCTATATGCCCGCGATGCAGCACATCGAAACAGCCGTTAGTAAAAACAATTTTCTGGCCGTGCGCTCTGTGCCTGTCGAGACAGGCCGTAAGCTGTTCTGCGCTTTTTATTTTCGAGCCGCTCTTTTGCTGCCTGCTTAAAATCTCGTTGACGATTTCCTCAATCGAAACTGTCGCTGTGCCGAATTTTTCAACTTCGATGCCGCCGGCGATATTGCAGATTTCTACGGACGTTTTGTAATCGACTCCCGCCGCCAGAGCGGTCGCCAGAGCGGCCAAAACCATATCGCCTGCGCCGCTGACATCATAAACATTCCGAATAACCGTCGGTATATGTTCTTCCATCTCGGCTGTTTTCAAATACGCGCCTTCCTTATCGAGCGTAATTATCACAGCCTCAAGTTTAAGTTTTTCATATAAAATTTTCGCGGCCTTTGCGGCATCAGCTATCGTCTTAATTTCAACGCCTGACGCGATAGAAGCCTCCAGTCTGTTCGGCGTAATCGCCGATGCGCCGGCATATTTGGCAAAATCAGCTTTCGGTGCAGGGTCAACCAAAACACGCTTGCCGGCCGATTTAGCTAATTTTATCAATTCGCCGCAGAATCGGCTCTCGAAAAATCCCTTGTTATAATCCTGCAAACAGACAATATCAGCCTGCGAAATTTGGCGTTTATAAATTTCCAAAATTTCGGCATATTGCTTATCGCTCAAATTAGTATCAACTTCCTCATCAACCCGCAAAAGCTGCTGCGGATGCCTGTGTTGAGCAAGGCCTACATATCTCTGCTTGGTAATCGTGCATCTGTCGGCGGTCTCGATAAGCCCTGCGATATCAGCTCCCGCCTGCGAAAGAAGTTTTCGCAAAACGTCCGCCTCGTTATCTTTGCCCAGCGTGCCAAGACAAAACGTCTTTGCGCCGAGCGCGGCAATATCCGCCGCGACGGAGGCCGCTCCGCCGGGTCGATGCTCTCTTTTTACAACCCTCAAAACAGGCACAGGCGCTTCGGGGCTTATTCGCATCGCATCGCCATAAATATAAACATCAAGAATAAAATCGCCCGCGAGCAAAACCCTCGGCGAACCGAGACCGGAAACTGTATTTAAAATTTTGTCATACATATTTTTTGAGCGCACTTTCAATAAGACTGATAATTTCCCGCTGACCGTCGATAAACTCCAGTTCAACGGCAAGATGGGCAATCGGAATATCGAATTTTTCCATACACAGCAAAGCCGTCTTCGTCCAGTCCTTCTGCGTAGTGATAATCATATCGGCCTGCTTGTATCTGCCGTTTCGGCAAATCGTCTCAATATCTTCGTCGGTATAATTGTGATGGTCATTATATACCTTTGTGCCGACGATGTTAAGAAACAATTCGCCAAGCGTTTGAAAAAAAGCGTCCGGATTTCCAATGCCGCAAAAAGCATAAACTTTTTTCTCGGCAAGCTCGTCAAGCGAAATTCTTTTATCTTTTATAAGTTTCGCATAAACAGGCTTATGAACCGCCGTCGCGAAAACAATATCAGGCCTTATGTCCGAAATTCGCTCCTTTATATGGGCGATTCTTTGCGGCTGGGTCTGATTGATTCGCGTAATTATCACGGCATCGGCACGGGCAAGCGACTCAACCGGCTCGCGAAGCAATCCGGCCGGCAGAATTTTCTCCCTGCCGAACGGCTCGGTCGCGTCGATAGCGACAATGTTGACATCTCTAAAAAGCCTTCTGTGCTGAAAACCATCGTCCATAATCAGCAGTTTGGCGTTATGCTCGGCAATCGCCTTGCCGGCACCGGCAAATCTGTCGGAATTAACTATTACTTTCGCTTTCGGAGCGGCCTTTACCAGCATCGCAGGCTCGTCGGCGAAATCGTTTTTTTTGGCCTTATACCCTCTTGTCAAAACCGCCGTCGCCACGCCCTCCTGCGTAAAATGATTACACAGATAAGCGACCAATGGCGTTTTGCCGGTTCCGCCGGTTGTGATATTTCCGACGCTAACGACCGCGGCATTGACTTTTCTCGTTTTAAAAATGGAAAAATCGTACAGTTTGTTCCTTGCGAAAACCGCGAAACCGTAAAATGCCGAAATCGCTGCCAGAACCGCACACAGCAGCTTATAACCCATCGGCGGGTTTTCACAGGTAACGAGTTTTCGCCAAAATATCGCGTCCATAACTATTAGCCACAGAGAACACAGAGGCCACAGAGATAATAAAAATGGTTTTCGGCCATCAGGCCGAATCCACAGTTTTTCACTTTTAGTTTTTAGTTTTTAACTTTTTAATAATCGCATCTGCCATCTGGCTCGTGCCGACCGCGGTCGGGTCGTTTCTGTCCGCTTTCATATCGTAAGTAACGTTTTTGCCCTCGGCAATCACATCAGCGACCGCCTTTTCGAGCCTATCCGCTTCGGCTGTTTTGCCGAGATGCCGCAGCATTAAAACGCCGGATAAAATTACAGCACAGGGATTGACCTTATTTTGTCCTGCGTATTTCGGTGCGCTGCCGTGAGTAGCTTCAAAGATTGCGCCCTTATCGCCGATGTTGGCGCCGGGAGCAACGCCAAGTCCGCCGACCAGACCTGCGCACAAATCGCTCAGAATATCGCCATACAAATTCGGCAGAACCAGAACATCGTAAAGTTCCGGCTTTTGAACAAGCTGCATACACATATTATCAACGATGCGGTCTTCAAATTCTATATCGGGATACTTTTTTGCAACCTGCCTGCTAATCTCAAGCCAGAGGCCATCGGTAAATTTCATAATGTTGGCTTTGTGAACGGACGTTACCTTTTTTCTGCCGTTGGCACGGGCGTAGTCGAAAGCAAATTTAACGATTTTTTCCGTACCGCTTACGGAAATCGGTTTAATGCTTATGCCGGAATCGCTGGTAATCTGCTTTTTGCTGTGCTTGTTGAGCCAGTTGATAAGTTCTGTCGTATCGTCCCTGCCCTTTTCAAATTCAATGCCTGCGTAAAGGTCTTCGGTATTTTCACGAACAAGCACAAGGTCGATATCGTTATATCTGCTGCGAACGCCTTTGTAGCTTTTGCATGGACGCAGACAGGCGTAAAGCCCAAGTTCCTGCCGCAGAAAAACATTTATACTTCTAAAGCCCGTCCCAACAGGCGTGGTAATCGGCGATTTTAAAGCAACGCCATTTTTGCGCACCGAATCAATCGTAGCCTGCGGCAGCGGCGTGCCTGTCTTTGCCATTACATCAATGCCCGCTTCGGCGATTTCCCATTTAATATCAACGCCGGTCGCGTCAATACACCTTCTCGATGCCTCGGCGATTTCCGGCCCGATGCCATCGCCTGTAATCAATGTAACATTTATCATTTTTTTCCTTTTATTTTTAAGCCTCAAAAGCCCATTATGTTAAGGCAGTTTCGCCCTGTTGTCAAGTCGATACTTTTGACTTGATTTTTTATATCCTTATGGTATCAAAGCGGTTAAGTCGTTTAGCGTATTTACTGAAAGGATATTTAAGATGGCTAAAACCAATTGTCCCTGGCAGGGAAAAGTAACGAATCACGCCCAAATCGGCGGCATTGAACTGGCAACGCTGGAAAACGGAGCCGGTCGCGGCACAAGAATAGCAAACGTCAACACCGGCACAGGCCTTCGATACAAAATCTTAATAGACCGAGCCTGCGATATATCCGATGCGTTTTTTAATCAGTATAGCCTCTGCTGGCACAGCCACGGCGGAGTTACCGCCCCGTCGCCTGCCAAAAAGCCCGGACTTGAATGGCTTTATTCATTTTTCGGCGGACTTGTCGCGACCTGCGGCTTTTCGCACATCGGCGGACCAACTGCCGAGGAAGGTCTGCACGGCAGAATCGGCAATCAGCCTGCCGAGCTTGTTTCGATAATTCAGCCGGACATCGCCGCGGGCAAATTAGATATGAGCATTACCGCAATAATCAAAGAGTCAAAGGTTTTCGGCCCAAGTCTCGAACTAAAAAGAACCATCAGTTCTATGCTTGGCAAATCGACAATCAAAATCTGCGATGTCGTTACAAACCGTGCAAATACCCCTTCGCTGTTGAAATTGCTGTACCACTGCAATTTCGGCTGGCCGCTGGTAGATGAAGGCGCTGATATTATTTATAATGGCAAATGCACGTCTTTCGGCAGAGACTGCGACAACGAACTTTTCAAGAGCAAACACAATTACAAAAAAATCCCCGCTCCGCTGGAAACTCACAGAGGGTCGGGCGAAGCCTGCGGCTTTATAGACGTTAAGCCGGACAGAAACGGCGTATGCACGACGGGCATCGTAAATCGCAAACTCGGACTTTCCGCGATGATAAAGTTCAAAAAGAAACAACTTCCTTATCTGACTAACTGGCAGCATTTCGGGCCGGGCGAATATGTAACAGGCCTTGAGCCCGGCACAAATCTGCCATTCGATATGGGCGAAAAGAAAATTTTCCTCAAGCCACAGGAAAGCAGAACTTTCGAATTGGAATTTGAAATAGGGAATTAGGGTATAGGTAAAAATCCTGCTTCATTTTTTGTTGACGGTGGATAGGCCGGTGAGCAAGGCCTTGGCTTTGACGAGCGTTTCGTGCCATTCGGCCTCTGGTTTTGAATCGGCGACGATTCCGCCGCCGGTTTGAGCGTAAGCGATGCCCGCCTTGACAAGAATTGTTCTTATCGCGATGTTCAAATTCGCGTTGCCTCTTAAATCAATCCAGCCGAGCGAGCCTGTGTAAATTCCGCGAGCGGTCGGCTCAAGAGAATTTATTATATTCATCGCGCTGATTTTCGGTGCGCCGGTAATCGAGCCGCCCGGAAAAACGGCTTCAAGACAATCGACAAAATCGAGACCCGCTTTTATTTTCCCTTCGATTGTAGAAACAGCGTGAAAGACCGTCGCGAAAGTTTCAATTTTTCGCCGAGCTGTTACCTTTATTGAGCCGGGCTGGCAAATTCTGCCGAGGTCGTTGCGTTCAAGGTCGGTAATCATATCCAGCTCGGCCAATTCCTTTTCGCAGGCTAAAAGCTCGGCGTAATTTTTCGCGTCGATTATTTTATCGCCGGTTCTCGGTCTTGTGCCTTTAATCGGACAGGTTGTAATTGTGCGGGCGTTTATGTTTATAAACAATTCAGGCGATGCGCTGATTATCTGATAATCTCCCGCGTCAATATACGCGGCATAAGGACTGGGATTGAATTTATTCTGCCATAAAAACAATTCTGCCCCGCTGCCTGAAAATTTCGTATTAAACCGCTGGGAGAAATTTATCTGATAGACATCGCCGTCATAAATTCGTTTTTTAATTTCGGATATCGCATCAAAATACTGCTTCTGGGTCATATTGGAATTGAAATCGGCGAAATTTATTCCAATAGATTTCTCCACTTCGTCCCGACAAGTCGGGACTTCGGTCGAAATGACAGAGGAACAAAGGGGTCTGACCCCTTTATTTGTCGAAATGACATTTTCCGCCTGTTTTAAGAAACTTTCGAGTTTGGCGATTTTTTCGCCGGCGTTCGGCTCGAACGTGAAAAGATGAAAGCATTTTTCCAAATTATCAAAGCAGATTACCTTATCGTAGAAACATAATCGTATCAGAGGCAATTTCAAATCGTCGTTTGGGGGCGGTATAACGCTTTCAATGTACTGATTGAGGTCGTAGCTGAAAAAGCCGAGCCATCCGCCCGTAAAAATATCGTTATCAATCTGGCAATCGTTTTTTTCAATACGATACTTATTTAGAATCGCTCTTAATTTTTCAAAGGGGTTTTGGTCGCCGATTTTAAATTCAAAAATTTCTGCCGGTTCGGCGGCGAAATAACTGTACCTTCCGCCTGTTAGAATCGCGGGATTCGGCAAAGATGAAAAAAAATGCGCAAGCGTGGAAATTTCAATACTCGCAAATACTTTAGCGTTAGTCAGAATCTTAACCATTATGCTGGATTTGCGGTTTCGGCTGGTTCGGTTTGCTTTTCAGTTTTCGGGGTTTTGCCCTGCAGGAATTGCGCAATCAGGCGGTAATCCTCGGCTCCGTTGCAAGTCGGCTCATATTCAAAAATAGTCTTGCCGTAGCTTGGCGCTTCGGCAAGTTTGATATTTCGGCGAACAAAAACCGGAATAACCTCCGCCCTGCTCCAGGGACAGTCTGTCTGTCTGGCACTTGCGAGAAATCCATCGATGTTGCCTTTTACTTCTTCCGAAAGCGATGTTCTGCTGTCGAACATACAGAGCAAAATTCCGCTTACTTTCAATGCGGGGTTGATTCTTCTGCTGACTAACGAAACGGTCTGAAGCAGTTTGCCCATACCCTGCAAAGCCAGGAAATGCGGCTGCAAGGGAATAATCACTTCATCGGCTGCGGCAAGGGCATTGAGCGTCAACAGGCCGAGCGACGGCGGACAGTCAATAATCAGATAATCGAAATTGTGTTTGCTTCGGGCGATTGCTTCACGGAAAATTATTTCTCTGCCGACGACGCTGACAAGTTCGCTTTCTGCGCCGACAAGGTCGATATTCGCACCGAGCAGAAAAAGGTTCGGCCTTGTTTCAACTATGCAGTCGTCGAATTCCGCAGAGTCGGTTAATAATTTATAGGCTCCGCCTTCGATGCTGTCGGGTTCAACGCCGAGGTGAATAGTAAGATGTGATTGCGGGTCAAAATCAGCGACGACGACTTTTGCGCCGTCGGCGGCAAGAGCTGAAGCGATATTGACAACTGATGTTGTTTTGCCCACTCCGCCTTTTTGATTTAACATTGCTATTTTACGCATTATTGCCGTCCGCTTCCGATTTTATTTTTCTGTATATCGCGTCAAGAACGCCGTTGACAAAGCCGGGCGATGACTCGCCGCTGTACTTTTTCGCTAATTCAATCGCCTCGTTAATGACCACTTTGGCGGGGATGTCATCGCAGTATTTCAACTGATATGTGCCGAGCCGAAGAATGCTCCTGTCAACCTGATTGAGTCTCGACATTTCCCATTTCGCCGCGGCGGCGGAAACAAAGGCATCGCACTCGGCGAACTTTCCCCAAAGCCCTCTTGTCCATTTGTCGGCAAGCTGGCGAACCATATCATCTTCGGCGTTTTCTTTGAAGAATCGGTTTAAAACATCAAGACCTGCCGCGCCCTGCACATCGAGCAGACAGGCAGCCTGCATCGCCAATTCCCTTGCTTTGGTTCTTCTATCCATTGTTCACTTGTCAATGCAAATTAGTTTCGGCCTTTAGGCCGAATCCATAATTTTTATTTTTAATCTTTGATTTTTGATTTAGCTATTTTATCTGGCTCATAACGTCAACCATTTCCATTGCGCTGGCCGCGGCGTTCACGCCTGCGTTGCCTGACTTTGTACCTGCCCGTTCAATCGCCTGTTCGATTGTGTCGCAGGTCAAAACGCCGAAGATTGTCGGAACGCCAGTGTCATAATTCACCTGGCCTACGCCTCGAGAAACCTGCTGACAGACATAATCATAATGGCTTGTCTGACCACGAATCACAGCACCGAGACAAATCACGGCATTGAATTTTCCGCTGGTCGCTAATTTTTTGGCGGCGGGCGTAATTTCTATCGAGCCGGGAACCCAGACGACGGTGATTTGTCCATCGGCGGCTCCGTGTCTTTGCAGCGCATCAATCGCGCCGTCAAGCAGCTTGGATGTGATAAAATCATTGAACCTGCTGACGACTATCGCATAGTTCGCTTTGCCGGCGTTCAAGTTGCCTTTTATGTGTTTTATCATTTTCGTACTCCTTATTTTTGTACTGAATTTGTGCAGTATTATAAGACTAAACGTCTATTTTTGCCAGAAAAACGACTTTTTTTATCGCTTCGCAATAGCCGGCCGCAGACTACCGACCCCATAACTGCCGTTATTATAATAGGTTAAGGCGAAATTTCCACTTAAATTATTTTCATAAATGTTTTTTATTAAAGTCCGAATTTACAGCCAAAGGCCGAGTGAAATTATGCCGAATTCTTAAAGAAGTTAGAAATGAGAAGTTAGAAGTAAGAAGTTAGGAAGCCTGAATATATTTTACGGAGAAATTATGAACTCTGACAATGGATTTGAGTCTTTTGAACAGGATGATGAATCATATAATCCCTGGGGCAGCGCAGAGCAAAAAGCTCTCAAGGCGTTCGAGCTTTATGAAAGCGGACAGATGAACGATGCGCTTGTCGCGATGAACGAGGCATTGGATATAAACCCCGCAAACGACCGGTGGCATTTCAACAAGGCTCTTACGCTTGACGCGATGGAGAGATTCGACGAGGCGATAGCCGAATACAAACTCGCGATTGAACTGAACCCGAACGATATTGAGACGCTCAACTGTCTGGCGGTCGATTATACGCGCAGCGGGCAGTACGACCTTGCGCTGGAAGTGTTCGGACAGATAGAAAAATCCGCTCCTGATTTTGAGCCGAGCTACTGCAACAGAATAATCACCTACACCGAGACGGGCGATTATGAGATGGCAGAGCAGATGTTTTATTTGGCTCAACAACTCAACGACAAATGTCCGCTGTGTTTTTATAACATCGGGAATTTATTTTTCATTCGCGGAGAGTACAAGAGAGCCGCCTGGTGCTGGGAAAGAACCGCTTTGCTTGAGCCGAGCCATCCGCAAATAAATTATCGAATCGCTCAGGCCTGCTGGAATCTCGGCGACAGGGATTTGGCGTACAAAAAATTTATTGAAGAACTTAAAAGCAACCCCGGCGATACGGATGTGATTTTTGATTTCGGACTGTTTCTGCTGCACAGCGGAAATATCGCAGCGGCCGCTGAAAAGTTCAATCGCATACTTGAGACGCAGCCCGATTATGCCCCTGCCGTTTTTTATCTTGGCGAAATTGAGCTGAACAAAAAAAACTTACCCGCCGCCGAGGAGTATTACAAAAAAGCAATCAAACTTGACAGCAAACTGGCTGGTCCGAGATTCAGACTTGGCCAGATAGCTTTCAATCGCGGCAACAAAGACGAGGCGTTCAGCCTTTTGGTCAGCGAACTTGAGCTTGACGTCGAACAGGTGGAAGTTTTGACTCCGCTCGGCCTTATAATGCTCCAGATGGGGCAAAACGATTATGCGGTTCACTGCTTTTTAAAGGTGTCGGAGATTGATTCTGCAAACGCGGCCAATTATCTGCATCTGGCAGATGCGCTTGCTCGTCGCGGCGAAGAAGAAGACGCACAGCAATTCCTCGATTACGCGGCGGAACTTGAACCTGAAAATTACACATTGATTTGCGACACAGCCAAAGCGTATCTTCGGATGCAAAATCCGCAAAAGGCTCTTTTGATGCTGTCGCAATGCCAGAGAGAACAACTGGATTTGACCGGCAAACTGCTCGAACTTTCAGCTAAACTTGAGATTTTTAAAACAGATGTTAAAGAGAGAATTTCGTTTCTGCTAAGAAGATTCAGACGCAGATAAGAACATAAGTGCATAAGAGCAAAAGAACATAAGACTTATGCCTTATGACTTGCGGCCTTTTTCTTCATTTTTCCAAAACACGCAAACGACACCACCACAAGACCAGCCCCGCAGACAAAAAGTATTATACGATTTTCGTCAGTTGTGCTTCTTTGTAGCCAAATCGGCGGCTGCGGCAGGCTGGCCGCGTCGTCAGAACTGTTAAGCACTGCCTTTGCTTTGTCAAGCATTTCAGCGGTTATGTTTGCCCGCCGTTCATTGGGGTCATTAACGTCGCTTCCGAGCGTGAGGGGGGCGATTTTGGCAAGGATGTTCGGGTCGGTCGCGATTTGGCCGGTGAGGACTTCGTGGTCTTTTATTATCTGCTCTATTTTGACGTTGTTTCGCTCGGTTTGAATAACAGCCGCTTTGGTGTCGTAGAGACCCTTCCATTCATTGCCAAGCGTTGCCAAAGCTATGGACAGAATGCCGATGGCTGAACAAATCACAAACAGCAATAATCTTAAAATAGCTTCTAATTTTTGCATATATTTAGAAAAACCGCGTGGGCTAAAGCCCACCCTACAAAACTAATTTTTGCACATTTTTAGCCCTGTTTCCACGATATACTACGGGTATTCTAAAGCGGAAAACTTAAAAAACCACTTTTTTTTTATTTTATAAATGGTATATGGTATTTAGTATTCAGTATTTGGTATTTGGCCGTCTAATGGCCGGTCTATAGTTTCCGGAGCTATTTATGAATAAGGTTTTTCTTAATAATAGTATCGTTGATTCCGCCGAGGCGAAGATAAGCCACGGCGACACGGGTTTTTTGTACGGCGCAGGGCTTTTCGAGACTATGCGGGCGGCCAACGGCGTAGTTTTTGCTCTGGAAGACCATTTAGACAGGCTTTTTAACAGCGCAACCAAACTCGGCATAATATCGACCGGCAACAAGAAGTTCTTTGCCGACGCGATATATCAAACTCTCAAAGCCAACGACCTGAAGGATGCCCGGATTCGCCTGACCGCAACCAGCGGCATAGTCAACGCTGACGACGAGGCTGTTCCGACGCTGCTTATTACCGCGGTGAAATTTGAACCTTATCCAAAAGATTATTATCAACGGGGCGTGCTGGCGATTTTAAGTCCGTACAGGCAAAATTCCACTGACGCTCTGGCGGGACATAAAACTACAAATTATTTTTCAAGATTGCTCGCTCTTTCACTGGCTCGCCAAAAACACGCCGCCGAGGCGCTGTGGTTCACCGTCGGAGGTCTGCTGGCCGAGGGAAGCGTAAGCAATGTTTTTGTCGTGAAAGATTCGGTTGTTTATACTCCCTCGCTGGAGATTGGCGTTCTGCCGGGCGTAGCGAGAAAGCACGTTTGCGCTCTTGCGATGAAAAATTCCATAAAACTCGAAAAGAAGGATTTGACGATTAAAGAGCTTTTGGACGCTGACGAGGTATTTATTACGAATGTGATTATGCAGGTGATGCCGGTAATGAAAATCGAAGCACACGATGTAAAAGACGCAAAGCCCGGACCGATTACAAAGAAAATTATGGCTTTATATACAGAGTATTTTAATAAAGAAGTCGGATTGATATGAAAATTAACGATTACATAAAATTCGTTGAACGTATCGCTCCACCGAAATTAGCGCAAAGCTGGGACAACACCGGCCTGCTAATCGGCGACGGCAACTCGAAAATCAAAAACATCCTGCTCACAATTGATATTACCGCCGAGGTCGTCAAAGAAGCGAAAAAGCTCGGCTGTAATTTCATCATCAGCTACCACCCGATAATCTGGGACGGGCTGAAAAAAGTTCTCGCGGATTCCGTTGTCTATGACCTTATCCAATCGGGCATAAGCGTTTATTCCATTCATACCGCGCTGGATGCCGTCAAAGGCGGCGTGAACGACGGTCTGGCTGAAATGGTCGGCATTAAAAATCCCACAGCAATCGGCGACTGGGTCGAAACCGGACAGAAAAACTACAAGCTGGTTGTTTTTGTGCCGATTGAATCGCATCAGAAAGTTGCCGATGCGGTTTTCAAAGCGGGCGCCGGCACGCTGGGAAATTACAGCCATTGCAGTTTTAATACTGCGGGGCTGGGAACATTCGTCCCGCTTGAAGGCTCAAATCCTGCCATCGGCAAAAAAGACGAACTTGAAAACGTAAGCGAAATAAAATTTGAGTCGCTTGTGCCTGCCGAGAAGGTTGCCGATTGCGTAAAGGCAATGAAAGCAGCTCATCCTTATGAAATGCCGGCGTTTGATGTGGTTAAACTTTACGATTTCGAAGACAGAATCGGGCTTGGCAGAATGGGGACTTTGACAAAACCGACGCAGTTGAACGCGATTCTCAAAAAAATAAAGGCGATAACCGGTGCAAACGTTGCCGGGATTGTCGGCGAAAAGAAGCGATTAGTCAAAAAAGCCGCTGTCTGCGCCGGGTCTTGCAGCAAACTGATTATGAATGTAATTGCCGAGGGCTGCGACCTTTATCTGACCGGCGAAATCAAACACCATCAGGCAATCGCCGCCGCCGAAGCCGGTTTGACCGTCGTTTGCCTAAGCCATACGGTCTCCGAGCGATTTATCCTTAAAAAAATCGCAAAAGAACTTCAAAAACAGATAAAAGATGTTAAAATCCTGACAAGTAAAAAGGATAAAGACCCGTTTGAATGGACAAAAATATGAGCGAAGAGCTTGACCAGGATATTGAGAACACCGAAATCGAATCATCTGATACACAGGAAGAAACTGTCTCTCCTGATGAGCCAAACAGCGACAGCAGCGAGGAATTAAACGCCGCGGTGGAGCAAACAGCCGAATCGCAGATGCCCGACGTAACGGTCGAGTCTGTAATCGAGGCGATACTGTTTGCCTCCGATGAGCCGCTGTCCATCGACAGGTTAGTTTCTATTTCCGAGTTCACCGGCGGCACAAAGCAGGTACGCCAGTGCATTGAAACGCTCAATCAGCAATATGCCGATGCCGGCAGAGCGTTCAGGATTGAGGACATCGCCGGCGGATTTCAAATGATGACTTTGCCGGAGTATAACATCTGGTTGAAAAAATTACTTCGCGACCGCGGCGATAACAAACTTACGGCCGTGGCATTAGAGACGCTTGCCATTATCGCGTATAAGCAGCCGATTATCCGGGCTGATATTGAGGCGATTCGCGGCGTTGCCTGCGGCGAAATGATTCGCTCGCTGATGTATAAAGGGTTGGTGAAAATCGTCGGCAAAGCCGAGATTCTTGGCAGGCCGCTGCTTTACGGCACAACCAAAAAATTCCTCGAAGTCTTCGGCTTAAGTACGCTCAAAGACCTGCCAAAGGTTGAAGAACTCAAACAGCCGAATCAGAACGAAGAGAGCCGCGACAGCTTGTCCCGCCATAGCTTCAGCGACGGCGGATGATGAAGCGGTCGTATCACAGTGATTATTCTATCAGCCAGTTCTGGGCGAAGATAGCGAAATCGGCAAAATTAACTTTTCCATTGGCCTGAAAATCTGCGCCATCGCATAATATAGGGCTTACAGTCAGGCAATCCGCCCGAAGCCATTGCTCGGCCAAAATAGCAAGGTCGAAAGCGTCAACATCACAGTCATCATCGAGGTCGCCTACGGGACAGTCCGCGGCAATTATTTCATTTATCCACGCCACGTAAGAACTTATTCTGATTCCATAGAAATTGTCAGCATCGATTTCTTCTGTTGTATTGGGGTCGTCAAACCATGTTGCACCCGACCTTTGAACATTAGAAGACAAAGCCGCAACTTTCCATACGCCGCCTTGATTTATAAACCATCCGCCGCCGGAATCATACAGTGCCGGTGCCGCCTCATAAGTTTCTCCATCCAGGTCGAAATCAGCACGTAAGGCTTCAGAATAATAAGGACTTGAATTGACATCCGTATAAGCGTCTATTTTATTCTGCCCCCACCTCAAAATGCCAATAGTGCCTGCCCATGCATATCCATAATCTTTACCATTCAAGGAAAGAGTGTTGCCTCTGTATTTGCCGTAACCGCCGAGACAGATATCCCTATTAACCTCATTAGTACTTGTGTATAGGGGCGCATAAACAAGATTGGGGTCTGAACCATCGGAATTCTTGAGGCGAACAAGTCGAATGTCAGCATTGCCGGCTGGGCCGCCTATCCACAGAGGATTGTAGATACAATTATAGGTAACAGCGTTGATGTTCACTGTTGCGGGATTGGTATTCTGGTGGCGAACGGTAAGAACCCATTTGGGGGAAACAACCACAAATGAGGCGTTACTGCTCCATTTTCCTACAACAGCACTTGCCGGCCTGTCTGCCCAGGTTAGCAGGTTCGGCTCCCCGTCAGGGTGCAGAATAATACCCATACCCGCAGTCGGCATCAACAGCACCGCTGTGTATAACCATACGCAATACAAAGCGTTACAGCTATGTACAGAATTCCTCAATCCCTACCGCCCTTTCTATGAGCAATGAAAACAACACCCTATTTTGTATAAAATACCAAATTTACCTTAAAAAATCAAGTTTCCACATAATTTTAGCCAAAATTTAAAATAAAATAAAATATTTGTTGCTATATGGGGTCGTAGTTAGTACTATTTGCTCGGATATTTTATAATTAGGGTGATAGTTTGTTGACGATTTTTCTGGTGTGCCGTGGTAATGGTTAGATATGCCTCAAGAGTCATCTCTCGTTTGCATCGCTATTTTAAAAGGATATCGTTGGAATTTTAGGTTTTTTAATGACTGTTAGCCGGTATGTCCGGCATAATTTTTTTTCTCTATTTTGAGGGTTTTTCGAATGAACATTTATGTAGGTAATTTAGCAAGAGAAGCAACTGAAGAACAGTTGCGCCAGGCGTTTGAGGCTTTCGGTGTTGTTAGCACCGTCAGCATCATCAAGGACAAATTCAGCGGCGAGCCAAGAGGTTTTGGTTTCGTGGAAATGCCCTCGAAGGAAGAAGCAACCGCAGCCCTGGAAGGTTTAAATGACAAAGATGTGGCCGGCAGAGCGATAAAGGTCAACGAAGCTCACGAACGTACAGCTCGTGATAGTCGTGGCGGCGGACGCGGCGGCCCAAGACGCAGCGGCGGATTCGGTGGCGGCGGCGGACGTGGTGGTTATGGCGGTGGTGGCGGCGGCGGACGCGGCGGCTACGGCGGCGGCGGTGACAGAGGCGGCGACAGAGGCGGAAATCGCTACGGCTCACGCTAATAACTGTTATCAGTCTGCTCTGTAGAAAATGTAATGCTTTTGAACAGGAAGCAGGGATGCAGGGAAGTAAAGAGGCAAGGAAAATTACGCTAAAGGCGTAAGAAGTCCTTACTTCATTATTTCCTTACTTCTTTGCTTCCTTTTTTTGGCTGTTGTCAGTTGATCTGTATTATTTTGCGTTAAGAATATCAACAAGTTTTTTGTGGACATTCTTATTTGCGGCGAGCGTTTCAAAAGTCCGCCCCTGATACTCATTCATATCAACAGGCCAAACGGCATTGCCCTGCCAGTCGCTCACAATCCCGCCTGCGGATTCAACCAAAATCGTCCCTGCTGCAATATCCCACAATTTCGGCTTATTGCAAATCGTCCCGACAAATGAACCCTTCGCCACATAAGCAAGATGCATCGCTGTTGTGCCAAGCGAACGGCAGCGAAGTTTTGTCATAAACGCAGGAATCCACGCCGGAACGCCCTGCGTAAAAATGCTTTCAATGCCGATAGTCTCAAAAATTTCAAGGTCGCCGTCGCTTACCTGAATGCTTCTGTCGTTAAATCTGGGAGAACCATCTTTAACGACTGTGAACATTGATTCCGTTGAAGGCTCGAAAATCACGCCAAGTATAGGCCGGCCGTTTTGAACAGCCGCGATACTTACGGCAAAGTTCAATATCTTACGGGCGAAATTGTTTGTGCCGTCAATCGGGTCAATCACCCACCATATATCGCTGTCGCCGCGCGGAGCCTGTTTGAAAATTTTGCCGGCGTTGCCCTCTTCGCCGATAAAGCCGTGGTCGCTGAAATTTTGCTTGATTGTATCTATTATGAGCTGCTGACAGCGGAGGTCGCAATCGGTAACAATTTCGGAAGGCGTTTTGGCATACGCCTTTGCATAGTTTATATCTTCCATCGCCCGCTGGCCTGCGGCTCTGGCGGCGACGACGGCAGTTTCGAGCAAACCGCTTAAATCTTTATGGTCAATTGACATTAAATACCCTTCTGTTGACATAACAAGTTTGACAAGTAATATACAATCATAATGGCCAGCCCTGAAAAATCAAATAAATCAAAATTTTACTACAAAGCTCATACCGAGGACAGGGTCGGTTTTTTGGCCGTTTTCGCAGTCATAAGTCTTGTATTAGGGCTGTGTTATCTGCTGTCTGATGGCAGGATAAACCTCGGCTCTTTTGGCGGATGCGCTTTTGAGAGAAACTTCGGTCTGCCCTGCCCGACTTGTGGAATGACAAGGTCGATAACAGCGTTTATGCAGGGCAATATTCTCAATTCTCTTGTTCTTCAGCCGGCTGGCGGAATCGGCTGTATTGTGTTCGCGGTTACTGCGTTTTTCTCTTTACTTAGCGCTCTGCTGGGGTTAAACTTCGTCTTCCTGCCGCCTGTGCGGATATGGCCGATTGGCAGGATAACACTGGCGGCTGCGGCGGTTTTCATAATCGGCTGGGCGATTATGCTTACTAAGGCATTTGTGTGTACGCAATAAAAAAGGATTTGAGAAATACTTAAATGTCTGCAACACGAAAAAATATAATCATCGTAATTACTGTCTTGGTTTCGTTTTTCCTGACCGGCTGTGAGATTGCCGGTAATCTGGCGACGGAAAGAGAGTCTGAAAAATCCGTGCCAGCGGAGTTCTCGCTGGCAGACACCGAAGGCAAAATAGCCATCGTTGTTATTCAGCCCGCCTGGATAAAAACGCCAATGGATTTGAGAGTGGTACTTACAGACGCTTTCATTCTCAAGCTTCAGGAAAAACAGACGAAAATAGATAAAAAGAAAGACAGACTGATACCTTATGAGGAAATTTTAAAAGCCAGACAGGCTATGCCTGACGATAAAAGGGACAACGCTCTCGACATAGCTGGCAAACTGGCGGCAGAATATGTAATTGTCGTTCAAATAGTCGATTTCGACCTTGCCACGTTCGCGGAGGATGATTTCTACAACGGCTCAATACAGACAATGACGTGTCTGTATGACGCAAACGGAATCAAACTCTGGCCTAAAAAAACCGATGATGCCAACGATTCGGCGAACACCGAAATTATCGCCAAAAGCAAGGAAGAAGAAGTCTGCCGGGACACTGCTGTCGGCATTGAAGCGGAAAAAGGAACTGTAAAAACATCCGTCGAAAGACTGGCAATGGCGGCGGCACATTGCGTAACTCGGCATTTTTATGACTGTAAGAAACCGCAGTTCAAAATACCTGAAGAACAAAAACAATATGATTCTTATACATGGTAACTCAAACTGACAGATGGTCAGTTTGAGAGTTTAAAATTTAAAGTTGAAAGTGCAAAATTGTGGAATCCCGACTTTGTCGGGATGACTATTCTGATTGTTTTTTAATAATAAACTGGTCAGTTGAATTGAAATAAATAACTTATTAATTTTTAGAGAGGGTTGTATGTTAAAAATTCTCATCAGCGACAAACTTGCACAGGAAGGCATTGACCTTTTAAAATCAATGGAAGGCGTTGAGCCTGTCGTCAAGACCGGCTTGAGCGAAGACGAACTTGCGCAGATTATAGGCGAATATGACGGCCTGATTATCAGAAGCGCAAGTCAGGTTACGGCAAAGGTTCTGGCAAAGTCCGGTAAGCTCAAGGGCATCGCCCGCGCAGGCGTCGGCATTGATAACGTTGATGTCCCGACGGCAACCAGAAAAGGCATTATCGTTATGAACACGCCCGGCGGAAATACTTTGAGCGCGGCGGAACATACAATGGCTCTTATGCTGGCGATGAGTAGAAATGTCGTGCCGGCCTGCAATAGTCTTAAAGCCGGAACGTGGGATAAGAAAAGCTATGTCGGAAACCAACTCAATAAAAAGGTTTTGGGTCTGATTGGCCTGGGCAGAATCGGAATGGCTGTCGCTAAAATGGCATCCGGCTTCAATATGAAAATAATCGGCTATGACCCATTGGCTACTCCCGCGAATGTTGACAAGTACCAAATGGAAATGACGACCGACCTGAACAAAATTTTCAAAGAGGCTGATTTTATTTCGATGCACGTTCCGAAAAATCCGCAGACTCTTAATATGATAGGCGAAGCGCAGCTTAAGATGATGAAGCCGACGACACGAATAGTCAACTGTGCAAGAGGCGGAATCATCAACGAAGACGCTTTGTATGACGCATTGGAGAAAAAGGTAATAGCGGCCGCGGCGTTAGACGTATTTTCGGAAGAACCGCCGCTGAACAAGCGTTTTGAGAAAATCGCAAATTGTTTAGTTACGCCACACCTCGGCGCAAGCACCGAAGAGGCGCAAATAGAAGTCGCGGTCGAAGCGGCGCAGATATTGGTTGACGCGATTAAGGGCGGCCCTGTTAAGAACGCTCTTAACGCCCCCGCCACAGGCGGAGCGGTACCGCCGGTTGTTACCGCTTACGCAAATCTGGCCAAACGAATCGGCTCGCTGATGGGTTCTATCTGCGGCGGACAAATCAAAAAGGTCGAAGTGCAGTATCGCGGCGCAATCGCCGAACACGACATCTCGATAGTTACTTCATCGTTTCAAATCGGCCTGCTCCAGCCGTTCTTTGAAGACCCAATCAATATGGTCAACGCGCCTATGATGGCCAAAGAAAGAGGCATAAGCGTTGACGTAATCAAAAACACCGAAGCTCGAAACGTTGCTTCAGGTTTCGGCACAAAAGTTACGACCGCCAAAGGCACATACACAATGACCGGAACGGTCTTTAACGAACAGATTTTGCGAATTATCGAAATCAACGGCTTCAACGTCGAAATGACGCCGGCCGATAACGCTATGGTTATCTTCAATGACGATAAGCCCGGCGTAATCGGGGCACTGGGAACTATTCTCGGCAGACACGGCATCAACATCCAGACGATGGGCGTAGGCCAAAAAGCCAAAGAGAAAAAAGCCGTTCTGGCAGTCAGCCTCGACGCACAACCTGATGCGGCAACAGTAAAGGAAATTTCACAGTTAGACTTCGTTAATGAAGTTTTTCTGTGCAAGCTTGATTAGCCAATAGCCAGTAGTCAGTAATCAATATATTGTTAAGGAAGTTAAAAACTACAAAAGATGATAGTAGAAAAAAGCGTTAAGACCAACCAGATGAATTTTGATTTTTCCGAGGGTTCGGGAGCCGAAACGAAAGCTAAAAAGTCAAAATCCGTTCAAGATACAAACGCAGAACAAATTGAAAGCCGACCAGAAGCGGCAAAAAAACCAGCAGGTAAAAAGGCAAAGCCCTCCGGCGCGGCGACCGCTGAAGGTATGGCCGCTAAGCAGCGAGACATCAGCGTAAGCGAATTCTTCGCCAAGAACAGGCATTTGCTCGGTTTTGATAATCCGCGTAAAGCTCTGCTCACCGCGATTAAAGAAGCCGTCGATAATTCTCTCGATGCCTGCGAAGATGCCTGCGTTCTGCCCGACATCGTCGTAACGATAAAACAGCTCAACGAAAAAAAATTCACTATCGTCGTTCGGGACAATGGACCCGGAATCGTCGATAAACAGATTCCGAATGTTTTCGCAAGACTGCTCTACGGCAGCAAATTCCACAGCCTTAAAATGAGCAGAGGCCAGCAGGGAATCGGCATCTCGGCGGCGGGAATGTATGGCCTGCTGACGACAGGCGAGCCGGTTCAGATTATATCGCGAACGGAAAAATCTAAAAAAGCGACGCATTATCACGTCCAGATAGATACCGCCAAAAACAAGCCGATGGTCGTTCTCGATGAAGACTGCGAATTTGAACTGCCGACAGGAACACAGGTAACAATAACGCTTGAAGGCAAATATCAAAAAGGCAAACAGTCTGTCGATGAATATCTCACGCAGACGGCGATGGCCAATCCGCACGCCGATTTTATTTATAATGCGCCCGATGGAATGACTTATAAATATCCGCGGCAGACGGAAAAGCTGCCGTTTATGCCGATTGAAATTAAGCCGCATCCTTACGGCGTTGAAATCGGCGTACTCTATAAAATGGCCAGAGAAAGCAAAGACAAACATCTTAGCGGTTTTCTGCATAACGATTTTTCGCGTGTAAGCTCCGGCATCGCCGACGAAATCTGCAAAAAAGCAAAGCTATCCAAAAATTCCAGACCTTCAGATTTAACAATAAAAGAAGCCGAGCTTCTGCACACTGCCATAACTGAAACCAAAATTATGTCGCCGCCGGTCAACTGTATCGGACCAATCGGCGAAGCTGAACTCGAAGGCGGATTAAAAAGAGTCATCGAGGCGGAATTTTATTCCGTCTGCACAAGAAATCCGAGTGTCTATCGCGGCAATCCGTTTCTCATTGAAGCGGCAATCGCTTATGGATTCAAATCCGAGCAGGCCACCGACGAAGAAGGCACCCCCGACGAAGACAAACAGCCGCAGATGGAATTGAAACGACTGGCAAACAGAGTTCCGCTGCTTTATCAGCAGGGAGCCTGCGCGATATACAAGGCGGCGGCCGAGACAAACTGGCGTAATTACGGTTTGTCGCAGTCGAAAGGCGCGCTGCCGATGGGGCAAATCGTTCTTATGGTGCATATCGCCTCGGTCTGGGTGCCTTTCACATCGGAAAGCAAGGAGGCAATCGCGCACTATCCCGAAATCATAAAGGAAATCAAACTCGCCATACAGGAATGCGGCAGAAAACTCGGAATGTATCTGCGAAGACAAAAAAGAATAAAAATGGAACTGGGCAAAAGAAGTTATATCGAAACGTATCTGCCCTATATCGGCGAGGCTCTTCAGGAAATATTGAGCCTCAAAGACGAACAGGTTAAAACGGTGGTTTCAAGATTAAAGGAAGTTCTTGAAAAAACGAGGCAAATATAAAAGTATCCGGTAGTAAATAGTCAGTATTCAGTAGTCAGCAGAAAGAAAAAATGGAACAGGAACTAATCGTATCAATCAGCGGAATGCGGGGCATTATCGGCGAGAATCTTACCGTCAACACCGCGGTAAAATTCGCCTGCGCATTTGGAACATTTCTAAAAAACTCAAAGGGCAAAAAGAAACTCTCCATCGCAATCGGCACCGATTCGAGACCTTCAAGGGATATGCTCAAATCGGCAATAGCGGCGGGATTGTGCGCAATCGGCATTGATGTCGTCGATTTGGGAATCGTTACCACTCCCACTGTCGGCGTTATGCTAAGATACCTCGAATGCGACGGCGGAGTTGTCGTTACCGCTTCGCATAACCCGCTCGAATACAACGGCATAAAACTGCTGACGAGCAAAGGTATCGCTCCGCCTGCCGGAATGGCTGAAAAGGTCAAAGCCCTTTTCGAGGCTGGAGAATTTACGCACGCCGATTCAGTTAACTGCGGAAAAGTCGCGATAAACACCGGCGGCGACGCGGTTCACCTCAAAAGAGTTATGCCCTGCATAAACAGAAACCAGATAATCGCCAGAAAGTTCAGAGTTGTCTTAGACAGCGTCAACGGAGCAGGCGCAAGACCCGGCAAAAAACTTTTGTCTTATCTCGGTTGCCGAGCAACGGCAATAAACGATATGCCGACAGGATTGTTCGCTCACAAGCCGGAGCCTGCCGCTGAAAACCTCGCCCAATTATGCGAGATGGTCAAAAAAACCAACGCCGATGTCGGCTTCGCGCAGGACCCGGACGGCGACAGATTAGCAATCGTTGACGAAAAAGGCACATACATCGGCGAAGAATACACGCTTGCCCTTGCGGCAAGATACGTTCTTGTTCATTCAAAAGGCCCGGTCGCAGCGAATCTGTCAACATCGAGAATGATTGACGATATCGCCAAAGCCGCAGGCGTTGAAGTCTTTCGCACGCCGGTCGGCGAGGCGAACGTCGCACAAATAATGATGCAAAAAAATTGCGTAATCGGCGGCGAGGGCAATGGCGGAGTTATCGACCTTCGCGTAGGCCCAATCAGAGACAGCTTCGTTGCGATGGCTATGATATTGCAGCTTGCCGCTGAAACCGGCAAAACAATCAGCCAGCTCGTCGCTCAAATTCCCGCTTATCAAATGACCAAGCAGAAATTCAATGCCGACAAAGAACAGGCGCAGGAAGTCATTGAGAAAGTAAAAAAGACCTACAAAAAAGCGAAAATTAACGAAATCGACGGATGCAGACTTGATTTTGAAGAAGGCTGGGTGCATCTGCGGGCAAGCAATACCGAGCCGGTAATGAGACTTATCGCTGAATTTAAAGACGAAGACGAGGCAGAGCCTTACCTCAAAAAAATTACAGCGATAATCGAAAAAATTACAAAATAATTGCGGTTCGATAATCAAATATTCACAGTCAGGCCGGTTGTAAGAAAAAACAATCGGCCTGTTGTGTTTTTTTCGCCGAGAATTTCGCCTGCCGCTTTGCAGTACCATCTTAACTGCGGCGCATAACGCTCCGCTCTGGACTGAAGCTGCGATTGATTTATTCGGTCGGTCTTGAAATCTATTACAATAATTCCGTTTGGCGTTTTTACCAGCATATCAATAATGCCCTGAACAATTATTTTTTCATTGCCGATTGTTTCGGCATCAGGATATAAATCCGCAGCACAGGCTGCGTAAGTGAAAGGCCATTCCCGCATTACAGCATTATTTTTATCTCGCAGCAAAAGACCTGTTTCGCTGTCGAAAAACTTCATAATTGCGACACGGTTAATTTTTTCCGCGGTTTGTTTGTTTATACATCCTTTTTCTAAAAGTTTTTTTATCGTTTGTTCAACATCAACCCTGTCCAAATCTATATTTTGCATAACGAGATGAGTTGCGCTGCCAACGACAAGAGCCGATTGGCTATCGGTGAGTTTCTCAAAAGAATCAAACGAGAAATTATAATCAGCCGAGGCGAACTGCTCCCCCGCCGCCGCCACTCGAACAATTGAAGTTATGGATTGCTTGGCTTTTATGCCTGCGGCCTTTTCAAATTTATATCGCCAATTAAGATTTTTCGTAATGCCGGCAAGCATTTTCTCATCGGCAAGCGGCGATTTGAGCTGCCGGTATCTGCTCTGCGGACGCGATTTTAACAAATGCTTCTCGATTTGCAGAATTTCATCGACACCGCAAACTCTAAAATAAAAAAGGTTTTCCTCGACACAATTAACCTCTACCGGCAGTTTAAAATGTTCATTGAGTTTTTTGGAATTAGCAAAAGCCATCAGCAGCCAGTCAAGTTCGCTTTTGGCATCGGCAATGAGCCAATCCGGCAATCCGGAAGAATCGGCCATCGCGGCATTAGACATTATTTTAACGCAGTCCTGCGATTTCGCCGCGCCTGTCAAAATCAGCCTGTCTCTTGCACGCGTCATCGCGACATATAAAATCCTCATCTCCTCGACGATTGTCTGCTTTCTTTGTTTTTCCTTAATAATCTGCCAGGCGAGCGAATTTAGTTTTGCTCCGCTGTCGTGGTCGATTATCTTAAGGCCGATTGAGCCGTCGCCGTCTGTGATACAGTCCGCCGAATGCCCTCCCCCGCCGAATCGCCTGTTGGTTTCGGCAAGAATCACAATCGGAAATTCAAGACCTTTACTCTTATGCACGCTCATTACTCTGACCGCATCAACAGCGGAACTGTCCGGCTCGGCAGGCGACCAGTCGCCGCCGGCATCAAGCAGCTTTTGCAGAAATGCAACAAACCGCGAAAGCGAAATGCAGTTAAAGCTCGATGCGAAATTTTCAAACTGTATCGCGCGATAATGCAGTTTTAAAAGATTCGCACGCCGCTGCGCGCCGCCGGGCATTGCCGAGACAAACGACAGATAATCGGTCTGCGAATATATCTGCCAGATTAAATCCGCCAGCGAGCCGTGCCGAGCAAGCGTTCGCCACTTATCAAGGCAAACCATAATATCGGAAATTCTCCGCTGTAATTTTTGAGCATCGCAGGAATCAGCAACTAACTCAAGAGCCGAATAAAAATCGGCTTTGTCATTCTGATAATTCTTTATAGTCGCCAAATCAGTATCAGTTATGCCGAACAGCGGGCTTCGCAAAACAGCCGCCAAAGCTATATCCTGTCGCGGATTATCCAGAACAGCCAGCAGCGAAAGCATATCGCTGATTTCCGTAGTCTCAAAATATCCCGCCGAACTATCGCTTATAACAGGGATATTGGCCGAGCGAAAAATCTGAACATAATTATTGGCGCGTTCTTTCATCGAGCGGGTTAGTATCACAACATCGCCCCAGCGGCAAGGACGCATAACGCCTGCCGCCTTGTCGTAAATCTCAAACTTCTCGACTTCGACGAGTTTCTTGATTCTGTCGGCAACAACCAATGCCCTGCGATTAACCGCATCATCGGAAACGCTGACGGTATTTTCACTATCGTCGTCGCCCTGCTGCTCTGTCGAGTCGTCGTCAACTATTATAAATTCCACATCAGGCTTTGTCTGTGAAGGCATCGCCGAACTATTACAGGCTTTCAGTGCGGCGTTTTCGTCATAATCGAGCGCAGCGACGGAAGCGGTCATAATTTTTTCAAAAACAGCGTTGACAAAATTTAAAATGCCCGGCCGCGAACGGAAATTTTCATTCAAATCAATTCGGGATTTAGTCTTATCCTCTGCCGCTGCGCTTAAACGTCTGACAAACAGATCGCAATCGGCGCCGCGCCAGGCGTAAATGCTCTGCTTGACATCGCCAACGACAAAAACCTTCGCAGAACCGTTAAGCATGTCAATTATTTTTTGTTGAACGGGGTTTATATCCTGATACTCATCTACAAAAATATATTTGTATTTTTTCTGAAGCTGCACGGCAATATCCGACGGTTTGCCGCAGTCATCACAAAGCAGTTTGAGCATATATCTTTCGAGGTCGGCGAAATCGACGCAGCCGAGCCGCTGCTTTTCCTGCTGATAGGCGCGGTCGAATCGCTTTACAAGCTCGGTCAAAACTTTCATCTGCACCGAACATGCCCCCGCGACAAGCTGCTGATAATCATCGCTGACAATCGCAAGCAATGAAAGTTTTTTAAAGCCCTCGAGAGCCTTTTTTGCCGAGGCCAAAACTAAGTCTTTCTTTTCGTCATCATAGCCTTTCGGCTTATTCTTCCATTTAAAGCCGGCAAAACTATTGAGAAGCTCGATGAACGCGGGGAAATTATCCTTCTGCATAAAATCAGCGGCGAGCACAATCACAGACAGACATTCGCCCGCGATTTGCTCCTGCCAGTGGCTATCTGAAATTTTCCCATCAAGTTTCAGCGACCATTCAAACTGCTCTTTAAAATTTTTCAGCTTTTCGATGATAATCTGCTTTTGACTTTTCACCGCATCAGACGAGGCAGACATAACGGCATCATTGAAAGCCGCTGCCCTGTCGAAAAATTCATCGCGCGACACAACCGTATTTAAAAAATCGCTGATTGATATTATGCAGTTCAAAAAATTTCGCCCGCTGCCGGAAACAACTCTGTCCTTCAGCAGCAATCTCATACCATCGGGCAAATCCTGCCACGACAGTTCAATAATCTGTTCAAGAACCTCGGCTTTTATCAGTTTGCTCTCATCGGCATCCATCACCCGAACCGCGGGGTCAAGCCCCAAACGATGAAAATGCTGCGTAATCACCCGCTTACAAAACGAATGAATCGTGCTTATGTCAGCATCGTCTATAAGCAAAAGCTGTCTGCGAAGATGCAAATCGCCCGTCTTGCCTGCGGCATCTTTAAGACACTGCGCAATGCGAACGTTCATTTCGCCCGCAGCCGCATCGGTAAATGTCAAAACCAAAACACCAGAAACATCAGGGCATAAATCAGCCGCCGACAAAACCCGCACGCACCTGTGCGACAATACAGAGGTCTTGCCCGTGCCGGCAGAAGCAGCCACCGTAATATCGCCGCTTGCCGATTCTATCGCGTGTTTTTGATTCTTAGTCCAGTTCACTAAAATAATCTTCCTTTGATATTTTCCCGATTTCCGCATAATCGTTTATCTGCCGGTCAAATCGGCAAATCGGCTTATACACACAATTCGTACACGGAATCTGCTTGATACATTTATAAGGTTTTATATCTATCGTGCCTGATGCTATCCGCTCGCCAAGTTCTTTGAGCTTATTTTTCACGATGGATAAAAGTTTTTCAAAATCTTCCTGACGCAAAAGCGAACTAAATTCATAACGGCCAAACTGCCCATCATTCTTTGTAAAACTGAAACTGTAAAACGGACTTGATTTCGATTCGGTGGAGGCATCGATGAATTTATAAAATTCGCCATTGAATATGCCTCTGGGCTTTCTGTAAATTTTCCGCGAAACGTTGTCAATTTCTTCCAGTTCCGACGATTTGGAAAACGCCTGAATCGGAATATAAAACCCGCCAAGCGGGATAAGGCTGCCGAATTTATCAACCGTCCTGCCCGCCGCAGCGAGCATATATATCGGCAACTGCAAATCGATACCCGCCGAGAGAAAAGAATAATTAACCGTTGTCTGCGACATTTTATAATCGAAAATCACGGCGTAATTTTTGCCGTCCTTTACAGTAACATCAATTCTGTCGATTTTGCCTTCAATGCAAAGTTTCCTGCCGGCTGACAATTCAATTTCCACAGCGGGCAAATTCGCCTTTGCACAAAATTTCGAGCCAAACGCGGTTTCACAGGCAGCCTGCTCAAAACAACCCGCACGGGCAATCTGGGCGTATTCAGCGACAGCATCCTTAATAATCTCCGATGCCGATTCGATGATATAACCGTTGTGCCTTGATTTGCCTCTGAATGTCTTTAGAAACACATCCTCAATCAACAGCCTTTCAATGCAGTCATCGACATCTCTTTCAAGAGCCGACATCTGAACATTTGCCAAAGAAACGCCGCTGTTTTTCAATTTATAAAACAGTTTTTCAAAAACGCTATGATAAAACTTTCCTAAATCAATGGGCTTCAATTCAAAAATCCGCCGTTCCTTCAGCCTCAAAATATATTTGGCGAAATACTGATATGGACAGCTCGCAAAAGTTCGTAATTTTGTCGCGCTGCTCGAAATTGCCGCAGGAAACAGTTTTTGGGCAGATTCGGCATCAAGCTGCGCCTTATTATCATATTCGAGCGCGGCAAAAATTTTTGTAAAATCATAGCCGCCCGCCACAGAATCCAAAAGCCATTTGCACTTTGCATCAAGTTCATCAGCAGGCAGCGGATTATCCCTGCCGAGTCTCCGGCACAAGAGCGAATTCAAATCAGAAAGACTGCTAATCTCCTCAAACGAATCCGCGATGCCGAAATAGGTCTCTTCAGCAAGATTGCTGAACAGCGATTTAAGCTGGCCGATAAAAAAACTGCTCTGCACTTCGCCGCCCTTGTCGTCAGCGAGCGGATATGTAATATAAAGCTGCCGAGCCGGCCGGGTGAATGCGATATACGCAAGATACCTGCGTTCTACAAGCTGCATCGAGCCGCTGCGCGCAAGCTCAAAGCCGGCATCGCCCGCGATATTGCGGTCGGTGTTATTGAGAATATTGTCGTAATAAACCGGCGAGGGAAACTGCTTTGCCGTTGTGCCGATTAAAAAAACCGCCTTCAATTCGGGATGACGACTTCGCTCTATCGAGCCGACAAGCACCTGGTCGAGCGCGGGCGGAATCAAAGCTACCGTCATTTGCGAAAACGCCGAGGCGATTATTGACGCGTACTGTTTACCTGCAAAAGAACTATTTTTAAAAATAAAAACGAAATCATCCAGCAACTGCGTGAACTGCGAGAAGAACTGCTGATGCAATTGCGCCTCATCGAGCCTGCCATCGTCAAACGCGGCCTTTGTCCAATCCTGCAAACGCGTCCTTATATTCAAGCCGTCAAGAAAACTAAAGAGCTGCTCGCGGAATTTCTCCGCCGACATTGTGCCGGGGCTTTGCAAAGATGTCCGCAGCCCAAGCAAATGCACAAATGCCTTTTGACGAATCGCTTCTATTTTTTGATTATCAAAATCACCGTCGCCGGCGGCGGCAAAATCCCACTCGTCCGCCCGCAGCCAGTCATCGGTCTCAACATTAAAGGCAAGGCAATAATTTTCCAGCAAATCAGCCTCGCTTCGGCTAATCGGCGCAAGGTCGCTTTTCAAATAATTCATTACATCTGCGGTTGCAAAACGTTCTGCCGCGATTTTCAGCGCGCTTGTAATAAGCTCCGCCGCGGGATACTGCTGAAGATTCCTTCTGCGGTCAACAAAAAACGGAATGCCGAAATCCGAAAAAATAGCCTGTATATAATGCCGATACTCCTCAAGGTCGGATGCAATTACCGCGATATCGCGCCAGCGAAAATCCCGCTGCTTAACGAGCGAACAAACTTGGCGGGCGACATATTCAACTTCTGTCCTTATCTTCGCACAGGCGGTTATTTTTATACTGTCATCGCAAATGGCGACGGACGAATTATCGAAACTGAAAATATGCTTTTCCAGATGAGCGAGCGATTTTGACTTTTCAAAACGCCAAACCTCGGTAAGCACAATCGGCTTTTCCTCTTTGAAGCCTGTAGCCTTAAGCTGATGATACGTTTTCAGCGTGGGATAAAAAATGCTAAGCATTTCTTCTGGATTCTGCAATTCCGATGGGTCAAGACATAATGCGATTTTAGCGTTGTCAGCAACTTTTAATAACTCAACAAGCAAAAGCATTTCCGATGTCGTAAAGCCAGCAAAACCATCAACCCATAGCTTACAGCCCTTCAGAAAAGGCGTATGCTGAACGGAATCCTTCGCAAGATTAAGCTGATTATCGCTGTTGAAAAAATTCCCGCTGATAAACTCAAGATACTGTTTATATATCAAATTTATGTCGGCAAGTTTGGCGCTCGTCAGTTCCGATGTTTGCGATTGATTCAACTGCTGAATGAATTTTTCAACATCGTCGGGGCTTTTGCCATATTGCTGAAGTTCGCAAATCGCTGCGCCGATTCTCGATGCTGTTCCAGCTTTCTCGGCTGATGAAGCGAAGATGGAAAGTTTGTCGGCGTTTTCACACAGCAGACGGTGAATAATCATTTCCCGCCCCTGCGATGTCAAAGTCCGGGCAGCGAGATTTTTGCCGAAAATCGTATAACAAAGCCGCTGAAACGAGAGTATGTGCAATCGGCTATAACCTTTGATTCTGCCGTCGGCCAGAATCGCCCGTTCCGCCTGATATGTCGCCTGCTCCGGCACGAGATAGACAAGATTGGGTTTAGCCCCCACCCCTGCGGTGGTGGTTTTATCACTAAGCAGACTTTCCGTAATCTGCTTTATGCAAAGCGATGTCTTACCCGTCCCACTCCTGCCAAGCATGAATTGAATCATAATTTTTTAATCACTGATTACGCTGATTTCACTGATTTTTGATATTTTTTTCTCTGTGTCCTCTGTGATCTCTGTGGCTAATTTTATTTCTTCGGCACAGGCAGACCGAGTTCGGCAACGACCACTTTCATATCTTCCCATACCCTGCGGCGGTTTTCATCGGAATAATTCCTCAGCAAATATGCGGGATGGTACGTCGGCATAAGTTTTTTCGGCGCTTCATTTTCATCAAAATAAAAATCGTGGAATGTGCCTCGAAGCTGGCCAATCGGCTTTTCACTTTTCAAAAGCGTATGCGCTGCGTGCGCGCCGAGGGCAACGATAATTTCCGGCCTAATCGCTGAAAGCTGCGCCTTTAAAAAAGGCATACAACTGATAATCTCTTCCGGTTTTGGGTCTCTGTTATCCGGCGGGCGACATCGCAGGACATTGCAAATGAAAACATCCTGCCGCTTCAAGCCCATCGCGGCAATAATTTTGTCTAATAACTGCCCCGCCCTGCCGACAAAAGGTCTGCCCTGCTCATCTTCATCCGCACCGGGAGCTTCGCCTACAAAAACCAGCCGGGCATGCGGATTGCCTTCGCCGGGTACGGAATTCTTCCGCGTACCGCCAAGTCCACACTTACAGCAATCTTTGGCTTGCTGAGCAATCTCGGCAAGCTGAGTTTGACTGTCGCCGGTTTGATGATCTTCCTGCGGCAAAGATGCTGCCGCCGACTTTGGGCGTTTAACCGCAAAGCCGGTGAAGTAGTCCGTAAGTTCGACGTGCTGGTCGAATGCCTGTTTTAAATCTCTTTTTGCCATAATGCCGATTTTAATGTTTATTCGACAGACAGGCAATAAAAAACCCCGCACCTATTTATATAAGCGCGGGGCTAAACATCTGATTAGTCCGGCCTTTAGGCCGTTCCACATTTTTTATTTTTTATTTTTGATATTTAATTTTTATACAACGCCCTGGTCGAGCATAGAATCAGCAACTTTTACAAAGCCGGCTATATTTGCGCCAACGATGAAATTGCCCTTCTTGCCGTACTTTTCAGCAGCCTTGTTGATATTCTTGTAAATCGTAACCATAATATTCTTCAATTCAGCATCGGCACGCTCGAACGTCCAGGCATAACGCTGGCTGTTCTGAGCCATTTCCAAACCTGAAACAGCTACGCCGCCTGCATTCGCGGCTTTGCCGGGCAGGAATGCAACTTTGCTCTCAACGAACAAATCAGCGGCATCTGGTGTCGTAGGCATATTTGCGCCTTCGGCAACACAGATACAGCCATTCTTAATCAAAGTCTTTGCGCCTTCGATATCAAGTTCATTTTGAGTTGCGCTTGGCAGCGCGATATCGCACTTTACATTCCATATACCGTTGCAGCCTTCGCTGTACTTTGCGCCCTTGTGAATCGAAGTATATTCCTTGATTCTCTTTCTTTCGACTTCTTTAATCTGCTTGACGGCATCGAGTTTAATGCCCTGCGGGTCATAGATATAACCATTGGAATCGCTCATCGCAACGACTTTACCGCCGAGCTGCTGAACTTTTTCGGTCGCGTAAATAGCGACATTGCCTGAACCGCTTACGGTAACGGTTTTGCCTTCGAAGCTCTTGCCTATAGCTTTAAGATGTTCGTCAACGATATAAACAAGGCCGTAGCCGGTGGCTTCTGTGCGAACCAAACTGCCGCCCCAGTTGAGTTTCTTGCCGGTCAGAACACCGGTGAACTCGTTTCTGAGTCTCTTGTACTGGCCGAACATAAAGCCGATTTCACGACCGCCTACGCCGATGTCGCCAGCCGGCACATCGGTATCTGCGCCGATATGTTTGCAAAGCTCGGTCATAAAGCTCTGGCAGAATTTCATAACCTCATTATCGCTCTTGCCTTTCGGGTCAAAATCGCTGCCGCCCTTGCCGCCGCCCATCATCAGGCCGGTGAGAGAATTTTTGAAAATCTGCTCAAAGCCAAGAAATTTAATAATACCCAGATAAACGCTTGGGTGAAAACGTATGCCGCCCTTATACGGTCCCAGTGCGCTGTTGAACTGCACGCGGAAACCCCTGTTGACCTGAACTTTGCCGCTGTCGTCAAGCCAGGGAACTCTAAACATCAAAACCCTTTCAGGCTCGACAATTCTCTCAAGGATTCGAGCATCCGCATAAGCAGGGTTCTCTTCAAGTACCGGCACTAAACTATCCAGTACTTCCCTTACCGCCTGATGAAACTCCTTTTCGCCCGGATTACGCTTGAGAACAAGCTCATAAACGCTTTCTACTGTTTTGTTTGTGGACATTTTGCTAAACCTCCATAAAAAATTTATTTGCTAAAACTATAAAATTTGTTAATAATACACGCTATAAACCAGCTCTTTAATAAGCCGAATTTATAGTAAGAATAAGCACTAAAACCCTGTAAAGCAAATTTAAAACCTTAATAACTTATATAAGTTTTACTTATAACAACAGGCCATATAGTCGATATAATCATTAAAATCGGAGACCTAAAATGAAGCCGAATGAAAAATTAAGCACCGGCTTGCCGGGCTTTGACAAGGTAATAAAACAGGTTTTGCCAGGCGACAATATCGTCTGGCTGGTTGATTCGATTGAGGATTTTGGGCCGTTAGTCGGGCCTTACTGCAAAAACGCCATCGGCAGTGGCTGGGAGCTTGTTTATTTCCGGTTCGGAAAGCATAAACCATTCGTTACCGCAGAGCAGGGCGCAAATGTCATCGAGCTTGACCCGGAACAGGGTTTCGAGACATTCACAACAAATGTTCACAACGTAATAAACAAATTCGGCAAAGGCCACTATTACCTCTTCGACAACTTGAGCGAACTTGTACCCGCTTGGCGCAACGACAGAATGCTGGGCAACTTCTTTATGCAGGTCTGCCCCTACCTTTACTACGCCCAGACAGTTACGGCATTTACGATGCTGCGAAATCAGCATTCATATCACGCCACAAGGCCGATTCTCGACACCGCCCAGGTTATAAGCAATGTTTATAAATACAAAGACAACATCTACGTCCACCCGATTAAGGTTGACGGCAGATATTCCACCACGATGAATATGATTCACCTCTGGAAAGATGATGATTTCATTCCCGTCCAGGACAGTGGAACGATTACCGAAATTCTGGCAAACGTGAGCGGAGTGGAACTCGACGTCGCAAATGAAAGGCTCGGCTACTGGGCAAAAACCTTCCACGAATCCGAACAGATGCTCAAAGACTATGGCAAAAAAATATGCAGCGGCGCCGACCTTGACGAACGATTTCAGCAGATAGTAAAAATGGTTATCTCGCGGGACGAACGCATTTTGAACCTCGCCAGAAAATATTTTAACCTCGCCGATTTAATAAAAATCAGAAAAAGAATGATTGGCACGGGTCTCATCGGCGGAAAAAGCGTCGGTATGCTGCTGGCGCGGGCAATAGTCGAAAAAACAGAGCCGAGATTTAAGCAATTGCTTGAGCCGCACGATTCGTTTTTCATCGGCTGCGATGTCTTTTACACCTATTTAGTCAAAAACAAAATCTGGTGGCTCCGGCAAAAACAGAGAACCACCTCAAATTTCCTCGACGGCGCGGCGGAAGGCAGACAAAGAATTTTGCAGGGCGAATTCCCCGAATACATCGTAAAACAGTTCATAGATGTCCTGGACTATTTCGGTCAAAGCCCGATTATCGTCCGCTCAAGCTCACTGCTCGAAGATAATTTCGGAAACGCTTTCGCCGGCAAATACGAAAGTTTCTTCCGCACAAATCAGGGCACAAGACAGCAGAGGCTCGCCGAACTTCTCGATGCTATAAGAATGATTTACGCAAGCAGTATGAGCGAAGACGCATTAAGCTACCGCCACAAATGGGGACTGCTCGAAAAAGACGAGCCGATGGGTCTGCTCGTTCAGCGAGTTTCCGGCGCTCCGCTCGGCAGATATTTCTTTCCGCAGGCCGCCGGCGTGGCGTTCTCGTTCAATCCCTACGTCTGGACAGAAGACATCGACCCCAAAGCAGGGATGCTCCGACTTGTATTCGGCCTCGGCACAAAAGCCGTTGACAAAAACGACGAAGATTACGCTCGAATCGTCGCCCTGAACTCGCCGGCAAAAAGACCGGAAGCGAACATCGACGAAGCAAGAAAATACACCCAGCAAAAAGTCGATGCCATCGACCTTGAGGCCAGAGAGTTCGCCACAAAGCCTTTCGCTGAAATCATCTCAAACCAGCCGGGCGGCAAATTCCTTCTCGATATGTTCGCATCGCGGGACAGAGAAATGGAACAGCGAGCCGCACGACTCGGCCAGAAGGAAATTTTCAGTTGGGCGATTACATTTGAAAAACTCCTGACAAAAACCGATTTCGCGCAAAATATGAAAGAGATGCTCCGCATTATACAAGACGTGTACAGCTCGCCCGTTGACGTGGAATTTACCGTCAATTTCCTGAACGAAACGGAATACAAAATCAATCTGCTCCAGTGCAGACCGCTCGAACTCCGCGGCGGCGATTCAATCATCGACCCGACAACATCGCTCGAATCAGAAAATCTCGTAATGGATGCCTGCGGCCCGGTTATAGGCCAGAGCAGACAGCTTATCATCGACCGCGTAATTTACGTCGTGCCGGACGAATATCTAAAACTCAAAATCTCCGACAGATACGAACTGGCGAGACTAATCGGCAAACTAAGTCATCTCGAATCCGAAAAAGATAAAACGATAATGCTCCTCGGCCCCGGCAGATGGGGTACAAGTACGCCATCACTCGGCGTGCCGGTCTCATACCCCGAAATAAACACTATCAGCGTGCTGGTCGAAATCGCGCTTTTGAACAAGGAAATGTCCGCCGATGTTTCGCTTGGCACGCATTTCTTCAGCGACCTGATTGAAAGCGATACCCTCTACCTCGGCCTGCTTCCGCACAGAAAAAATAATAAAATAAAAACCGAGTTTTTTGAAAAGTCGCTCAATATCCTGCCGGATATTTTCCCCGATGCCGCAAAATGGGCGAATGTGCTGAAAATAATCGACCCGCAAAAATCGTCCGCCGGCAAAACGCTTAACCTTTACGCAAACACCGTTGAACAGAAATTTATATGTTATTGTAAATAAAGTAATTCAGTTATCGGTTATCAGTTATCAGTAAAAATGCAATACCGATAACCGATAACTGATAACTGAGTTACTGATAACTGTCTTTATGCAAATTGAAACTTTACAAATTTTTTGCGATTTGGCGGAGCTGAAAAGTTTTTCTCATACCGCCGAGAAAAATATGGTCAGCCAGTCCGCCGTCTCACAGCAGCTTGCGCAGCTCGAACGAATATTCAATACGCCGCTGCTCAACAGACAGCGAAAATCTTTCGGCCTTACCGATGCCGGCGAAATGTTCTACAACGCCTGCAAAGATATTATAACCCGATACGATAATTTCCAGAGCGGCCTAAACTACCTGAAAAATTCCGCCAGGAGCAGAATCGCCATTGCCGCCATTTACAGTATCGGAATGTACGGTTTGCAGGAGTATATAAAAAGATTCGTCGCCGCCAGACCTGACGTGCATCTTGATTTGGAATATCTCGGCGACACCGAAATTTACAATCGCATACTTTCCGGCAGAATCGACATAGGTCTTGTCGCCGTCCCGCGAAGCAGCTCGGACATTCAGGTTTTTGATTTCGCTGCCGAGCCGATGGTCTGCGTATGCTGTCCGCAGCATCCGTTCGCTAAAAAAACTTCAATTGATATCTGTATGATACAGTATCAGCCGTTTATCGCATTCGCTCAAAACCTGCCGACTCGAAACTGGCTCGACCAGATGCTCATTCGTTACAATGTCGCCGTAAAGCCGGCAATGGAGTTTGACAACGTCGAAACAATAAAAAGGGTTGTGGAAATCAACGCGGGAATCAGTATAATGCCGCAGACGACATTGAAAAACGAACTCGCAAACAAAACTCTCAAAGCGATACCGTTTTCCAACGAAAACTTTACAAGACCGACCGGCATAATTATCAGAAAAAACCGGGCAATAAACGATAATCTCCGGGCGTTTATTGAGTTGCTGTACGGAAAAACAATAAAATAGTTGTTGGTTAAATGAAAATAAAAGCTGTAATTTTCGATCTTGACGGCACAATCACCGAGCCGTATTTAGACTTTGACAAAATCAGGGAAGAAATCGGTCTTTCGCCCGACTCCGAGCCGATTCTCGAATCGATGCAGAAAATGTCCTCCGACCAGCGGCAGAAAACCGAGGAAATTCTCTACAAACACGAACGGCTTGCAGTCGAGCATTCAACGCTCAATAAAGGAGCGGCACAGCTTTTCGACTGGCTGAAAAAAAATAACATCCCCGTCGGCGTTCTCACACGCAACACCAAACACAATGCTTCTGCCGTCGCGGCAAAACACAACCTTGAATTTCACGCGATTTTCGACCGCAATGATGGGCCGGCAAAACCCGACCCGTTCGGCGTACAAAAACTTTGTGATTTTTTCAAAGTCAAACCGCAGGAAACATTGGTCATTGGCGACTATCTTTATGATTTACAGTGTGCCAAAGCCGCCGGCGCAACGGCTATTCTCGTCAGGGCGGGCAAAAACGCCGAAAAATTCGGCTCCCAAGCCGATTATATCATTGACAGCCTGGCAGAAATAATTGATATAATAACGAAGAATACAGAACCCAGAATACAGAATTATGAAAAACATAAAAAAAATTAAAATTAAAAATTTAAAATTAAAAATTATCTCCCTCTGTGTCCTCTGTGCACTCTGTGGCTATTCTTTCGCTGCCGAGCCAAATGATATTTTGAGTAAACTTAACAACTCGGTTAAAACCATTAAAAAACTCTCCGCTCAAATCGAATATGTCCACGCTCAACCACTGTTTGAGACAAAAACCACAAGAGCGGGTAAAATTTTCTACGTTAAGGATGTCAACTCCAGCCGGTTGAGGATAAACTTTCTCACGCTTAAACAGGACGATGCCAACGAGCAAACTTACAGAGAAGATTATGTTTTTGACGGCTGGAAATTTACAAAAATCGACCACCAGAGTAAGTCAGCAAACACCGAACAGCTTGCCAAAGACAAAGCCATCGAGCCTTTTGAACTTGTGCAGGATTATTTCCCCATTGTCGGCTTTGACGAGCCGGCAAAACTCGGCGAGCAATTTGAAATAACCGTTATCGACGGCAATATCCCGCAGCTAAAACTTATACCAAAGGAAAACTCCAGATACGGCAAATCCTACAAACAGATTGACTGCAAATTGAACCCTGCAAATTATCTGCCCGTCGAATTTATCGCCTCGACCTGCGACGACGAGGAAATAACAATAAAGCTGACTCAAATAGATTTGAAAAAAGAGATTGATAAAACCACGTTCGATTTGAACATCCCCGCAGATTACACACAAAAGTGAAAAGTGAAAAATTGTGGAATCGCCTGCGGCGATGAAATTTTATTTTTTATTTTTAATCTTTGATTTTTTTATTACTCTTCCGGGCACATCATAATATATTCGCGAATCTGGTCCATATTCGCCATTGCGACCGCGATTTTGTCGTCAGCGGCGCCATAATACAAATGCAGCATATTATTTTCCTGATTGACCGTAGCGCCCGTAACGAACACAACATCGCTCACGTCGCCGATGCGCTCATAATCGGCTCGCGGGCCGAGAACCCATTCCTTGCTTCTTCGCAAAACTTTCCACGGCTCTTCAAGGTCCAGCAGCGCAACACCGATTCGATAAATCTGCCCTGCCGCCGTGCCTCTTACGCCGTGATAAAAAACCAGCCACCCTTCTGGAATCTCTATCGGCTGACAGGCCAAACCAATCCGCTGATGATCCCAGTGAGCGTGCCTTGTCCGCATCAGAACTCTATGGTCACCCCAATGCTTCAAATCAGGCGAAAGGCTTATCCAAATATGAGCCTCGCCCTGCACAATCGGCCGATGAATCAACGCGAACCTGCCGCCGAACCTTCGCGGAAACAAACAAGCATCCTTATCCTCCGGCGGAAGCATAGCTCCCATTCTCGCGAACGTATGAAAATTTTTCGTAATCGCCAGCGAAACAAGCGGACCGCCTTCGCTGAACGATACATAAGTAATCGCAAACTGTCCCTGCTCCTCCAGCCAGACGATTCGCGGGTCTTCCAATCCCCATCGTTCCTCGTGCGAATCATGGTCAGCCTCCATCGTTGGCTTATCGTCAATCTGCCAGTTGGTCAGACCGTCTTTGCTTTTGCACAATGTCAAATGAGAAAATCCACGCAAATCTTCCACTCTTGCAAGCAGCAGCGTACCATCCGGCAATTTTATCGCAGCCGGATTAAAAACAGAATTTATCGGATACGGCCAGTTGTTGGCATCGAGTATCGGATTGCCGTCAAACCTTTTAAAAAGGTCGCGGGCTAAAGACTCACGTTTAAAATCTGCCATTGTTCGTTCCTTCAAAAAAACAACCTCGGCGCATAATACGCCGGTACTTCCAATTGGTATTTCGGCATAATTCATTCACCGCTAAAGCTATGCCCTATAACCGTTTTAATACCTTAAATTACGCGATATTCCGAAGAAACGCCGCTCCCAACGCCCGATAATACTTGCAAATTTGACAATCTCTAAAATTCTGATAGATTAAGCCGCTTTGAAATGAAAGCAATGCAATGCAAATAGACAAATTAGTACTCGGCTCTTACGAAAACAACTGCTACGTTATCCGCAGCGACAAAAACACTGGCGACTGCCTGATAATCGACACGGGCTTAGACTCGAAACCATTAATCGCTTTTCTCAAAAAAGAAAATCTAAATCCCGTCTTTTTGGTCCTCACTCACGGCCACGCAGACCACATCGCAGGCGCAGCGGAATTACGCCTGCTTTTCAAAAACATAAAAGTCTGCATTCACAAAGACGACAGCAAAATGCTTGGCGACGCGGGCAGCAATTTCTCACGTTTCGCGGGCGTGGAAATCATAACCGCTCCTGCCGACATAATTTTCGATAAGGAAACTGAATTTGACTTTGATGGAATGAAATTCCAAATTATCCACACCCCCGGCCACACGTTGGGCGGAATATGCCTTTACAACAAGGAAAACAACGTCCTTTTCAGCGGCGATTCTCTTTTCGCAGGCTCAATTGGCAGAACCGACTTCTCCGGCTACGATGCAGAAAAAAGCATGGAGCAATTGATTGAAGGCATTAAAACAAAATTGCTGATTTTGCCCGAAGAAACAACCGTCCTGCCCGGCCACGGCGGCAGAACCTCAATCGGCAGAGAAAAACGCTCAAATCCTTATCTGCAATAAAAAAACTCACAATACTTTAGACTTGTCATTCCCGCGAAAGCGGGAATCCAGCGTAAAATAGCTTCGCCGCAAGGCGGTTACTTCTACTGGCTATTGACTACTCCGTATTATTCAACCCACGGCAGTTTTTCGAGCCAATGCTCCGCTAATTTCGCGAAGTCCGCCATATTGACAATGCCGTCGGTATTGAAATCAAATGGCAATGGCCATTCGCCGCCCTTTGACGCGTGTCCCATTCCGCCGTAGGCACCGATGTTAATTCTTCCGCCGTTGGGCATCGGTTCGCCCATCGGATTATCGGTCGGGTCGCCCGCGTCAACGCACGGACTTGTCGCATCATCGAGAACCCATGAATTGGTCATTAAATCATATCTGCCAAATTCACTCAAGAGGTGATAATCGCCCCCATCAGAATCAACCATCATCGGGTCGGCATAATCATATCCAGCCAGCATATTTTTATAATAATTTTCAATTTCTTTCGTACTCAACGCCCTGTCAAAAAGAGCAACTTCGTCAATTTGGCCGACAAAATAATATGGCAGCGACGATGGCGCGATAACGGTGCCGATTACAAAAGGATAGGTGGAAACTGAAATCGCCGGGTAAGAATAAGTCGTAGTCTGTACACTTTCTTTGCCGTTGAGCCAGGCTTTCATTGTTGAGCCTTGTTTTTTGACTACAATATAATTCCACTGGTTGGCTGTGAATGCAAGGTCTGTGAAGGCTTTTTCAATTGAGCGTGCGCTGCTGCCGCTGCTGTAAAAAATGGCAAAAACCGGATTAGCGTTTTTAATTGCAAGGTGGTAAGCGTATGGTTTTATCGCGATATAACGAATGCTTGAGCTGAAATTCGTTGGCTTAACCCACGCCGCTATTGTGATATCGCCGGTGATATTGAGACTGGCGTTGCTTGGCACGGTGATATAATCGCCGCTGCCGTCGAATGACATCGCCCTGCCGAGCAGGCCGTTAGGCTCTCTCGTTGCGCCTGTGATTGTGCCATCGCTATCGCCGACTCCGTCATAAACTTTTGTACCTGTAGTTTCCTCAAAACTCCAGCAGGCAACAGCAGTCCGGTCGAACGGCCAGCTATATTGCGTATCGGCTCCCTCGATATCGCCAAAGCGGTTATTAAGGAATATGCAGTTTGATACCGCCGGTGTCGCGTCATCATAAGCGTCAATACCGAAATAGTTATCGACGATTGTAAGATTTTTAATCGTCGGCGATGAGCCGCTCGCATAGACCGCGAAACAGCCTTTGGCAATTATAAAGTTTTGCAGAACGCTGCTCGATTCCTCGGCGTTTTCAAATACAAAAGCGTAGTCCGAAGAATTAGAGATTACGGCAGGCTCTGCATCGGCGCTCTTAACCGTTATCGCCTTGCCGTTAAAGTTCGCCTGTTGGTCATAGGTCCCCGGCCAAACGACAACAATATCGCCGTCAACGGCAGTATTGATACCCTTTTGTATTGTCGCAAAGGCCGTTGCCTGTGTCGTGCCGGCATTGCTGTCAAGGCCGGTGGTCGCGACGTGATACGTCGTCGCAACGTGCGGCAGCGGAGGAGCCTGCCCATAAAGAACCGCAACTTCCTCATCGCTAAGAGCATAATTGTACAGCCGAACATCATCAATCGGGCCTTTGAAATATTGATTATTTTCTTCAGATAATCTGCCTATACTTAGCTTTGCCGTGTTGGAGATGTCGGCATTTGAAAACGGCAGGCTTGCTGCCAGTTGACCATTAACATAGTAGAAAATCTGGGAATTAGCGGCATCCCTGACGGCTGCAACGTGATACCATGTATTGGCTTCAAAAGCAAAGTGACATTCTGCCTCGTGTTCCTGCGGTGTCCAGAGTTTTATGTGCCAATTATTATCGTTCCACCAAAACATTTCGAACGTCCAGCCGGTGTATGGGGCAGACGGCAGGCGTTTGGCAACAATATCATACACACCATTCACCACCGGGCGTTTCACCCATGCGGCAACGCTAAAACTTCCGCCACCGACATCCAAACTTGAATTATTTCCACAATCGACATAATCATTAGTGCCATCAAAGTCTAATCCGCCGTCGATTTTGCCCGCCGTCCATAACGCGCCGGATACCGTACCGTTATTTGTTCCTGCGCTGTCATAAGCAACATTGCCACTTGTCTCGTCAAGCTTCCAATGAGCAACAAGACCGCTCTGCGGAGCCTGCCCATAAAGTGCCGTAACTTCCGCATCGCTAAGAGCATAATCATATATACAAGCATCGTCGATGACACCGTTATACGGCTGGTCGCTGGTGTTATTGCGGTAGCCGATTGTTGTTGGTGCATCGCAGCTATAAGGATCTGTAATCATATCTGTGCTTCTGGCCTGTTCTACCCCATTGACATAAATAATGCCTGTGTCATTGGTCCTATCAAAAACACCAACAACCTGATACCAGTTACCGGGTGTCAACACGTCGCCTGTTGTCAGCAGCCAGTGAGTTGGAGACCTATAAGTATTGAGAGTTACCTTTTTGCCGTCAGGACTATAAATCCTATAAGCGATATAATGCTCTTTGGCCCTCGATATAATAGTTCCTCCGCCTGTTGCTGCCGGCTTTATCCATGCAACTAAAGTTATATTGCTGTTGTAGATATTCAATGGAGAAGCAGAACCTGAACTGCTGCTTATGCAAACACCCTGTGCGCCACTGAAACTCAACGCCCCGTCAACTGCGCCGTTTGTCCAGACAGGAAGCGGGCTGCCGACTAACGTACCGTTATTCGTCCCTGCGCTATCATAAGCAGTTGTGCCGCTTGTCTCATCGAGCTTCCAGTGAGCGATAAGACCTGGTATCGGGCTCTGATTATAAAGAGCCGTAACTTCCGCATCATTAAGAGCATAATCATACAGCCGAATATCGTCAAACATACCATCGAGCCGTGCAAACCATTCATCTGTGCCGCAATAATCCCACGCTCCGCCAAATGTCAGGGGCTGTGCATCGTTCATTATGCTTGTAACGGTCATTGTTTTTGAACTATCCAATATGCCATCGATGTAAATTTTCGCTGCACCACTGGCAAAGGTTGCCGTGATAAGATGCCACTGATTTAGAGAAACAGCACTGACGGATTCAAGTATGTCGCTGTTTGAGATAGATGAAAGGACATTAAAATTTACTTTTCCGGCACCACTGACAAGAAGACGGTACGCTCTTGAATTGCCCGGCGAAGCATATTCGCTCGGACATGAAGCCCATTTATAAACTCCGGCTTCCTGACCTCCGCTGTTATAAATCCAAAACGAAAGCGTCATAGTATTCGCAGGCGTAAGAACATCGCTATCTGGGATAATAACCTTATCGTCTATACCATCAAAATCAAGGCCGCCATCGATTTTGCCGGGTGTCCATAATGCACCGGATACTGTGCCGTTATTTGTTCCTGCGCTGTCGGATACAACATTGCCGCTTGTCTCATCGAGTTTCCAGTGACCGACAAGATTACCGGCAAAAGTAAATGAACAGAGCCCCAGAACCAGACATATAAACAGGGATTTTTGAAATGCGTTCATACCACTACCTCCTAATAAAGATTTATAATTCTCTCACTGTAACAGGCCGGAAACGTTAAACCATAAACCTGTCAATACACAAAAAACCACATATTTTTTTCATTATATCAATAAAAAAAGAGATTTAAAGTAAAATTTCATAAAAACTGGTTTTTATATCTATAATCATCGCTAATAGCTTGTTTTTTCGCCACTTATGAGAACAGATCTTAGAAACATTCCCTGTACTTTTGACATTTTTTTGACCACAATATTTTTAGGAAATAGAATAGACAATAACTGAATGGGCAACCTTGCGATTATACCGGAGACAATAAGACTCAAAAAACCAGATATTGGCCCACTCATATAGGTATATTTTATATTTCTGTAACCGCTGCTAAGCAACAGCCCTTCCAGCCTCTTTACGGATGTAACATAATTATGAGAAAAATCACCAACGAAGAATAGATATTTCCAGTTCACAAAATCAGGAGAACTGATAACAAATTTGCCGCCTGGATTTAATGCATTGAAGATTCCTTTACTGATTTCAAGAGCCTGATTCATAGTATCCATATGCTCTATAACGTGAACCATGACAACCGCATCAAATTTATTTTCCAACTTTGGAAGCGGCGGAACACGTGTCTGCAGAACCTCAACGCCGAGAGCTTTCAAATCGTCTGCCATCTGTTGGTTAGCCTCAATCGCGGTATATTTTATTTTCTCTTCAATACATACCCGTGCAAAGTCTCCGCGGCCCGGCCCTATTTCCAGTACGGAGTTTCCTTCTTTGACTTCTGAAAACTTAAAAATTTTTCTTGCGGTTAATTTGACCCATGCCCCTCCAATCGCCGTTGGCTTATCCTGGGCAAAATGTTTATAAAAATTATCATCGGTGTTTTTTTGTGAATCGGTCATATCAGCATTCTTTCTAAAAACTAAATTCTTTAAAACTCTCGCGGACTTTCGCTCCGCAGGCCTGCAATCTGCGCTTTGATTGATGCCCCGCTGGTATCAAAACACAATCAATTCCCATCTGCCGTGAAACCTCATAATCGTGCGTCGTATCGCCTATAAGCAAAATCTTTTCCGGGTTTGCGTCTATCTCATTCAAAAGTTTTTTGCCGACATCGACTTTGCTGTGCGCGTAATAGTCGTCAAGACCCGCTACGTCCTCAAAAAATCCCCGCAGCCCGAATGCCGCAAGCGCGCTTTTCAGCGAATCCGATTGACTGGCCGAAAGAACGGACTGGCCAAACCCGCCGGCTCTGAATTTCTCGATTATCCCGATTGCTCCCTCCCGCAATCGGCATCGGCCAAGCTGGGATTCATAATCCATTATGTACTGCATCGCGATTTTATCAAAACCCGTAACGCTGAAATCAAAACCGAGTTTCATATAATAATTCATAACGGGGAAATCGAAATGCTCCTGATATTCCGGCAGCGTGGTGGTTTTCATTCCGTTCGCAGTCAAAATCCGGTTAAGAACCTCGACGCAAAGCCACGCGTCGTCTAACAGCGTGCCGTTCCAGTCCCAGATAATATGAGTATATTTACAGAGCGGATTAGACGAGTTGATAGTCATTTTTGACCGGCAGGAACGCTGGATTCGGCGGCGGCCTTATCTGCAAAAAGTTTTTGCCATTTCGCTATCTGCTGATTCCACGCAGGCCGTTCAGTACCTGCGGGCATTTGTATCGAAACAAGCATTTGAAGTATCTGCTTTGCCGTTTCAGAATTCAGATTCGACGCAAAATAACCGTCAAGTATTTTCGCTGCCGCCGCATCCGGCAAAATATCCGAAGACAGCAGCATATTGGTTATTATTTGCTTTGCGGATTCCGTCTGGCCCGAACGCAGTTGCGTGTCAAGAAGTTTGGCCGTTATAGCGGGAACTTCATTAGGGTCGGCATTCGACTGAAGCAGCAGGCCGTAATACTTTGCCGCCTGAACATACAAACCTGAATCGCCGTAGTGTTTAGCCATTGCTCGCCGAATTGAAATCAGAAGACTGGCATTCTTCTCAACATCCGCTTTTTTCTCCGCAGCCTCGAATAACGCCCTTACGCGAGATAGAACAATCTCGTCATTTTTCGTCTTGGCAATACCCGCCATTTTTTCCGCCCACAAAAGCATAACATCCGTCTTGCAGTACTGGAATATATTCATCATTGCCTCGGCAGCCTGTCGTCTCTCGTCGTCGGATACGGAATTCGACAATATCGAACCGAGCCATTCAAGGTCGTCCTGCGTCCCGATTTGACCCGCCGCCGATATTAGTTCGATGCGAATCCTGTCCGACTGGTTATTGACAAAACCCTTTTCCTTCAGCGCAGCGAAAGCCCCTGCCTGATTCACTCTTATATAACCCGCAACCGCTGGAGCCGCTATTTGCGAATTCGGGTCATCGACCGCCTGTTTAAAAATATCCCCGAAAAGTTCCGATGCCGTCTTCTTATAAAAACTATCGCTGCCGCACAGCCGCGACATCTCCTCAAGAAGATGCGCCTTTACCTGCTCATCGCTCGTTTTGCGATAAGCGTTGGCGATGAGTTCAAAATAAGGCTTTACCTGCGAAACCTCAAGCCCGTTCTGCAGAAGAAGATTGCGAATCACCTCCGCCGCCGCTGCCGGATTGGATTCCTTCAGAAACACCGACGCGATTTGAAGAGTTTCCAAACGAATCTGCGAATTGATTTTAATCTCCGTCCCCGGCGAAAGCCCAAAATTACAAACGTGCCCAAGCGAAACAAGCAACTCTGTTTTCACCGCCGGGTCGGTTTCGACTTTAAGCTGCGCCAAAAGCTCGTCTGCCGAATTTACATTCGTCAGCATACCGAGCAGTTCCGCAGCGGCCAATCTCACCGCCGAATCAGACAGCGAAACAAGGGATATAATCTGCTTCTGAAAAACATCTAAAGGCAGAGTTTTACCGCTTTTTCGCCACATATCTATTTTTTCCAGAGCCCACAGCTTAATCAGGCTGTTATCCATCGCGAGGCTTTCTGTAATCACCTTCGCTCGCACCGCGTCGTCCGTCGTAGCCTGATAAACATTATCTAATGACTGCACATATCGCTTCTGCCAATTGACGACTTCTTCGCCAAGCTGACGGTTTTTATTCTGCAGCACCCACAATCTTTCGCGCAGAATGTCCGTTCGGCTCTTGTTCTCGAAATCCCTAAGACTTTTCCGCCACGCCTGCAAATCGTTGCCAGGCGGAATCCATTCGCGCAGAGCTTCGCCCGCAGCCGATGAAACCACACTGTCTTTACTGTCTAACAACTCTATCAGCTTTGAAACGACTTCTTTATCCGAACGAATCCGAAACGCATAGACCGCGTTTTTCTTCGCGACAGGACTGCCGCCTGTGTCATCTATTATCTTCTGAAGTTCGTCCTCGACCTGCCGGTATGTAAATATCAGCAGTCCCTGCGCGGCAAAACGCGCCGCATCCGCAGGCTGCGTCTCTATTATACTCATCAGAGGACGAATAAAATTCTCTCTGCCGGGAATAAGCTGTGCGAAATTCCGGAATTGGGCGATTGCCTTGCACACCGATGTTTGCGCCGCCGGGTTATCCTGCGACAAAAGCGATTCGAGCAGTATCTCCCGCGACTCAACGGATGAATCCTTCAAAAGTTCAACTGCCGTATCTATCCGAATCTGCTCCTCGGTCGAATTAAGCAGCGTCCAGCGGTTGATTTTCGACTGGCCGGTAAAACTCGTGTCTGCCATGTTCGGCTCTGCATAAAGACAGCCACAGAGAACACAGAGGACACATATAGAAATAATTTTAAATTTTAAATTTTCAGTTCTCAATTACAAGCATCCTGTTTTTTCGCTTTCTACGTTAAAAACCTATTTTATGTTCATTCCAGACGATTTCAAACAAAAACAGCTAATAACTCAATAATTTTTGTGCAATTTGCTCCGCCGCGGCGGGGTTGACGATTTTTCCGCAATTTTCCCGCATATCCCTGCGTTTCTCATCAGAGTTCATCAGCTCTTCCAAAGCAGGCCATAGAATTTCCGACGTTCTTTCCACATCGCACAAATCATCGACAATAACCCCGCAGCCGGCCTCGACAAGATATTGAGCGTTCAACCTCTGATGACAGTCGGCGTGATACGGATAAGGCAGACATATCGCCGGCGTCTTCGATGCCGCAAACTCCGCAATGCTCATCGCCCCCGCCCTGCCGATTGCGATATCAGCCGCGGCAAGCAGATTCGGCATATCATCATAATAATCCAGAACCTTGTGATTGATTTTCGCCTGCCGGTAAAGCGTCCTCACCGCGTCAAAATGCACAATCCCCGCCAGATGAACTATCTGCCAGTCCGCAGCGAAACCGTTGAGCCTGTCCAAAAGATACCCGACGACGTTATTTATGTTCGCCGCTCCGCCCGATGCGCCGGTAACTAACAAAATTTTCTTTTTCGGACTTAACCCAAGAGCCTTAATCGCGATTTCGCCATCGGCGTTAAAAAACGCCGCTCGCAGCGGACAGCCCGTCGTAATTACTTTACTCCGATTGCCGCCAAAACTTTTTGTCGTCTGCTCGAACTGAACAAAAATATCCCTCGCGAATCGCGCCATCAATTTATTCGCCTTGCCCGGCGTTGCGTCAACATTAAGCATCGCTGCCGGTATTTTTAATTTATGCGCCGCCAGCAGAGCGGACGCGGAAACAAAACCGCCGACACTCAATAAAACAGGCTTGTCATCGCCATCCGAACGAATCGTGCGAATAACCTCGCTCCTGGCCGAAAGCTGCGAATATACAAAAGAAAACAATTTAACTGGATTTTTCGTGAAACCTCTAACCGACAACGGAACATACCGATACCCGCCCGGTTGAAGAACACGAACATCTATCGACCGTTCGCTGCAAAAAAATGTTATTTTGCAGCTCGGCTCTAATCTTGAAAGTTCCTGCGCAACCGCGATAGCGGGATAAATATGGCCGCCTGTCCCGCCGCCGGCAAAATAAAAATGACTCATCCCGAAAATCCGTCCTTTTTGGTATAACTCTTTATGGAACAAAAAGTTGTTAGAAAAGGTTTTTTATATAAAATAGTCTCGGCCTTCAGGCCGAATCCACAATTTTGACTTTTAATCTTTGACTTTTGATTTTAAAATCTGACTCCTTCTGGCTATACTAACGAGAATACCTACCGCCGCGGCGGTGAGAAACAAATGGCTGCCGCCCGCGCTGATAAGAGGCAGCGCGATTCCCTTTGTCGGCAGAAGTTTAGTTACAACCCCGAGATTGATTACCGCCTGAAACGTTATCGCAAGCACAATCCCGAACGCCAGCAACCTGCCGAAATCGTCATCGCATCGACAGACTATTGCCATACCCAAAACGATAAACAGTATAAAAAGCAAAATCACGAAACACGCCCCAACGAACCCAAGCTCCTCCGAAATTATCGCGAATATAAAATCGGTCGTATCTTCAGGCAGATGCCCGTATTTGCTTATCCCCTCGCCAAGCCCCTTGCCGTAAAGCCCGCCCGTCGATATCGCTATCAGCGATTGCTTGATTTGATACCCGCTCGTCTGCTCCGTCTGCGAATCGGGCTGCGTGAACGATTTGAGCCTTTCAATTCTCTCCGGCGACGTAAGTATCGCCAAAGCCAGTCCAGCCGCCAGAATCGGTGCAGGCGTCAAAAAATGCCACCACCGCGCCCCTGCCACAAAAAACACCGAAAGACTTACAAACGCCACAAACGCCGCCGTACCGAAATCCTCAATCAGAATCAGCCCGACAACAAGTCCGATAAGCATACAAATCAGAACAAACGCGCCGAACCCCTTTATTTTGGGACCCAGCATAACCGACACCGCCGAGATGAACAAAATCATCGACCATTTCGCCAGCTCCGACGGCTGGAAGTTCATCTGAACAGGCCCAAGCGGCAGCCGAAGCCATCGCCTTGCATAATTTATTTCCATTCCGATACCGGGAATCAGAACCAACACAAGCAGAGCGACACTCAACATAACCAGCCAAACCGTCGGACAAAGCAACCAGTTCGACAAATTCCCCTTACCCAGCGAAAACACTCTGTAATTAACTAATGACATTCCGAACAGAATTACGATGGATATGAGAACGAACAGCATTTGTCGAAACTCGGGATATGTGTGGAATTTTGTAAAATCGTATTCGATATCGATTCGTGCGCTCGCGCTGAACACGAACACAACGCCGACTGCCATTAGTGTTACCGCTACACAGCCGGCCATATTCCCAATTGTCTTATTGCTGATTGCCATTTTACTCCGCCGATTATCCGACAATCCCGCCAAAAATCAATCAGAAAAAAACGTATCTCTTTTTCTTCGATATTTTTATTTGCTAAAAAGACCGGTTTTTGTTATAACTCGGCAATCTTTATTGGTCGTCGAGCTAATACTATGGACTTTTTGCCTGTAAAGTTGCTGTTTAGCCCCGTTAGAATAGCATTTCTAATCATCTGGTTCTATCTCTGTATGTACCTCGTCCAGCGGTTCGAGTTCAGCCCAATAGTCCCAAAAAGACTCAAAGCCTCGATGAATGTCCTGATGTTAGTCTTCGGCCCGTTTGTTTTATTTGTTTTCATCGCTGCCGAGGCCGCGGCAAAGATTCTCCGACAGGGTGTACCGTTTGCTGATGCCGTCAAATCGGCGTTTCACAGGGCAGGCCAAATCGTTGACGTAAGTCATTTCGCCGGCTCAAGAAGCAAAAATTCATTGGTTCTGCTCGATTCATCCGGCAAGGATATGTTCGAGGTTTTCGGCGGCGGCAAAGAAAAATCAGACCGCAGCGCAATCGAGCATACACATCTGCTCATTGCAAACGCACTCGACGAGCTTGCCAGCGATATTTTAATCGACCCGATAAGCGGCGAAACCTTTTCTGTGCGATACCGCGTTGACGGAATGCTTCGCACCGTTGAAGAAATCGACTTTAGAAAATGCGCCGCAATCGTCAACAGCATAAAAGCCGTTTCGAGTATGGATATTGCCGAACGCCGGAGGCCGCAGGACGGCGCATTCATCGCCAAAACGCCCGACGGCAACGTTTCTTTTCGTGTCGCAAGCGCAGGCGTTCTGCACGGCGAAAAACTTTCAATCAGAATCCTCAACATAGCCGCCAAACATTTGAGCATTGCCGATGTCGGGATGAGCGAACGCTATCAGCAGCTTGTCAGAGAAACGATAAGCCATCAGCAGGGAATGATTCTCGTTTGCGGCCCCACCGGCAGCGGCAAAAGCACCACGATGCAGGCTATGCTTTGCGAACTTGATTTTAACAGCCGAAACGTAATCACAATCGAAGACCCGATTGAATACGTCCTGCCGCAGGCCAGCCAGATTGAAATAAATCCCAAAGCCGATATCACATTCGCAAAGGCTCTCCGCAGCGTTTTAAGACAAGACCCTGACGTAATCAGCGTCGGCGAAATCAGAGATGCCGAAACCGCTTCCGTCGCCTTGAGCGCATCGCAGACAGGCCATTTGGTTCTGGCGACTCTCCACAGCAGCAGCAACGCGGCCACGATTGTTCGACTGATGGATTTGGGAATAAAGCCGCTGCTTATTTCGTCAGCGGTTGATTTGATAATATCGCAGAGATTGGTTCGCAAACTTTGCCCCAGATGCAACGCCGTCGCAGAACTTACCGAAACGCAGATTGCCCGATTCCAGCAGAGCAAAGTCGATATGAGCAAAATAATGCAGGCCAAAGGCTGCGAATACTGCAACAACACGGGCTATAAGGGCCGAATAGGCATATTTGATATGATGGTTGTCGATGAGGCCGTCAAGGCTCAAATTCTCTCCGATAATTTCTCCGTCAGCAATTTTAAAAATATCGGCGACGAAAACTACAAAACGAATCTTAGAAAACAGGCTCTTAAATTAGCTTTTGCCGGCGTAACCAGTCTTGCCGAAGTAAAACGCGTTACGTCGAATCTTGGATAGATTTAGAACATATAATAAAATGAAAAAGACGCAACATAGTGAAGCGTATCTCGTGATACGTATTTCGTTGTTTTTTCGCTTCACGCTTCACGAACGACGAAATACAAAAACTATGTGGCTGTCTTTTTGTTAGAGTTATTTACTATGATGTACAAATTTATAATACTGATTATCGCTCTTGGCTTCGCATGGCTCGGATACAAAAAGACCTGGTATCCGGCATGGTCGTTTTTGTTCAATGTCATTGTCGCGATTTATCTGGGTGTAATGGCTGGGCCGCAAATCGTCAATGCCCTGCCGATTATAAGAACCGAACTCGGCGATTTCGCCTATTCCGGCACAATGCTTGCAATCGCGGCGGTATATTTCATAATCGCCCAGCTTGCTACGCTTCGATATTTGACCGCTGTTTATTGTGTCTCCCTGCCATCGCTCCTGAACAGTATCGGTGCCGCTGTGCTCGGCTTTTTCACGGGCGCTGCAATAGCAGGTTTTGCGATATTTCTGATTAACATTTCACCGCCGCAGGGCAGTAAATACGTCGCTTTTTTTACCGGTGCGAAACTTTCGCAGGAAAAAGCGAACAGAGTCGTTTATAAAACCTGCGATTTTGTGCATAGCATATCCCTGCAGCAGCACCCGACATCGGTAAAGGAACAAATGGAAAAAATCTTCGGCAACTGGCGAAAGAACAACGCCAAAACCGCTGATGCCAATGTTTCTGCTGACATTAAAGATGTCAATACCCCCCAAAAGAATCGCCCCTGATTTCCATTGATTAGGAGACACAATTCGCTTAAAATGCTTGTTTTATAATTTTGAGGCATTTATGGCTGATATTAAGGCACAAGTTGAGCAAATTAAACGCGGCACCGTTGAGATTTACAACGAAAACGAGCTGGCTGACAGGCTCGCCTGGGCTGCGAAAGAAAAAAAGCAGCTCCGAATCAAGCTCGGTATGGACCCGACCGCGCCGGATATTCACCTCGGCCACACCGTTGTAATGCGCAAGATGCGACAGTTTCAGGATATGGGGCATAAAGCCGTCCTAATCATCGGCGATTATACCGCCCGAATCGGCGACCCGACCGGCCAAAACACCACAAGGCCTATGCTCTCAGGCGAACAAATCGAAAAAAACGCCCAGACTTACATCGAACAGGCCGGCAAAATTCTCGACACAAACCCGGACAAATTTGAGGTCAGACCTAACGGCCAATGGCTGGCGGATTTGAAACTCGCCGATATTATCAAGCTCACAAGTACAATGACTGTCGCTCGAATGCTCGAACGCGATACTTTTGAACTTCGCTATAAAGCCGGCGACCCGATAAGCATTCACGAATTCCTCTATCCGCTGATGCAGGGGTATGATTCAGTTATGGTACATGCTGATGTCGAACTCGGCGGGACAGACCAGACGTTTAATAATCTTGTCGGTCGCGATTTGCAGAGATTCAACAATCAAAAGCCGCAGATTGTGATTACGATGCCGATACTTGTCGGCCTTGACGGCAAACAAAAAATGAGCAAGTCAAAGGGCAATTACATCGGCGTTACAGATGAGCCGAAGGATATGTTCGGCAAGGTAATGAGTATCAGCGATGAAATGATGGAAAACTATTACACGCTGCTGACAGACCTTCCGACTGAAAAAATAAAAGAACTTACCGACTCGAACAAAACGCATCCGAAACTGGCGAAGGTTCTGCTTGGCAAAACTATTGTTGCGCAATTTTATAATGAAGCTACCGCCGAGGTCGCCGCCGCTGAATTTGAAAAAGTTTTCGCACAAAAGCAGCTGCCCGACAATATGCCGGAGATTGAGATTTCCGCCGAGCCAATCGCCGCGGCCAAATTGGTTGTGCAGTGCAAACTTGTCGAGACCGGCGGAGAAGCCAAAAGACTTATAGCAGGCGGCGGTTTTACAATCGACGGCGAAAAAATTGCCGATGCCAATCAGATGCTCACGCCTAAAGATGGAATGATTTTAAAGGCGGGTAAAAGAAAATTCGCAAAACTGAAAGTAATTTAAATAATCCGTGTCTAAAAAAAATAAGTAACACTTTAGCCGAGTGTCAAATACGACTTGTCATTCCCGCGCAGGCGGGAATCCAGTTTCGTAGAGTGGGCTTCAGCCCACGCGGTTTTTTTTCTACTTTCGGCTAAAATATTACAAAAATAATATCTCTATTTTCTCTGTGTCTCTGTGGTGAGAATTTATGAAATTACCTGAAATAAAAAATTCGCAAAAGTATAAAGGTCTTTATGTCGTCGATTTTGGCCAGAGTTGCTCTGTCGGTTTTACCGCTGACGAAGTTGCCGAGCTGCTCGAAAGCGAAAATTTCAAAGATATAAAGGTTTATAAAATTTATAACGCCTATCCCGACGGCAAAATGGAACTTAAAGGCGTTCCGAGCGAAATTTTTCAGCTTGAGTTCGGAATGTTCTTCTACGCATCCGACGAGGCGACCGCCAACAGGGATTACAAGACACTTGTCAATTCCGCCGTCAAAACCGCTCCGCCGGCCAAAGCGAAAGTGCATATGGCGCAGTACAGCGATGAAAAATTCGTAACCGCCGTAATTTTCCCCGCTGAATATAATGACGAATTCAGCAAATGGCTTTTGGACATAAATTACAAAACGGCAGGCTCGGCAGAAGGCGGTATCGAGGCTGCAAAGAGATATTACGCCGATGCTCCACAGATTATTGAATGGCATCAGTTGTTTTCCGCCGACCAGATTGATAGTATGACGGGTGCGGAACTCCTGACCGCGACAAAAATGGCAATCGCAAGGTAATTGGTTCAGAGCCGCGACAGTAATGGAGCGGTAACAGATGAGTAATGAAAAATACCATTAAAAACATATTTCTCTGTGTCCTCTGTGCTCTCTGTGGCTTATTTAAAGTAAAACCCACTCCCGATGATTTGAAAAAAATGGAGTTTTCAAGTTCAACCCAGCGGCTTGGTGTTTCGTTCACCGATAAAATCAGAAATGCTTTTCGCCACAGATGGCTAAAAAAGTCTGATTAACGCCGACTATTGTATTCCGCTCCGCAGCGTGGGCATTGCACTTTGCTGCCGGTGAAATTCGGCGGAATTTTCATCTTCAAGCCGCAGGAACAGTCGATAAATTTGTATCCGCCTGCCCGCTGCATAATATCGCCGATGTCGCGAGTTTGTTTTTTGTAGCCTGCCGCCTGTTGCGTCGATGCCTGACGAATTTCAAGATGCTCGACAGTTTTCATCGCTGATGATGGTATCGGCGTAGTCGAGTGAGTTGACTTATTAAACGCCTCCGAATAATCCGCAAACGATGCGCCAGCCATACCTCGGAGAATTCGTACCCGCTCGGAAATCGGCGGATGCGTACTGGTCAAATCGGAAAGTTTCATTCCTTCCTTCTGCAAAGGATTGACGATATACATCGGAGCCGAGGCCTTATTCGCAACCGAAAGCGGAATGGTATTCTGCGATATTTTTTCCAGCGCACTGGCCAGCCCTTCGGGATAGCGGGTCAGTCTTGCCCCGCCCGCATCGGCCAGATATTCGCGCTTCCGGCTCAATGCGAAATAAAGCAGCGTCGCCATAATAGGAGCAAGAATCGCGCAGACAATCGCAATCACGAGCATAATAGCCTGTGCGCCGCCTGCATTTTTGTCTCGCGATGAATATCGCCTGCCTCCTCCGCCGTACATTGAGCCGTAAAACATACTCCGCAGAAAAATCTGCGAAATCATTGTTATCGCGCCGAGCATAACGCCTGCAATGGTAACAAACAAAATATCGCGATGCAGAATATGGCTCATTTCGTGAGCGACAACGCCCTGAAGTTCATCTCTGTTGAGTCTGCCGAGAAGTCCCGCTGTAACGGCGATTGAAGCATTCTGCGGATTCCTGCCCGTCGCAAAGGCGTTCGGGGCCGATTCATTTATTATATAAACCTTCGGCATCGGCAAAGACGCTGCGATTGCCATTTCCTCGACGATATTGAAAAGCTGCGGATGAACGCTTTTTTCGACAGGAACAGCTTTGCTGGCGGCAAGAAAAATCGCATCTCCGCTGCTGAAACTAACCATTGCGAGAATCAGCCAGACAGCCAAAGCTGCCCCAAGGCCGAGAATTCCCCCATTGGGATTTGGCACATAGGCCATTCCTATTGTCCAGCCGATAGAGCCCAAAACCGCCGCCATCAGAAATAGCAGCAGTATTGAATTTCGTTTATTTGCTCTGATTTGCTCCCACATAGCAGCTTAGTTTCCGAAGCTTATTTTTGGAACGGCTTTTTCTGATTCATTTTCCAATTCAAAGAACTCCCTTTTGCTGAAATTAAACATTCCAGCGATTATATTCGATGGAAACATTTGTGTCTTGTTATTGAAGAACAGAACCTGGTCGTTATAAGCCTGCCTCGAAAACGCGATTTTATTTTCCGTACTGCTTAGTTCTTCCTGAAGAGCGAGAAAATTCTGATTAGCCTTCAAATCGGGATAAGCCTCGACCGTGAGCAGAAATTTGCTCAACGCCGCACCGAGAACGCCTTCAGCCTTACCAGCATCAGCGACGTTTTTCGCTCCCATCGCCTGGCTTCGGGCTGCCGTAATAGCTTCAAAGGTTCCGCGTTCGTGCTGCATATAGCCTTTGGCTGTTTCGATGAGATTCGGTATCAAATCGTGCCGTCGCTTGAGCTGAACAGATATTTGCGACCAGGCGTTATCAACCTGATTCCGCAAAGCGACTAATGAATTGTACATTCCGATAATTGCGAAAACAATTACCGCCACAACAACCAAAACAATAATCCACGCCATTTTAATTTCCTTTCAGATTTAGACCACACTGAACTTATGAACAGTTAGCTGCCTATATGTTTTTCCGGGCAAAAGAACAGTTGACGGAAAATTTCAATGCCGGCGGAATTTTTTAGTATAAAAACTTCCACCTCGGATTTTCCTTTCAGTTTTCCAAAAATACTTTTTTTAATAAGCATTTTTTTCTCTGTGTCTCTGTGGTGAACAATTTTTAACGCCGAAAACTTCCGTCAAAAGTTTAATTACCTTTTTTTCTTTATCAAAATTGCCTTTGCTCAAAATCCGTGAAAGTTCCCCGCGGTCAAACCACAAGCCGTGCGATTTTGCGCATCTGTCAATAACAATAGGCTCATTTCCGCCGCCTGCGTCAACTTTATCCATCTTTGCTCGACATATCGGACAGCGGCGAATATTTTCATTAAGGCCTGTCGAGGTCGCGAAAGATTTTATAAGTTGTCCAGCCTGATTTGAGTCCTCAAACAACAGTTCAAGTTCGCCCGCGTCGAGCCAGATGCCGCAGCAATCGCAGCAGTAGTCGATTTCGACCTGCTCAAGCTCAAGAACGAGCATCGCATTTTTGCACGCAGGACAATTCATTTCACCATTTCTTTCGCCACCACAGCATACCAACCAGCGCGGATGTTATACAAGCCAGACCGAATATAATCCAGAAAGCACCGTGGTATTCAGAAAGCGGAATCCGAACATTCATTGAAAACAAACTCACGACAAGAGTCGGAAGCATAATACATATTGTTAAAATCGTCAGAGCCTTGATGCGAATGTTGAGATTGTTGCTGATAATCGATGCGCGGGCATCCATCAAGCTGGACAGAACCTGCGAAAAAATCTCAATCTGGCTAAGGCACTGCGTATTTTCAATTGATATATCGTCAAGAAACTCGATGTTTTCCTGCGTGAAACCGATTTTGGCCGCGCTGCTTTTTAGCTTGTTGATAATCGCCGCGTTTGAATGCACCGCGTTAAGATAATAAACAAGGCTCTTTTCCAGAGTAAAGAGATTGAGGAGATATTTGTTTTCCATCGAAACATTTATGTGCTGCTCAAGCTCGTTGGAAATCTGATTGATGCCTCTAAGATGTTCTACAAAATGCGAAATAGAACGATAAATCAGCTTGAGCATAATATCCTGAACAGAGGTTATCTTATTGAAAATTTTACCTTCAAACAGATAGGTTTCCTCTGAAAGAACGATGACTAAACGATTGCTGAAAATGAATAAGCCTGCCGAAAGAGCCTTAAACAGATATTCGTCCTGCGCAGCGTAGTGTCTCGGCCGCTTGTAAATCACCGCGATATGCTCCGGCTCAAATTCCAAAAGGCTTGGCTCGTCCGGGTCAAGCGAGGAATTGAGCGTATGCTCATCTATCTTGAGATGCTCAACCAGATACTTCCGTTCATTTTCGTCCGGGGCAGTGTAAACAAAGACGATAGCGTCTCCGTTGACACATTCCACGAGCTTTCCGTCAGACAGCTTCATTGTTTTCAGCATAACCATACTCCGCAGTTGCCGCGACCGCCTGTCTCGCCATAGCCTTTGGCGACGGCGGAATAGCCGGCAACGCTCTGAACCCGATAACCAATAAACCCGTAATTTTATCAGTCATTCCAGCGACATAAAAGAAAAAAATCCCCGTTTATGGAATTTTTATATCCCGCTGTGTCATTCCCGCGACCCTGTCATTGCGAGGAGGCCGTAAGGCCGATGCGGCAATCTCATCTTGTTATTCCCGCGCAGGCGGGAATCCAGCTCAAGGATGGACAGCTTTGCTAATGCGCGTGGTTTTTGCGCAATTTGTCCGGATGCTGCGCAGGAATTGTAAGCTTGGCATATTGTGCAAGTGAAAAACTTGCGCGTTTTCGCAAATTATTTTTTTCGCAGTCAAGTCATTGCAAAATTCCCATTTATAAAGTCGTTAGACGGCTTTTGGCCGCCGGCCTCCAACGTCGCCACTGGACGATTCTGCCAAAGAGGTTGGGCGGTTTTTCACGCTGGCAACTTTCTTACGCAGACACGATGAGACAGTAGTCAGTAGTCAGTATTAAATAGACAGTAGACGGTAGTGTCTCTGCATTACCTTAAAACTTGCGCGTTTTTGGTGAAAATTGGCTGAAAATTGAAAATGGTGAATTTTGTAATTGCTTGTGGAGTATGGAGATAAATTTTTTTTATTTTTTTGAGGCGTGCAAGTTTTTGCTTGCGCGTTTGGCTGAAACGACTGTCCATTTATTCCCACAAATATGACTGACCCAAAACCATTTTGACATTTCACCGCAGGGGTCTTACAATCACCGGCTGATTTTTGTACGAAAGGACGTAAAAAATGGAATCTATGGAAAATATTCAACCCCCGACCTTGTCCCAGCCGGCTTATCAAAGCTCTTCAAAAGGCACTGGCTGGAAGATATTTTTCGGAATCGTTCTGGCTTTCTCGCTCATCGCCAATTTTCTGTTGGTTATAGCTCTGGCAGCCTCGGTTGCGTTGATTACAACCGACAAAAGCGACTTCTATATTGAAAAAACCATTGAAGACGGCCTCAAATCAAACAAAATCGCCATTATCAGAATTGAGGGCATTATCAGCGGCGATCTGTGCGAAAAGGTCATTAAACAGATAAAAGCCGCCAAAAAGGATAAAACCGTAAAGGCCGTGATTTTCAGGACAAACACGCCCGGCGGCGGCGTAGCGGCCAGCGATAGGATTTACGATGAGATTCGCAGATTTAAGAATGAGACCGGCAAGCCCGTCATCGCGTTTATGGAGACCGTCGCCGCGTCAGGTGGATATTATACTTCCTGCGCCTGCGACAAAATCATCGCCGAGCCTACCGTAATTACAGGTTCAATCGGCGTTATAATGGGACATTTTGTCCTTCAGGATTTATTAGAGCAGAAACTCGGAATCAAACCGCTTGTCATCAAGTCGGGAGCTAAAAAGGATTGGCCGACAACATTTGAACCAGTAACAGATGAACAGAAAATGTACCTTAGCGACAAACTCATCAATCCCGCTTATGAAAGATTTTTAGGAATAGTCGCCGAGGCGAGGAAAGAACTAATCACCAAAGAGCAGGCAAGGGCGCTTGCCGATGGAAGCATATACAACGCCCCCGAAGCCCTCGATTGCGGCCTGATTGACGATATTGGCTACATTCAGGAAGCGATAGCGATGGCGAAAAAAATGGCAGATATAGATGACGCGAAAGTAATCGAGTACGAAGAGCCGTTCTCGTTTGGAAACTTTATGCAGGCAAAGACCCTCTTCAAATTCGATATGAAAGGTCTCTACACCCTGACTACGCCCCAGCTTATGTATGTTTGGGATGCCGGCCTTTTGCGGTAAAGCAGTAGAACCCCGCAGCGGCTAAAAACGCCAGCGTCGAAGGCTCTGGTATCGCGGTGGCAATGGCAGGCGTGTATGTGAATTGCGAATCGTTTCCCAGCCAGATATTGCCCGTAGCGTACATTTGACCGGCCAGATTCACCGAACCGTCCGTGCCTATATTGCCGCCGAACACTTTTAATACAGCCGAAAGGCTCGACCCGCTGCCCAGCCAGAAATCCTGACCGAAGATATTTATTTGCAGACTGCCCGAGCCGGTATTTGCGAACGATACATTCCTGGACGTGCTGAAACTCCCTGCGATATTAAGCACAACATTGCCTGCCGAGGTATCGACGTTGACGGTGCTTTCCCTATCCATCCAGAAACTCTGAATGTTGTATTCGCCGGAGGATAGATTTAGAGTTGTGTCTCTGCTGAAACTCAAACTCTTATAGTCCCCCGCCAAAAGCGTTGTCGTACTCCTGCTTTTTCCGTAAATATCCTCTGTGCCGAAAGCGGTTTTCTCCAAAATGTCAAGCCTCGGCAGCGTAAAATCGCTGAATGCCGAAACATTGCCGCCGATTTTGACGCCGGTTGCCTGAATTTTGCCGTTGGCAATAATGTCGCCGCTAACGACCGACCCCTTGTCTATCCAAACGCTCTTTTCGGTGTAAATCGATGTCAGACGAGCATCTTTGGACGCGGAAAAATCTCCGCCAGATGCCGCTATTCCGCTCACCGAAACCTCGCTGCCCAGACCGATTGTTCCGCCCGCCCACAGGCCGACACTGCCAATATCGATAGTTGACCCATAACCGGCAGCAGCGGCAAGTACGACCAACGAAATACATACTAAAGTATTTTTAAAGTTAAACATTTCTATCCCAAATCTTTCTTAACCATTCATCGTTTTGTAGCCTCTGCTAACCGCCAGCAGTAATCCTATCGACAGGAAGGCCACTGTTGCAGGTTCAGGAATCGCTGTAAGAACATCCTGGCTTCCGCAATAAGACAGCGCCGTCAGATTAGCTCCCTGATAGTTGCCCGTAAGACTGCCAAGCCACGAATTGGCAAGAGTGTAGTCAAGATTGGCAGCTCTAAAGCCTTTGTCTCCAGCCGTGCCATCAATGGTTACGTCCCAGCCGGCAGATGTTGTCGGCATATCTTCGTAAATGATTTCCCAAATCGCAGCCTGAAAAGCTTCAGCCTGTGCGTTTTGAGCGGCAGTGTAAGTCCCGCCGGCCATCCACGAAGAATCAAAATATCTGCCCCATAACTCCGACAGGTAATCAGCTTTGGCCTGTCCCATACCGCCTCCGAGGAATGTCGTAGGCACAGGTCCCGCGGAAACATCTAAAACTTCATAAGCTTTCGGGCCGCTGGCCAGATACTCGGACAAGTCCATACAGAAACCGCCTATCGTGCCATTGTCAATCAGGTTGCCCGTGCCGGTGCTGCCGGTTTTATTGAACATAAATAGACCCGCATAAACGGTCAAACCGGAATGTCCGCCGCCCCAGAAAGTTATCGTATCCTTTGCGCCATAGCCGGTGCTTGTCATAGTTACAGAGTCCACCGGATTTGCAGAAAGCTGCAACGCGAACATAGAGACCAACATCAAAGTCGAAACAACATATTTTTTAACCATAAATATCCCCCAAAAAATATACACAGTCTATTACTGTTTTACTCGCTTTGCCCCCGACAATCAGAGGCTCAACCCATATACAATACGAAATAAAAGTATCGCGTGTGGAGGATAGGTAAGATTTTTTTGCAATGTCCGATAAAACAGTGATTTACTGGTGTAAAGAATTTTTAGAGGTGTGGTTATGATTGGGTCAGTGTCATCTTTACCCGCTGGTGTTATTTTGTGATATTCGCGGCGGACAGATGTTCTGTTATCTGTTTAATCAAATGCGTCTTGTCGATTGGTTTTGATATAAAGCCGTCGCAGCCTGCGGCTATACACTGTTTTTCATCTTCTCCGGCAAGGGTGGCGGTCATCGCTATTATCGGGGTGTCCACTCCCAGAGACCGCAATCTCTTTACCGCGTCATAACCATTGAGACTGGGCATCTGCATATCCATAAAGATTATTTCGAAGTGCTGACTTTTAGCGGCATCAACCGCCTCAACGCCGTCAGCAGCGATGGTTACAACAAATCCGAGTTTTTCAAGAATCAGCTTAATCAGCGTTTGATTGGCATTACTGTCATCGGCGACAAGTACTCTGCCGGAAAATTCAGCCTGCGAATTTACCGGATTTTCCTGATAATCTTTTTCAGTCGCGTCAGACCCGAAAGAACCCGCATCTTCGGCAGTATGTTCTTCGGACACAACCACAGGGATAACAAACCTGAAAGTTGAACCTTTGCCGGTTTCGCTTTCAACGGAAATATCGCCGCCCATCAGTCCTGCCAATTGCTTTGTAATCGTAAGGCCCAATCCGGTCCCGCCATATTTGCGGGTAGTGCTGCCGTCGCCCTGCGTGAACGCCTCGAAAATACTATCTAATTTGTCATGCGGTATCCCGATGCCCGTGTCGGATACTTCAAATTCAAGGAAAGGCTTGCTTTCCCGCAAAACCTGATGGACGCTGAACTTTACATAACCCTGTTCGGTAAATTTTACAGCATTGCTGATAAGATTTAACAGACACTGCCTTAATCTTGCCGGGTCGGTTATCACAGAGGCAGGCACATCGTCGGCGCATTCAATAATAAACTTAAGATTTTTGGCGATGGCAGCGGGGTTCATCAGAGACTCTACATTTGCAAGAAGCGCACGAACGTCGCAATCAATCATTTCGGTATTAAGCTGGCCCGCTTCAATTTTTGAGAAATCGAGAATATCGTTGATAAGCTCCAGAAGATGTTTTCCGCTGCTAAGAATCAGTTGTATATATTCCTTTTGCGGAGCAGTAAGAGGCTCTTCTTCGAGCACCTCGCTGAAACCTATAATGGCATTCATAGGCGTTCTTATTTCGTGACTCATATTTGCCAGAAACTGGCTCTTTGCGGCATTGGCCTTCTCGGCCTCGGCGGCCATTTCGTTGGCGGTCTTGGTAGCCTTGAGAAGTCTTGTGTTAATTCGCTCAAGTTCCTGCTTTGCTTCAAGAGTATTCAACTCTGATTTTTTTCTTTCAATCGCGTATCTGATGGTTCTGACAAGCGTGTATTCAAGCCCATCGCCTTTTACAAGATAATCCTCGGCGCCGCTTCTGATAGCGTCAAGACCGGCATCCTCGTCGTCAAAGCCCGTCAATACAACAATGGGGATATTGGGGGCAACTTCAAAAATTTTCTGCACTGTCTCCACGCCCCTGCTGTCGGGAAGATTCAGGTCGAGCAGCACGACGTTAAAACTCGAATTCGTCAGTCTGGCGACCGCCTCGCTCATATTCTGGGCAGTCTCTACATTAAAGCGAACTAATGCCACCGCTTTAATCAGAATCAGTTTTACCAGCTTCCGGTCGAGTTCGTCGTCGTCAACTAATAAGACATTTGCTGTTTTCTCTGTCTGGCTCATGTGTAATTCGTTTGCAAATAGTGAACCAATAATCCGTCAAAGTACGCATAACTTCCTGGAAATCGGTAATGTTCACAGGTTTTTTAACGTATCCTGCGGCCTGCAATTTGAAACTTTCGAGAATGTCCTTGTCGGAATCGCTTGTTGTAAGTATCACAACGGGTATGCATTCAAGCTGCGGGTCGGATTTTATCCGCCGCAAAAATTCCTTGCCTCCCATACCCGGCATATTCAAATCAAGCAGTATCAGGTCGGGCAGATTAACCTGCGTATCCCCTGTCTTATTGGCGTTGAGATACTCAAGAGCATCTTCTGCGCTTGGGGAGACTATCGGCATATTGGCGATACGCTGCTCCTTAAGCGACATCCTAATCAGCTTCTGATCGCCTGGGTCGTCCTCTACGAGCATCACCATAACCGTCTTATAAATATCCATTTTAAGCTCCTGTGCCTCATCAATATAGCGGCTAGTGTCTTTTAATTAATTTTGCACCATCGCAGAAACTGAAAACCAATAACGCGTAAGTTTTTGCAGCACCTGACTGAACTCATCCGGCATAGCGGACTTTTGTATATATCCGGCCGCGTGCAATCCATAACATTCCTGTATATCAGCTTCAGAATCAGAGGTCGTAACAACAACTACCGGAATAGCATCAAAATCCTCATCAGCCTTGACCCTCCTTAGAAATTCCTTTCCACCTATACCCGGCATATTCAAATCAAGCAGTATCAGATTCGGTCTTCGAAACTGCTCCGGCTGCTCGCTTGTTTTTGCCAGATAATTAAGAGCCGCCTCGCCGCTGGAAACTATGCTTAGGCTTATTTCGCAGCTTTCGCAAGGTATCGCGGCCTTAATCAACTTTTGATCTCCCGGATCGTCCTCAACCAGAAGAACATTTACTCTTTTTTGCTCACTTTCCATATAAGCCCCCTTTGCTAAGTTTTTAAACTTTAAGCTGTGGGTTTAGTCCTTCCGTTGCCGGCCCTTTTCAGACCGACCCCGTAACTTCTATCTGGACCCTTCTTTTGGGACTCGGATACAAACTTTTAAATTTTAAAGAACGCCGTCATTTCGCAACGGCATAATTAACTTTTTGCCAACAGGGATTTTGCTCCCTGACTTTAGGTAAATCGACTTTATTTATCGAAGACTGGATTGTTTTTTTCACTGTCTAATAAACTGCTGATTATTGCTCGATAAATCATATCCATTTTTAAACCCTCTTTTTTATGGGACTAAACGCTCCGAACTGCAATCGCCGCTTCCTCGCCAATGCCGGCAGATTTCCCTGCCAGCGGCACCGTGAACCAGAAAGTCGAGCCTTTGCCCTGCTCGGATTCAACGCCGATTTTGCCGCCGTTACGCTCAACTATTTTTTTGCAAACGGCAAGGCCTATGCCCGTGCCTTCGTATTCGTTTTTCGAATGCAGGCGTTTGAACATAACAAAAATCGCCTGCTGAAATTCCGGCTTAATGCCGATACCGTTGTCGGTTATGTTGATTCTAACCATTCCATTGGCAGCAGGCTGACTTGTGAGCGTAATGCGAGGCACGTTGTCTTTGGCCTGATACTTCATACCGTTGGCGATTAAATTCTGCATAAGCTGTCGAATCTGAACAGGGTCAGCATCGACCTCCGGCAGCGGCTGCGGAACGTCTATTGTCGTATGCTTTTCTTCGAGCAGTACCGATAGTTCAAGCTGGCGAAGCTGGTCAAGTATATCGTTGAGGTTCACCGTTTCGGCAGAATTGGCTTTTGAACTTACTCTGGAATACGCAAGCAGGCCTTCAATCATCTTTGTCATACGCGCGGCACCTTCAACCATAAAAAATAAATTTTCTGCGTTGTCCTCATTAAGCGTCCCTTTGAGCGATTTTTGCAGCATAGCGCCGAACGCCGATATTTTCCGCAGCGGCTCTCGCAAATCGTGCGACGCTATATAAACGAAATTCTTAAGCTCGGTATTGACCTCTTCAAGTTCGCTTTCGGCTTTTTGACGTTCTTCGATTTCCCTGTTAAGATTTTCAATCGAAGTGGTTGTCTGACGCAGATTCTCGGTCATCTCGTTGAATGACGCGGCAAGGTCTCCTATCTCGTCCCGGCGTTCTGTTTTTAATACTTGGGTAAAATCTCTTTTATACGTTATCTGACGCATCATAGAAGCTATGCTCTTTATCGGGTTTATTATTCCGCGCACGACCACCAAAACGGTAGCAGGCACTATTAGCGCAATGCCTATAAAATATATTATACTTAACAGCTTGACTATCTGTACGGCGCCGGCTCTGGCGTTTTCTTTGGAATATAACACAACAATAGCCGCTATACATTTTGAACCGGAATAAACAGGCAGCGCCGCCCGAACATAACTGCCGCCATCAATATCAACATCGTCAAAAACCACCGGCTCATCTGTTAGTGTCCAATTACCAGCCAAATCCACAAACCTGCCGATATCAAACGTCGTATGCATATTGCAATCGCTGACCGACACTTCGCCCGCAGAAAAAATATGCATGTCGGTACCGCTTAACTCGGACATCTTCCCTACAAACGCAGCGTCAAATTTCTGGATTGCCACTACCAATCCCACCTGCCTTGACTCCATTTTTTCGGTCGCCGAGTTATAACCCTTTCCCATAACCGGTATATACGCCGCCAGGCACAACACATTATCGATAACTTCAAAATTCGTTATTTCTCTATCGGGTACCGTTTTGCCCCAATTATAGCTGACACCGGCAGGCAGACTATCCAGCGTTCGCCAGGATTCATAAGTTAATTCTTCCAGCGGCTTTAACTTTGCGACTTCAATATTTTCCAAATTATGGATATATCCTGAAGTGCTTTCGTTTTCCCCGTTGACGGAAAATGCTATCAAATTGCCGTTCATATCATAGATGCCGACTTTAAAAGCATCTGCGATTACGCCGGTATTATATATCAAATCGGCAATTTTTATGTATGTCGGCCTCATTATGCTGTATTTAAAATAAGGCCTGTTATCGGTTACGTACTTTACCATTCCACCCATATCATTCAGCAATATCATCTGACCGAAATCATCTAAAAGGTCTTTTTCTTTTTCTGATATGGTGTATCTGACGGTACTGAATGCGTTCCGAAGCAAACCTTCAGCCCCTTTTCGGCTGTGTTTGCTTTGAACTACAACAATCGCGATAGTAACCATAAGCATAACGACGATAAATATCGCCGGCACGCTTATCAATATCCTGTTTCTTAACGAGTGTCTCATTTTAATGCCGCCATTAATTATTTTGGAATTGGAAACGTCATCGTCCCGGTTTTAGGAATTTCAGGATGTTCTTTATTATAGACAATCTTTAATTCCCAAAGCCCCTTATCCGTTCTTGTCCACTGCCCGCCGACTAACGGCGTTTCGCAATAATGCTCTTCATTAAACTTTATATGCCCCACGATTGTATCCAAATCTGTTTTCTCTAACGCCTGCCGGATTTTTTCTTTATCCAAGCTCTCCGCACGAATAAGAGCGTCAAAGGCGACTTCAAAAGGAGCATACGAAAATCCAAGCGCCTGCGTCCACTGCTTGCCGGTTTTTTGCGTCCAGGCATCGCAAAGCCCCTTAGCCGATTCGCCCGTCAGAGCGGATGCAAACGGATGGTTTGGCCCCCACCACACTTCCGTTGTCAGCCCCTCCGGCAAATTACCTTCCATATTTTCCATATCTGTGGGAAAAAGAAGAGCCTTGCCAACGGTTGCAATTTGGGGCGTAAATCCCATTTGATGACTTTGCCGCCAAAAAGTAACAAAATCAGGAAATATCACTACGCCCGTCAAAATGCTCACTTTTTTGCTTTTAAAAAGATTAATGGCGGGACTAAAATCGCTTGTCATAAATGGAAAGCCGGAATAATTTACGACCGTGTAGCCTTTGGCAGGCAGTTTTTTGTTGAACACCTCCATCCACGCCCTGCCGTCGGTCTCGTCAGGCCACAAACATCCGACAACTTTATTTGTACTGCCGGCATATTCGTCCCACATCCCCGTAAAAATTTCTAATACTGAATCAAGCGTCCAAAATGCGTGGTAAGACCACTTATAAGGACCATTGATAAGCCAGGCATCAACCGGCGATTCCATAGAGGCGCACGGGACATTATATTTCTCGCATACCGCAGTAACAGGATTAACCATATCGGGCGTATGCGCGACAACTATCATATCCACCTTATTCTGAAGAATCAGAGCAGTGGTTACATTTATCGCTGTTGTAGGGTCGCTTTCCGTATCAACTACCTTTATCTTCACGGGCAGCTTTTTGCCGTACTCTTTGATATAAATACCGCCTTTGGAATTGATAAAATCAGCTATCCTGTTGTCCGCCCACGGCGTCGCTTCCCCAAACCCGGCAAGCGGCCCGGTAGATGGATTCGGATGGCCTATGAGTATATAATCTCGCTGGGGCTGTTCAGCCGCAACAGCAACAGCATTGCCCGCTAAAACAAACGAGGCAATCGTAGCCACGATTACATATATACGCCATCTAAACTGCTCTGTACCCGCGTATCTCATAGTTTCCCCTTATAATTAAGAACTTTGTATTAAAATCGGCATTAACGATGCGGAAATTGAGGGAATAGCTGTTTTCTATCAGAATCATCGATTTTCCCCCAAAAATCATCACTCAAAAATAATTTATAGGACGTTGGCGCCACAGGGGCAAAAACGTGTATAAAATTAACGTGTAATTTTTATTTGACAAAAAATGTGATTTCTGATAGTATGCCCTTTACTATGGTTCACAATGCCGTTAATTTTGTTTTTGGTTGGTGGCGACTCGTTGAAAATAGCTGACGGGCTGTGAACATAGTCTAAATACGAAAATTGCATAAAAAAATACTTCACGGCTCATCGGCGACGACGAGCCGTTTTTTTTTGTATATTGTGCAAAAAAATTGTGAGAAAACTTATGACAGAATTAAATAAAAAAATAAACGAGGCGAAAACAGGCCAAATCGTGCCGTTAGTTCGGAAAATTGACATAGCCGAGCCGGTCGAATTTTTCGCCAAATTAAGCGACTACGGCAGAAAAAAACACTGCTGCCTTTTGGAATCCAAAGACCATCTTGCAGGCGGCAGCGGAGACGAACTTACGTTCGGCACGGCAAATCCCGCCCTATACGTCAGCGGCAAAGACAGTGATTTCCAAATCGTCGCGTTGAGCAATGTCGGCAAAAGAATGATAAAATACTTTGCCACTGCCGCACGCGACAGATTCAGTTTCTGCGAAAAAATAGATTTCAGCGGAGAACGCATCACGGGCAGATTGAATTTAAACCATAATGTCGTCGATGAGCAAAGCAGGCTAAAGGCGACAAATCAGATGGATGTGATTCGCGCAGTGAATTTCGCGTTTGAGCTTTCGGGCAAACCATTCAGAGTTACCTGCGGACTGTTTGGTGCGATAAGCTATGATTTTATCGACCAGTTTGAAAAATTGCCGCCGAATGAATCCGCCCTGCTCGATGTGCCGGACTATGAACTTTATTTCGCCGACAACATTTTCCTGATGGACCACAAAACCGGCGACGCGTTTGTAGTTGTCAACGCAATTATCACAAACGGCGACCGAGAGCGGATTATAAACGAAGCCGAAAGCTGTTTTGATTATTACACAAAGGCACTGGCAAATAATCCTGTGCCGCAAAAATACACAGGCCAACTGCCGAAGTCCTGCACGGATACCGAACTGCCTGAATATGAAAAAATGGTTCGGACTGCGCAAAAGCATATTATTGACGGCGATATTTTTCAGGTTGTCCCAAGCAGAACAATTATTGAACCTTGCCCGGACGAGCCGTTAGATGTTTATAAAAGGCTGCGAAAGCTCAATCCGTCGCCTTATATGTTCTATATCAATACGCCGAGTACGATTTTGACCGGCGCAAGCCCCGAACTAAATCTGCGGGTAAGCGGGATAAAAAACAGGCAGGTTGAAATCAGGCCGATTGCCGGAACAAAACCGCGCGGCAGAGTCAACGGCAAAATCGACCCTGATACGGATTTCAGATATGAAGCGGAATTGAAGCTCGACCATAAGGAGCTTGCCGAACACATGATGCTTGTCGATTTGGCAAGGAACGATATTGCCCGTGTCGCGCAAAAAGGCACGCGGGTAGTTACCGAACTGCTTGTCGCTGAAAAATACGAATCCGTAATGCACCTTGTCAGCAATGTCAAAGGCGTTCTTAGCGATGAGCTTGACGCGTTAAGCGCATATCTTGCGACGATGAATATGGGAACGCTCACAGGCGCGCCGAAAATAGAGGCGATGAAAATCATCCGCCGATTGGAAAAAAACAAACGCGGCTACTACGGCGGCGCGGTAATGTATTTAACCGTTGACGGCCAGTTCGACAGTTGTATAACTATACGGTCGCTGCAAATAAAAGACCATACCGCTTATATCAGAGCCGGCGGAGGCGTTGTTTATGACAGTGTGCCGAAAACGGAATTTGAAGAAACCCAGCATAAGGCCAATTCCTGCCTTAAAGCAGTGAGAGGTAATTAAATATGAAAAATCAAAATCCACGCGTGGTGAGCAAAGTCGAACCAAAAGTTTTGTTTATAGATAATTTCGATTCGTTCACATACAACCTTGTCGATGATTTCTGCAAGAGAGGCTGCGATGCCAAAGTCTATCGCGCCGACACGCCTCTCGATACGCTAAAACAGATTGCTGATGAATTAAATCCCGACCTGCTTGTGATTTCGCCCGGGCCGGGCAATCCCTCAACCGCCGGCGTAACGCTGGAAGCTATCGGATATTTTCAGGACAGGCTGCCGATATTCGGCGTTTGTCTCGGCCACCAGTCAATCGTCGAATACTTCGGCGGAGTTGTCGGACATGCGCCAAAAGTAATGCACGGCAAATCCTCGAAAGTCTCGCACAACGGTGAAGGAATTTTCGAGGGTCTGGAAAACCCTTTCCAGGCAGGCAGATACCACAGCCTTTGCGCGATTGAAATGCCCGAATGCCTCGAAACAACCGCAACCTGTGAAAATATCGTTATGGGATTGCGGCACAAAACCAAACCGATTTTCGGCGTACAGTTTCACCCCGAAAGTATTTTAACCCCGACCGGCGGGAAAATAATACAAAACCTTTTAAATATGTCAGCTAAATTTGGGAGAACGCTATGACAAAAATAACCGAATATCTCGAAATTCTTCTCGAAGGCGGCAGCCTTAAATACGAACAGGCGAAAGACCTGCTTGACACCATTTTTAAAGGCGATGTTGCCGAGGTGCAGATTGCGGCGTTTCTGGCGGCGATGAGAATGAAAAAAGCGATGCCCGCCGAGTTCGCCGGTCTGGCGCAATCACTTCGCAATCACGCGGTAAAAATTAACATAAAACCAGACCATCTGATAGACACCTGCGGAACGGGCGGAGCACATCTGAAAACTTTCAACGTCTCGACCATCGCGGCATTTGTCGCCGCTGGAGCCGGCGCACGCGTCGCCAAGCACGGCAACCGCGCCATCACAAGCAAATGCGGCTCTGCCGATGTTCTCGAAGCCCTCGGCGTAAAAATCGACTGCTCGCCCGACGCCGTCGTCGAATGCATCGAAAAGGCGGGCATCGGATTTATGTACGCTCCGATGTATCACCCTGCTATGAAATTCGTTCAGCCGATAAGAAAGAGCCTCGACTTCCGCACAGCGTTCAACATTCTCGGCCCGCTGGCAAACCCGGCAGGCGTTAAATCGCAGTTTATGGGCGTTGCCGAAGAATCACTTTTGGACAGAATCGCCGACACGCTCAAACTGCTCGGAGCAAAACGTGCGATGATTGTCCACGGCAATGGACTTGACGAGATTAGCACTACAGCGACGACAAAAGTAATCGAGCTGAAGGACAACAAGAAAATTTCCTACGAAATACACCCTGCCGATTTCGGTCTGGAATCGCCCAAAATGGCCGAGCTTGTCGGCAGCAACACCGAGTATAACGCCAATTTGGCCAAAGACATTCTTTACGGACGTAAAAAAGGCCCGGCAAGGGATATTGTGCTGCTGAACGCCGCCGCTGCGATAATGGTCGCCGATTTAGCCGATAATCTCCATCAGGGATTAACAAAAGCGGACGAGGCAATCACTTCCGGTGCCGCTGTTCAATGTTTGGAAAAGATGATTGAGATTTCAAATAAGAAATGATAGGGTATAGGGAGTAGGGTTTAGAATATGAATTCTATCCCCTGTCCCCTAAACCCTAATTTTATGAAAAACCCAAAAATTAAAATTTGCGGAATAACAAACGCCGAGGATGCCGTAAAGGCCGTCAAGCTCGGCGCTGATTTGCTGGGCTTTAACTTTTATTCAAAAAGCCCAAGATACATCAGCCCGCCGGAAGCGGAAAAAATCATTCGCAAACTGCCCGCTTATGTTGATACGGTTGGTTTGTTCGTCAATGCCGATGCCGATGAGATTCGCAAAACCGCAAGAGATCTGATGCTTAACTGGGTGCAGCTCCACGGCGACGAAAGTCCGGGCTTTTGCCTGTCGCTCGACAATCTCCCTGCACAAGTCATAAAAGCGATAAGAGTAAAAGACGGACGCGACATCGAATACGCGAAAAACTTTTCAACCGATGCCCTGCTTCTTGACGCATACCACCCCGAACTCTACGGCGGAACAGGACAGCGATTCGACTGGAACACCCTGCCGGAACTTACCGGCCACACGTTCGGAAGAACATTCCTCGCAGGCGGCATAAACCCCGATAACGTCGTCGAGGCAATGAGCCACGGCTTCTACGGAATAGATATATGCAGCGGAATTGAGGATTCGCCCGGCAGGAAAAATCATAAAAAAATGGAACAGCTTTTCAAAAAAATCAGAAGCGTTACTGTTTAAGAGAAAAAAACATTATGAAAAACAACGGAAGATTCGGACAGTTCGGCGGCTTTTACGTTCCTGAAGTTTTAATACCGGCTCTGGAAGAAATGGAAGCCGCGTTCTATAAATTTTACAAAGACCCGCAATTCGTCGCAGACCTCGACACGCTTTACAACGATTACGCCGGCAGACCGACGCCGCTGTACTACGCGACGCGATTCAGCGAGCTTGTCGGATTCAAAGTTTATATCAAACGCGAAGACCTCCTCCATGGCGGCGCGCACAAAGTCAACAACTGCCTCGGACAGGGGCTTTTGGCTAAGTATATGAAAAAAACAAAAATCATCGCCGAGACCGGCGCAGGCCAGCACGGCCTGGCAACATCAATGGTCGGCGCGCTCTTCGGGATGCAGACGAAAATTTTTATGGGCTCAATAGACGTTGAACGTCAAAGCGTCAACGTCCACAAAATGCGGCTCTGTGGCGCCGAAGTCATCAGCGTAACAGGCGGCACCTGCACGCTCAAAGACGCAATCAACGAAGCCCTGCGATACTGGACATCGAACGTTGCCGATACATTTTATATGTTCGGCACTGCCTGCGGCCCGCATCCGTATCCGACAATCGTAAAACATTTCCAGTCCTGCATAGGCACAGAAGCCCGCAAACAATGTCTCGAAAAAATCGGCAAACTGCCCGACATCGTTACCGCCTGTGTAGGCGGCGGAAGCAACGCCATCGGAATCTTCAGCGCATTCGTGAATGACAAAAACGTAAAACTCGTCGGCGTTGAGCCTGCGGGCAAAGGAATCGCAACCGGCAAACACGCAGCTCCACTAAACGCGGGAAAAGTCGGAATCCTGCACGGCACGAAAATGTATTTGATGCAGGACAGCGACGGCCAAATCCTCGACACCGAATCAATCTCCGCAGGCCTCGATTATCCGGGCGTTGGGCCAGAACACTGCCTTTTAAGGGATAATAAACGCGCCGAATATGTCGCCGTCGAAGACGATGCCGTACTCGAAATTTTCGACATCTTTACAAAATGCGAAGGCATTTTGCCAGCGCTGGAAAGCTCGCATTCACTCGCGTGGGTTTATAGCCAGAAAAATAAATTGCCCGCCGACACGGTTGTTATCGTCAACCTGTCCGGCAGAGGCGATAAAGACGTTGATATCGTCGAAAGAAATAAAATTAAATAATCTCTTTAAACTCTGCCTGTCGCGGCGTAGTCGAAGACGAAGCCGGATGGCTCTGTGGTGAAAAAATGAAAACTTATAAACAAACTTTTGCGGAATTAAAACATCCTGCGTTAATACCGTTTTTCGTACTTGGCGACCCTGATTTTGACAGCAGCTTTGAGATTATCAAAGCCGCCATCGACGCTGGCGCGGACATTCTCGAACTGGGCATTGCCTTTTCCGACCCAATTGCCGATGGGCCGACAATCCAGAAGGCTGATATTCGCGCACTCGCCGGCGGAATGAACATCGCAAAGGCAAAAGAGCTAATCAAAAAAATCAAGGCTTACAAAGACATTCCAATCGGCCTGTTGATGTACTACAATCTCATCTATCAATACGGCACGGAAAAATTCTTCGCTGATTTCGCCGCCGCAGGCGTGAACAGCATCCTAATCGCTGATTTGAGCATTGACGATGCTGATGAAGTTTCCGCCCCTATGAAAAAGGCCGGGCTCGATACCGTTTTTATGATTACGCCAAACACGGAAATAGAACGTGCAAAAAGAATCGCTGAAAAATGCACAGGCTTTATTTACACCGTTTCGCTTTTGGGCGTAACCGGTGGACGCGACCAATTATCCGATATGGTCAGACCGTTAATCGCCAGATTAAAAGCGATAACAAAAGTTCCCATCTGCGTCGGATTCGGCGTAAGCACGCCGCAGCACGCAAAATCTCTGGCTGACGCAGGCGCTGACGGAGTTATTATAGGTTCAAGAATTGTTAAAATTATCGAAGACAATTTGAATGACAAAAAATCAATCCCCGCGAAAATCGCCGAATTTATAAAACAAATAAAACAAGCAATACAACTTAATTGATAGGCGACATTGACAAAGACTAAAAAGGATTAAGAATTACGGAGCAAAGCAATTTTTAGAAAGAATATAACAGAGTATTTATTTCTCTCCATAATAAGTCAAAATGTTGCCATCAGAGATGAATACCCTATAAATTCCTCCTATTGTGTTTGCCTCCTGTGGTTTAAAAATAACAACCTGAAATGAGCTGTTTTCAAGCACTTTAAATCGGTCAAGAAATTCTGTATTTCCGGCAACTTTTATTGTCTCATATGTTCTTTGCCATTCTCGAATATTTTCAATTGAGCCGGCATGTTTTTTAACATCACAGCCATTTTGTATTAGAAAATTCCTGGCATCTTTAATAATCATATTTTCTGTTTGGTAGTTTTTATTGCATCCCAAAATAGAAGTAACCAAAATTAACAAACTAATTTTTTTCATAAACTTTTCACTATTCACTTTTAGTTTTTCACCTTTTCCTCTGTGTCTCTGTGGTGAAACATAAAAAACCTCATCGGCCATCAGGGCGATTCCAAAACTATCAACTATTCACCATCAAATAAGCTCTAAGCAATTCCGCCACGCTCCAGGCCTGCGCAAACGCTCCGCCGGGTCTATGGGGCGAATCGCCATCAAAAACCTCGCTCACAGAACCGATGCACCCATCATTTCGGAAATGATTCAGCAGCGGCTCGATAAAACCTGCACACTTCTTTTTACTCTGTTTGCTGTGTTCGTTGACTTTTAGATATGCCTCGACAAATCCGCCGAGCAGCCACGGCCAAACCGTTCCCTGATGATAGGCAGCGTCTCTTTGTTCGGTGTCGCCCTGATATCGGCCTTTATACCTGCTGTCCTTCGGCGTTAGCGTCCGAAGACCAAACGGCGTTAAAAGCTCACGCTCAACGCAATCGACAACCGCCTTTTGCTGAACATCTGTCAGCGGCGAAAACGGCAGCGATACCGCGAATATCTGATTCGGCCTGATGCTCGAATCCTTGTATTCCTTAGTTACGCAATCATAAAGACATCCGCCGGACTCGTTCCAGAAACAATTACGAAAACTCTCGGCGATTTTTTCAGCCATATCGCTGAAATGCTTTGCCGCGACTGCATCCTTATTATGATAAAACTCCGCGGCGTTGCATATCGCGTTATACCAAAGCGCGTTTATCTCAACCGCTTTGCCGTGCCGCGGCGTAATAACCGTATTGCCTGCTTTCGCGTCCATCCACGTCAATTGCGTATTTATATCTCCGCCGGTTATCAGGCCGTCTTCATCGGCTTTTATGCCGAATTTCGCGCCATTCTGATAAGAATCAATTATCCACCGAACCACAGGCATAAGCCTTGACGAAAAAGTCCTCGTATCGCCGCTTGTCCTGTAATACGCAAACGCGGCGTGTATAAACCACAGCGACGAATCTATGCTGTTAAACTGCGCTCCGCTGTTGTAATCGCCGAAGCAGTTCGGAATCATACCGTCGTCGGCATTATACGCGAAATTCAAAAGCACATTCGCCGCGTCGTCAAATCTGCCGGTGCAAAGCAGCAATCCTTCCAAAGCGATAAACGCGTCCCTGCCCCAGTCCATAAACCACGGAAAACCGGCAAGAATGGATTTCGTCTTCGCTCTGTCAGCCTGCCTATCGATTATAAATTCATCGCTGCTGACCGCCAGAGCCTGAACAATCGGGTCTTTACTTTTCAGACCGGCAAGAACCTGCCTTTGCTGAAGTTTTATATCGTCTATAATTACATCGACATCGAGACCGGTCATTTTCTGCGCCATCTCAGCATCGCCGAATCCCGCCCACAGAACAATCCTTACAGGCCCGTTAATCGTCCTCCTGAAAATACCCGGCGAGAACAAGTCCTCGATACAATCATAGCCCCGAGCCTTTTCCTGCCGATAATAAAAATTATTCCACCACTGCTGCTGCTCGACAAACGCCATCTCATCAGTCGCCAGAAATAGCTGACCGGCGCAGGATTTATTTTTGACCGTTAAAAACTCATCGAGCCATTCAATACTAAAATCGTTCGACGCTCTTTTAATCGCGTGATAATCCCTCATCGCCGCCAGCGGCCGAACGGTAAAATCAAAACTTTCCTCAACATCATTAAACTCATAACAAATCGCGACGATATCGCTCTCGCCCAGCAGATAAACGCTCTTTGTCATATTAAACTGATTAGCCTGGTACTCGAAATGAACGCCGGCGTCTTTCCTGAAACTTATCGGCAGATGCTCAAGCGGCTCGACCGGAGGCGGGTCAAATTCGCAATGGCTCAAATTATAACTTCCGCTTTGCGTGTGAATCGTCTCCACGCATCCGCTCAATGCGACAATCCTCTGCGCAGGCGGCGTAAGCGAGCCAACCAATAAAGAATGATACCGTCTCGTATTAACCCCGGTAAGCGTTCCGCTGGCGAAACCGCCGCGCTTATTGGCCAAAAGCCATTCGGTCTCAATCATATTCTCATATTTTCCGACAATATCCGCCGAGCGGTCTGTCCTGCTGTGCTGTTCTGCTAATTGAATCAAGTGTACTCTTTCCTGCAAATAAAACCTGCCAGATGCTGACTACTGATTACTGGCTATTGACTATTTACTATTTACTAATTCCTTCTTCTTGTATCTGGTCTCAAGATTTCCCATTACATTCATAAAATTGATATATGAATCATAAGGGGAATCGTATGGATTGAAATACTTATGTACATCGCCGTCGGCGAAGTATTTAGTGCACATATAATAAAAATGGTCGCTGGTCTGGAGTTTTCGCCAGTCGTTCAGAAGTTTTTCGTCTTTCGCCTGCTTGATATTCGGCTCCATTCGGTAAAGCTCGTGCAGAGCATTCGACTGCATAGAATTGCCTAACCACGCCGACAAATCGCGCTCCGTATCCGCCCAGCTTATAAGCCCCGGCACATCGACGACATCGGTGGCGGGATAAGACGCTATAACTTCGCTCGGCGTTTTGAAATTATTATCGGGATTTCTCATAATTTCTTCGGGCAGGTGGTGCATAAAATCGAATATGCCCGTATCTTTCCACTGATGTTCGCCGAATGTTTCATAATCCATAAACAGATTGACGACATAACCGTTGCCATTGACTCTGCTGACCCAATCGCTGTATTTGCCCGCCATCAAAGGCCATTCATTCCAGCCCCGGTTGGAAAACCGAAACGCTATATCGTCGCTCAACGCGTAATTTTTCAGCAGCAGCTTAATCCTTTGGTTTCGCGGCGAATTATAAATGAAATTAGGACTTCTGCCGCCAAGTATCCGGTCTGCACCCTCGGTTATAATACCGTCAAAAACGCCCATCGACTCTATCGCGTCGGTAAGGTCGTTGCTGTAAATAAGTTCGGTATTCCTGAAAACCCTCGGCGTATAGCCGAACATTTTTTGTATCGTGTCGCTGTGTTTTTGAATCTGCTCCCTGAATTCATTGCGGGAATACAGAAAACTCAAACTGTGATAATACGTTTCAGCCAGAAATTCCACACAGCCCGTCTGCGCAAGAGCGTCAAACGTGCTTATTACTTCCGGCGCATATTCGGCTAACTGCTCTAACAGCACGCCGGTAACGCTGTAAGCAACCTTAAATCTGCCCTGATGTTTTTGTATCAAATCAAGAATCAGCCTGTTAGTCGGCAGGTAGCACTTGTTGGCGACTTTTCGGCAGATAGACTTGTTCTTAAATTCGTCAAAGTACCGATGATCCTTGTCGAAAACCGTATAGTGCCTCAACCTGCACGGCTGATGAACCTGAAAATAAAAACATACTGAAGGCATAATTTTACCCTACTTTTTTCTCTGCGTCTTCTCTGTGGTGAAACATAAAATCTCATCGCCGCAGGCGATTCCACAGTTTTTCACTTTTCACTTTTAGTTTTTAACTACTTTACACGCAGGCCGGTTCACAAACAACCTGATTATACACCGCCAGACATCTCTGTGCGGCATCTTCCCATTTTAACTTCCTTACCTCGAAATTGCCATGCTCTTTCAGCGTCATTCGCAGAGGCGGATATTTCAGAACCGCGACAATTTTATTCGCTATTTCGTTAATATCCCAGAAATCAGCCTTCAAAACGTGCGTCAAAACCTCCGACACGCCGCTCTGCCTGCTGATAAGAACAGGCACATCGTGATTTAAAGCCTCCAGCGGAGCGATTCCAAACGGCTCCGAAACGCTCGGCATTACATATAAATCAGCCATTTCATAAACCCTGCGGACATCCTCGCCGCGCAAAAAGCCCGTGAACAAAACCTTGCTCCCGATTCCAAGCTCGGCAGCAAGCTCAACGGTCTTTCGCATCATATCGCCGGAACCTGCCATAACGAATTTTACATCGTCCATAACCTCAAGCACTTTCTTGGCTGCACCGAGAAAGTATTCAGGCCCCTTCTGCATCGTAATTCGACCGAGAAATAATACGATTTTCTCGTCTTTGTTTATACCGATTTTGCCGAAATTCAGGCCGTTGCCGTTTCTTTCTACGCCGTTATAGACAACTTCGACTTTGTCGCCTGTGATGCCATATCGGCTTATAATTATATTCTTGGTCAGATAACTTACCGCGATGATTTTATCAGCAGCGTGCATTCCCGCCCGCTCAATATCATAAATAGTCTGATTAACGTGTTCCCCGCTCCTGTCAAACTCCGTCGAATGGACGTGTATAACCAATGGCCTGCCTGAAACCGCCGCAACCGCGATTCCTGCCGGGTAGGTCATCCAGTCGTGGGCGTGAATAACATCAAAATCGTCCTGCATCGCCAGCCTTACCGCCGCAGCGGCATATCGCTGAACCTCCGAATGCATATCGCCGCAATAATGACCGACCGCTTCAGCTTTTGACTGCTCCGATATATGGAGTAAACTGCAGCGGGTTTGTTTTGCGTGAATCAGCTCCTCGATTTCGTGCTTGAAACTCTCGACGGTCTCATAAGGCCGCAGAGGCGAATCAATCATCTTAATCTTGATATTCTTGAGATTTCGCTCGTATTCTTCCTCTTCTAAGCTGATTTTTTGGTAGTTTATATCCGCCGGTGTCCTCATTTTTACATGGACGGACTCGCCGCCGCTGCTTACCGGCCGGGGCAACACGAATGTTACCTCAAGCCCAAGCTTGCTCATCGCCTTGGTAAGACCAAAACAGGCGGTGCCTAATCCGCCACTTATAAAGGGCGGAAACTCCCATCCAAGCATGAATATTTTCACAACCCCTCAAGTCTCCGGATAAAAATAGCAAAAAATTCAAAAAACGGTGTTATATAGGTTTATAATCGGTATTCTACCGCCCCAAAGTTTAAAAATTGTTCCTATAAAATCAAATTATCAGTATCATCAAGCGGGCTTTTATGTGATTTATAGGACTTTCAGGCGAAAAAAACAAGAAAAATAAAGGAAAACCGATAAAAATACTACTAAATCGCCCCAATTTTGAAAATTTTCAGCTTTTCCATAAATCAAAAAAGCCGGCATCCGAAAAAATCGAATGTCGGCTTTTTTTGAATCTGTAAAAATCTATTACAGGTCCTGTGGCTTGAGAGTGCTTCTCTTGTTGGCCTTTGTGCGTTCACAGGCGCAATCAAGAATGCAATACAGTTTGTCGCTGATAGCGCCCAGAGCGTCAGCCGATGTCATCATCTTTTTCGCTTTGACATAAGCTTTGATCTTGCTGGCGACTACCAATGAGTCTCTTGTCTTGCCTTTTGCTGCTGCTTTTTTCTTTGCCATGTTAAAAACCTCCATGCAAAATTAATAAAAAATCCTTAACTTTTATCGGCCTTTTTCCGACAAGGTCGATTTGTACGGCCTATTCTGAACACTTATAAGACGTTTTGCAACAAAAAAATTATGAAAAAATATAAAATTTTTGCATTTATACGCCGAATGAGCGAACTTTTGAGTTATTTCGCTCCCGTTTTTTGTCGAAACTGCCAGAGGAAGCTGTTATAGCGACGATTTTTGGCTTTGTACGGAGTTTATAAAATGAACGAACAGGACAATTCAAAATCCGCTTTACACGATTATGTAACAGTGGCAATCGCTGAAGATGTTGACCTTGCCGACGAATACAGAGATTTGCTGGCAAAGAACAATATACCCGCGGCAACCGCAACGCAGAAAAGTTATTCATCTGGCGTTATCGGAATCGCCGTAATGGTGCCGGAGGCCTGCGTAGAACAGGCGCAGGAAATTATCGAATCCTGCCAGGATTTTGACAATTTTCTCGATGACGCGTTCAACGACCCCGATGAATGGGATTACGGGCCGCAAATGGGCGATACTGATGACCCGGATAACGGAAATTATTGATGTATATAGATGAAGACAATGAGGTAATAAACGTGGATAAATTTGAATCACATAAAGATAACAGCTTTATGGCTGAAAGACAGTCGGCAACCGAAAGACGCAGAAAAGGCGGACGAGGCGAAGTTGTTGACAGACGGCTCGGCCTTGACCGCAGACGCGGGCCGGGCAAACGACGTTCCGATGACAGACGTTCAGCAGAAGAAGGCCAGCTTACAGATGAGCAGTTTAGTTTTTTGATGGCTGTTGATGAATATAAAAAATTGAATAATCGGCCGTTCCCCTCGTGGACGGAGATTTTGGAAGTAGTCAAGGCGCTGGGGTACCGAAAGGTAGCTGACCCTTGTTCTTTAGATGAATCGGACAAAAACGAGCCTGCCGAGGTAAAGGGATAAAAACCTTTAATTTTAAGCCCCCGATAATTCGGGGGCTTTTTTTATGCGCGTAAATCCTTTATTTACGTTGTCAGGTGGAACGTAAAATAAGGACTTATGGCGGTTTTTTCAGCCAAACGCGCAAGTAAATTGCAAATTTTGTAAAATTTTGTAAAATTTTGATAAGTTTTCGCTCACTTTTGAACGGTTTTTGTCAAAAATCGTCGAGTTTTTATCAGTTTTGATGAGTTTTTGAGAAGTTTTTAAAAGAGAATTCAGGATACAGAATTCAGTAGACAGAATGAGCAGTGTCGCCGATAGGCGACAGGAGTTCGACTTTTTTAGACGCAGATTTTTTATTAAGCGGACAATTTGGGTTGAGGTTGAAAAGAAAAAGAGTAGAATATGACCGTTATCAGGGAGCAGTTATCGGTTATCAGGAAAAATGTTTTGAAAACTAAAAACGAGAGCAGCAGGAAATCAATTATGTCTTTATGTTCAACACTTATAGCAATCGTTGCCTGTTGCATATTTGCTATATTACCAGCAGGTTGTGTACAGAAATCCAATACACCCATTGCCCCGACAGCTAAGTTGACGGACGAACCAAACAACTCTACAAAAGATGTTCAGCCAACATACAGCCAAATTACTGTCAACTCGCAAACACCACCTCCTGTCCCGCAAATATCTGCGGTAACAGATAAGGCTATTCATATCGCCCGTACAGAGATGAAGCAAGATACTTATAATCCTGCATCTCCTAAAATATATTTCTCTATCGGAAATGTTATCTCGGCTATAGCGCTTTTTTTAGCTCTTACCCAGTTAATAAAACCGATTATTGAATTTCGTTTATCTATCGGATTCTTTAGAAAAAACAGACTATATATTTTGTTTTTAATAGCAATTTTGTTTGTATTCATAGCAGCTATTCTTCCTTTTATTCCTGGTACTGCTTTACCTTTTTTAGGATATCCGGTTTTTTGGGAAATCATTGCGGGTTCACTTTTCGTTTTTGGCGCAATTATGTTTTTATGGAAAGTAAGTCGTCCAGTAAAATTTAACAAGAGAAACTATAAATTTTATTTGGAATATTGCACTTCTATTATAGCAAAAGGCGATGAGAATGATTTTAGGATACTATCCAATGACGAAATTTATAGCAGTATAAAGAATGTTATTAAAGCTTGTAATGAATATAATCGGCACAACGACCTAATAAATAAAAATGAAACTTCTGAATATACAAAATGCGCTTTAAGATTACTTGATGTATGGTCAGATGAAAAGCTTTGCCAAATAATAGTTTGTTATGTTCCCGGGACTGCAACCGAAATATTTCAACAAATAAAAGAACAAAGATTATATTTTTCTGGTGGTTACTCATTAGTTCAACAGTTAGTCCGCCAGGCTTTTCTAAACAAAAATTCTATATTATACAGAGAAGAAGATTATTTTGGACTCGGCCATTTTAAGACTTTTACCAACCTTCTTTTTGGTGATTGTGAACTAGTAGAAAGTGGTTTTCGGCTTTTGCAAGCTTGGAATCATTGGGATGATAATCTTGAAACATGGAAAGTAAAAAAGTATATGGAGGTGCTTAAAGTATCGACAAAAGCTCATATTGCTTCCGGTTGCGGAAAAGGGCATCGTCCAAGCCTCTCTTGCGGATTTGATGTGGCAGCAAATATAGCACAATCCCAGTGTTGGAGGTTAGACAAATTGTCAGATAAAGAAGTATATGATTCACCGCTCTATAAAAATTTGTGTGAGATTGCATGGGGATTGAAAAGGATTATAGAGCTTTTATCTGAAAGTGAGAATAATATTAAAGAACACAGATTTGATGAAAAAACATATAACTATTTAAATGATGGTTCTATTTATGGTATTGTGGCAAAAGGTATATATGACTTATTAGAAAGTCTTTCTACGGCTTATTCAAAAGACGAAGATATACGAATGCTTGCGATTACTTTATGGATGGAGGTGTATCCTGTTTCAAAAAGTCAGGAGTCCAAGACAATTGTAGAAGTACAAAAGCGACTTAACATTCATCTATTAAAAAAGTTTGAAGATAATTTGAAGGAACTTTATTATCCAGCGTTAACGCGTCTCTGGATTAACCTAATAGGCTTGCAAGTTACGAGAGAAGAATGTGGAGCGAATTTTGTTAATACAAAATTATTTGAATTGCTTCGAAAATATTATGAAAACGCCGTAAAAACAGATCCAAAAAAAGCAAGAGATATGCTTCCCGATAAAGTACGCTATGATGAGGAAAAAGGACATTTAATCCAAAAATGGGCTTTTGGAGAAGAAACCGTCTTTGATTTGAGACACGAATAATAATTTGGTGCAGATTTAAGATTTGAAGGAAGAGATTCCCGCCTTCCGTCTTCACAATGCTTCAACGCAACAGGTCGCAGGAATGACAAAAGACAGCGTGGGCTTCCGTCTTCGCTGCGCTACGCCGCGACAAAAGAGCCCACCCTACAAAACTTAAAACGCGTGGACAGAAAATCTGTTCACCCTACACGTTGCGGCCTGGCAATGACATGAACCCTGCCATACAAGATGGCAGGGCTAAACCAACAGAAGAATGACCGCTCCATTATCCGCCGTCGCTGAAGCTATGGCGGACAGGCTGTCGCGGCTCTGATTCAAAAATCAAGAGCAGAGTTTGTGCAGGGCGGAGATTGTCAGGTGGCGGACGGAGTCGATAATTAAATCCGAGCCGAGTAATTCTTTGGCGGGGTAACTGTTGGTTATGCCGATGGTACGCATACCGGCTTTTTGGGCGGCGATGATTCCCCATTTTGAATCCTCAATGACGGCACAGTCGCCGGCGGAAATTTTATCTTTAGAATTATCATTGAGTTTTTTCAGCGTAAGCAGATAACCCTGGGGGTCTGGTTTGCCTTTTTCAATGTCATCAGCGGTAACGATAACCTCAAAAGCTTTTTCAATTTTCGTACCTTTGAGCATAAGCTCGATATCAGCGGCGGTCGCGCCGGAATTAACGGCTATTCTGATATTGTTTTTTTTCAGTTCAGCTACAAACTCAATAATGCCATCGATAATGCTGCGGCCAGCGCCGATGAGTTCGTGAAAAATCTCGGTTTTTTGTTCGGCAAGCTGTTTAGCAGTTCGACCTTTGAAGTCGGCTTTGTAATCCCGCTGAACATCTTCAATTAATTCGTAATCGGTACAGCCCAGATATTTTTCGTAATACGCCACAGGGTCAAGCTCGATGCCAAACTCGGCAAAGGTCTGATTAAAAGCAGACAGATGACAAGGCTCGGAATCTGCTATAACCCCGTCAAAATCGAAAATGAGAGCCTTGAGCGACACGTTTATTTCTCCTGCGGTACAGCCCCTGCCAGCGTTTCGTATTGCTCGAACGTTGACCTGTTGCCGGTAAGGATATTTTCGACTGTCGCTTTGATAAACGGATTGTTCTTTGTGATATATCTGCGTGCGAGGAGTTCCTTGCGTTTTTTCATACTTGTTTTTTCGCCGCCGGCCATTTCGGTCTGAATATCAACCTTGCTGCTTGCCTGCGAGCAGAACAAATAGCCGCAAATAATGTTTATTGCGACATCAACAAGTCCCCTGCCGACTAAATCCATATAATCAACGCCTGTTTCCTTGACATAGGCGACGGCTTTGAACAGCAGAGCGGTTTGCTCTTTGAGGAGAGCGAGCAAATCGTTCACCTGCGGCTCATATTGCATAGCGGCAAGTTCGTCGATATATTTTTCGGCAGTTCCGCTGCAAACTCCGCGAACGGCGGCGACGACCTGCAACTGGCTCGTGCCTTCGTAAATGGTTGTGATTCGAGCGTCTCTTGCATATCTTTCGCAGGGATAATCGCGCATAAATCCGCTCCCGCCGAGCACCTGAATGGCGTTATAAGCCACTCTGTTGGCCATTTCGGAGCTTAGATATTTTGTCATCGGGGTTAGCATACCGGCATATCTGCCGTAGCGGCGTGAAAGCTCTTTTACCCTTTTAAATTCTTCCTTATCGGCAGGCGGGGTCGGTTCGAGAATCTTCGTATAGCCTATATCGAAGTCAACCACCCTGCTTGTTTCATAGAGCAGCGTTCGAGCCTGTTCGACATCCATTTTCATATCAATAACCAAATCGCGAACGGCGGGCAGTTTTTCGATAGCTGCGCCGAACTGTTTTCTGCTTGCGGCATAATCGCGGGCAACTCTGAAAGCCGCTTCGCCGATGCCAAGTCCCTGTGCGGAAATGCCGAGTCTTGCGCCGTTCATAAGAGTCATTACATAAGGAGCAAGGCCTCGTCTTCGTTCGCCGATAAGTTCGCAGGGCGTATTATCGAAGAACAGTTCGCAGGTAGGCGAGCCGTGAATGCCGAGTTTGTCTTCAATTCTTCTGACGTGAACGGTCGGGCCTCTGTCGCAGGAGAAAAGGCTCAAACCAAGACCGCCCGCTCTGTCAGGTTCGCTTCTGGCAAGCACCAGCAGCACTTCGCCGCAGCCGTTGGTAATGAAGCGTTTTACGCCATGCAGATACCAGTTGCCGTCATCGCCCTGAAAAGCCCGCAGTTTGCATATCTGCAAATCGCTGCCTGCGTCCGGCTCGGTTAGTACCATTGCGCCGGTTATTTTGCCATTGGCGAAATCGTGCAGATATTTCTGTTTAATTTCTTCGGAAGCAAAAAAGTTGATAGTCTCGGCGATGCCCTGCAAACCGAACAGGTTCATCAGCGACGCATCGGCACGAGAGACCATTTCGATGGAAATCGAGTGTGCGACGTTCGGGAAGTTCAATCCGCCGAATCTGTGCGGGAGAGTCGAACCCATAACGTGAGCCTTTGCGAGCATATCGAGCGATTCTCTTATGCCGTCGGCGTAGCTTACCGTGCCGTCTTCGTTAAGTGTGCTGCCCTGCCTGTCGATGCCTTCGGAACGCGGAGCGATAAAATCTCCGCTCAATTTGCCGACAGAATCAAGCACAAGGTCGTAATTTTCAATCGCCTCGGCGGCATCAGCGGGAGCGTAATCAAATTCTTTGGCGAATTTGAAGCCCTCTTCCATAAGCTCGGCAGCCCCGGCCATATCAATATGCTTAAACAAAAACTGAATGTCGTCGTTATCTTTGTAAAAATTCGCCATTTCTCAAATCCATTCTAAATTTTTATTTTTTAATTCAGCCACAGAGTTTTTTAAGATTTTATTTTTAGCCACAGAGGGCACAGAGAACACAGAGTTTTTTTAACCGCGTGGGCTAAGAGCCCACCCTACTTATGCTCTTGATTTTATCGCTTTAATCATTTTCGGCACGATAACATTAAGGTCGCCGATAATTTTATAATGAGCCACGTCAAAAATCGGTGCGCTCGGGTCGCTGTTGATAGCGATAATCTTCTGACTGTCGCTCATACCGGCCTGATGCTGAATAGCACCGCTGATTCCGATTGCGACGTAAAGAATCGGCCTGACCGTCGTGCCTGTCTGACCAACCTGATGGTCGCGGTCGATGAACCCAAGGTCAACAGCCGCTCTGGTTGCGCCAGGAGCTGCGCCGAGAACATTGGCCAAATCCCAAACCAATTTGAAATTCTCTTTGCTGCCTACGCCCGCCCCGCCTGCGACGACAATTCTCGATGCCTTTAAATTGACTTTCTTTTCTCGTTTGTGTTCTTTGAGAATTCCGAGCGGCAAATCCTCCTGCGTCAGGTGAACCTTCTCGACAATAATCTGACCTTTTCTCGAAGCGACAGGCTCGGGCATCTGCATAACGCCTTCGCGAACGGTGGCCATCTGCGGCCAGCGGTCATAATTTATAATCGTGGCGATAATGTTTCCGCCGAAAGCGGGTCTGATTTGCAAAAGCAAATTCTTGTGCGTTATTTTTTCGGATTTAATCTCGTGGTCGCCGATTTGCAAATCTGTACAATCCGCTGTAAGGCCTGCCTTTATTGCGCTTGCTACTCTTGGGGCAAGGTCTCTGCCGCAGGCGCTTGCGCCGTAAATCATAATCTGCGGCTGATATTTATGAACGAGGTCATTTATTACCTTAGCGTAGCTGTTTGTCTGATAATGGCCGAGCAGCGGATGCTCAAGCACATAAACCTTATCCGCGCCGTACTGGCAAAGTCTCTCGGCCAGACCCTTTATTTCGTCGCCGATTAAAACCATACCGACCTGTACGCCGAGCGTGTCGCCGAGCGTTCTGGCTCTGCCGAGTAATTCGAGGCCTATATCCTCAAGTTTGCCTCCGTGCTGTTCGGCAAAAACCCATACCTCGCCTTTTCTGTTCACTGAAATCATAGATACCATCCTGATATTAACTAATCGTTTTTTCTGTTATTAACTCGTGAATCATATCGCTGATGCCCTGCTCGGTCGGCTCGACTGTCTTGCTGTCGCGCGCGGTCAAAACAACGCTTTGAATACGATGAACCTTTGTGGGAGAGCCGTCTCTGCCGCACCACTGCAAATCCGCGCCAAGAAAATCCAAATCCCACTGCTTAATCAGAAGACCCTTGTCCTGCAGTTGATTTATTTTAGCCTTGGCATCTTCGCCGGTCTGCTTTGCCTGGGTTTCAACTTCAACGGGCGTTCTGGCATTTTTATATTTCATCAATCTGTTGGCGACCGGAACTCTCGGCTCATTGGCCTCGTCAATAACTGTAAGCAGCACGGGCAGCTTGGCCTTTACTTCCTGCCAGCCGTTGCCAACGTTGCGTCTCGCTACGATTGTTCTTTTCTCAAGAGAGATAAGCTCTTCAACATAAGTAATCTGCGGAATGCCGAGCTTTTCGGCTAATTGCGGGCCGACCTGCGCGGTATCGCCGTCAATCGCCTGTCTGCCGCAAAGCACGATATCGTAATCGAGCTTTTTGACGGCACAGCTCAATATATAGCTTGTGGCAAGCGTATCGCTTGCGGCACAACGCCTGTCCGTAACGAGAATCGCATCGTCCGCTCCGCGGTATAACGCTTCACGCAGTACGGCACCGGCGGCAGGCAGACCCATCGCGATTGCGGTTACTTTTCCGCCGAATTTATCCTTTATCTCGAGAGCAAGCTCAAGCGCATTTAAATCTTCCGGATTAAAAACCGCAGGCAAAGCGCCGCGATTTACAGTACCGTCGTCGTTCATCGCTTCGCCGGTGATTCTTTTGGTGTCCGGCACCTGCTTTATCAACACAACGCAGTTATAAGCCAATTTTTGACCTCCATGCAAAACAGTCATTAGTCATCTGTTATCAACTATCTATTTTTGGGATTATATTGCTGATAATTGATACTTTTCTACTTAAGGAGCGGGTAGTTTAGTCAAATTCGCACACAAGTCAAACGAAAAAAGCACCTTCGGCAGATTACCAGTAAATAACGACCTGAAACACTGCCTATTTCGTTTTTTTTCGCTATGAGCGGAGGGCGTGCTAATGTTTATTGTTTTTCAGATGAAACCTGTGCGTAAATCCGCAGCAGGTCATCAATCATTGTGCTAACCGAATTGCTGCTTCTCAAATACTCCTGCACGGAGGAGGCAAGTTTTGCGGCGAACTGTCTGTCATCGAGCAGTTTTTGCAAAACCGAATAAATGCTCAACTCATCTCTGCCGTCAAAAAAAATGGCGGTTTGATTGTTCTGCAATATATTGTTTGCGTTATTATAGTCTGTGGCGATTGCCAGTCCTGCGCTCGCGGCCTCGACTATCGCGGGGTCGAGTCTTTCGGCAACGTGAGGCTGAACCAAAATATCCGCGCCCCGCATCACCACCCGCAGCGGTCTGATTTCCGGCGAAATGCTGACGGTTTGCGAAAGGCCTGTGCTTTTGACAAAATGGCGTATTTTATCCTCGGCAGGACCGCGACCCATCAAAACAATGACAAATTCATAGCCGTCAACGGCGAGATGCCTCACGGCGTTAAGCAGCGGCTCTAAAGTATCGAACTCCAAAAAATCCGAGACCATAACCATACTGGGTAATTGCCCCGGCCTTGAAAAACAGGCGCACGTCTCATCGACAAAAGTGCCGGTGCTTACCTGCCTGACGATGCCGGCGATATCGGGATTGAATTTTCTTAAACTTTCAACGAACTTGTCGGACGACGCTATAACAGCCGAAAAACCGCTTCTAATAATTCTTCGCATCAGAAAATTCTGATACGGAGAATTGACGGTAAGCACAGCCGGGATATCGAAAGTTTTGCTGATAACCTTTGAGATAATCGCTCTGGATGTCCCGAGACAATGAACAATCGAAGGATTGAATTTTTCGACGTGTGCAAAGAGCCTGCGGCGATTCTGCCTGATAAACAACGGAAATCGCAAAGCGGGATAGTCGATTACCTCTATGCCGGGCCAGAGAAAAGTTTCGATTCCGCTATTGGGAGGCAGCACCAGGCAGGATTGAATTACCTGCGCTTCAAAACCGAAAAGCAAATGACGCAGCGGCGAACAAAATCGCATAACGGTCTCGGCATCCGAAACAATCAGCGGACGAATCGCGGCCGCGATGTTAATGTTTTCGGTTGATGTTTCATCTGTCGTCATAAATCAGCCAATAAGCTCCAGAAGTTTTTCCATCTCTCCGGGCTTCATATGATAACTATGCTGGTCGTCGGGAAAAACATTTTGCTTTATTTGCCTGTCATACTCGGCGATCGCTTCAACGGATGCTTTGCCGATGTCGGCGAAACTTTTGGAAAATTTCGGCATCGCCCCGTCTTTCAGATTCAAAATATCCGGCAGAACAAGCACCTGCCCATCGCAATCAGGACCTGAACCGCAGCTTATGACGGGGAACAGAAGTTTTTGCGTGATAAGTTTGCCGACCTCTCTGGCTATGCCTTCCAACAGGAGCATTTGCGCACCGGCATTATAAACCCGCTCGGCGAAACCAATAAGCTCGGCTGCAATCTGCGCCGTCGTACCCTGTGCCTTGTATTCGCCCGTCTGCGGCCTTATGCCCAGATGTGGCATCACGGGTATGCCCGCGTCAATAACAGCCTTGAGGTCGTCAAACTGCTCGCTCGATGTTTCGATTTTTACGACATCAGCACCGGCCTCTTCGATAAATCTTCTTGAGTCGGTTACCATTTTTTCGCCGCCGGCAGCACAGGATTCATAAGGCAAATCAGCGATAATCAATTTTTCAAATGCGGCTCTATTGACGGCTGTGGTTATCGCGACCATAAAATCCATAGTGGCCGGCAGAGTGGAATCGAACCCGAGCATAAACTGGGCAGCCGAGTCGCCAACGAGCAGGACATCAATGCCCGCCGAGACCGCCAGCTTTGCGTTTGTGAAATCGTAGCAGCTTACGACGGAGAATTTGCGCCCCTCGGTTTTTGCCCTGCACAATGTCGAAACGGTAATTTTCATATTTTGCCGCCCTGCCGTTAATATAAACCGCGTGGGCTAAGAGCCCACCCTACAAAACTGCCGTTAGTATTTACGAATCATAAGTTTATGTAATAAACCGGCGATTGGCAAGCAGATTTTTTTTACAACGCCCCCCCCCCGTCACAAGTTATGGATACCTCAAAAAAATCATTTCACGAAAATTTCGACTTTCAGCGGGCAGGCGAAAATTCGAGCCTGCTTTTCCACAAAGGCTAACCATTTTTCTCTGCTGTCAAATTCGGGCGTTCTGCTCCAGGCTGCGCCGGCATAATAAACAATGGTGTTATTTTTGTCGGCTTTTGCCAAAAGCATATTATTTTTTTCTTCGTCAACATACACGCCTGCGGAAACATCCTTAGGCACAATCAATCCGAGGGCTATCGAGCCTAATTTTGCATCGGGCCTTTGCCAATAGGCCAGCCAGTCTTTATCGCCGGCAACGGTCAGCGTTCCGCCACGCGGGCATTTTGCGATTCCGACGGCAAAATTCACGTCATTTACATCAGCGTCAAACCTGCTCTCGATTCGATTGAAGTTCGAGCCTAAATCAAGGGTGATTCTTTTTGTTTCTCCAATGGCTTTTTGCCCCGCCTGCCAGGGGTTATATGTCAGTTCAAAAATCGTCCGTATCGGGCCATTGGCGATGATTTTCCACTGAAAATAATTTTGCGAGCAGTATAATTTTTTGTCCGACCAGACACCGAGGCCGCCGCAGCCGAGAGTTTGGTTGATATCGACAATGTCTGGTGTTCGGCTATTGTCACGGATGGCAACCGGCCAGATGCCGCCGGAAGTACTGCCAAAGATTCTGAATGCAATTTTATCGTTTTCCCAGGCGAAATCGTTTTTGTCCTGCGGCATATAATACGCGATTGCTTGAAACTCGGGCTTTGGCTGGCTGAATTCATCGGCATCGAGAACGCGAAACCGCTGCGTTTGATTCGGCTCAAAATCGGCCTGGAAAATAAGCTGGTCGTTTTTGCCGTCGTTGTTGTCGTCTATGAACTGGAATGGGATTTCTTTTTTGAGCGTTTCGCTGAAAACAAAGAGATTGACCATAACCGGCGTTGATTTTAAATCGACACAGATTGTCTCACTTGTCCGCGACTCATTTAGAGGATTCGAGACTTTAACAACGTAACCAAACGCCGGCACAACAAACGCTGCCGAAGCAACTAATATAAAAATCTTTTTCATTACAAGGGCAACAGGGCAGTATGAAATAAGCAACAATCCGCAAGTCCCTGATTACAAGAACTTATGGATGTAATTTTGGCGGACAAAGAAAAAAACGGAGAGGGCGGGATTCGAACCCGCGGTACAAGCGTTCACTCGTACGACGGTTTAGCAAAAAGAGACCCGCCAAGTCCAATACTCTGTCCCGCCAAGAGTTTACACCATTCACTTTACACAAAGTTGCTCACAGGTTGCATATTGTACCCCAATGGAACACCAAAAGAAAGATATTTAATGTTGCACATTAAGGATTCAGGGAATGGTTCTATGACTCTTGCTGCTCAAGGCAACCCCCCTGCACACATTAACTACGCTCGATTGTAATCTTAATGCCCGTATCCAAACCTGAAACATGGCTCAGCAGCTAGGCATTTTGTATATTGGAAGCCAGATTTTGAATATAGACAGCCTACCGATTTCAAACTTCAGACGGACTAAGAAAAACAAACTGGAAAAAATATCGGGTCAGTTCCATCAATAATATCATCCAGACGCAGCTACATCATCATAGAATTTAAAATCCTTATGAAAGCACTCAATACCTCCCTGTTGCTTTCTGGACACACTTGGTATGAACCATGCCTAATTATTGGCGGTATAAAATAATATCAATAGCGAAAACGAAAATCAAAAGTACCGGGAAATTGCTTAATGGAATTTAGTGAATACGTGCAAATCAACTTTTAAATATCAATGCAATTAATGATTTTATGTAATAAGCTAATTGCTTCTTTGCGCTTTTCAGATGCAACTACATTCCGCATCAATTTCTTAAGCCCATTTACGGCAAATGTTTGTATTAAAGCGGCAACGGTTCAAAGGATTATTGCTATAAACCATGCCAAGCTAATGGAAAATATCGAGGACGGGGGGCGTATTTCTATGGCCGCTACCCCCTGCCACCGTGTCTCTATTTTTAATAAAAACCTTTCCCCAGTGAATTACCTGTTAGTGTTTTTCATGGGTGTTTATACGCGGTAGTCAAATGCGGTAGCCTGGGATGTTAACGCGGCCGAATATGATAGAGGGTTTTCCAGTGAAATTTCGCATGGAAGTAAGGAGAATGGTTCTCTGACTTTTGCTGCTCAAGGCTTATTTCAGCAGCTGGCAATTAACGGTTTGGGGAATGGAATTTATTTTATGGGCAACCCCCCTTCAAACTGCTAATGCAATTCTTGAAAAAAATAACAAAATCCAAAAGCAAAAACCAAAATGCCCTGGAAAAAGCTTAATGCAATGTTCTTACTGAATGAATCCGATTTCGGAGTATGATTTTTTTTCAACCATGTGAGTTCGAAATAAAAGACGCATCTTATGCGCAACTTAAAACCACCACAAAACCTTAAGCACTGACTAATCAATCGCTTAGACTCTCTATGAAACAGTTAGCATAATTGAGAGTTTAGGAATCTGTAATATCTTATATTTAATAACCCATGCTAAAACAATGGCTTATACTTCCTATGCAAAGGCTACTATAATAGAGACCAATATCTTCTTGTCTTGGATATAACATACAAGCCCTTGGTAAATCAGTAGCTTATGTTACGGTGTCTATAACCGTATACAGCTATTTCCCTATGCAAAAAGCCTCAAAAACTAAAATGGGTGCCCCCGTAAGAGCCTTCCGCTGCCTGCGGGAAAAATTCCTGTAATTTTGACCAAAATATCTCCTATTGGAATGTGAGACCCATTTAAGAGAGCCCTGCCTTAGCGCTCTCATGCCCCATGCCATGGGACATATGGCTTATCGCTCTTATCACGTCATAAGTACGCACCACTGGGGGTCCCCCAATTAATATGGGTTACACAATGTAAACAGGGAGGCTATCTCTTATACTAACCTATAATTATCGTTTATTATGAGTGTTTTAGGTTGCAAATAGGGCCTCCTTAGGTGTTACATTGCGTAACTCATAAATTATAGGTGGCATTATTTGTTAATTCAGTAAATATGTTGAGCAAAAACTTTACATCAAATACCTATGTGAAAAAACTCGCTTATTATTAGTATAGTATGTATTTTGTAAGCCTATTACTACAAAAACGTTATGTGAGTCCAGATGCTGCCACCTTGATTGAACAAAACTTTTTATTAGTTTCTTTTTTTTTTGTTGACATGGGGTTATGTTGCTACTATAATTTCACATGTACAAATGTACATATGGCAATAAGTACATATAATCGGTAATTTAGTATATGGCGCAAAAACCTAAAATAATTTTGGTCGGTGAATTACCTAACAGCAATTGGTGCAAAGCATTCGCATTGCTAAACCAATTGGAGAAGGATGAGATTGTGCAATGTTTTCATGTAATCCCACACCAGAAAATCCCAGCAGGACGCTTTGAAGCAAATGCCATTATTTGTCGACCAAGCTGTTCTGGGTGTTTAAATACCTCTAATGTGGAGGAGCCTAAAGAACCAATGCACATCGCCACCTTATCGAAAGGTGTTGACCATATATGTTTGCCAAAGAATTGGGTCAAAAAAATAATATCTGCCACCGGCGACGCTAATGCACCCGCAGTAGCAGATCATACTTTAATGCTCGCATCACAATTACTCCGCCCGGCAGATCAAGCCGCAACAGAAATGTCGCAACAAGTATGGAATATTAAAATAGATTCGGAATCCCACCAGTTTGATAGTTTCGAATGGGGATGTATCGGTTCAGGTGCTCAAGTGAAATACTTGCTACCTCAACTCATAACTCGACGTTGTCCCATAATTCGTGTTTTTCACCCTGAAATGGATTATAGGCGTCTCTTGAATGCTGTGTCACACTATAGCAACCCACATCAAGTCTCTGTTACGGAAAAAACCATTGAATTTACTTTTATTAATCCAACAGGAGACAAAACTATAATAATTGGCACACGCAATGACAAAGATGTCTTTTCCTATTCTGACATCATTAGTCTTCATATACCAGTTGTCAAAACTGAAGAATCGAAATACGGATATGGTACTCATGAGCTTATTAACACACACACCATTGCGAAAATGAAAAAAGGTGTTTATTTGATAAATCCGGCACGAGGAGCCTTGGTCAACGAGAATGACATTGTTAACGCATTACTTAATGGATATATTGGAGGTATTGCAAGTGATGTTGTGCATCCTAAAGCCGAACACACGGAAGATCCGCGATTTTCTCCATTATGGCAATTGTATTGTAAGGCCGAAAAAGAAAAGAAGAACGGCCAACTCCGAAGGCCCAAGATATATCTAACCCCCCATGTCGGCGGTGGAACTGTTGAAGCTATAAATATTATCGCTGGGGATGTTATTTCACAATTAATTCAATCCTTATGCATATCACTGAAAAATTACCAAGAATTTTTAATATAAAAAGAATTACGTTTATGGACATAAAAAACAAATATTCAGATTCACGACTCATCGTTCAACTCACCCCTAATGATGAACTCCGTCTTAGAAGTTCTTTTACGCACACGGCAGCAAGGACTAAAAGCGAAGTGGTTCGTTTTGCTGTAACTTTACTAGCTGATCTTTGGAAATATCAACTTCTTGGTGCAAAATTAGAACTTCAAACCTCTGAAGAAGATCATTGCCATAGAACACTTTTATTAGGTAGCGCAGTAGACAAATATCCAGATAACACTGCAAACTCAAAGGAAGATGTTGATCTTGGTAAGCTTAGTTATACTCTTCAACTTCGCTTATCGCCAGAAGATGCTAAACAATTGTCTTGGTTGATTGTAAATGGAGCTGGAAGTAATCGTTCATCAATTATTCGATCTGCTATTAACCTCTATCATGAAATAGCAGAGTATTCCTTAAACGGCATTTACCTTTGGGTTAAATTCCCTGCTGGAGATTCCATGCAGGTGGAGTTACTAGGCATGCCCCATATGCAACTAGAGAAAATAGAATCGAAGCATAAGATAGATGAAAGTGAACCTCCTCGTAATTTAAAAACACTCAACCCTGGTACACAGATTACTTTTGAAGAGTTCAAACGTTTTCATACAGAATTTAATTGGAAATCGATTCTCATCAAAATTTCAGATTTGTACGATGACAGAGAGTTTATGCCAATTTTAGAGAAGCATCTTCGTCATTGTACTAAGTTGTTCTATGTGCATTACGATCAGCATGCACTCAGAAAACCAATACAATTGTTACGTCTTCGTGATCCAAATTTGGCTGGGCAAATTAGAGAGTTCCTTCGAGTATTGATCATCGACCCAAAGATGTTTAAAGATTACGATGAATTTGTTTTTTTCAATTTTCTTGAGGATGATAACAAGAAGAAAGGTGTCATATGGAATCCTGATATCTCCAAAGGAGTTATTGCCAACAGGGAAAGCCTTGAGGGTATCACTAGAGATTTCCGTGGTTATGCTGAGGCACTAGAAAAAGATTACCATGACAATGAAGAAATTCTTTGTAAAAATATCAAGCCTTGTGAACCAATTGTCAAATCTATTTGTGAAAACAGTAGGTGAATATAATGAATATAATGCTCTGCGTACCAACATTTTTGCTCAATCATATGGCTCTAAGTTCCAGTGTGGAAATGCAATGCCGCAAACTTCACTTAGCAAGTTTTATAGGCTTAGTCAGATTACTAGAAGATAATACACATGACGTTTACTGTGCTCTACGGTGCTATCATTGGAAATATTCAGGTCTTGCTACACCAGAAAATGCGGTGAAAAGAGATTGGGAAGAAGTACAAAAAGCAGACCATATAATTGCATGTCCTATTGTAGGTGATTCCTCATCCCAAGGTGTGCATGTTGAAGTGGGATGGGCAACAGCCCTAAAAAAACCATTAAGTATTCTTATCCATCGCCCCCAACCTAAATATTCGGTAATGATAACCGGTTTAAAGAAACACCGCGACTTTGATGTAAAATATTTTTATTATAATACCGATCCATCAAGAGAAGTCTTTTCTGATTTGATACAGCATTTGGCTAGTTATAAAAATTAATATATGGAGACAAAAATATGAAAAATCATGTAGGCTCGAAGGTAATTTTATATTGTCTGCTTATAGCCTTTTTAGTATTGTTTTCATCTTGCAACAACACCAATGATCAACAAGATTTACATAAGATAGTGGTTCAGTTTGGCTGGCTACCAGATATGCATCACGTTGGTTTCTGGATTGCCTTAAACAAAGGTTACTATATGGAAGAAGGTCTCGATGTACAGTTGCTTCCTGGAGGTCTTGATTCAAGTCCATTGAAGGCAGTAGTATCTAATGTTGCTGACATTGGTCAAGCAGGTGGCTTGGAACAGTTGATCACCGCTATAAGCGAAGGTTTACCAGTTTATGCAATTGCTGCTTTCCACCGAGAGACTCCACAGGCTCTAATTTCGCTCAGTCGGAATCCTATACGGAAGCCTTCTGATTTTGCTGGCAAAACTATTGCGGTTGCCTTTGGTGATGCAGCAGAAATTCTTCTTAAAACTTACATGATTAAGACAAATATTGATCAAAATGAAGTCAAACTTGTTCCATTCCGTTTCGATTTAACACCATTAATTGATGGACGTATTGATGCTATTACAGGTTTTTCCACTGATCAACCTGCAACACTTTTTGACAAAGGCTTATCACCAGTAGTGCTTCGATATTCTGATGCAGGCATTAGATCTTATGGCTATACATTTTTTTGTAGCAAATCTACCCTTGCTGCTAAATCGGAACATATAGCAGCATTTCTTCGAGCATCACGTCGTGGATGGATTTATGCTTTTAACCATCCAGAAGAAGCTATTGCTGTCATGGTTAAATATTTTCCGAATCTAAAACCTGAAATTGAGAAGAAGAAATTTGCTTTTGTTCGCGACCTGATGTGTGATAAGAATGGTGATCTTGCTGAATGGACGCTTAAACGTGAAGTGGTAAGTCAGGTAATTCAAATGCTTTCACAATACGGAACAGTAAAGGTTTCTCCACCAGTTGATACTGTTATTGATGACAGAGTTTTACAAGAGGAATCTAAATGAAAGAACCAGTGTTACAAATAACAAATGTGACCGCAGGATACAACAGTAGTATTGTATTGAAGAATCTCTCGCTCAAACTTGGTAACGGTGAGGTAATGGCGGTTATGGGACCTTCTGGTTGTGGGAAGTCAACTTTAATTAAGTTGATAGCAAACCTTTTACAACCTTTTTCTGGTTGTATCCAACTAATCGGGTACGATATGCGGTCGATTGCAGTTATGTTCCAGTCGCCTCTACTTCAACCTTGGTTATGCGTGGAGACTAACGTTGCCCTTCCAGCTCGTCTACAAGGCAAAACTATTGATACCAATAGTTTGTTAACTGCTGTAGGGTTATCAGGTTTTGAAAAGCGGTATCCCTTTGAACTGTCTGGTGGTGAACAACGACGAGTTGCGTTAGCACGTGCCTTGGCACAATCACCATCTATACTGTGTCTTGATGAGCCGTTTACTGGGGTAGATGAGTTAACAAGAGAACGCTTATTTGAATTATTATCTGGTATCTTATACAATCAAAAAATCTCATGTCTATTTGTTTCACACAACCCATATGAATCGGTTTTTTTGGCAGATCGTCTGTTGGTGTTAGGCAGAAAACCAACTACCTTGATTGCTGAGATTGAGATTGATCTTGAACGTCCTCGGAGAGCCGAGTTAATGAAAACTCAACAATTTTATAAGTTTGTTACTTTAGCGCGAGAATATATACATGATTCAACATAAAAACACAATAAAGTATTATAGAGTTTTAAAATATATATTTATTATATTTTTATTGATAACTTTTTGGCAATTAGCCGTAACTACTTTCTCAATTCCTGATTATTTGTTCCCAACTCCTTTTCAGGTTTTTCATAGATTTATTGCAAATTGGGCTAGTTATTTCAGTGCAACTAGTACTACGTTATTTGAGGCGATTTGTGGACTTTTTTTGGCACTGGTGCTTACAACATGCTTAGGTATTTGTTTTGCACTATCAAAAACACTGGAACAGCATGTCAGTACCGCATTGGTGGCCATGCAAAGTATTCCTATTCTTGCATTAGCACCTCTTCTGACCATGTGGTTTGGACCAGGTTTTTTTTCAAAGGTTGTGGCTTCATTACTTGTATGCTTTTTCCCTTTAGCAGCATCATGGTCATCTGGGATTCAATCGGTGAGCAATGACGAGAAAGAACTTTTTTATACAATGAATGCATCTCGTCTCCAAGTCGTACGATGGCTTATAATTCCACGATCGCTCCCTTTCTTTTTCAGCGGACTTAAGGTTGCTGCGCCATTGTCAATCCTAGGTGCCATTGTAGGCGAGTTCGTAGGGGCAATAGGAGGAATTGGGTTTTTGATATTATCTCATTCTTATTATGCAAGAACTGCTGATATGTTTGTTTGTATTTTTATAGTTGCCTTAGCAGGCATAGTATCATATAAAATCGTAGTTACACTGGAAAGAAAAATCGTATTCTGGCAAGATAAAAATACCGCAGGACTTTTAGGAAAATGAGGCAAAACATAACAAACACAACTTCAAACTCATATATTAAACCGTGCCCTTTTGGAATGGAAGTGGAACCATATTGGGCTCGAAGATACGATCTATTTTCACGGTGGGACTCAGGAATACAAACAGACAAGGAAGGCTTATTTTCTGTGAAACCGGAGCTAATTGCTATGGGAATTGCAAACTGGGTAAGCGGCCAGACAATTATTGATGGTTTTTGTGGAATTGGAGGTATCACTATTGCTCTCGCACGATCTGGACACAATGTAATTGCTGTGGACTCTAATAAAAACCGTTTGGATATGGCAAAAAATAATGCAAAGATATATGGTGTAGCAGGGCATATACAATTTGTTCATGCTGATATTTTTGATTTTCTCAAAAAAGCAACATCCGATACCATTGTCCTCGATCCGGACTGGGGAGGCCCAGCCTATAGAAAACTAAAATATTTTAGATTAAATGATTTTAAGCCCAATGGACGGCAACTTCTTGAAGCATCTTTGAAGGCAACAGGTAACATGGTGTTATGTGTACCGGCCAATTTTAATATAGAGGAGGTTCTTACTCTTTCAAAACAATTTGAATATAAAAAATGGAAAATGTGGAATAGAATAATTTGTATAACAATTAAATTTAGTAACCAATAAAGCACTATTGCTTATATTGAAATATATCTATATATTTGAAGTTTTGTATAAAATACTTTTAGAAAATTTCAAACTTTACTCTATTCTATCCTGACTGTGGTATTTTTTTTGGTAAGTATGTTTGTCGGCAAATAGAAATTAACTCAAAACTTAAAATCAATACAAAGATTGTAATTAGGGCAATGGTTCTATGGCATAACAATACACCTAAGAAGACAAACCGTATTAGCTTTGTATATTATGTGCTCGCAAGTACCTCATTTGTTTTTTTTTGTGATAATAACTCAAAATGTTGTAACTGTACCGATTTTATGGTATTCTTATTTTTCCGTGTTAACTCTTTTGAAGCACACAACATGAATGAGGAATGCACAAGAAAACAACTAATTGACCCCCAGCTTCGGGAAGCAGGTTGGGAGATACTTCCTCACAGCCCAGCACTCTCCTTAACTAACTACCGGTCTGTGGCAATTACAGAATACCCCACCGACAATGGCCCAGCCGATTATACTCTGTGTTTAGATGGCCAACTTGTCGGTGTCATTGAAGCCAAAAAGCAGGAATTAGCTGCGCAAGAAGTGCTCAAACAAGCGGAACGATATGCCCAAGGCCTTAAAGGTAATTTTCAGTTTAATGGTTACGGTGTTCCATTCCTTTATTCAGCTTCCGGACAATCACCTTGGTTTCGCGATGTGAGGCATTCGCTCAACCGCTCTCGAACAATCGCTCGGTTTCACACACCAGACGCAATCCGTGAACTTCTATCAAAAAACAGTGATGATGCCAGCCGCCAATTACTGGCTATGCCAAACGATAACAAATTTTTGCGATACTATCAAAAAGATGCTAATGCTGCTGTCGAAAAGGCAATCGCCGACCGCAAGCGGCAAATGCTGGTTGCTATGGCAACTGGAACCGGTAAAACTTTTACAACTGTTAATTCCATTTATCGCCTGATAAAGTCTGGCCTTGCTAAGCGAATTCTTTTTTTAGTTGATAGGCGTGCTCTTGCGGCTCAGGCAGTACGGGCATTTGCTGCGTATGAGGCGGAGCCGTAACCATTCACAGAAAATCTTATAAAAACCTCAAAATGTTAAAATAGATAATTTGCGCTTTTGCAAATAATATGCTACAAAACGGGCATGAATGCAAAAGACCTGCTTATTGAAAAACAAGCTGAA